>Ga0187856_1003330_pt1 | contig 11264 bp, 7 predicted proteins | sample June2016WEW_8_40_FD_132443 | JGI IMG/M metagenome (GOLD analysis project Ga0187856, IMG submission 132443) | Peatland microbial communities from SPRUCE experiment site at the Marcell Experimental Forest, Minnesota, USA - June2016WEW_8_40 | ecosystem: Environmental > Terrestrial > Soil > Wetlands...
CAATGGCAATGTGTTTCGCAGCGATCTTCAGGCCGGCACCACCGCCCTGGTCAGCGTGGGGACCGATGGTGTCAGTCCCGGGAACGATGACGCTTCCGATTTGGTGATCAGCCCGGATGGACGGTATGTTGCCTTCCTGAGTCGGGCGTCAAACCTGGCTGCGGGAATAACCACCAGCGGAGTGAACACTTACTGGTGGGACATGAATCTGGGACAGACCGTGGGACTGAAGGGTGCCAATTACTATGCTTTCGGTCCTTCGCTGGGCGGCAATGGCCGTTACGTTGCCTACGCGTACGGCGTTTCCACTTCAACCACAAGGTTGCAAATCCGGGACACCCAGCTCGGCATGGACATCTACACCAATGCGGGGGCGGTCACCTCGGCGGCCATCGATCCGACCGGGACAAAAATCCTTTATCGGATTGCCAACGCCCTCTACGTGGACAATATCGCCACCCGGTCAAATCTTTTCTCATTCACCAGCGCGGGTATGATTCGGAACGCAGCCTGCTGGAGCGATGACGGCCGCTGGTTGACCTTTGTTTCCACCACCAACCTGGGGTGCCGGAAACGACGGCACCAACAAGGTTTACCTGCTCGATTTCCAGACCGGCACGCTTTCCCTGATTGGCGTTGCCGGCCCGGGTACCGGCAGTTGGGACGCATTGTCTGATGCGCCGGTGGTGAATGGTGGCGGACGGTTCGTGGCGTACCGCAGTGTCGTGACCAATACGGTGATTGGCGACAACACCGCACCCCCGAACGTGTTTCTCCTGGACCGCGTGACGGGATCCAACACGGTGCTGACCGTGGGGCAGGCCGGGTCCAGCCCGATGCTGTGGGTGTCCCGGCCCGTGATCAGTGATGGCGGCGCCACAATTGCCTTCCTGGACTTGGGCTCCGGCCTGGCGACCGGCGATTTGAATCGCGTACAGGATGCTTTCGGGGCCTCGATAGATATCAACGCTGCTTTGGTTGACAGCGATGGGGACGGGATTCCGGATTGGTGGATGATGAAATATTTCGGGCATCCGACCGGGCAGGCGAGCGACCTTTCGCTGGCGTCGGATGACGCCGACGGCGACGGCATGTCAAACCTGCAGGAGTATCTCGCCGGTACGGATCCCACCAATCCAAACTCCGTGGTCCGGCTTTGGGCGGCCACTCCGGTCAACGGGACGATGAACCTGACCTGGCCGGCGGTGATAGGCAAGAGCTATCAAATTCAATACACGACCAATTTGAATAATCCAGTCTGGTTGACCGCACCGGGCAACATCTGGGTGACGGGCAGCCAGGGTTATTACCTTGCTCCTGCGGTTCAACCCCACAGCTTTTACCGCGTTTTAGTATCCAATTAATCGCTCCTGAAAAACGGTGGGGAAGATTGGCGCCAGCGTCAACAGTGCCTGGACGTCAAGTTGTAATGCTTTTGGATGGTGTCCTGATTTGAACTTGGTGGATGCGCCGCTGCCGCGGCACATGCGGGGCGGCAGCACCGCCGCCACCAAACCAGGACATTGTCGGCTTTTGGACTTAACTTCGGATTGCCTTCGCGCGTCCAAGATGGGATATAGGCGAAATCACAACCATTTCAAGCGCATCTCTTTTGAAAAGATTTTCCCCCATTCTGATGCCTGGCGTTTGCCTGCTGGCCCTGTACGCACGGGCGGAGGTGGTGACCAATCAGTCCCCAACGGAATGGATTGATCCCGACACCAGCCATCGCGTCGTCCAGCTTTCGCGTGAACCGGGCAGCCAGAGCCTTTATTTCAATCTCAACGCCTTCACGCCCGACGGGGAAAGGATGGTCATCGGCACACCGACCGGTGTCTCCACCGTCAACCTGAAAACACGGGCCATTGAAAAGATCGTGGACGGCCGCGTCCGCGTCATCATGGTTGGTCACAAGACCGGCCAGGTTTATTACAGCCGGAACGGCGTAGTTTACGCGACCGACCCCGACACCAAAGCCACGCGCGAAATCGCCAGGCTGCCGCCGGGTGGCTCGGGGTCCACTGTCAACGCGGACGAGACGTTGCTGGCCGGAACCATCACCGACCGAAGCAGTGCGGTGACCAACGAAGAAAACGTGGATTTCGGTCCCAACCGGTTGATGACCGAACAATCCCGGAGCAAGGCCAGAAACATCGAAGGCCAGTTTGACGAACATCCGCCGATGGAGCTTTTCTTCCTTAATATCCAGACCGGTGAAATCAAAAAATACGACCGCTGCAACGACTGGCTCAACCATCTCATGTTTTCGCCCACCGACCCGGACCTGCTCATGTTCTGTCACGAAGGGCCGTGGCAAAAGGTGGATCGTATCTGGACCATCCGCTCCGACGGCACGGGATTGACGAACATCCACAAGCGCACCATGGCCATGGAAATTGCCGGACACGAATTCTGGGGCGCCGACGGCAAAACGATTTGGTATGACCTGCAAACGCCGCGCGGCGAGGATTTCTGGGTGGCGGGCTGCAACGTCACGACCGGCCAAAGGACGTGGTATCATCTCCAGCGAGACGAATGGTCGGTGCATTTCAACGTGTCGCCCGACGGAAAACTGTTCTGCGGTGACGGCGGCGGGGCCGGCATGGTCGCCCATGCTGAATACGGCAAATGGATTTACCTGTTCCACCCGGAACTTGTGCCGTATGCCGCCGGGACGAACATTGAAGAGACCGGACTCATCCGGACCGGCGTCTTCAAAGCCGGGCGGCTGGTGAACATGAGCAGGCACGATTACGCGCTGGAACCCAACGCCATGTTTTCGCCGGATGGGAAATGGGTCATCTTCCGCTCCAACCTGAGCGGCAAGAGCCAAGTCTATGCCGTGGAGGTGAAGAAGGCCAATTAAACCACGAAGAGGATTTTGGATTGCGGTGGCAGAGCGCAGCGGCGACATCGCTTTGGGACGCCGCCCCACGGTGTAAAAGCGGCGTGGCGCTTCGCTTCCCGCCGCACTCCAAAAAGTTTGGTTGCGACTGCACCGCGCTGAGTTTTGGTGGTTGATCAGCCTTTCAGTTTCTTTTCCAAGATTTCACCGGCGACCGCCGGGTTCGCCTTGCCCTTGCTCAACTTCATCACCTGGCCTTTGAGAAAAGGCAACGCGGTGGCCTGTAGCCGGAGTGGAAAACGATGCCCGCCACAATCCGGCACCAGCGATAAAGTCAGGCCTGATCTTCCAGCGGTGGATTCTCCCATTCGGGATAGACCTCCGGCTTGAGCTGGCCGCGGCGGATCATCTCCTGCAGGTCGCGGATGATGGTGCGGCGGGCCACCTTGAATTGGCGGGCGAGGGCGGAGATGTTTGGACGTTCCTTCGATTTTCCCAGCAGATCCAGAAGATGGTTCTGCCGGGCGAGGCGGTCAGTGGAGCGGCTGAACAATTCCTGCGCGTCCACGCGGTGCGAGCGTTCGAGGGCCTCGAACTGCCGGACCACCTCGGTTTCGCCGCACTCGTGCAGCGCGGTCTCCACGGTGCGCCGCAGGGCATGGACGTCCACTGGCTTGGGCAGGCAGTAGTGCGCGCGGCGCGGGCCCTGCAGCGCCGCCATCTGCTGGCGCACCTCCAGCGCGCCGGACACGATGATGACGGGCACGTGCGGCAGCAGTTCCTTGAACTCCGGCAGAAAATCCAGTCCGAGTTCGCCTTCCGACAGCACGTGGTCCAGCACGAGCAAATGCGGCGGGTCGCGTCGGATTTGGGCCAGCGCCTCGCTGCCGTTTTTCACGCGGACCAGCTGGTACTTCACCAGCGCTTCCTCGTAGATTTCGAACTGAAGATCGTCGTCTTCAACAATCAGAATGGTGGGTGGGTTCATGGGAACTGGAAGAAAACATCGAACATCCAACAACGAACGCCCAACGTCCAATGAAAGACGCGCCCCAACCCCGTTCGAAGTTCGATGTTCGATGTTCGATGTTTCGGTTCATGATTTATGGGTTTGCCTTTGGTGGCAATTCCCGCACCGGCAGGATGAGTGTGAACGTGCTGCCCCGGTTCACGGCGGATTCCACCGCCAGGCCGGCCTCCATTTTTTTGGCCAGTTCATAGGCCATGGAAAGGCCCAGACCCGTGCCGCGGCGGGTGGACAGCGCCTTGGTGGTGAAAAACGGTTCAAAGATGCGCGGCAGGTTTTCGGGCGGGATGCCGCAGCCGAAATCGCGCACGGAAACCGCAACGTGGGCGGCCGCCGCCGCCGGCATCAGCACCAGGCCGCCAGGCAGCCGTTCCAGCTTGTGCGTGGTGAGGATGAGCTGTTTGCGCGCGGTCATGGCCTCGGCACCGTTGAAGATGAAGTTCAGCAGGATCTGCTGGATGAAATTTTTTGAGGCCCACACTTCGGGCAGGTCCGGCGCGGATTCAAATTTCACCCCCACTTCGCGCAGGAAGCGGTCGCCGAGCAATTTGAGGGTGTCCGCCGCGACGGCGTTTAGATCGCACGGGCCGGGCTGTTCGCCGCCGCCGCCGCTGAAGCCGAGCATGGCGTTCACGATGTCCGCGCCCTGTTCCACCACGATCTTGATGCGATCCACGCGCGTGCGGATTTTCTGCGGATTGTCCGGGTCCTCCTCGATGAGTTGGGCGGAACCCTTGATGATGGAGAGGATGTTGTTGAAATCATGCGCGATGCCGGCGGCGAGTGTGCCCAAGGCGTTCATCTTCTGGCTGTGCAGCAGTTCCTGGCCGGCAATTTCGAGTTCGCGGGTGCGCTCGGCGACCTTCTTTTCCACCTCGGCGTAACTGCGGAGCAATTGCCGGTGGCGGTTGAACGCCAGCGCCGCGAAGAACAGCGCCGCCGCCGCGCCGGCCAGCGTGATGAGAACCAGCCGGATTTCCCGGTACCACGGCAGGGTCACCACAAATTCAACCAGCGCCGGCTTGGGGTCGATGTTCCCGTTGCGGTCCATGGTGCGTGCCTGGCAGACATGCCGGCCGGCCGGCAGGTCGGAGAAGGAAAAGGTGTGCGTCTCCGTGAAAGGGGACCAGTCGCGGTAATCCAGTTTGTAGGAGTAAAGCAGCCGGTCCTGGGACGTGAACTTCCATTTGTCCTGCCCGCTGAACGTGAGCGAAATGGGATCGCCCTCGCGGACGCGCAGTTCCCGGTCGGCCGGCTTTTCAATGAACGTGTGCGGTGGGTCCGGGTCGGCTTCGGGATGGTACCGGCTCAACCCGTGTGGCGTGCCGGCCCAGATGTTTCCGTGCTGATCCTCAAAAATCTCATGCACCGTGGCGTCGGGCAGCCCATCTTCCCTGCTGTTCTCGATCCAGACTTTCTGGAAGTAACGATGGACACCGGCGTCATCGGCCACCCACACGCTGCCGTCACGGGCGCACCGGAGGGCATTGATGTGGTCGAAGCCGGCATGCACAGACGACCAGTCGCGCCCGTTGAATTCCCAAAGCCCATCCTGCGTGGCGCACCAAATCCGCCCGTCGGTCAGTTCCGTGAAGCAAAGGACCACGTCGGGCACGGCACGGTTCGATACCGGGAACACCCGCCACTTTTTCTCGTGATACCAGGCCATGCCCTTGTCGCCGCTCAACCAGAGATCGCCGTTGCGCGCGGCGAACAGGGTGGAGCAAACGCCGACCGCGTCCGGGTCGGGCGGCGTTTCGGCCAGCGGTTGGTATTGGACTCCGTCGAACCGGTCGAAATAACACGTGGTCCATTTCCCGGTGGCCGCTTCGGAATTCCAACTTTGGACACCAAGACTGCCGTCCCGCAACAGGCCCAGCGGCTTCACGTGCCGGATGTCGTCCCGGAGATGGAGGCCGGGGCCAAACGCGCCTGAATCCGGATTGAACCGGAGCGGGTTTTCGACCGCGTCCAGCAACAGGGTCCCGTCCTTTAGCGGAAACAGCGCGCGGACGGACTGCGCGTCGTGCGTCACGGGTTCCGGCAGCGCAAACTCGCAGTGCGTTTCGCCCTGGAGCGAGTGCAACCGGCCGTTGGCGACAAACCAAAGCCGGCCGGCGGCATCGTCCGCGAGGCAGTGAACCAGGGAATTGAGCTGCTGGAGCGGGCGGGGGTTGCGCCAGAGGGGAGGGGCGTAATGAAACAAACCGGCGGAAGTGGCCAGCCAGAAGGTGCCGCCGGGTCCCATCGCCAGGTCATAGTACCGGCGGGCGGAAACATCCTGATCCTCCGTCAGCTTTGTCTCTCCCGGCGCCTGCCAAAGCAGGGCATCCGATGTCAGAACCCATAATCCCTTGTTGTCGCTCCGCCACGCGCGCCGGATTTTTTCCACGCCGGCTGGTTGCGCCGTCCAGCCGGTGCCGTCGAAACGCGCCACAACGGCCTGTCCACCGGCGATGAATTCGGCGACGAAGGTAACGCCGCCTTCGTCGTCCTCGCGCGGCTCGCGCAGGTTTTGGATCCGCAGCGATTCCGGCGGGAGGTAATCACTCCAGGCTTTTCCGGGTTTCGACGCCTTGCCCAGGCCCCGCTCACCGGTGATCCACAGTCCGCCGTCGCGCGCCACCACCAGGTCCGTGAATTTCCCGAGGCGCGTCTGGTCGCACCGGAGCAACACCTGGGTTTGGGGGAGTTCTGGATTTTCCACGTTGAAATCCATCAACCGGTCGTCGCTCAAAAACAGAACATGACCCTGGCGGGCCGGGTAGAGCGGCGTGAGGGTGTTGAATTCGGCGGCGATTTCCGGCACCGGATGCGCCACCCAAATGTCCGGTTTGACCTCTTGCAACAGGCCGTTCCGGACGGTCACCCAAAGCTGGCCGCCGGGGTTTTCGGAAACCGCCCCGACCGGTTCCGGCAGGGCGACCGGCGTGACGCTGTAGCCATCCAGTTCGGCGACGAAGGTGCGGTTGAGGTGGACGGCCAGGACCTTTCCATTCGGCGCGACCGACACGGCAACGCAGGCGGATTGATGCAATCCGTCGTCAACCCTGTACACGCGCCAATAGGAAGCGCTCTGGCCGGGGCTTGCCTGCGCCGGCGCCAGAAGAGCGGTTCCCAGAAGGAAAATGCGCCACCAAAACTTCATTTTAACCGGCCCGCTTTTGGGTCGCGCTCGATTATCCACCGGTTCGGTCGGGTGTGCAATCAAATGCACAGGGTGTGCCTCCAAACGCACAGTTCCCCAAGGTTTGGACAAAGAGTAAAACGAGACAGGAGTTATTATGAAGCGGCAATTTCAAATACGGGTTTCGTGGCCGGAACGCCGGGAGTTCCGGGTGCGTGTGAAGGTCAAACGGCCATCTTCGTGGTCACAGGACGAACAACAGCGGTTCATTGTTGCTGCGCGACTCTGACGCCGCCAGACTGCCGCACCGCTTTTACCGCATCTTGGAACACTGACGGCAAACCGACGATGGTGATGACAACCTAAACCAAAGTCATCGCGTGAAAATCAACCCTTCAACTTTCGTTCAAGGATTTCGCCGGCGAGTGCCGGATTTGCCTTGCCCTTGCTCAGCTTCATCACCTGGCCCTTGAGAAAGTTCAACGCGGCGGCCTTGCCGGATTTGAAATCGGCGACCGGGCCGGGATTCGCGGCAATGGCTTCGTCGCAGAACTTTTCAATCGCGCCGGTGTCGCTGACCTGCGCCAGTCCCTTTTCCTGAATAATCACGGCGGGCGATTTGCCGGTGTCGAACATTTCGGCAAAAACCTGCTGTGCGGCCGAGCTGCTGATGGTTTTGGCTTCGACCAGTCCGGCTAGCTCAAGAATAGCTTCGGGCTTGAATTTTAAATTGGCCAGCGTAATTCCCGTAGCAGCCGACGTTAGTCGGCTCTGATCAATTGTGGGGTCTTCAGATGGAGCCGACTCACGTCGGCTGCTACTTTCAGCGAGTTTCGCCCGCAAATTGTTGATCACCCAGTTCGCAATGGATTTCGGGTTCTTCGACTTTTTTGCAATCCCTTCGAAATAATTCCCCAGCGGAACGTCCCAGACAAATGTCTGCGCGTCGGATGCGGGCAGGCCGTAATCACGCATGAACCGCTGCTTGCGCGCCAGCGGCAGTTCCACCATGCGCGACTTCACCTCGGCCAGCCATTCATCGGTGGGCGCTTGCGGCATCAGGTCGGGATCGGGGAAATACCGGTAATCGTGCGCGTGTTCCTTGGTGCGCATTTCCTCGGTGATGCCCGCCACGTCATCCCAGCGCCGCGTGGATTGAACCAGCTTGCCGCCTTTCGTCAGCACCTCGATCTGGCGCGGGATTTCGTATTCCAGCGCGCGGCGTATGCCGGAAAAGCTGTTCATGTTCTTGATTTCAATCTTCGCGCCGAGTTCCTTCGTGCCCTTGGGCCGCACGCTCACGTTCACGTCGCAGCGCACCATGCCCTTTTCCATGTCGCAATCGCTCACGCCGCCATAAACCAGGATGTCCTTGAGCGCGTTGAGATATTCGTAGGCCATGTCGGCGCTGGTCAGGTCCGGTTCGGAAACGATTTCCATGAGCGGCACGCCGGCGCGGTTGAAGTCCACGCCGCTGTTGCGCTCGAAATGGAAGCTCTTGCCCACGTCCTCCTCGAGGTGCGCGCGGGTGATGCGCACGCGCGCCCGGCCGCCGTTGAATTCGAATTCGACGTGGCCGTTGGCCGTGGATGGCTTGTCGTATTGCGTGATCTGGTAATTCTTGGGCATGTCCGGGTAGAAATAACTTTTCCGGTCGAACTTGGCGAAGCGGGGAATCTCACAATTGAGGAGGAAGCCGGTGAGCACGGTCAGGCGCAGCGCCTCGTCGTTGGGCACGGGCAGCACGCCGGGCAGGCCGAGGCAGATGGGGCAGACGTTGGTGTTGGGCGGCGCGCCGAACGCGTTGGCGCACCCGCACCACATCTTCGATTTCGTTTTGAGCTGGACGTGCGTTTCCAACCCGATGACCGCTTCGTATTCCATAAATCGCGCTCAGATTTAACCACGTCCTTCGTAGTCCCGCAATGCGGGACGAAGGAGGATGGACACGGCTTGCCACGACGAAGTGAAACGAAGGCGGGAGGCACACGGATTTTTAACCGCCGCAGGCAGGTGTTCGGTTGAAGAAACCCTCTCGCTTTTTGCGTGCCGGTCAATTATCATGGCTGTTATGCAGTCCCAAAAGGCAGGTAGCCCGATGCGAATACTGATCGTTGACGACGAGGAAAATATTCGCCGGATAATGGTTGTCGTGCTCGAAGCGATGGGGCACGAAACGGTGAGCGTGGATACTGGCGCCGCCGCGCGGCAGCAGCTTGAAAACAACACGTTCGACATCGCGTTCCTGGACCTGAAATTGAACCAGGAAAACGGACTGGATTTGCTGCCCGAGTTGTTGAAGGTCAATCCGGAATTGGAGGTGATCGTGTTCACCGCCTATGCCTCGATTGAAACGGCGGTGGAAGCGATGCGGCGCGGCGCGGTGGATTACATCCCCAAACCGTTCACGCCCGAACAAGTCCGTCAAGTGATGGGCCGGTTGATCCAGGCCCGCAAGCTCCGGAGCCGCGTGGCGGAACTGGAGTCCCGCATTTCGGCTGACACCTTGACGGCCGACCTGACCACGTGCGAGCCGGCGATGCAAAAGGCGCTCGATCTGGCGTTCAAGGCCGCCGCGACACCCGCAACCATTCTGCTGCTGGGCGAAAGCGGCACGGGGAAAACCGTGGTGGCCCGCGCGCTGCATGAAAACAGTCCGCAAAAGGACAGCGCTTTTGTGACCGTGAGTTGTCCGAGCCTGTCGCGGGAGTTGTTGGAGAGCGAATTGTTCGGCCATGCCAAGGGCGCATTCACCGGCGCGGTGGGCGACAAGGTGGGCAAGGTCGCGCTGGCGGATGGCGGCACGCTGTTTCTCGATGAAATCGGGGAAATGCCGCTGGAGATACAACCCAAGTTGCTGCGCCTGTTGCAGGAAAAGGAATATGAACGCGTCGGGGAAGCCAAGACTCGTCACGCCAACGTGCGGGTGATTTCCGCGACGAACCGGAATCTCGAAAAAGCCGTTCAGGAAGGACGTTTCCGGGACGACTTGTATTACCGGCTCCACGTCATTGCTGTCCCCATACCGCCCCTGCGGGAGCGCCCGGGCGATTTGCTGAAAATCGCGGAGCGTTATCTTCAGTTTTTCTCCAGGCAATGCGGCAAACAGCTCAAAGGTTTTTCCAGGGAAGCGGAAGCGGTCCTGCGACAATATGCCTGGCCGGGCAACCTGCGCGAATTGCGCAATGTCGTTGAACGGGCCGTCATTCTGGCCGACACCAACGAGATTCATCTGCTGGATTTGCCGGAGAAACTTTTCCAAAATTCCCCGCCAACGCCGGTGCCGGGAGTCCAAATCGGCGCGAAGGTGTCCCTGAGGGAAATCGAAACTGAACATATCTCCCGCGTGATGAAACAGGCGGCCACGATGACTGAAGCCGCAAGGATTTTGGGCATCACCCGGGACACGCTGCATCGCAAGAAGAAGGAAATATCCCGTGCCCCGGACGTTCAGGACGGATAACCTGTTCCCGCACCATGTTGCGCACCCGATTGTTCCTTTATCTGACGCCGTTCGTGGTCATTCTGCTGGCCGTCGGCGCTTATGCCATCGTGCTCTTTGCCCGCCTGGCCAACGTCGTTGACGCCTCCGTGACGAACAGTTACCAGAGTTTCACCGCGGCATCGGCCATGAGCCTGGCCCTGGCGGGAATGGACCGGGAGGTGTCGTGGGTGATCTCCGGACCACGCGTCAGCAACAAAAATGCCTTGATGGAATACCGGAAACATTTTGAGACAAACCTCGACTTGCTGATCAAGGCCAGCACGCTGCCCGGGGAAGGGGCCTTGAGCCTGGATGTGGCGACCAATTACCAGGCCTTTCTCAAGGCGGTTGATACCATCAGTTCCCTCGACAGCCCGGAAAACCAGCGTCAGGTGTATGAACGGGACGTTGTGCCGAGTGGGCAGGCGATAAACCTGCTGCTGCAGAAAATCCACGATCTGAACCACAAGGCCATGCTGGCGACCAGCCAGAACATTCGGGCCATCACCCAGCAGGTCACGCATCTCATGATCTTCGGCACGGTTCTCGCGCTGCTTTTTTCCGCCTACGCCGGTTATCAACTTGGCCGCTCGATTTTGGAGCCGATTCAATTGTTGACCCGGGCGACACGCGAATTGGGCGAAGGCCGGCTGGATCAACCCGTGCCGGTCACTACGCGGGACGAACTGGGTGAGCTGGCCCTGGCGTTCAACAAAATGGCGGCCCAACTTCAGGAATACCGCCAAAGCACCACGGAGAAAATCGTCCGCCTCCATCGCAC
>Ga0187856_1003332_pt1 | contig 11260 bp, 12 predicted proteins | sample June2016WEW_8_40_FD_132443 | JGI IMG/M metagenome (GOLD analysis project Ga0187856, IMG submission 132443) | Peatland microbial communities from SPRUCE experiment site at the Marcell Experimental Forest, Minnesota, USA - June2016WEW_8_40 | ecosystem: Environmental > Terrestrial > Soil > Wetlands...
GACCGCCTGCGCCGCCTTGACGCGTCATCGCGACGACGAGCGCGCCCTGCGCGACGCCGAACATCTTTCGCCCAACGCCGGCGGGAACGCCCACACCAGCCCGGCCGGGCGCATCCATCGCCTGTGGCGCGATCTCGGCGCGCGCCCGGTCGGGTTCGACCAACAATACCTGCGCCGGGCGGCCGATTTGCTCGAACTGCCTCAAGACCTCGATCTTGCGGCGCTCGCCGCGGCGCTGCGGCATCTGGCCCTAGACCATGAAAATCCCTTGGCGGCGGCGGCGCGCGCCGGTTCGACGACGATGCGAATGCTGGACGGCGCGCCGCGGGCGGAAACCGAGATTTTGGCGCTGTGGCTGAGTGATCTAATGCTGGCCCGAAAGCTCGGCTGGGATGCGTCCATCGCCTTGCTCGCCACGACGATCGGCCAGCCGTCGTTGCGGTCGGCGGGACGTCGCCCGCGTCCCGACGCGCCCGATTGGCCGCTCCATTGCGCCAGGGCCACTGCGCTCGCCGCGCACGACGCCCATCGCCTTGCCGCCGATCTCGCGCGCCGATCGGCAAAGCTGCTTGGCGTCGCGCCAAAGTTGCGAGCGAAGGGGGCAGGGCGGGTGATCCAACTGTTGCTGGACGACGACGCCGTGGCGCCGGCGACCGCGGCGAGAGCCGCAAAGCTGTCGGATCGCGCCAGCCGCCGGCTGTTCGACCGGCTGGTCGAGCTTGGCGTCGTGCGCGAATTGTCGGGTCGGTCGAGTTTTCGGCTCTACGGTTTGTGAGCGCATGAACCGAAAAAGCAGCCGCCGGTTTTTCGAAAGTTCATGCGCAAAAGACAAGAAAGCGCGAGCATGAGCCGCCCCAAAAGACGTGAGCAAGAACCGCTGTTCGATCCCGAGCTGGCCGAGCTTCCCGACGGCGCGCGCCGGCGCGAGTGGATGGGCCGCGTCGAGGCGGCGATCTTCGCCGCCCCAAACCCCGTGCCGCGCGCGGCGCTCGCCAGGATCGTCGGCAAAGACTGCCGCCTCGACGAACTGATCGCCGATCTGCAGGCCGACCTGCGCGGGCGTCCCTACGACCTCGTCCTTGTCGCCGGCGGGTATCAGTTGCGCACCAAGCCGCGCTTCGCCGCCGCGATTCGCGCGGCGAGCGGAGACGAGCTTCGCGACGCCGGAGTTCCCGAACTGACGCCGACCGAGCTTCTGGCTGTCACGGCCATCGCCTATCTCCAGCCCGCGACTCGTGCGGACGTCTCGCGACTGGCTGGCAAGGAGATCAGCCGCGACGTCATCGGCGCGTTGAAGCGCCACGGCCTCATCGACGGCGCTCTGCGCGCGCCTCAGCCCGGCGCGCCCTTTGCCTATGTCACGACGAAAAGATTTTTGGAGGTCTTCGGCCTCGACTCCTTGCGCGAGCTGCCCGACTTCGAGCGGCTCGAGGAAGAGGGCTTGCTGCAACGGCCTCAAACGGAATTGGACCTCGACGGCGCGTTGGGGTTCGCCGGCGAAGACGATCGGAATTTCGAAAATGATGAAGAATTTGACGCCCGAATGGAGATTTGAGCGTGAGAGTCAACGAGTCTGGAAAGGTGTCGATTGGCACTTCAATGTGGGACTCGGGACGTTCCGCGGGATTTCGGTCATTTCATGTGGGATTCTGGGGCTCCTGGTCTCGATTGAAAGGGCATAGCAATGCGCGGGATTCTTTGGGCTAAACTGATGGAACGGTCAGAAATGCTCCGGTCGATCGACCCGTCGATCAATCTCAGTTTGAGTGCCCAAAATGCTTGCCGGAGTCTCAATTGAAATGCCCTAAGGGGTATCTCAGTCTCAGCCAAGCCGTTGAAATTTAACAATGGGTGAGTCCCGCCTTGAAGTGCCGATCGACAGCTACGCCGCGTGCGAACCAACACATGCGCGAAAATCGGCACGACAATCGTTCTGGCGGTGCTGCCAAGTTGAGCCAAGGCTGGCATGGGGATTCATTTCCGCATCTTCCGAAGAATCGCGGCGAAAATCACGCTGCCCACGAACAGAGACGCGATTCTGCCGAGCGCTTCAATCGGATCGATGATGGGCACGTGCGGATTGGTGAAGAATCCACAGGCGCAGAGCACCGTCAACATTGGCCCATCCTCCACGGAGCGGCGCGACAACAAACCTGCTTCCAGCGAACCCGAACGCGCGCCGCGCACTTCTTTTGAAGCGTCCCTGAGATCACTCCAACGCTCGCGCTTCCTTTAGCTCGTCTTCATTGAACCAGCCTTCCCACAGAGTCTCACGAGCCAAATGTCACGGTGTCGCCTTGTCGATGTGATCGTCGAAGCTGTACGTGCTTTGATTTCAATAGCGGTGTCTGGGCAACATCACGGCGGTTTAGTTTCATTTTGTTGCTGAGAGTCGTGTTTCGTTGTTTTGAGCCAGTGGAGCAACGAGCCGGCCCCGGTTGTTTGGACAGCGCCCCACGGAGTGGACTGAACCGCGGACGACGGTCATGCGAATGCCGCCGTCGGCTGCGCCGAAATAGGCTTCGTCAGGGGTGCGCCCATCATGGCTAAAATGCGGCCGCCGCTCGCTGTAGAACAAGGTTTGAGAACGCCCACAGGACCAAGGTGGGATTCGCTCTTCAATGGCTTGGCTGAGACCGGGGTGCCCTTTCGGGCATGTCAATCAGGACCGGTGGAGGCGTTTTGGGCACCGGCCGTCAGCGGCTGGGGTGAGAAGAGAAGGGAGCATGCAATGTCGTGGGGAGTTGAAGATTTTTGAAGGGTAAGCTCCCTTTTGGGAAAGGCGAGCCTATGAAGAAGCTGGTTTGGCGGGTGAAGCTTGTGGCCGACTTTGGCGACGAAGCGGCGGAAATCGAAGTTGAAGTGGCCCGGATCGAAAGAGACGAGTTCACCGTTCCTGAAACGCTTGGCCTTTCGCTTGCCGAGGGTAAACACCTAACCGCCGCTATTCAAAGGGAAATGGTCCGCGCACAGGCGGCGACGATGGGCGAGCGCTTCCGGTGCTGCGCGGATTACGGATCGACCTTGTTCAGCAAGGGATACCGGTCCGTCACGTTTCGATCCCTCTTTGGTGACGTGCCCCTTCGAGTTCGGCGGTTCGTGAGCTGCCAATGCCGCAATACCGCGGACGAACCGAGAAGTTTTTCGGCGTTGACGCTTGAAGGCGGCATGGCCCCCGAACTCGCCTATGTGACTACCAAATTCGCCGCGCTCGCGCCTTTTGCAAAGGTTGCCGACCTGCTACCCGTGGGCGGCGCCGTCAACGCCGGCACGGTGCGCAATCGAACCCGCCGCATCGGCGAGCGTATCGCGAGGCTGCGTCCCGAAGGAGCCGCAGATCCTGACGTTGACGCTGTGACTCCCGCCGTCGTGATCGGCCTCGATGGCGGCTATCTGCGCAGCCGGCATCGTCGCCCCGAGCGGAATTTTGAAGTGATCGCGGGCAAGGTGCTCAATCTCGATGGATCGCAGCATCGCTTCGCCTTTGCCCGCAACGGCAATTCTGTGAGCGAATTTGCCAACGCGGTTGTGAGCGCGGGCGTCCGTCTCGGCACGCCGGCGACGGTCCTTTGCGATGGCGACCCCGGACTGTGGAAGTTGCAGCGTCAGGTCATGCCAGACGCGACCCTCGTCCTCGACTGGTTTCATATCGCCATGCGTTTCGAACACGCCTTGCAGGCGGCGCGCGGCCTTGGCGCCGAGACGCCCAGCGACTACCTCCGCAGTCATCCAATCCGCCAGCTCGAGAGCTCCAAGTGGAAACTTTGGCACGGCGGCTCGAGCGCATGTCTCGGGCGCTTGGCGCGCCTGACGCATTGGTCTGGCGCCGCTCATGTCAGGGACGTCAAAGGCGCCGCCGCAGTCCAGCGACACATCAACGATCTGATTGAATATCTTTACGCCAATCAACTTGCGCTCGTGAACTACGGACGGCGGCGCCATGATCGGCTGCCGATCTCCACCGCATTTGTCGAAAGCGCGGTCAACGAAATCCTCTCCAAACGCATGATCAAGAAGCAGCAAATGCGATGGAATAGGTGGACCATCCAGCCCTTCCTCGACGTGCGCGTTGCCGTTCTCAACAAGACGCTCGCCGGCTCATTCAGGCGGCTCTATCCAGATTTCCAACCAGACAATGAAAATTACCCAGCGCGGCTATCAGCGTGACGAACCCCACGACTTTGCATGCTCTCATCCAGAAAATGATCAGCGATTTGTGATGCTCCACAGCATCCCGCGCGTCTCCTAAGGACCGCTCAGGGTCATCTTCGCCCGTGCCGACGTTGGCTTCGGTGAGGCAGCTTGACCTTCGACTCCGGAAATTGGGCGGCTCCCCGTCGGTTACGCAGTGCGCCAAGAGCAGTCATGCGGCTCGCTCCCAGGCGCAACCTTTTGTGGTCACCGAACCGAGTAGCGCAAGGCATTCGCCAGCAGCGCAAAGGCCGGCGAATTTTGCCGACGGCTTGGGTAGTAGATGTGATAGCCGGGAAATGGCGGGCACCAGTCTGCAAGGACTCGGATGAGTGCGCCGTTTGAGATGTGCTCCTGAACCTGGTCTTCAGGCAGATACGCCAGTCCGAACCCTGCCAGCGCCGCCTTGCGGCAAAGACCAATGTTGTTGAATACCAGTTGTCCCTCAACCCGCACCTTCAACTCGCGCCCGGCTTTTTCGAACTCCCAGGCATAGAGTCCTCCATAGGTCGGCAGGCGGAGATTGATGCATCTGTGAGCGGTTAAGTCCCGAGGTCGTCGCGGTTTCAAATGCAGGGCGAAGTACTCAGGCGCGCCGACCACCGCCATCCGCATGTCCGGGCCGATGCGCACCGCGATCATGTCCCGCGCCAATTGCTCGCCCAGGCGAACGCCGGCGTCGTAACGCTCGGCGACGATGTCGGTCAGGCCGGAGTCGATGACGATCTCCACTTTGATGTCCGGGTAGTGCGGCAGGAAACCGCTCAGCGCTGGCCAGAGAATGGTCTTGGCCGGATGCTCCCCAGCCGTGATCCGGATGGTGGCGGCGGGCTTCTCCCGTAGTTCGCTCAACGCGGCAAGCTCTGAGTCGATTTCCTCGAAGTGCGGCCCAACGGTTTGAAGGAGGCGTTCGCCAGCCTCGGTCGGCGCGACGCTGCGCGTCGTGCGAGTCAGCAACCGGACGCCGAGACGTTCTTCGAGTGTCACGCTGCACTTAAAACCCGGAATCTGAATTCAGCTATTTCAATAGCTTAGCTTCGCACTTATTTTGATAACGTGTATCTAATTTGATAATATATGGACGTTCATTGCACTTTATTTGATAATGAGAAACTGTCATATTCACGGAGTAACCTCTATGCACACCGTGAAAATCCTCATGACAATTCGCAAATAAAATACAACAATTCGATCAAGCCACCGCATTATTACAATTAACTGCAATGTGACAATGGGAGCACATCGCATTCAACCGCGATTACGTCGTGCCCGCCGAAACGCTCGGAAGGGCCTTCCGACTTATACGAAACCCCCGCTCAGGTAACGTTCACTGCGGAGCTATTGGCGGTCTGACGTAAAAACGCCTCATTGGAAGTTCTGATGCAATCCGAAATGAAGATGCCCCATTCCGGCCACACTGTTTGAAGAGCGTGCGCGCGCTGGATTTTGCCGACATCTCAGCATGAACCCGATCGGACCGCAGAGAAACGCTTTGACGAATGTTGAACCGCGCCACCTCTTGGTGGTCGAAGACGACGAAGATCTTCGCGCCCTCATCGCGAAGTATCTTGTGGATCACGGCTTCAAAGTGGCTCTTGCCGGAGACGGCAAGGAAATGGACAAAGTGCTAGCGAGCGAAAAGGTTGATCTTGTCGTGCTCGACGTCAATTTACCGGGCGAGGACGGCTTCTCCATCTGCCTCCGGCTTCGTAACGCTGGGAGCCCACCTGTCGTTATGGTGACCTCCCGCGGGGAAGATACCGACAGGATTTTGGGCATCGAATTTGGAGCGGACGATTATCTCGTCAAGCCATTTATTCCGCGAGAGTTGCTTGCGCGGATAGGCGCCGTCCTCCGACGAAGCATGCCGGAGCAAGGCGCGGACGAAGCGATCCAGAAATATCTCTTCGCCGGTTTCATCCTGGATGTGTTTGCGCGCCGCTTGTTCGGACCGAGCGGCGCCAGAGTGATCTTGACAAGCGCGGAGTTCGAAATGTTGCTGACGCTCTGCAAAAGGCCAGGGCAAGTGTTCTCGCGTGATCAACTCAAGTCCGCTGCGACGACCGATCGCAGCGTCGATATTACGATCAGCCGAATTCGACAGAAGATTGAAAAGGATCCTCGCAACCCTGTCATGATCCAGACGGTGCGCTCTGCGGGATATGTTTTTACCACGAAAGTGAATGCCCCATGAAGATTTGGATGCCGCAGCGAATCAATATGCAAATCGCCTTGCTGCTTCTCGTCTGCGTTGCACTCTTCCATGCGGCGGCATCGGCGATCCTGCTCTTTTCCTCCCCCGGACCGGGGGATCCTCGAAATGCATTGGCAACCACGGCGTTGACAGCCCTCGCCGCACTGAATTCCGCGCCCGCGTCGGAGCGGTCCAGAATTGTGACGGCCTTGAACGAGAGCCTTCCCGAACTCGCGATTTCCTTATCGGCGCCAATTGGAACGTCGCCCGTCGCGATCCCGGATTCCGGCTTTTTCAACGCCCGCCTTCCGTCCGGCATGGAAATGGGCATTGTCAGCGTGGGAGCCGGGGAGAAGCTTGTCGCGACGCTGCAAGATGGTCAAAAAGTCTCGCTTTCTCTTATGGCGCCTCATCCGGGTTTTGGGAGAATGGCGCTAGTGACGATCGGTTTCGTCGCCCTTAGCCTGCTGATCTTTTCGCTCTGGGGAGCGCTCGCGGTTACCCGCCCGCTAATCGATTTTGCGAAGGCGGTCGAATCCTTCGGCCTGGACACGACTCCTGCGCATATAGAAGAACGCGGCTCGGAGGAGGTGCGCACGGCCACGAGGGCCTTCAACCGCATGCAAAACCGTATCAGGGAGATGCTGGATCAGCGGACGCGCATGCTCGCGGCAGTCAGTCACGATCTACGAACGCCGATTACGAGAATGCGGTTAAGGGCCGAGTATATCGAAGACGGAGAGACGAAGGCGAAGATATTGCGCGACCTGGAACAGATGCACGCAATGGTCGGCGCCTGCCTCTCCTATCTTCGCGGCGGCGCCCCGCAGGAGTTCCAGGCGCTAGATCTTGCAAGTCAGCTACATACCGTCGTTGATCAGTTTGTCGACGTCGGCGCGAATGTGCGCTTCGACTGCGCCGGCGAATTTATCATTCATGGGCACGCAGACGAGCTCGAGCGCGCCTTCTGCAATCTCGTCGACAATGCGGTGAAATTTGCAGGTGGGGCGGAGATTGCGGTCACAAAAAGTGGGGAGAAGGCAATCGTGGAGGTCGCGGATCATGGCCCCGGCATCCCCACGGAGAAAAAAAGAGCCATGCTAGAGCCGTTCCAGCGAGGCAGTGAAAATCCAACGCTGGACTCCGATGAGGGGTTTGGCCTCGGGCTCGCGATCGCGCGCGCCATCGTCGAGGCCCATGGTGGCCGGCTGGAGCTTGCGGATCGCGAGGGCGGAGGTCTGCTTGCGCGCGCGACGCTGCCGCTCGCAATCATCGAGAACTGATTCACCTGAAACAAAATGAAAAAAATCCGGCCCAATCTCGCCGGAGCTAGGCGCCAAGTTCGAAGCCATTGGAGGGCTTCGAAGTGTCGGGAATATCGCAGGCGGCAATTGAGTTTTCGGCCTCACCTCCAAATGGAGGGCTAGCCGCCTTTTATCGCTCCCCTGCGCCTAGCCGAGAGCGAGCGGAAGGCAGCGCGATCCCTCTCGCAGGGAAGACGGTCGTCATTGTTCATCCTGCCTGGCATTCCTGCGGAACGCATCAGGTCGTCGTCAGCCAGCTCGCGGCGTACAAATCGCTTGGAGCGCGAACCATCTCGATCGCGATAATGGACAATCTCCTTCCGGCGCCAGACCAAGGGGCGCGCTGGAGCGAATATGTATCCAACACTGTGGATCTCGGCGCTGATCGGCGCTTCTATACCGCTCCGACGTTCTCGAGTCTTGCAAAGACGTCTCTTTTGCGACACGGTTGGTGGCCGCTCATTCACGGAGATCAGGCGACTTGGTTGATAGAGCTGTCAAAGCGCACGGTCGCGCCAGCGGGTCTCGAAAAGGAAACCATCGACTTCATTCACGCGAACCACTATTTTACAATGCCCCTTGTAGAGAAAATAAGAGCGGGAAAGCGCATCCCGACGATTCTCGACACCCATGACATTCAGGCGCGGCAGTACGCGTTACGCAACCGGGATGGATTTTTCATCCCGCCTTATGCGACGCTTGAGCAAATGCTGACCATCGAGCTCGAGTGGATGAAGCGGGCTGATGTTTGCGTTCACCTCAACCAAGACGAGCGCGCATTTTTTCTACGTCTCTTGCCCGAAATCCGACACGCGTTGATTCATCCGGCAGTCCCGCCCGCCACGCGCTGCATCGGAGGACCTAACATCGTAATCGTCGCCAGCAATAATTCCGCGAATTATCACAGTCTTCGCTGGTTCCTGAAGAACGTCGCGCCGCTCGTGCCCAATGTTCCGATTTCAATATTCGGCAACGTCGACGCGGCGTTTCGAAAACTTGATGGACCGCTTTATGAAGCAAACCGAAATCGCTTCAAGGGTCGGGTTGACGACATCGCTGATGTTTACGCGGAGGCCGCATGCGTTCTGCTGCCAACAATCGAAGGCCATGGACTGTCCATCAAGGCCGTCGAAGCGCTTTCGAGCGGGGCGCCAATTATTGCGACGTCCCAGGCGTTCAGAGGGATTCGCTTTGATCCCCGCGCACTGCGCAACCTGACGATCGCCGACGACCCAGCCGATTTCGCGGCAGCGGTGCGTGAGGTGGATGTTCGGCCGCAACGCCTCTCTGCTCGACGGGCAGAAAGCGACACGCATCGCTTTTACGCTGCAGCTTTCTCCTCCACGCAGTATGCAAATCGCCTTGGCGCGCTTGCGTCTGGGCTAATCTCTCGCGAGATGCGCAAAGTTGAAACAAAATGAAATTTGTTCGGCTCGATATCGCCGGAGGAAAGCCGGACATTCAAAGCGTTGGAGGACTTCAAATGTCAAGGGCATCTCATCCGCAATCTCGGCAGTCGATCCAGATAGAAGCAGCGAGACTTGAGCAAAAAATCTGGCCGCACTTCGTCGCGGAGACGCGCAATGAAGATGAGTTCCTGCGCGCCTACATCATCGATGATCGCAAGAAGCAGGTCTACATAAAGCTGAAAGAGCTATATTGGACGCTCTGGCGCTTTATTGGTGTAAAGCGATCGTGGGCCATACCAGGATTTGTCATGAGGGAGAATTTGTCATGGGGGGAGAAGTTGTCGTGGAAAAATGGGTGAGCTTGATTGACTTGGACCACCCCAACGAGCCGTTACAAGTCGAAGTCATTGCTTGCGACGAGAAGGTCTTGAGGTTGGCGGTGCCGTATACTTCGATTCAGTTCAACCTGTATCGCCGGGAATCCAATGTGTTTTATGAAGGATCGCTCGGGGGACGCAGCTTTTGCTTCATCCCCAATCACGGAAAACGAGAAAGCTCGCTATATGGAAGTAAGAAGAAATAAAGTGGTTCCGCACGCATGACGAAAGGTAAGCCGCGTCGTCGGGGCCTCCGCAGAGCCCTTATGCCGGAGGAGATTGACGATGAATGTGAGCCGACGATCTCGCCCAGTCCTCGGGACAAACACAGGGGCACCGATGTCTCACCAGAATGGCGAACCAGCTCACGGAATTAGCGACCGCCATGCTTCGGGTCATGGAAGAACGAGGCGATCCGACAACGAGTGAAGGCGCGCTTTATACGCAGATTTGCATTCGGCGACTATAGGGCGCACCTCGGCGGATGCCCCTAAGCTTATCGCAGGAAAACGGAAATCTGAGCCCAGGCGCTTCGCTGCGCGTGAACCGGATAGGAGGAAACCTTCGGAAACAAACCGAAACCAAAGCGCCCTAGTCCTGCCGAGGCGGCAACAGAAATTAAAAACAGGGTAGAGCCTTCTCGAATGCAGTCGACTCCGATTGCACACGCTCGACCTCGACAGCATGACGAAAGGGAATAAAGCAATGAAGAGACCGCTTGGTGCGCTCGTCGCGTTTGGCGCAATCTGCATCGGCGCACAGGCTGCGGATTTGCCTTCCAAGAAACCCGCTCCGACGTACTTGGTCGCGCCGGCTCCGGCTTGGAGCGGATTCTATGTCGGCGTGAATGTTGGAGGGGCGGCGGGCAATAGAGGAACCGGCGGCGTGATCGGCGGCGGTCAGTTTGGTTACAACTACCAAGTTCTACCTCTGTTTGTCGCTGGCCTTGAAGCCGATATTCAGGGGTCGAGCATGGGAGCGCGCGCCGGGTCGTCCGCATTCGGGCCGCCTTTTGGAGGAGGCGGGTCGCAAAGCGTGGATTGGTTTGGAACGGTCCGCGGACGCTTGGGCACGACGGCAATTAATCCGACTTTGCTGGTTTATGGAACCGGCGGGCTAGCCTATGGTGGAAGCAGCGGCGCGGGAACAGGTTGGACCGGTGGCGGCGGTGTTGAATGGGCATTCGCTTCGAATTGGTCGGCGAAGGTTGAATACCTCTATGTCAACCTTTCCCAGGACGCTGATTTCGGGCCACGTCGAGGCGGCGACCAAGGCTTCCATGTGGTCCGAGCAGGGCTTAACTATCGTTTCGATCCGTACGCATCTCTAACTGCGCCAAAAAGCTTCTGAGTCTTTCTTTTGAAGAGAGAAGCGCGTGGCTCTGTGTTTCGCCGCGTCCTTCGCCTTCTCTATGGCAAACTTCAAACTGAAGCGAATCGCTGTATCTGCGTTATCGCGAACCTTCAAGGCGTCTTATGTATCGACTCGCGTTGGTAATGCTCGTCAATGAGCGAGGCAAATATCTCGGTATCATTGCGGCCTTGTCCTTCACGGCGTTCATGATGGCGCAGCAGCCCGCGATTTTTTTTGGCATCCTCTCCAGAGCGACGGCGGTCATAACGGAGATTCCAATGGTGGATCTCTGGGTAATGGACCCCAAGGTGGGTCAGCCTCACTTTCCGTGCTGTTTGATTTGATCGGCTGCGCTTCCGTTATTATTCACGTGGATGCTAACGAAATTGGATTGGGCTCCTGGGCCGAATGTGCGGGTATTGGGCGCCGAGC
>Ga0187856_1003333_pt1 | contig 11258 bp, 12 predicted proteins | sample June2016WEW_8_40_FD_132443 | JGI IMG/M metagenome (GOLD analysis project Ga0187856, IMG submission 132443) | Peatland microbial communities from SPRUCE experiment site at the Marcell Experimental Forest, Minnesota, USA - June2016WEW_8_40 | ecosystem: Environmental > Terrestrial > Soil > Wetlands...
AACAGTGTCTACGCAGCCACCTACGGTAACGCCATCGCTGCCGCGATCCTGTATTTTGATCCGGCACTGGCCGATTACCATAATCAGGGAACGATGGCGCCGATTAAAGTCATTGCCCCGCTTGGGTCGGTCGTAAATTGCCAATATCCCGCGACAGTCGGAGCCTCGCCGGTGAATATCGGCACTCAAGTCATGGAGGCCGTGCTGGAAGCATTGTCGAAAGCGGTCCCCCATCGCTCCGTTGCCGCCTGGGCGAAACATCGCGGCGATTATGTCTTCGCCGTCGATCCCCGCACTGGTGAACGTTATGTGCGGACCAGTTTCGATTATGACGGCAGCGGCGGTGCGGTCTGGGGTTTTGACGGCTACCAGGGCTTGAGCTCGATGACCGCCCTGGGCGCTGCCAACCGGGGGAACGTCGAGGAGATGGAAATCCGGCTGCCGTGGCGCATGCTGCGATACGAGTTCGTGCCCGATCTGACCGGCGAGGGCCGCTGGCGCGGTGGTCCGGGTCTGCGCTGGGAAGCGGTCAACGAAGGTTCGGCTGGCCAGATGGCAACCGGCAGTTCCGATGGCGACGTGGTGCAAGGCTTTGGCGCAGTCGGTGGACATCCATCGCCGCTCTGTCGCACCTATCTACGCCGCGACGGCGAGGACATCCGCGTCAAGTCGCACCGGCTGGTGGATGTGAAAGAGGCCGATATCCTTATCAAGCACTCCGCCGGCGGCGGCGGCGTCGGCGATCCGGCCGAGCGCGATCCGGAAATGGTGCGCGAGGATGTCGAGAACGAACTTGTGTCGCTGCAGGCGGCACGAGACGTTTACAAGGTCGTTATTGATCCGGCGACTCTTAAAATCGATCAGGCGGCGACAAAAAATCTACGGGAGCAATCTTCGGGATGAACGGCGGGCGAGGCAAATCAGCGCATTCAGCTAAAATTTGACCGCAACGATCGATTGTATCGAGACACGCAGCGAATTTGCGTTTCTCAACGCGCTTTGGGAGGTTCACTGCGCTGAATGAAAGCGACTTCGAATCTGCAGCGATCGCGACCAATGGGCGAGCATCATGATCGAAAGCGGGGCCAATCGCCAAAACAAAAAAACGTCGGCGAAAAAACCTGCCGTCAAAAGCTTGCGGGGCGCCCGTCTCGATCATTACACTTCAACGCGCGAAAGCGTCGGATTCGTCGTCCGCGAGGTGTGGCGCTTGTTTGCCCGCTGCTTGCAGCCGCGCATTGCCCGCGAAGGCGTTACCATCGGCATGTGGTTCGCGCTGCGCATGCTTTGGGATGAAGACGGCATGACGCAACGCGAACTCGGTGAACGCGTCGGAATCAATGGCCCGACCATGGTGATGGCACTCAACTCGATGGAGCGCGCCGGCCTGGTCAAGCGCGTGCAGAACCGGACCGATCGTCGCAAGATCAACGTCTTTTTGACCGAGCGCGGGCGAAAGTCGAAAAATAAACTTTGGCCGATGGCGGCCGAAGTCCTCGCTCTCGGCTTGGCCGGATTAACCCACAAACAAGTCCAATCGCTCAACAAGATGCTCACACAAATCCGCGTAAATTTGGAGAGCGACCATTTCGGATGTCACTGAGCACGCCTTCGTTTGGTTGGATGCGCCGGTGATCCGCATCGGCGCCGCCGATGTTCCAATTTCGGTCAGCAAATCGCCGGAGCCGCCGGTGCGTCCCGACGCCCAGCGATTGGCGCGCGACGCTGCCGCGCTGGTGCGCGGTCTTCGCTGAGGATATCGGAAGGATATGGTCAATGACAACCACAGCCCTCGATCGCCGAACCAGCCTATCGATCTTCGAACGCATGTTGATGATGCGCCATTTCGAAGAGGCCGTGATTCAGCTCTATAAGCAGGGCCGGTTCGTCAGCCATTACCATATCTATATCGGCCAGGAAGCGACCGGCGGCGCCGTGCTGGAAACGTTGGGTGAAAAGGATTTGATCTGCACCACCCACCGCAATCATGGCCACATCATCGGACGTGGCTGCGATCCAAACCGGGCGATGGCCGAAATTCTTGGCCGCGCGACCGGATTCAATGGCGGCCGCAGCGGCACGTTACATATTTCCGATCCCAGCCACGGGTTCCTGTCCACCTCGGCCGTCGTCGGCGGCTGCGCCGGCCTTGCGACCGGTGCAGGCTTCGGTCTCAAGGTAAAGCGCGAGCCGCACGTTGCCGTCGGTTTCTTCGGCGATGGCGCCCTCGAAGAAGGGTTGGTCAGCGAGTCCTTCAACATCGCAGCACTGTGGAAGCTGCCGGTCGTCTATGTCTGCGAGAACAATTCGGCCGGCGCCATGGGCCCGCAGCAGGGTGGCTACCCTACCGCGATTACCGCGACCGACAGCTTCACCCGGCTGCCCGCCGCCTACGGTATTCATTGCCTGAAGGTTGACGGAACCGACATCGGCGCTGTGCACGCGGCCGCGATCGAAGCGGTCCGGCGCTGCCGCAGCGGCAACGGACCGGTCTTCATCGAGGCCTTCACGACGCGTTGGCCGGGCAGCAGTCCATTGTGGCCGGAGCCTGCGACCGTCACCGACCTCAACGACGCCTGGGACCCCGCGCGTATCAGCGGACCGCATGCCGACTGGTTGCGCCACCATGACCCGTTGCTGCGCGCCGCGCGCGAGCTGCTTGCTGCCGGCCACGCCTCGCGCGACGAACTGCTGGCCCGCGACAAGGAGGCGCGAAGGCGCATCGCGGCAGCGGCAAATTTCGCCATCGCAAGCCCGATGCCGGCGCCAGCTACCGTCTCCAACCATGTGTTCGCCTGAGCAAGGAACGATCCATGAGAAAGCTAAGCTACGCCGCGGCCATCGTCGAAGCCTTGCGCATCAGCCTGGCTGAGGACCCCTGCGTCAGTCTGGTGGGAAGCTACGTGCTCGGGCTCGGCCCCAAGCGTGTGCTGATGGACCCGATCCGCGCCGAGTTTCCCGACCGCATTTATGATCCGCCGACATCGGAGGCGGCGATCGTCAGCATCGGCGCCGGCGCGGCGATGGCCGGCGCGCGGCCATTCGTCGATATCGGCACTGCGAGCTTCAGCTATGTCGGCTGGTCGCCGCTGGTCAACGAAGCGGCGGTTGCCTGCCATATGTCGGACGGCGCGCTGCGCGTGCCGGTCGTCTACCACATGCTGCACGGATTGCGTGGCGGCGGCGCCGCCCAGCACAGCCACAGTCCGCAGGCGATGTTGTGGAATGCCGCCGGTCTCGAAATCGTACTGCCATCCATGCCCTATGACGTTAAAGGACTGCTGCGCAGCGCCATCAAAAGCGACAATCCTACCGTGTTTATCAACCATGCCCGACTGATGGACATCGAGGGTGATGTGCCGGAGGGCGATTACACGATTCCCTTCGGCCGCGCCGACATCAAACGACCCGGTCGCGACGTCACCGTGATCGCGACCTCCTATGTCGTGCACGCCGCGCTGGCGGCAGCCGAGACGCTCGCGGGCGAAGGCGTCGAAGTCGAAGTGCTCGATCCACGCACTTTGGTTCCGCTCGACCAGGACCTGATCCTAAAATCCGTGAGCCGGACCGGGAGGCTTGTGGTGGTCGACGAGACCAATCTGAGCTGCGGTATCGCTTCCGAATTGTCCGCCATCGTGGCTGAGCATGGCTTCAAATCCCTGCGCGCGCCGATCATGCGTGTCGCCCGGCCCAATATCCCGACGCCGTTCAGCCAACCTCTCGAACAGGCCATCACGCCCACCCCCGACAAGATCTGCGACGCGGTGCGCCGAGTCATGGCTTGGACCTGACCCCGATGAAAGCCGTCCGCCTGTTTGAATTCGGTGGGCCGGACAAGCTCGTTTACGGCGATTACCCGGAACCCGATGTCGGCATCGACGATGTGCTGGTGAAAGTGATCGCCACGTCGGTGTCGCGCTGGGATATCAAGTACCGCACCGGCGAGGTTCATCAATTCTACGGCAAGGCCACCGGACACCATGGCGGCATCCACGGTCGCCGAGCCTTTCCCATGCCGATGCAATTGGGACGCGACGTCGCCGGCGAGGTCGTGGCGGTCGGCGCGAATGTGGGCAGTGTCAAGCCGGGCGATCGCGTCGTCGGTCTCGTGCATCCGGAAAATCCGGCATCGGTGAACACCATGCGGGGTCTCGGAAATTTGTCGACCGGCGTCGATCTTCCGGGCCACACCATGTTCGGCGGCTACGCGCAATATGTCGCAAGACCGCAGAGCTACTGGATCAAGATCAGCCCGCGGTTGAATTTCGACCAGGCGGCCGCCGCCATGTGGGCATGCTCGACCGCCCATCACATCGTCGCCGGCCGTTTGAATGTGCGCATGAACGACATCGTTCTGATCACCGGCGCCTCCGGCGGAATGGGTACCGCCACGCTGCAGCTGGTGAAGCTCGCCGGCGGCACGCCGATCGCAACGACACGCAGCGCCGCGAAGGCAGAAGCCCTTCAACGCGCCGGTGCAGAATTTGTGGTCGATACCAGCGCGCCCGATGCATTGCAACCGATACGCGAGTTCACTCGCGGTGAAGGCGTCGAAGGCGCAGTCGAATATACCGGCGCAACGACATTGATGCGCTTATGCATCGATGCAATGCGTTTCGGCGGCACGTTCTGTCCGGTCGGCGGCGAAATGAATGAGGTGCCACTGCGGGTGGTCGATTTGATCAGCCGCGAACTCAATGTGCACGGCGTGCGCGCCTCAACACGAAATGATCAACGAATCGTCGTCGAACTGCTCGAGCGCGGCCGGATCACCATGCCGATCCATGCAATCCTGCCGCTGTCGCAGGTCGGCGAAGCACATCGCCTGCTGGAAAGCAGCGATAATCTGGTAGGGCGCATCGTTTTGCATCCCTGGGACGACTGAGCTGCTGGAAAATCCCGCCCGTGAGGATCGGCCTACGCTGTGTAGTCGGCGAACGCTTTCTTAAAGGCTTCGGGGATAGTGGCCGCCGCCGGCCGGCCGTTACTGCCGCGCCCGAGCCAGACGCGCGCCTCGAACCCCGCGAAGATCGGCCGCTCTGCGCAGAATCCCTTGTACTCGGCACGCAGGCTCGTTTCGCCCCAATGCCGAATCTCTGCTTCGATCCGCAGAATCTCTTCGTGGGTCGCCGATGCGAGGAAGCGGGCATTGGCCTCGACGATCGGGATGCCGACAATGCCATATTCCTCGCGCATCGCCCGCACGCTCTGGCCGGCGTCGCGTAGCAGCGCCTGAAAGGCGCTGTCCATCCAATAGAAATATTTTGGATAAAAGACGATACCTTGTTCGTCGCAGTCGCCCCATACGATCCGCACCTCGAATTGAGTTCCCATGCCTTTCATCCCCAGCCGCCGGACGCCCGCATCCAGGTGCAGAATTCAAAACATCTGCAATCGGTAAAGCCGGCGGTAATATCTTGCGTTTTGCCGATTTCGACCCCGCGCCCGGCACCGGCCTGATCGCCGACGGCTCTTGCCATGCGGGAGCAGCGTACGGCGCCTCGGTTCTTCTCAAGCCCCCATCTGCGCAACCGGCGTTGAACGCGAGATCGCTATTTCATCTTCATTCATGTCGGCGGAAATTTCCGCGAACAGCGGCGTGCTGAGATAGCGTTCGCCGGTATCGGGCAGCATGCAGAGCACCGTCGAACCCTTCGGCGCCTCTGCACAAACGCGCAGCCCGCCGGCGAAGGTCGCGCCGGCAGTGATGCCGACAAAGATGCCTTCCTTCTGCGCCAGATCGCGGCTGCAGCGCAACGCATCCGCATTTGCGATCGGGATGACGCGGTTGATGACGCCCATGTCCACCGCATCTTCGGTCAGTTTCGGAATGAAATCGGGGGTCCAGCCCTGCATCGGGTGGGGCTTGAAGGACGGGTGGGCTGTGGCCGCGGTACCGTCGGGGTTGCGCTGCTGCGGAGTTCCGCTGCCGAGCAATTGTGCGTCCAGCGGTTCGCACACGATGATCTTGGTGTCGGGACGCTCCTTCGCCAGGACCCGCGCCACGCCCTTGAGCGTGCCGCCGGTGCCATATCCGGTGACCCAGTAGTCGAGCCGCTCGCCGGCAAAATCCGCAATGATTTCGCGTGCGGTAGTCCGCGAGTGCATGTCGGCGTTGGCCTCGTTTTCGAACTGGCGTGTCAGGAACCAGCCATGGGTCTTGGCCAGCTCGGCGGCCTTGACCACCATGCCCATGCCGCGCAGCGCCGCCGGAGTGAGCACCACCTTGGCGCCGAGAAACCGCATGAGCTTGCGCCGTTCCACGCTGAACGTCTCGGCCATCGTGATCACCAGCGGGTAGCCCTTCTGGGCACACACCATCGCGAGGCCGATTCCGGTATTGCCGCTGGTTGCCTCGACGACCGTCTGTCCAGGCTTGAGGTCTCCGGAACGCTCGGCCGCCTCGATGACTCCAAGCGCCAGACGATCCTTGACGGAGCCGAGGGGATTGAATGCCTCGATCTTGACGTAGAGATTCTGGTCCGGCGGTGCCAGCCGGTTGATCTTGACGACCGGAGTGTTTCCGACCGTTTCGAGAATATTTCGAAACTTGCCCGCCATGGCTTCGCTCCTGCCGCTGCTGTCGCCCGAAGAGCAGCTTATATCCGCGTACCATGGATGGAAATGCGCGTCACCGGTGCAGCGATACGTCCTTTGTTTCCGGCGCCCACAGCGCCGCCGCGAAGGTGATGGCCGCGAGCAGGATCAGCATCAGCGAGACGCCGGCGGTGCCGCCCATGTAGTTCGCGAGCGATGTGGCGAACAAGGGCGTGAGCCCGCCGCCGATCGCGGCCGAAAGCTGGAACCCGAACGATGCGCCGGTGTAGCGCACGCGCGTTCCGAACAGCTCGGGAAAGTAGGTCGACTGGAGCGCGAACATCGTGCCATGACCGAAGCTCAGGGCGACGACCACCGCGAGGATGACGGTGTCGGGGTCCTTGGTGGCGAGCAGCCAGAACAGCGGGAAGGCGAAGCACACCGTGAACAGGGTGCCGGCGAAATAGAGCACGCGCCGACCGTAGATGTCGCTCAGCCAGCCGAACAGTGGGATCGTGACCACCTCGACCAGCGCAGCGATGACGATCGCATTCAGCATCAGCTGCTTCGAAAGTCCAAGCTTGCTGGTGGCGTACAATACGGCAAAGATGCTGAGGATGTAGACCCACGACACCTCGGAGAGCTTTAGGCCGATGGCGACCAGGAAGCTGCGCGGATTCCTGAGGATGGCCTCGAGAAACGGGTTGGCGACGATGTCGCCGCGCTGCTTGATGTCCTCGAACAACGGCGTTTCCGGGACCCGCGTGCGCACGAACCAGCCTACGCCGAGCAGCACGATGCTGAGCAGGAACGGAACACGCCAGCCCCAGGCCATGAACGATGATTCCGGCAGCATGGTCGCGAGCGTGAAGGCGCCGTACGACGTCAACAAGCCGAGCGGGAACCCGACCTGCACCAGGCTGCCGTAGATGCCGCGCCGGGCCGCCGGCGCGTGCTCCAGCACCATCAGCGAAGCGCCGCCCCATTCACCGCCGAGGCCGATGCCCTGGATGATGCGCAGCGCGACCAGCAGGATCGGCGCCCAGATGCCGATCTGATGATAGGTTGGCAGAATTCCGACCGAGAACGTGCCGAGCGCCATCACCAGCATGGTGATCATCAGCATCGTCTTGCGGCCGATGCGGTCGCCGAAATGGCCGAACAGTGCGGCGCCGGCCGGGCGAGCGAGGAAGCCGACCGCGTAGGTTCCGAGCGATGCGAGCGTACCCGTCAGCGGGTCGACGTTCGGGAAGAACAAGGTATTGAAGACCAAAGCCGCTGCCGTGCCGTAGATCAAAAAGTCATACCATTCGATGATCGTGCCGATCGATCCAGCGAACACCACGGACGCCATCGTCCGTTTCTTCCCACCGTACATTTTCGGCGTGACGTCGACCGTTGTGGTAAGCACGCTCATGCTGCACTCCTATGTATTCTCGACGTATCTTGCTCTCTCAGATCACATTACACTCACGCGACCCTGCGCGCTTTCATGATCCGAGACAGCCGATGTCGAGTATCGGTCCGGTCGCTGCAGACCCTTGCCTGCAAGATTGGGAGCGACCGCATTGCGGACTACTCAAGCCGGGAGAGACACCAATCAAATGGCCGTTCCGGGATACTGAAGTGTCCAACAAAAAAACAATACAGATTTTGCGCATTTTGTATATTGCCATCGACGCTCGGCGTCGGCTCATTTGATCGGATAGTAAACATCGCCATTAATCTTTCGTCGCTTATCCCTTCGCGTGAAATTTCATGATGCAGCTACACGGCGTGCAGTTCTGCACGGCACCATTTGTCACTGCGACGAAAGTGGATCGACCTCCTTTTTCTTTCAAGGTAAGTTAAGTGGTGGTTAACACGCGCAGCGATCTGAAGGTCGGCCTTCCTCCCGCTCCCGGCTCGCCACCGGTCGAGTGGCTCCTGAGCGACGCTCTCGTCGACTACGAGAGCGCCCTCGCCATGATGGCGGGCCGCGCGGCGGCGATTGCGCGGGGTGAGGCCCGCGAGCTGGTTTGGCTCCTCGAGCACCCTGCCCTTTACACCGCCGGAACCTCTGCGCGGCCGCAGGAGCTGATCGAGGCGCGCTTTCCCGTCCACGTCGCCGGCCGCGGCGGCCAGTTCACCTATCACGGTCCCGGCCAGCGGGTCGGCTATGTCATGCTCGATCTCAAGCGCCGCGCGCCGGACCTACGTCGCTTCGTCGCCACGGTCGAGGAATGGATCATCCGCACGCTGGCCGCCTTCGCTGTGCGCGGCGAGCGCCGCGACGATCGCATCGGCGTGTGGGTGCGGCGCCCCGACCGGGGCGAAGATGCCGAGGACAAGATCGCCGCCATCGGCATCCGCGTCCAGCGCTGGGTGACGCTGCACGGCTTCGCGCTCAACGTCGCGCCCGATTTGTCGCATTTCTCCGGCATCGTGCCGTGCGGGATTTCCGATCCGCGCCACGGTATCACCAGCCTCGCCGATCTGGGCCGGCGGGTTTCGCTGTCGGAGGTCGATAGCGTCCTGCGGGCCGAATTCGCACCGCTGTTCGGCGCGACGGCCGATGCTCAACCCGCCCCGAGTACGGAGAACAGCTCGCCGCGACGGCGCAGCGCCAAATCTTCGGAGCCGGCCTCGCGCTGATCAACAGCATCCACGCGTGCGGCGGGCGGGCCGTTCCGGCACAGCTCGATCATGGTGAGGACGACCTCTTCCGAACCCGCGAACAGCGCCTCGACCGAGCCGTCGCGGCTGTTGCGCACCCAGCCTTCGACACCGAGTTCGAGGGCCGTGATTTCGGTCCAGGCGCGAAAGCCGATGCCCTGCACCCGGCCGCGAATGACGACGCGGTGGATCACGTCCATCCGAACTCCCCGAGTTTGCGCGCACCTGCGCCGAGTGGACGCGTCGGCAACCAGCGCAGCAAGGACGCAATATAGGCTTCCGGCAATTCCCAGTCCCGCGCTGCCGCGATCACAAGTTCCATATAGCCGGGCTTCGCCCGGCCTGTACGCCTCGGCCGCGCCACATAAACCAGCGCCACGCGCCGGCCGGCGCGATGCACCGGCAACGCCTCCGCGCGATATTCGCCGGCGGCAATATTCTCCCAGGTGTCGAGCGTCACCCGATCGCGCAAAGTGAGCCGCCAGAGCACGCCGTAGACGGTACTGGCGCGCATCGGCTGGACGGAGGCATAGCCGTTCGCGGTGATGACGAAGCGATAGCCCTCAAGCCGAGCAACGCCGACGGGCTCGGCGTCCGGCGCGTGCTTGCGCATCATGGCGCGGTTCATATTGGACCCGTAGGCGAAGTGGAGGATCACGCCGACTCCTCGCGGCTCGGCTGCGTTGCCGCCCAAACCGTGAAGACGACCGCCACGATGACCGGCACCAGGGCGAGCAGCGTTAAGCTCGTCACCATGAGCCAGCCAACATCGTAATGGGGCGAGCCGAGCAATATGGCGATGATCGAGACCAGCAAAATCAGGCCAAGCGCGCTCGCCGTGTTCGCATCCGTCACTTCGCCGGCCAATGTGTTGTAGAACGAAGCGGCCACGATCATCAGCAGCACGACCGAGAGGGCGTAGAGGAGGCTCACACCTGCCGCCAGGCCGACGGCGCGGCCGGCGTCGCGCAGGCGCTTGGCGTGAAGCGCAAACCACACCCAGATCAGAACGGCCTGGGCGATGGTAAAGGGCCAAAGCCCGGCGCGCGCAATCACCTCCGGCGTCGTGAGCCATTGCGAGGCGACCCCAGCGGCATAAACCGCGACGACGGCAAAGGCGAACGGCTGCGGCGAGAGCCGCCCGCGCGGCGAGAACAGAAAGCGCAGCGCTTGCATGCAGGCATGATGCACGATTCGCCTGGGCACTCCCCTCCCCCTTGTGGGGCTTTGCACAAATACCGCCTCCTGCACAAAAAGTCCCTAGGCTGCACAAAAACCGCCTTGCAGCGAATTTCGCATCGGGATAATCTGCGCCTGTAACACTCCCATTTAAGAATCTAGCCGCGTCAACCTCAAACTTGGAGACCGTCATGCGCCAGCAACGCTGGCCGCGACGGCTCGCAAGATGGGAGGTGTGGGTGCCCCTAGCAACCGCGCTAGTAGGCCTTGCGGCTGCCATCTTGCAGCACGTCTAGGCCTATTCTGACGAAGCCCCGGCCCCCAGCCGGGGCTTCTTTTTCGATGGTCTTGTTGAGCGTATATTGCGAACTTCTTTCAGAGGAGGGCTTCATGGCCAAAGTCCGAAAAGGTAAGAGATTGACGAAAACCGGAAGGTGGAAACTTGCTTCGACGAAAGGCCGTAAACGCGAATTTACTGGAACGCTGATGGGCACATTCAATTTCGGGAAAAAACGGATCGCGGTTCTTAGCGTACCGAAGAAGTCATTTTGAAGTCATGCCGCTACTTTGGATTGGATGTAGTCCCAATACGGTGCCGCCTCGACAACAGCCTGCATCGTGTCTTCATCCAATCCGCCGGACTTTTTGCACGGTAGCTCGATAGCGAAGCGGCGCAGTTTATCCGCGAAGCATTTGCGGTAATACGAGTACCGCCATCGCTCACGATTCAACATCGTCTGAATGAACACTTCGGTGGTCAACCGCAAGGGCGTCCGTGGCACGCAGATTGCCACGTCATCCTTCGCAGCAAATTCGTAAGGATGGTACTTGGCCGTCAGCGTATTCATGCCATTGAACGCGATGGTAAGGCGATTCTTATAAACCTT
>Ga0187856_1003335_pt1 | contig 11255 bp, 10 predicted proteins | sample June2016WEW_8_40_FD_132443 | JGI IMG/M metagenome (GOLD analysis project Ga0187856, IMG submission 132443) | Peatland microbial communities from SPRUCE experiment site at the Marcell Experimental Forest, Minnesota, USA - June2016WEW_8_40 | ecosystem: Environmental > Terrestrial > Soil > Wetlands...
CCACCATCCCCGTCATCAACGGCCTCACCGACACCCATCATCCCTGCCAGGTGCTCAGCGACCTGATGACCATGGAGGAGCGCTTCGGCCGGGTCTCCGGTCTGAAGGTGGCCTGGGTGGGGGACGGCAACAACATGGCCAACTTCTGGATCACCGCGGCCATGCACCTCGATTTTTCCCTGTACCTGGCCTGCCCCAAGGGCTATGAGCCTGACCCCCACCTGCTGCGGGAGGCCCAGAGGACCGGCCGGCATATCTATCTCACACAAGACCCCCGACAGGCGGTGCAGGGGGTCCACGTGATTAACACCGATGTCTGGGCCTCCATGGGCCAGGAAGACGAAGCCGCGACCCGGCGGGAGATCTTCAAACCCTACCAGGTCAACGCCAGCCTCCTGAAGCTGGCCCGGCCCGAGGCCATCGTACTCCACTGCCTGCCGGCCCACCGGGGCGAGGAGATCACCGCCCAGGTGCTGGAAGGGCCCCAAAGCGCCGCCTGGGACCAGGCGGAAAACCGCCTCCACTTCCAAAAGGCCCTGCTGGAGTGGCTGCTGGGGTGAGGAGGGATGAGGAGGATTCGTGGGGGGAGGGCCAGATTCGTGGGGGGAGGGCCAGGGACTTCGTCCCTGCCCTCCCCCCACACCCCCCATCCAACCCGTATAAGTGCAGGGGAAGCCGGGACCTGCGGCCCCGACTTCCCCTGCAATAAATAGGAGGATGGCGGCCCAGGCGTCCGCCTGGGCCAAATGAAGGCGAGCACTGCTCGCCAGTTAAGAAAATCAAAGAAATGGTAGGCAGTGCCCACCCCTATATCTTAGGTTAACTGAGTTCTTTTTGTAACTGGGAACTGGGAACTGGCAACTCGCGAAAAAGTATCAATCGTTTATGGGATAAATATCATGTCAAATATCCACAAAATCGTCCTGGCCTATTCCGGCGGCCTGGACACCTCGGTAATCCTCAGGTGGCTTAAGGAAACCTATCAGTGCCCGGTGGTGGCCTTCTGCGCCGATATCGGCCAGGGAGCAGAGGTGGCCGCAGTGGCGGCCAAGGCCCGGGCCACCGGCGCCGACCAGGTCTTCATTGTGGACCTGAAGGAAGAGTTTGTCCGGGATTTCGTCTGGCCCATGTTCCGGGGCAACGCCCTCTATGAAGGGGCCTATCTTTTGGGCACCTCCATCGCCCGGCCCCTGATCGCCAAGGCCCAGGTGGAGGTGGCCGGGAAGACCGGGGCGGACGCGGTGAGCCATGGGGCCACCGGCAAGGGCAACGACCAGGTGCGCTTCGAGCTCACCTACCAGGCCCTGGCCCCGGACCTGAAAATCATCGTTCCCTGGCGGGAGTGGGACCTCCAAGGCAGGGCCGATTGCGTGGCCTACGCCCAAAAGTACGGGATCCCGGTGCCAGTCACCAGGGAGAAACCATATTCCAGCGACCGCAACCTCCTGCACCTCAGCTTCGAGGGCGGCATCCTGGAGGACCCCTGGGCCGAACCCCCGGCGGAGATGTTCCTGCTCAGCAAATCCCCCCAGGAGGCCCCGGATCAGCCCCGCTACCTGGAGATCGATTTTGAGGCCGGCGACCCGGCGGCGGTGGACGGAGAGCGGCTCAGCCCGGCGGCTCTATTGGCCCGCCTCAATGAACTCGGCGGCGCCCACGGCGTCGGCCGGGTGGACCTGGTGGAAAATCGCTATGTCGGCCTGAAATCCCGGGGGGTGTACGAAACCCCCGGCGGCGCCATCCTGAGGGCTGCCCACCAGGCGGTGGAATCCATCACCCTGGACCGGGAAGTGATGCACCTCCGGGATAGCCTCAGCCCCCGCTACGCCGAACTGATCTACTACGGTTACTGGTTCGCCCCGGAGCGCTATGCCCTGCAGAAGCTGATCGATGAGGCCCAGCAGCCGGTGACCGGCACCGCCCGCCTGAAGCTCTATAAAGGCAATGTCACGGTGGTGGGACGGAAGAGCGGCAATTCCCTGTACCGCCCCGACCTGGTGACCTTCGAGGGCGGGGGCGACTACCAGCAGGCGGACGCCACCGGCTTCATCCGCCTCAACGCCCTGCGCCTGAAGATCCGGGCCAAGCTGGAGGGGAAATAGAGAAAAAATCAGGATGGCGCCGGCCGGCATCCTCCCGGAACCTCTTCAGGACTTGGCAGGCGAGCAGTAACATGTAGGGTGCGCACGGCGTGTGCGCCCTCAAGAGGGCGGACACATGGGTCCGCCCCTACAAAGGCAGGGCAGAGCGAAAAGGACGTGCTTCTTCACGGAGTAAAATGTGGGGTAGGCGCCGCCCACCATTATTGAGCCATACTATCTGGCGGGCAGTGCCCGCCCTGCATGATAGGCTACAAGCGCCGGGTAAGGCGAGTCCTCCTTGCGGCCTCGACTTCCCCAGCTCCAGAGGAAAAATCATGAGAGCGCCGGCATCCTGCCGGAACCTCTTCAGGACTTGGCAGGCGAGCAGTAAAATGTAGGGTGCGCACCTCACCACTAGATTATAGGAAGCAACAATATAGCGGTGCGCATTGCGCACCCTACATGACCTGGCAGGCAAGCAGGTCACCGAAGGAGTCAATCCCTGGACCACCTGGTATCAGGACTCTGCTGGGCCGTGGGGCTGATGATGCTCTTCTGGCAGCCTGGCCGCAACCTTTGGATCGGGGTGCGCCTGCCCTGGACCCTGGCCGATGCCGCCATCTGGAAGAAATCCTGGCGGCTGTCCTCCCGGCTGTTGATGGTCATGGGGATCACCGTCCTCATTTCCTGGAGGGCCTTTTTAATTTCCACGGCCCATCTCATCGGCCTGACCTGCCTCTACACCGCGCTCCGCTATCGCCTAAAGTACGGCACCTGGCGTTATTGGAAGGACCTCGGCTGGATCGACTACCGCCCGGTGGTGCGCTGCGTCCACTGCGGCCATTTCCAAAAACTGCGCCACGAGGGCGAACTGCCGGGGGCGAGCTGCGAGGCCTGCGGGCGCCTCTGTCGTAGCCGGCCAGGGGAGAGGGAAGTTGAGGGGCTGGCACTCCGATTTTCCCAGCTCCGGCGCCTTTTATCTACCCAGCGAAGAAAAACCCCCGAAGGCCAGCCGGAACCAGGAGGCCCCGATTCCGGGAGATGACCATCAGGATTAATTAACGAAAATCTGAAAAGCCAACCCTATGCTTCTTCTTCCCAGGCCAGCTCGATGGACTCCACCCCGCGGCCATCCTGGACCGGGGTCAGGGCGCCGCACTGGGGGCACTCCGCCATGGGCAGGGCTTCATGGGGGTCGGCGGCCCTGAGGGGCAGGGGGCCCCGGAAACCGCACTGGGGGCAGGCCAGGGTAGCCGGCAGGATGACCAGGTGCAGGCGGGCCCCCTCCAGGACGGTGCCCTGGCTCAGGACCTCAAAGGCCTGGCGGAGGGCGGCTTCGGAATGCATCTCCAGTGCCCCCACCTTCAGGGTCACCGTGGGCAGCCGGCCTGCCCTGACCTCCTCCTCCCCGGATTTCTTGAGCTCCGCCATGATGACCGCCATGACGTTTTCCATCAAGCCGTATTCGTGCAAGTTTGGGGTTCCTCTTTGGGTTAACTGATCAATTTTGCTAATCAGCGGTAAACATTGCGCCTGTGGCCGATATGAAGCACTTCAATTATTCGACTTTTATCATCGATTTCATAAATTATGCGGTAATCGCCAATCTTTATGCGCCAGCCGGCCCGGCGCTTAACTTCCTGCAACCAGGAGGTCTTTGGTTATAAGCCAACGTTCGAATGGAATCTCGGACTTGTTCATAAGCTTCTTTTGGTAAATGGGCTAGCTCTTTCTGAGCCCGGCGCAGGATAGAAATAGAATAGGTCATCAACGAGTCTGTTCAATCTCGGAAATTGCCTGTTCAAAGGGAATAGCTTCATCCTGGGCATCCTTGGCTGCATCGTAGGCGCGGATTGATTCTAGCTCTTCGATCTCTTCCAAGAGTTTGCGATATTCGTCAATATCCAAAATTACCCCAATTGGGTTGCCTTTATCATCAATCACAAAATTTTCTTTGAATTTGCCCATGAATATTTACCTTTCAAAGGGTTTGATATAGTGGACGGTGAGCACCCTTAATTACTCTTTATCATTTAGGGTGATTTTCTCAGTTGCCTTTATAAGTGCCTTTTTAAATTTGTTCGGTATTTACCCAATGTTTATAATCGAATCGAAGAACCTTTTAACCACCCACCGCCACCTCGAAGGGGTAAAGCATCACTTCGCCGGTGCTGGCAGGTAGGTCTCCTTCGCCAAAACTTTCCAAATAGAGTTCTACGGGTTCCTTGTAGTTATTTTGAGACTCTTCGATGGTCTCTTTCCCTGGCTCACCACGCCTAATTCCACGCAATGGGCCACGTACCAATTTTTTTCCTTGGTGATTACCGCGATGAATTTTTTGGTCATACTATGCTTCGCCCAGCATAACTTATAAGAGCGTCTGCTCAATCTCGGAAAAGTCATATTCTCATAAGAGGTCGCACCATTTCATAATTATGTGGCTATACCAGCAAGCCGCCGGACGCCTGAGCAAAAAACTTGGAAACTTTTAGAATTATTATTGTTAATATCTATTTGTGGGCTTATGTTTTTCGCCCATTCGTTTTTTACTTCTCCAATGATAGGGTAGCCCAATGTTTTGAGTTTTGCTGAGCCACCCGGATAGAGGGCATCCGACATCTTTTCCCAGGTATCACATATACTATCCTGAATGTAGGAGTTAAGAACTGAGTCCTTAGCACTTGGGTACACCTTCTTTAAAGCTCTTTGATCACCAAGGAGCCATGCTTCAATTTCTTCAATGGCGATTCGAAAAAGCACACGTAGACTTGGGCAACATTTTATAGACAGATTTACTAATTCCTGCTTAAATTGAAGACAATCCCGACGATCTAGATCAACGACAACCAATACGGCCGCCTCAATGTGTTGCAGGCTATGCGCATATCCTCGTAATATTTTTGGCAAGCGATCTAAAAGAATTCGTTTTTCAGGATCCGTCTGCCCAATTAAATTCGCTGGCAGGCGGCCAATACTTTTATATGGATGGATTTTATAAGTGTAAGTTTGATTGTTTGGCCCAAAGATTTTTTGAAGAATAATTCCAACAGTAATGGCTCCCGATTGATCTTCAACAAGTATTTCAAAATGCATGGTTTCACCTCCCATCTAGATAATCGGAGTACCAGAGCCCTCCCAGAGGTAATCCCTCTGCAACCATACTTGTCACAATGGAATCGTCGCTGGCCCGACGTATCTTGGCAAAACCATCCTGACCTTTTTCTAGAATCCAGGTTTCTTCAGGTCTTACTGCATCAACAAAATACGGCTGATGAGTGGTTATGAAAATCTGGGGTGCATTTCTTCTCCCTGTGGCATGTTCCCTAAATTCTCTTGCCAAAGTCTCCAAAAGTTTATGGTAAAGGCCGTTCTCAGGCTCTTCGATGCAGATAAAAGGAGGAGGTTCAGGGTCTTGTAGAAGCAGCAAATAGGCGAAAAGCTTCAATGTGCCATCTGACATTTGCTGGGCGAAAAATGGGTCTTGGAAGCCCTTGTCATTAAATCTTAATAAGAGTCTGCCGTCATCGGTTCTCTTGGTGTCAATGCGGTCGACTCCAGGTATTTTCCGGGAGATGCTATTCAAAATGGTTTTAAACCTATTCTTATAATCTCGTTCCATGTATTGTACGACGTTACCAAGGTTATCTCCATGGATATTCAGATGGTTTTGAGGTCCGGCCATGGGCAGACTTCGTGCCGCATCAGGGGTAAAATAGCTTAAATACCAGTTAGCTAAGAAGTTGCGAAATTTCGTTATGCGCGGATGCTCTTTAAGAGCGCCCAAGGTTGCAATGCCGAGCTTGCGAGAATCAGTAAGTTCCACTGGTACTCGTGCAGAATCCTCAATACCTTCGAAAGTTTCTTCACCCGCCCATGCTTCTCCTTTTCCCCCACTTAATATAAGAAAAGAAAAAGGGCGTCCTGACTGCTTTTGTCCTTTACGTCTTTGTCTGAGGCGCTCTTCTTCAACATATGGCCGACCACTATTATCACGGGCAACAGTTAATTCATAAGTTATGGGGCGTTCGTTGGGACTTTCGCGGTAATATACTTCAAACTTTATTGGCCCTTCAGTACCTGCAGAGATAAGCCTTTCGAATCCGCCGCGTTCTTTCAAATCACAGGCTTCTTCCACTCCCACTAGAAGAGCATCAGCAAGAAACCCAAAGGCGTCAAAAAGAGTACTCTTTCCGGTGCCGTTTTTGCCAATAACAACCAGCAGTGGGGTAAGCGGCTTATTTTCCCGCTGCTTCCACAAACGGCCCAAAGTAACGTCTCTTAGAACTTTGTAATTCTGCACATGAAATCCTTCTATGAGTGCCATGTTTTATCCCTTCGCCTTTTGGGCCACCACCTCATAGGCCCGTTCCAAGGCCCTGGGGATACCCGCCGGGTCCGGGCCGCCAGCCTGGGCCATGTCGGGCCGGCCGCCGCCGCTCCCTCCCACCAGGGGGGCGATGGCCTTGATGATCTCCCCGGCGGGAAAGCGCGGGCTCAGGTCTTTGGTGACCAGGGCGATGAGCATGGCCTTGTCCGCCGCCACCGCGCCCAGGACGATGATGCCGCTCTTCAGACGGTCCTGCAGCTTCACCGCGAACTCCCGCAGCCCTTTGGGGTCGGCGGTTTCCACCTTCAGGGCCAGGACCGGGACGCCCGCAACCGAGCGCACCTGGTCCAGGAGGTCCCCGGCCTGGGCCGCGGCCAGGCGGCCTTTCAGGGCCTCCAACTCTTTTTCCAGATCCTTTTGTCGGTCCAACCGCTTCTTGAGTTGGGTAAGCAGATTGGCCTGGTCTGCCTTTAGGTATTCCGACACCTTTATCAAGAGATCTTCCTGGCCCTGAATATATCTTACCGCCTCCGGGCCGCACACCGCCTCGATGCGCCTGATGCCCGCGGCCACCGAAGCCTCGGAAGTAATCTTGCAAAACCCCAGGTCGCCGCTGCGCTCCACGTGGGTGCCGCCGCACAGTTCCTGGCTCAGGCCGGGGATGGCCACCACCCGCACCTCTTCGCCATATTTCTCCTCGAACAGGGCGGTGGCGCCCCGCTCCAGGGCTTCGGGCACGGACATGCGGTCGGTGAGCACCGGCAGGTTCTCGGCCACCGCGGCGTTCAGGTCCAGCTCGATGCCCTCCAGTTCCTCGGGGGCGATGGCCTGAAAGTGAGTGAAATCGAAGCGCAGGCGCTCCGGCGAAACCCAGGAGCCGGACTGTTTGACATGATCCCCCAGGCGCCGCTTGAGGGCCGCCTGGAGGATATGGGTGGCGGTATGGTGCCGGGCGATGCGGCGGCGCCGGCCGGCATCCACCGTAAGAACGGCCTGGTCGTTGACCTTGACCACCCCTTGCTCCACCACCCCCTGGTGGATGACCAGGTCATTGGGCAGGCGCTGGCTGTTGGCTACCCGGATGCGCCAGCCGTCGCCGCTGATGACCCCGGAGTCCCCTACCTGGCCGCCGGCTTCCCCGTAAAAGGGGGTGGCGGCGGTGACCACTTCCACCTCCTCGCCGGGCTCCGCCTGTTCATGGTGCCCTTCGTGGGTAATGAGGGCCAGTATGGTGCTGTCTCCCTGCAGGGATTCATAGCCCAGGAAGTGGGTAGGAGGCCACTGGGCCAACTCCTGGTAAACCGGCGGCGCCTCGCCGGCGGCGCCACCCCGCCAGGACTGGCGGGAGGCCTCCCGTTGCCGGCGCATGTGTTCTTCAAAGCCTTCCAGGTCCAGGACCAGGCCCTCTTCCCGCAGGCTGTCCTGGACCAGATCCAGGGGGAAGCCATAGGTGTCATAAAGTTTGAAGGCCACTTCCCCCGGCAGGATTTTCAGGCTGTGGGTCTTGAGGTAGGCCAGTTCCTCGCTCAACAGCTTCAGACCGTGGTCCAGGGTGTCGGCGAAACGCTCCTCCTCGCCGGCCAGCACCTGGACCAGGATCCGGCTGGCCCCCGGGAGTTCGGGATAGACCTCGCCCATCAGCTCCGTCACCCGCTCGCTCACCTTCCCCAGGAAGGGACTGGGGAGGTTTAAGAGCCGCCCGAAGCGGATGGCCCGGCGCATGATGCGGCGCAACACGTAGCCCCGGCCTTCGTTGGAGGGCAGCACCCCGTCGGCGATCAGGAAGGTGGCGGCCCGGGTATGATCGGCGATCACCCGGAAGGCCACGTTTTGCTGGGCATTGGGGCCGCCGTAGCTTTTAGCCGCCAGCTCCTCCACCCGGCTGATCACCGGCCGCAAGAGGTCGCAGTCGAAGTTGCTTTTCACTCCCTGGATGACGGCGCAGAGACGCTCCAGACCCATGCCGGTGTCGATGCTGGGTTTGGGCAGCGGGTGGAGGACGCCATCCGGGGCCCGGTTGAACTGCATGAACACCAGGTTCCAGATCTCCAGATAGCGGTCGCAGTCGCATTTGCCGATGCCGCATTCCGGGCCGCAGGCCATCTCTTCACCCTGGTCGATGAGGATCTCGGAGCAGGGGCCGCAGGGCCCGGTCTCGCCCATGGCCCAGAAGTTGTCTTTCTCCCCGAGCCCCACGATGCGGCTCATCGGCAGCCCGGCGATCTTCTCCCAGAGGCGGGCGGCTTCCTGGTCCTCATGGTAAACCGTGGCCCAGAGGCGCTCCCGGGGGAGGCGGTAATGCCCGGTCAGCAGCTCCCAGGCCATTTCGATGGCCCCTTCCTTGAAGTAATCGCCGAAGGAGAAGTTGCCCAGCATCTCGAAGAAGGTATGGTGGCGGGTGGTGAAGCCCACGTTTTCCAGGTCGTTGTGTTTGCCCCCGGCCCGGACGCACTTTTGAGAGCTGGCGGCCCGGGTGTAGGGCCGGGTTTCTTCCGCCAGGAAGACCTTTTTGAACTGCACCATGCCGGCGTTGGTGAATAGCAGGGTGGGGTCCCCGGCGGGCACCAGGGAAGAGCTGGCCACCCGGGTGTGGCCCTGGGAGGCGAAGAAGCGCAGAAAGGTTTCCCGGATCTCGCGGCTGGTCATGTGAGCGGCTGCTCCCGGGCGGCGTCGGAGGGGGGAGTGGGCATGCCGTGCGCGGCCCGCAGTTGTTTATCCAGCTCCATGGCCGCCTGCGGGTGCTCCCGGAGATAGGCCTTGGCGTTCTCCCGGCCCTGGCCGATGCGCTCGCCCCCGTAGCTAAACCAGGCGCCGCTCTTCTGGATGAGGCCCTGATCCGCGGCCAGGTCCAGGAGGTCCCCTTCCCGGGAGATCCCCTGGCCGAAGATGATGTCGAATTCCGCCTCCCGGAAGGGCGGCGCCAGCTTGTTTTTCACCACCTTCACCCGGGAGTGGGAGCCGATAGTTTCATCCCCCTGCTTGATGGCGCTGATGCGGCGGATGTCCAGGCGCATGCTCGCATAAAACTTCAGGGCATTGCCCCCGGTGGTGGTTTCGGGGTTGCCGAACATCACTCCGATCTTGTGGCGGATCTGGTTGATGAAGATCACCGAGGTCAGGGATTTGCTGATGGCCGAGGTGAGCTTGCGCAGGGCCTGGGACATCAGGCGGGCCTGGGAACCCATCTGGGCGTCGCCCATGTCCCCTTCGATTTCCGAGCGGGGGACCAGGGCGGCCACCGAGTCCACCACCACCACGTCCACCGCGTTGGAGCGCACCAGGATCTCGGCGATCTCCAGGGCCTGTTCACCTGAATCGGGCTGGGAGATGAGCAGGTCCTCGGTCCTGACCCCCAGTTTGCGGGCATAGATCACGTCCAGGGCGTGCTCGGCGTCTATGAAGGCCGCCACCCCGCTCTTGCGCTGGGCCTCGGCGATAACGTGCAGGGCCAGGGTGGTCTTGCCGGAGGCCTCCGGCCCGAAGATCTCGATGACCCGGCCCCGGGGGATGCCGCCGATCCCCAAGGCCAGGTCCAGGGAGAGGCAGCCGCTGGAGATCACCGGCACGTCTATCTTCTCTTCGGCCCCCAGGCGCATGATGGAGCCCTTGCCATATTGTTTTTCGATGTGACTCAGGGCCTGGTCCAGAGCCTTGGTCTTGTCCGCTGCAACTTGGTCGCTCATGGTGATTTCCTTTTTAGTTGGTATTTTGAGGGAGAGGGCAGGGGCCGAGGGCCCCTGCTCCCTCCCTCAAACTCCCTCCCCCAACCCCCATAAGGGTTTTAAGGCAAGGATGTTTGTCGCCTCTGGTAGCCGCAGGCTTTAGCCTGCGTTGATTAACGTTTTCTCTATTTCCCGCCCCTCTCCCCAAGGGGGAGCGGGCTGGGGTGAGGAAGCAGACCGTATTACTGTTCTCAAGTTTCCGATTTGGAGCATAAATTGAAGCATTCTTACAATGGTGGGCGGGCGGCGCCCACTCTAGATTTTATAGGGCGTGCTGGGCACGCCGTTTTCTTTTAGGCGGCCATGGGCCGCCCTATGGTCTCTTTGCTGGCGCAGGCGCCCCGCCGGTGCCGCGCAGGCTTTTTGTTAGGGCCTGCGGCTGCCTTGCCTCCGCCGCCGGGGGCGGCGGCGCCATCTTTCCCAGCCCCTATCTGCTCACTGCTTACTGCTTACTGTTTACTGCTCCCTGCTCACTCAGCTTAATCACTTCCAGCGGGGTGTAGGTCGAGCCTTTGGGCGACAGCACGCTTTGATACAAGATGATCTCCCGCACCGGAAAGGGCGGCCAAGCCACCACCAATTTTTCTATCGCCCGGCTCAACTGCGCCCGGCCCTCGGGCGAGCGCACCCGGCCCAAGGTCAGGTGGGGGTTGAAGGCCCGGCCCTCCGGCGGATATCCCAGTTGCGTGAAGGCCTTTTCCAACCGGTAAAAAAACTGGCTCAAAGGCGGCAGGTCCCCGCCCAGGCCCAGCCACACCACCCGGGGGCTGCGACTGCTGGGGAAGGCCCCGGCGCCTAAGACCTCCAGGGACAGGGGGGCCTGCTGGGAGGCTACCTGCCGGGCCGCCGAGATAATCCGTGGCACCTCGGCGTCCGGCAGGTGGCCGAAAAATTTCAGGGTGATATGAATATTGCCCGGAGGCACCCAGCGCACGTCGGCCTGGCTCTTTTTCAATTCCTCCTGCGCCAGGGACAGGCCGGGGCGCAGGCTCTCGGGCAGGTCAATGGCCAGGAAGGCGCGAATCATGTTTAGATCTCAGCTCTCAGCCATCAGCAGTCAGCTTTCAGCTTTTAAAAAAATGCGTAATTTGCCTTTTTTGTCATGCTTCGCCGCCGCGGCGAAGC
>Ga0187856_1003338_pt1 | contig 11250 bp, 9 predicted proteins | sample June2016WEW_8_40_FD_132443 | JGI IMG/M metagenome (GOLD analysis project Ga0187856, IMG submission 132443) | Peatland microbial communities from SPRUCE experiment site at the Marcell Experimental Forest, Minnesota, USA - June2016WEW_8_40 | ecosystem: Environmental > Terrestrial > Soil > Wetlands...
ACCACGAAAGCCTGGAAGAGCATCTAAATGTTGCCGCTCGGCTATCCCGCGCGCTGTGGGAGCTCATGATATCCCATGACTTGGACACCGAGGATGAGCGGACGCTGGACGCGCTGAAAGAGCTGGCGAGCACGGTCGCGGATCATTCGAGCGCGGCGAGATATGTCTTTTACAAAAAGAGCGCGGCCAGCATGAAAGAGGAGGCATGACCATGGCGACGGATATCTCTCGCCTCGGCTTGGGTGCGCTCATTGTTCGCGCTTGGCGCATCAAGCTCGCGCGCATCGTCATGAAGCTAGCGGGCGGACTGACGACCCTCGCCGAGCGCCTTCTACCGGAAGACTTGCGCCCCCGAATCGCCTCGCCTATTCTTTAAGCAAGCGAACGGTTGCACAACCAGACGCCAGAGGCGGCCCGACCCCGGATGTATGGGTGCCCCGTTTTGATTTTCTGCGCCTGTCAAGCCGCGATCGGGCCGTCGTCGTCGAAGCGATTGCCCAGCGGAGTCGTCGGCGCGAGAAACCATATCGATAATCTGGGATTGTTTACCGCCTTCGAACGGAACATCCTAAGTTAGACGCTCTCGCGCTCTAGGGGAAACCACATGTTGCGTAAGCTTTCGCTGATTACGGCTTTGGTCGGGGGGGTGGCCATGCCCGTGACGAGCGCGCTCGCTCAGGATTTACTCGGTCGCAGCGGCGGCCACGCTGGCGGCTTTGGCGGCGGACGCGGCGCTGGCGTCTGGCACTGGCATGGCGATGGTGGCGTCTGGCACTGGCATGGCGGAAACCATCGCGAGTACCCGCATTATTGGCCCGGCGGCCCATCGTGGGGGTATTTTGATAGTTCGTGCTGGGCGTGGGATCCCCATTCAGGCCAGTGGATCTGGCTCTGCAACTGAACGACCTCTCTTAGGATCTAGCAGAGACGCCAGAGGCGGCCCGACCTCGGATGAACAGGCGGGCCGTTTTTGCGTCCGACTTGCCAGAATCACCATTGCGAGGCACGCTGGCCAATGGCGCGGACTGATTTGGTCGCGTCTATGTTGGATTGCAGGCCGGCGATCGTGGGCGGCCGGGCGGTCATGCGACAGAATGTCGCGGCGACGTGCGCCACGCTTTGCCAAGGTGTTACCTATGCGTTACCTACACCAAAATCAAAAAAGAAAAATCTCTCATAAGTATTTGATTAAATGGTATATATTTAAGTTCTCAAACATCTTACCTCTGCCCAAGGAAGGCAGTCATTACGACCTGCCAATCGCCCTCGGGATCATGGCGGCGATTGGCGCCATTCCCTCCGACGCTTTGGAGGGCTTCACCGTGCTCGGCGAATTGGCGCTCGACGGCACGCTGACCCCCGTCGCGGGCGTGCTGCCGGCGGCGGTCGCCGCCAACATGCGCGGACACGGATTGATTTGTCCCGCCGCTTGCGGGCCGGAGGCCGCCTGGGCCTCCGGGGACATGGAGGTGATCGCGCCAACCTCTCTGATCCAGCTCGTCAATCACCTGAAGGGAACACAGGTTTTGGCGCGGCCCGTTCCGGCGGTGCGGGCCGCCGTGCGCGACTTGCCTGATCTCGCCGATGTGAAAGGGCAGGAGAGCGCCAAGCGCGCTCTGGAGATCGCGGCGGCGGGCGGCCACAATCTCCTGATGAATGGACCGCCCGGCGCCGGCAAATCGATGTTGGCGGAGCGGTTGCCGTCGATCCTGCCGCCGCTGACGCCTCGCGAACTGCTCGAAGTTTCGATGATCCATTCGGTCGCCGGGCAGCTCGCGGGCGGCGAACTCACGGACCGGCGGCCCTTTCGCGCGCCGCATCATTCGGCGTCCATGCCCGCCTTGGTCGGAGGCGGAACGCAAGCAAGGCCAGGGGAGATATCGCTCGCCCATAATGGCGTGCTGTTTCTCGACGAACTGCCGGAGTTTCAATCGCAGGCGCTCGACGGCTTGCGCCAGCCGCTGGAGACTGGCGAGGTGGCCATCGTTCGCGCCAATCACCGCGCGATCTATCCCGCGCGCTTCCAACTGGTCGCCGCGATGAACCCGTGCCGCTGCGGCTATGCGCTCAGTCCGGGTTTCGCCTGCAAGCGCCAGCCCAACGAGCGTTGCGCCGCGCAATATCAGGCGCGGCTGTCCGGCCCCTTGCTCGACCGTTTCGATTTGCAGATCGAAGTGCCGGCGCTCACCGCCGCCGATCTCGTGCTGCCGCCGCCGACCGAAGGGTCGCGCGAGGTCGCGGCGAGAGTCGCGGCCGCGCGCGAATTGCAGCGCGTCCGCTACCTGGCGCTGGGACGCGCCGAGGGGACGACCAATGCGAGCGCGCCGGCCAAGCTCGTTGAAGGCGTGGTCAATCTCGACGCCAGCGGAACCGCGCTGATTCGCGAGGCCTCGGAGCGTTTCGCGCTGTCGGCGCGCGGCTTCCATCGCGTGCTGAAGCTCGCGCGCACAATCGCGGATCTGGAGGGCTCAGAGTCCGTATCCCGCCGCCACCTCGCGGAGGCTCTCTCCTATCGCTCCGGCCTCGCCGGCATGCGGCGCGCGGCCTGAGCCTCGGGGGACACAAGAAATGGACTCCGAGATTTTGCGTTTTATCGCGCTGGCGCTTGGGCTTGGCGTCTTCGCGGCGGGGCTTGGCGCGGCGCTGTGCATATGGCGCAAGCGGGTTCACGCGGAGTCGGAAGCCGAGATCGAATCGCTGCGCGATGAAATCTGGGAGTTGCGCGCGGCCGCCGCCGCTCGCGACAAGGCCGAGGCGGCGAGCCTCGCGAAATCGCGCTTTCTCGCGACCGTGAGCCATGAAATCCGCACCCCGTTGAACGGCATCCTGGGCCTCGCGCAATTGCTGGGAATGACGAGGCTCGAGGCGGAACAGGCGAGCTACGTGGAGTCGATTGGCGATTGCGCGCGCTCGCTGGCGCAGCTCATCGACGACATATTGGATTTTTCCAAGATCGAGGCCGGCAAGCTCGAACTGCGCGCCGAGCCCTTTGAGCTGGCGCCGCTGGTCGAAAGCGTGGTCGAACTGCTCGCGCCGCGCGCGCAGGGGAAGGCGCTGGAGATCGCCAGTTTCGTCGCCGGAGAATCTCCCCGGCGCATGGTCGGCGACGCCGCGCGGTTGCGGCAGGTGCTGATCAATCTCGCGGGCAACGCCGTGAATTTCACCGAAAAAGGCGGTGTCGGCGTGCGCGTCGGCCCCTCCGGCGCCGGGGTTTTGCGCTTCGAGGTCGAGGACACCGGTCCTGGTGTTCCCGCCGCCGCGCGCGAGGCGATCTTCGAGGAATTCGAGCAAGGCGACGGCTCGGCGACCCGCCGTCATGGCGGAACCGGACTCGGACTGGCCATTTCGCGCCGACTCGTCGAACAAATGGGCGGAAAACTGGAAATCGCCGGGACTTCGGCGCGGGGAACCACTTTCGCATTCTCCTTGCCGTCGCCATTCGAGACAAAGGAGCGCGCGCGCGAAAAATCGAGGCCGCTGGCGGGCCAACTGGCGCTCATCGTCGCGCGAACGCACTTCGAGGCTCCTTTCCTGGCGACTTATCTGCGAGAAGCCGGCGCCGCCGCCGAAATCGCCGAAGGCGAAGCGGAAGGGCTCGCGCGCCTATGGAGCGGTCGATCGCCGGGCTACGACGCCGTGATCGTCGATTGCGGCCTTGGCGAAAGCGCGACGGAGGCTTTGGCGCGGGCCGCGCGCGCGGCGCGGGCGGGTCGGGTGTTCCTGTTGTTCTCCCCGCTCGAACGGCGCGCTTTCGGCGAAGCGGCGCTGCATCAATTCGACGGCTGGCTGGTGAAGCCCGTGCGCGCCGCCTCGCTGATCGAGCGACTGGCGCCCGCGCTTCGGGGCGCGGCGCCCGCGGCCAGTGCGGCGCCGGAGCCCGTCTTGGCTGGCCTGCAGGTTTTGCTCGCCGAGGACAATGACATCAACGCCCTCATAGTCACGCGTCATCTCGGGGCGCTGGGGGCGCTTGTCACCCGGGCCGAAAATGGCGCCCGGGTGGTGGAAATCGCCCGCGCGGCGATCATGGGCGCCGCGACGCCTTTTGGCGTCATTCTGATGGATCTATTCATGCCGCAACTCGACGGGCTGGAGGCGACGAAGCGCATCCGGTTCGATGAGGCGCGCGCCGGCGCGAAGCGCACGCCGATTCTCGCGCTGACGGCGAGCGCCTTGGAGGAAGACGCGCGCGCCGCGAAAGCCGCGGGGGTCGACGCCTTGCTGACGAAGCCGGTGGATTTCGCGCGGCTCGCGGAAGCGATTCGCGCGCTGAGCGAGGCGCCTCCCGCCGTGGAGCGCCGCGGCGGGTTCAGCGCTGGCTGTTGAGCGTCCTCCGTCCTGTCACAAAACTTTTGTTCCATGGTGATCTATCCACCGATGTCGCTGGCGCATTAACGCCCGCGCGCATGGAGAACCTTGGGCCATGTGGGTTTTCAACCTGGAAGCGGGGCGCAATATCGTTCGCGGCGCCTTTCCCGCCCTGAAATCGAAATCGAAAAGGCCGGCCAACGCGCTCGACGGATCAATCGCCCGGGCGGGCTCGCTCGAAGTGCGGCTCGCCGTGACAAGGAAGGATGTTCGCAAGGCCCAGCGATTGCGCTACAAGGTTTTTTATCAAGAAGGCGGCGCGGTCGCCGACACCAAGACGGTGCTCACGCGGCGCGACGCCGATCGTTTCGACAAGTTTTGCGACCATTTGATCGTGATCGATCACGCCGCGCGCACACGCTTCGGCAAGGTCAAGGCGAAGGTCGTCGGCGCCTACCGACTGCTGCGCGGAGACGTGGCGCAAGGCAAATGCGGCTTCTATTCGGCGGACGAATACGACATTTCAGGGTTGCTCGATCGTCACCCGGACAAGCGCTTCTTGGAACTCGGGCGCTCTTGCGTGCAGGCGGACTATCGCGGCAAGCGCACGATCGATCTCTTGTGGCGCGGCATACTCGCATATCTGCGCCATTACGACATCGACGTGATGATCGGCTGCGCGAGTTTCGAGGGCGCCAACGCCTTGGCGCATGCGACGCCGCTGAGCTATCTCGCGCATCACGCGCGCGCGGAGGGCGAGTGGAGCGTATGCGCGCGAAGGGGTCGCCATACGCCAATGGAGATGCTCGGCCGCGACGCCATTGACGCGCGCCGCGCGCTCGCGAGCCTGCCGCCGTTGTTGAAGGGCTATTTGCGGCTCGGCGCGGTTTTTGGGGACGGCGCCGTGATCGACCGCAAATTCAATACGGTCGATGTGTTCGTCGTGATGCCGGTCAAGCAGATGGATGCACGCTATCTCGAACATTTTGGCGGCGGGGAGAAGCGCGCGCCGCGCGCCGCATAGAGCAAGCTCCGCGAAAGTGATGGACTTTCGCGATATAAGGGCGGCCTCAAAACCCGCTCCAGTTGAAGCTATAAGCGATGCTTAGACCGCAGGTGAACTGATTCGCCGAGCCCAGCTTGGACGGAATCGGACTCGCGGCGGCCGCCCCGACCAAATGAGTGTATTTGCCGTAGATGCTCGTCGACCATTCTTCCGACCATTTATATGTGACCGAGCCGGTCACGCCCACGGATTTCGCGCCCGCGGACGGGTCGTAAGGAGTGACCACGCCATTAACGAGCGCCTCATAGGGCGTAACGCCGAACAGTTTATTCATATAGGGCTGGTCGGCGAGGGTCAGGCGCGGACCGAGCGAGATGGTCCACGGCCCGTGCTGTTCGACCCAATCGAGATAAAAGTCCGCGACGTCGCCGTTTATTCCCAAAAAGGCGCGACGCAACTCGACGCGGGCGCGCAATTTGTTGAAGGTCCAAAACTCGGCGAAGCCGCCGGCCTCGATGGTCCAGTCGATGTCGTGGATTCCGCGCAGCTCCGTATACATCGCCGAAGTCCGCGGCGTGCGGAGCCGGCCGGTGAGGCCCGCCTTGAAGAAACCGTTATCATATACCGCGAAGCCCGGAGATTCGTCCGGCGCGCTGAACGATACGGGTGTATCCGGGCGGCGCATCCCAAGACCGGGAAGCACGTAGGGAGAAACGCCCTTCGAGCCGTCGTAATTGGCGGCGTAGCCGGCGTTGGCGCGCACGGTGACGATCCAGCCGGAGACGGGGGTCGGGTCGGTCAGACTTTCGGCGCGCACGTTAAGGGCGTGAAAGAAAAAAGCTGATCCCGCGATGGAGGCCAGAACCCGCGTCGGACGACGAAGGCAGTAAAATATCAAGGACATGTTTGGGTTCCTAACCGAGGATCCCAATCACCGTGTGAAATTAATCTTATCCGTCCGTGAGCAAACAGCGTGAACGAATCCTTGCTTCGCGCAACCACGACCCGTGACAGCGTAATTTACCTGAAAATATTTTGAGGGAGATTCCAAACGCCTCGGGTTTGGACGCGCTGCTCGCCGCCCAGGAGCCCTTGGAATTCGAGGCTCGCTTCGGCTGCGGCGCGCGTTTGATCAATATTTGGCGACGACCGGCGGGGGCGTAGGGAGAAGTGGTGGTTTATGCCCATACGAGCGATATGGCCGGTGTAACTTGTCGAGAAGTTAAGGAAACGTGTGAAGGCTGAGGCTAAGCAGTGGCAAAAGACCCGATCGGGGTGTTTTCGCGCGAGAGGTCTGCTAAACCCGCTTCGACCAGGGTTTCGTTCGACTTGATCCGTCGCTCGCGACGACCCCGCCCTTGAAACGCCGCCAGAGCGCTTTTTCGCAAAAGCGGACGCCGGTTTTGCCTGGGAAAGCGCGGTAAAATAAAAGAATCTGGAAAGCTCTCCGGTTCAATCAAAACCGGAGAGATTCTAGGGCACATACGAGCAGCTCGCAAAATATGAACATCTTTCAAATCTTCCACGATCGCATCGCCGAGATTCTTGGCCAGATAACAGCTTCGGGGCGCCTTCCGGCGCTTGATCCGGCGCGATTCGTCGTCGAACCGCCCAAGGACGCCGCGATGGGCGATCTCGCCGCCAACGCGGCGATGGTCTTCGCGAAGGACGCCAAGCCGCATTTTCCCAATCCGCGCCAACTCGCGGCCGAGATCGCGACCGCCTTGGCCCAAAGCGAGGGCGTGGCCGAAGTCGAAGTCGCCGGTCCCGGGTTCATCAACATACGGCTAAAGCCGACCGTTTATCGGGACGTGCTGCGCGGCGTCTTGTGCGCGCCGGACGATTTTGGCCGCCACGCGCCTTCAGCGTCCGATGGGACCGGACATAGCAGGGCGGGGACGCTGTCGGGCAAGGTCAATGTCGAATATGTGTCGGCGAATCCGACCGGGCCGATGCATGTGGGTCACGGGCGCGGCGCGGTGTTCGGCGACGCTCTGGCGAATCTGCTGGAATTTTCCGGCTGCGAGGTGACGCGCGAATATTACATCAACGACGCCGGCGCGCAGGTCGACGTGCTCGCGCGTTCCGCTTATCTGCGCTACCGCGAGGCGCTCGGCGAGGCCATCACGATTCCCGAAGGACTCTACCCCGGCGACTATCTCAAGGCCGCCGGAGAACAAATCGCCAAGGCGCATGGCCGCGCGCTGCTGGGCAAAGAGGAGCGCGAATGGCTCGCGCCCGTGCGCGACATCGCCATAGCGGCGATGATGAACCTTATTCGCGACGACCTCCAGGCCCTCGGCATAACGCATGAGGTGTTTTTCTCCGAACGAACGTTGCACGAAAAAGTGAACGGCGTTTGCGAGATCGATCGCCAGATCGAAGAGTTGCGCGCCGCCGGCCTTGTCTACGAGGGGCGGCTGCCGCCACCGAAAGGCCAGCTCCCCGAGGATTGGGAGGACCGGGAACAGACCTTGTTCCGCTCCAGCGACTGGGGCGACGACGTGGATCGTCCGCTCAAGAAATCCGACGGCTCCAACACTTATTTCGCCGCGGATATCGCCTATCACAAGAATAAGATCGACCGAGGCTATACGACGCTGGTCGATATCTGGGGCGCCGACCATGGCGGCTATGTGAAGCGCATGACGGCGGCGGTGGCCGCGCTGTCGAATCAGAAAGTCGATCTCGACGTGAAGCTTTGCCAATTGGTCAAGCTCATGCGCGAGGGCGAGCCCGTGAAAATGTCCAAGCGCTCTGGCGACTTCGTGACCTTGCGGGAAGTTGTCGACGAAGTCGGCGTCGACGCCGTGCGTTTCATGATGCTCTACCGCAAAAACGACGCTCCGCTCGAGTTCGACCTCGCCAAGGTGCTCGAGCAATCCAAGGACAACGCGGTCTTCTACGTGCAATATGCTCATGCGCGGGGACGATCGGCCTTGCGGCAGGCGTTGGCTGCCTTCCCCGATCTCGACGTGAGCGCGACGGCGTTGTCGCGCGCGCCGCTCGATCTACTCGAGGACGAAGGCGAAATCGGGCTGGCTCGCGTAATCGCTCAATATCCTCGGCTGATCGAGGCGGCGGCGGCGGCGCACGAGCCGCACCGCGTCGCCTTCTATCTTTATGAACTCGCCAGTTATTTCCATGCCCATTGGAACCGGGGCAAAGATCGGCCACAATTACGGTTTGTTAATCCACTTGAGCGAAAGCTAACAGGCGCGCGTGTCGCGTTGGTTGTTTGTTTAACCAGCGTGCTGGCGTCGGGTCTGAAACTTCTCGGCGTGAGCGCGCCCGAGGAAATGCGCTGATCCTCCTGGCTCCCTCTCGAAGGGAGACAAAATAGGCGAGGCGCGGCCGCATCTTTGGCGCCAAACAGAACAGGCGAGGTAGGCCATGCGTGAGTCGACAGTCAGAGGCGCCGCGATCGACATTAACGATTTCGAACGGCGACTGCGCGGCGTCGAGCCGGCCCGCAAATCTTCCGGCGATCCGCTCAGCGAACTCGCGCGGCTGATGCACGGCGAAGAGCAGGCTCAAGCGGCGCGGCGCTACGACCGGATGTTCGCCGCGGAATCGGCGCCGTCCACCGAATGGGACGAGGCCGCTTCGCGAAAGGCGCCTGACGAAGACGCCTTCGTCGCCGAGTTGCGCGGGTCCGTTCACGAGGATTTTCAACGAACGCGGCCCGACTCGGGCGCCGCTCGCGAGTCTGAAGCCTATTCCGGCGAGTATTCCTCCAACGGCTCGCAGGCTCGAGGAAATGAGTTCGCCGCCGCCGATCTCGCGGCGCGCCATTTCGCCGCGCGTCCTGGACCGCAAACGCGTTCCGCCGCTTCGGACGCTCAGGACGCCTGGCCCCAGAATCCGGGGGCCGATTCAGGCCGCCACGAGTTGGAGGATGATGTCGGCTACGACGACGCGGACGATGCGCCCGCGCAAGGCGGCTCCATCCGCTTGCGGCCATGGCACGCCGTCGCCGTCGTCGCCTTGCTCGCCTCCGGCCTTCTCGCCTGGGGCTTCGCCAAGCGCGGCGGCGTGATGGGCGGTCGCGAAATCGCCGTCATCAATGCGCCTGACGGTCCGGCCAAGGTTCTTCCGACCGCGAACGCGGACGCGAGCGTGGACAAGCCCGAGGCCGCCGTCCTGGACCGTCACGAAAACTCACCGGTGAAGCGCGTCGTTTCACACCAGGAACAGGCCGTGGAGCCGAAGGTCGAATCGCGCGCCAATTACAATGGAGCGGGTCAGCCCGACGCGGATGGCGGAGCGGCCCCGTCGGCGGCGCAGCCGAAGAAAATCAAGACCGTATCCGTGCGGCCGGACGGCAGTTTGATCACGAACGCCGAAGTCCCGCCAGCGGTGGAAAAAGCCGCTGGCGCCGGCTCGCGCGACGCCGCGGCGAAACACGCGTCAACCACGCCGGCGACTCCAGCAAAGCCCAGCGCCACGCCGCGGGTGGATAAGACCGCCAAGCCGAAAGCGCCGCAAAAAGTCGCAGCCGTCGAACCCGATGCCGAGGAGAAGGCTCCGGCGTCCACGCAAAAAGTCGCGACGGGCGGCTTCTCCGTGCAGTTCGGAGCCGCGGCGACCGAGGCCGAGGCGCACGCATTGGTCACCAAGGTCGCGACGAAATACGGATCGCAACTTGCCGGTCATAAGCCGACGTTCAAAGTGGCGAAGGTCGGAGACAAGACCGTCTACCGTGTCCGCGCGAGCGGCATGAGCAAGGAATCCGCCGCGAGCGTTTGCGGGAATGTGAAGTCCTCCGGCGGAACTTGTTTCGTCGCCGGGGACTGACCCTGATTTCTTTTTCCGCCGATCGTCGCGTCTGGAGGCGCGCCCTATGACTAGCGCCTTTATCTGCGGCTTGGCTGGCGCGGCGTTGACGGAAGAAGAGCGCGCTTTTTTGCGTCAGGCGCGGCCTTGGGGCGTGATTTTGTTCCGGCGAAATGTCGAATCGCGCGCGCAGTTGCGCGCGCTAGCGGACTCTGTCCGCGAGGCGCTCGGCGACGCCAAAGCGCCTATCCTAGTCGATCAGGAGGGCGGCCGGGTGCAGCGCCTGGCCCCGCCGCATTGGCGCGGCTATCCGTCCGCGGCCGCCTTCGAGCGCGCGGCTTCGAGCGTCGAGGGGGCGGAACGCCTCGCCTGGCTCGGCGCGCGGCTAATCGCCCATGATCTACGCGAAGTCGGAATCACCATCGACTGCCTGCCGGTGTTGGACGCCCCTCAACCCGGCGCGCATGGCGTCATCGGGGATCGCGCCTATAGCGACGACCCTGAAAGCGTAGCGCGCATCGGCCGCGCGGCCGCGCGGGGGCTGCTCGACGGCGGCGTCTCGCCTGTCATGAAGCATATTCCCGGCCATGGGCGCGCTCGCGCCGACAGCCATTTGGAGCTGCCGGTGGTCGAGGCGTCGCGCGCCGAATTGGAACGCGTCGATTTCGCGCCCTTTATCGCCAATGCCGATCTGCCGATCGCCATGACGGCGCATGTCGTCTATACGGCGCTCGATCCCGCCACGCCCGGCACTTTGTCAAAAACGGTGATTCGCGAGGCGATTCGCGGCGCGATTGGCTTCGACGGCCTGCTTTTGACGGACGATTTGTCGATGAAGGCGCTTCAAGGGGACTTCCGCCAGCGGGCGGAAGCCGCCATCGCGGCGGGTTGCGACATTGTGCTTCACTGCAACGGCGATCTCGACGAAGCGCGCGCAGTGGCGGAGGGCGCGCCAGTTCTGACCGGACGCTCGCTCGCTCGGGCGGACGCGGCGCTGGAAGCCGCGGCTCACATCGAGGATTTTAATCCTGTGGATGGCACTCGCGAATTCGACGCCGCGCTTGCGATGACGGCCTAAAAGGCCCAATCTCGATAGCTCGGGGCGGTTGGAAGCCCCGGGTGGAGAGCAATGCGGGAATGGCGCGGGAGCTGGCGTTCGAGAC
>Ga0187856_1003340_pt1 | contig 11249 bp, 8 predicted proteins | sample June2016WEW_8_40_FD_132443 | JGI IMG/M metagenome (GOLD analysis project Ga0187856, IMG submission 132443) | Peatland microbial communities from SPRUCE experiment site at the Marcell Experimental Forest, Minnesota, USA - June2016WEW_8_40 | ecosystem: Environmental > Terrestrial > Soil > Wetlands...
ACACGCGGCACCCGGAGGTCGCCCGTCCGGCGATCGAAGCCGGCGCCGACATCGTCAACGATGTGACCGCGCTGCAGGACCCCGAGATGCGCCGCGTCGTCCGCGAGCTGGGAGCCGCGGCGATCCTCATGCATCTGAAGGGAACGCCCGCCACCATGCAACAGGATACGAACTACGCGGACCTGCGCGGGGACGTCTATCGGTATCTCGCCGATGCGAGCGATCGCGCTCTCTCCGAAGGGATCCCGGCCGACCGGTTGCTCGTGGATCCGGGTATCGGTTTCGGGAAGTCCGCGGAGCAGAGCCTGGAGCTCCTCGTGCATGTCGCCGAGTTCCGGAGCCTCGGCTTCCCGGTCGTGATCGGTGCATCGCGCAAGTCGTTCCTGAGGAGCGACACCCCCGCGAGCCGCTCGGATGCGGGTCTCGCGGCCGCGGTGCTCGCCGCCTGGAACGGCGCGGAGCTGGTCCGGGTCCATGACGTCGCCGCCACGGTCCGGGCGCTCTCCTTCGTGACGCGGGCGCGTGCGCTGTCGCAGGATCGTGCCGAGGAGACCGAGGCGGTCGCGGTCGCACGCCCCGACGAGGTCGAACGCTAGGCCGGCGGGTCGGCGGAGCCGGGCGGGGCGTCGACCTCGAGGATGAGCGACCCCTGGTAGCCGCAGTCCTTGCAGCGGTAGACCTGCCCCGTGATCATGCCGGCGACGAGGTACACTTCGATCGAGCGGCACTGCGGGCAGAGGAGGAACGTCTCACGATGCTTTCTCTTCAGGCGCGTCATCGTCCCCTCCTTCCGCCGTCGGCGGGCTGCCGGCCGGTGTCTCCTCGGCGACCACCGTGAGGGCGATCGCATCCCGGACGGTGTCCCCCGGATCGAGCCGGATCACCCGAACGCCCATCGTGTTCCGGTCCTGCGACCGGATCCCTTTGACGGCGGCGCGGATCGTGATTCCCTTCTGGGTCGTGACGAGGATCTCGGAGTCGTCGGTCGTGGGGAGGACCGCGACGACCGATCCGTTGCGGCCGCCGGTTCGGATCGTGCGCACGCCCTTCGCACCGCGGCTCGTGCGCCGGTAATCCGTGGTCTCGCTGCGCTTGCCGTACCCCGCGCTCGTGAGGGAGAGCAGGAAGGGGAACTCGGTGCTGACGGGGGCCATCGCGACGACGTGGTCGTCCTTCTCTCCGGAGAGTCGGACCCCGATCACGCCGTACGTCGCGCGCCCCATCGGGCGCACGTCCGAGAGCGGGAAGCGGACGAGCTGACCGGCGTGCGTGGCGAGGATGATCTCGACCTCGGGCTCGGGGATGTGCGCGACATCGACCAGCTCGTCGCCCTCCTCGAGCAGGACCGCCTGGATCCCGTTCGTGCGGATGTTCTGGAACTCGTCGAGCTTCGTCCGCTTGACGAGGCCGCGGCGGGTGGCGAAGAAGAGGTCGCCCTCGCTCTCGATGTCCCGGACCGGAAGGAGCGCCTGCACCCGCTCGCCCTCCTTCAGCCGCTCCAGGAGGTTGATCAGCGCCTTGCCCTTGGAGTGCCGGCTGCCCTCGGGGAGTTCGTAGGCCTTGAGCCGGTAGACGCGTCCCAGGTTCGTGAAGAACAGTACGTGGTCGTGGGTCCGGGTGACGAACGTCCGGATGATGATGTCCTCCTCCTTCGTCTCCATCTGGACGAGCCCGCGGCCGCCCCGGCGCTGGCGGCGGTACTGGTCGAGCGGGAGGCGCTTGATGTACCCGTCCCGGGTGACGAGGACGACGACGTCGGTGTCGGGGATGAGGTCCTCGAGCGTGCGTTCGGTGAACTCCGGAACGATCCGCGTGCGCCGCGCGTCCCCGAACCGCTCCTTCAGGTCGCTCAGCTCCGTCGCGATGAGCTTGTCCCGCTCGGCCGCCGAGGCGAGGATCGCCTTCAGGCGCTTGATCAGCGCCTCCTTCTCCTCCTTCTCCTTCTGGACGGCCTCCCGCTCGACTCCGGTGAGGCGGACGAGTCGCATGTCGAGGATCGCCTTCGCCTGCTCGCTCGAGAGCAGGAACCGGCCCATCAGGCTCGTCTCCGCGGCGGCCGCGTCCTTCGAGCGGCGGATGAGCTTGATCACCTCCTCGATGTGATCGATCGCGATCAGGAACCCTTCCAGGATGTGGAGGCGCTCCTCGGCCTTCCGCAGCTCGAACTGGGTCCGGCGGGTGATGATGGTGCGGCGATGATCGAGATGGAGCTCGAGGAGCTGCTTGAGCGACAGCACCTCGGGCCGCCCCCCCACGATGCACAGGTTGATCACGCCGAAGCTCGTCTCGAGCGGCGTGTGCTCGAAGATCCGATTGAGCACGATCTCGGCGGGAGCGTCCCGACGGAGCTCGAGCACGACGCTCGTTCCCGTGCGGTCCGATTCGTCCCGGAGGTCGGTGACTCCGTCGATCCGCTTTCCTTTCACGAGGTCGGCGATCAGCTCGAGGAGGGTCGTCTTGTTGACCTCGTACGGGATCTCGGTCACGACGATCTCGTTCCGGCCGTCCCGTTCCCGCGGCTGGGCGGTCCCGCGGATGTGCAGCGTCCCCCGACCGGTTTCGTAGGCTTCGCGGATCCCCTCGGTCGAGAGCGCGCCGCCGGTCGGGAAGTCCGGCCCGGGGAGCACCTTCATGATCTCCTCCAACGACGCGTCGGGCCGCTTCAGCAGCAGATGGAGCGCGTCGACGACCTCGCCGAGGTTGTGCGGCGGCATGTTCGTCGCCATCCCGACGGCGATACCGGCCGAACCGTTGACGAGCAGGTTGGGGACCTTCGAGGGTACCACGCGCGGCTCGCGCAGCGTCCCGTCGAAATTGTCCGACCAGTCGACGGTCTCGCTCTCGATGTCCTGGAGCATCTCCTCGGCGAGCGGGCTGAGGCGCGCCTCGGTGTACCGCATCGCCGCCGGGGAGTCCCCATCGATCGAGCCGAAGTTCCCCTGGCCGTCGATGAGCGGGTAGCGCAAGCTGAAGGTCTGCGCCATCCGCACGAGCGCGTCGTAGACCGCGAGGTCCCCGTGAGGATGGTACTTCCCGAGCACGTCTCCGACCGTGCGCGCGGACTTGCGGTACGGCCGGTCGTGGGTCGCCCCCGATTCCCACATCGACCAGAGGATCCGCCGGTGCACCGGCTTCAGCCCGTCACGGCCCTCGGGCAGCGCTCGCCCGACGATCACGCTCATCGCGTAGTCGATGTAGGAGCGGTGCAACTCCCGCTCCAGCGGTTGGTCGTGGATCCGATCGCCGTCCGAGTCGGACGGCGGCGGGACCTCCGGAGCCGGATCGCTCAAGGGAGCGTCCCTCCGACGTGCGCGGCGAACTGTCCGGCGATCTCCCGGTTCGCGATCTCCAGGAACTTCGCCCGCGATCCCACGGGCACGGTGGCGCCGCTGGCGACCCGGTGACCTCCGCCCTCCCCGCCGACCCCCTGCGCCGCGATGCGACAGGCGGCGGCGAGATCGAGGCCACCGGCGACGAGGCGGAGCGTCCCCCGGGCGGAGACCTTGACCGGGCCGGATCCTTCGGAGAAGACGATCACCGGGCGTTTCGGGTCCAACAGGTAGTTCATCGCCAATCCCGCCTGAGTTCCTGCGAGGGTCGCGTCCGGGCTCTCGAACCACTGGAGAGCGTCCATCGAATTAAGGCCCCCGTCCTCCAGTCGACGCAGGCCCCCCAGGATCCCGTCCCGCCAGATCGCCTCGGCCTCCCGAGCGCGGAGGAGCGCCCGAGCGTCTCCGAGCGCCAGGGCGACGCCGATGCCGGGTTCGCCGATCCGCCCCGTCGCGTTCTGCAGGTTGGCGAGCTCTTCGGCATCGGCGCCCAGCGCCGGCACCATCCAACGAGGTTGATCGAGGATCCCAACGAACTCCGGAAGGACGCGGCGAGCCACGAGCCACTCCCGTAGGGACACGGTCAGTCGCGCGAACTCTGCCGGGGTGAGCGAAGGGAGGGTGCGGTCGGGTTCGATGCCGAGCCCGCGGAGATGCCCCGCGACCGCCTCCGGTCGGCCGGACAAGCCGGCGAAGAACGGATCGATGCTCCGAGCGAGCGCTTCCCCGACCGTCCGGCCGAACAGCGCGAGGCCGGGGCGCTCCACGATCAGCGAGCGCTTCGTCGCCTCCGTGGTCAATCGCGCATTCAATCCCCGGAACCCACCCACATGCTGCCGGTCGGCGATGGCGCCCGAGAGCCCCCAGGGAGCGTTGTCCCAGTTCACGGGGTCGAGGAAGATCGTGAACAGCCACGTGAGCGTGCTCGCGCACATTTCGTCCATCCCGTCGACGCCCCAGTCGAGCGGGTTGACGAGCGCGACGTGCTCGGGGAGCGGCGGAGGGTTCGGCACCCCGGGGTACCGGTGGTGGTCCAGGACGACGACCGGATGGGGATGCTGCGCGAACAGATCGAACCAGCTCGCCCCGGTGTCGACGACCAGGACCGGCCCGGTGGTAGCCCGGAGCAGCTCCGCCATCCGTTCCCGCTCCACACCCATCAGTGGGGTCGCTTGCGCCGGGTAACCAAGACGGGCGAGCGCCCGAAGCGCGCCGGAGGCGCTGGCGATCCCATCCCCGTCGTAATGGTAGATGACCCGCCAACGGCCCGGGTGCGAGAGCAGGAGCTCGCGCGCGCGCGTGAATTCGGCTTCGTAGTGCGGATCGGAGACGAAGCCGTCGGGCCCGGAGGCCATCACTCCACCTGGAGCGCGGCCCCTGCGGCCGAGTACCGCCAGGAGTCGGGGATCACCTTGTGCTGCCGATAGTACCGAGCGAGGCGTCGGATCCGTGACTCGACCAGCGACAGTCCCCGCTTGTTCGAGTTGTCCTTCGGATGGCCTTGGAGGTGACGCTGGAGGTGGACGACCCGCTTCAGGAGCGCCTGGAGGTCTTCGGGGAGTTCCTGCGAGATCCCGTTCGCCTTGAGCACGCGGCTGAGGCGCTCGTTGGTGATCGCGCGCACCGAGGGGATGCCGTAGCTGTCCCGCAGCGCCTGGCCGACCTGGGCGCTCGACAACCCGCCCTTGGCGAGCTTTACCGCGGCCTCGACGACCTCCTCTTTGGAAGTGGTCACCCATTCCGGCTTCGTCGCCGGGTACGGCCGGTGAGAACCGGCGCGACCCTTTCGGCCGGAGTGGATGCGGGACATGGCCGGGCGCCGAGATGCGTACCCTACTTAACCGTAGCCGCCCCGGTGCAGCCCCCTCCGTCCCGCGGTGCCAGATGGCCTCCCACGGAGCCCCGGACTGGGCCGGGGAAAAGGAGCGATTCTCCCGAGCCCGGACCGGGCGGTACGAAGGGTCCGGCCCCTCTCCGGGCCCGTGTGTCGAGCTCGAGCGGGGGAGAGGGCCGAGGGTCCTCCCGCGGGCCGAGGCGGGGAGGACCCGCCCCGGGGCCGAGGCGTTCCTTTACAATCTGCAGGGTGTGGCGGGAGGGAGGACGTTGACCGACAAGGAGGAATTCGTCGTCACCCCGTACGAGGTGAAAGGGCGAATCGACTACGCGAAACTGCGGGAACAGTTCGGGACCCAGGAACTCACCCCCGCTCTCCTAGAACGCCTGAAGGAGATGGCGGGCGGGGAGCTTCCGCCCCTGCTTTCACGAGGCGTGTACTACTCGCACCGAGACCTCGGCCTCATCCTCGATCTGTACTCCGACGGCCACCCGTTCTTCCTATACTCCGGCCGCGGCCCCTCCGGTCCCCTCCACATCTCCCACCTCGTCCCGTTCGAGCTGTGCCGGTGGCTCCAGGAGAAGCTCGGGGTCGAGATGTACATCCAGATCACGGACGACGAGAAGTTCTGGGCTCGGACCCAGTTGACGCGCGAGGAGACCGTGCGATGGGGCTACGAGAACCTGCTCGACATCCTCGCGGTAGGGTTCGACCCGAAGCGGACGCACGTCTTCTTTGATTCCCGATCGATCGCGGCCCTCTACCCCCTCGCGATCCGGGTCGCCCGCAAGATCCCCTACTCGACCGTGAAGGCGGTCTTCGGGTTCAAGCCGAGCGCGAACATCGGGCTCGTGTTCTACACGGCCCTTCAGACCGTCCCGTGCTTCTACCCCTCGTGGGAGAGCGGGAAGGACGTTCCGTGCCTGATCCCGTGCGGGATCGACCAAGACCCGCACTTCCGCGTCACCCGGGACATCGCCGAAGGCCTCGGGTACCCGAAGCCCGCTCTGATCCACAGCCAGATGATTCCGGGCCTGCTCGGGGAGGGCGTGATGTCCACGACCGGGAACGAGAAGGATAACGCCCTGTTCCTCAACGACCCCCCGAAGGTCGTGGAGCGGAAGGTCCGGCGGGCGTTCACCGGGGGCCGGACCACGGTCGAGGAGCAACGTCGCTTGGGGGCGAACCCGGAGGTCTGCTCGGTCTGGGCGCTCTGGAAGACACGGTTCGCTCCGGATCCGAAGCAGTTCGACCAGATCACGGCCGATTGCCGGTCCGGCGCCCTCCTGTGCGGGGACTGCAAGACCCACCTCTTGGAGAAGGTCCACGGCTTCTACCGGGAGCACGCCCAGGCCCGGGAGAAGGTTCGATCGTGGGCCGAATCCACCATCATCACGTCCGCGCCGAAGCCGGATTAGACCCCGCGCACGGGCGAGGGCAACGGGCCGGACCCTCGAACCCCGTGCTCGTGTGACGGCGTGGCGCGGGTTCGAGGGCTTTAAATACTTCACCCGGAGTGGGCACGATCGAAGGAATCGAAGAGCCCCGCCCGGATCGAGCGTCTAGCCCGTCCTATTTTTTGGAACGAGTTGTTCGCGCGAAGCGGGAGTGGTTCGGAGCTTCCCCGAAAAAGAACCCAAAGGAAGAGGCGACAAGAGAGATGACAGACAAACCCCTGACGAAAGTGCGTGACCTAACGCCGAGCTCGAAGCAAGTGAACGTCCTCGCGAAAGTCCTCAACGTAGGCGAAGCGAAGGAAGTCATGGGCAAGTACGGCGACCCCCGCAAGGTAGCGGAGGCCGTGGTAGGCGACGAAACCGCGACGATCATTCTGTCGTTGTGGAACGAGCAGATCGGAGCGATTGCGAAGGACGAGGTAGTCCTCATTGACAACGGATACGTCTCCCTCGTGCGCGGCCACATGCGACTGAACGTGGGCCGGTACGGCAACTTGAACAAGTCGACCGAGGCGATCGCGGAGATCAACAACAGCCTCGACATGAGCCAGCAGGAATTCGAAAGCGAACGCCGCTCCTACGGAGGGGGCGGTGGTGGCGGTTACCGTGACCGTGGCGGAGGCGGCGGCGGCGGCTCGTCGCGCTATGGCGGCGGCGGTAGCGGTGGCGGCGGTGGTGGCGGCGGCGGTGGCGGCGGTGGCCGCGAGCGCTCCGACAGCTACAAGCGCTACTAGGCAGCCCTCGGGTCCTGGATCCGAACCCTTTCCTTCCCCGCCCTCACGGGCGGGGATCCTCCCTTTTCGGCCCGGTCGAGCATTAAATACGGGCCTCGGTCATGGTCGGTTGCCTATGGCAGACCCCAAGTCCCGCGAACTTGCCCTCTTCGTTCAATCCCGAAAGGCCGTCACGACGTTCTATCGCCCGCCCATCGCCACCTCCGAGGGCGCTCCGGGCGTCGGCGTCAGCGATGCCAGCGTATCGGGGGGAGAGACCCGCGGAGCGAACTTCGAGAGAGCGATCGGGGACAATCCGATCTACTTCCTATCCGACGATCAGGCCCGGTGCGTGGCCCTCGCCGAGGATCTTGCCGCGCGCCGCGGGTACACGATCAATGTCACGGACATCGAGAAGGTCGGCCGGCTCGAACGCATGCTCGCCGAGCGCCTGCGGGGGGTCCAGACGTTCCCGGTGCTCATCGCACCGAACGGCCGGCGCCTCGAGGGTGTGGAGGCGTTCACCGAGGAGCGGCTCGCCGAGATCATGCCGACCGACATGAAGGGGATCCGCGCGTTCACGTACCTCAAGATGAAGGGCGGCGAGTTCGACCGGACCCGCGATCAGCTCGTCTCCTTCCCCGAGGTCAAAGAGCTCCATTTCCTCACAGGGGACTGGGACATGTTCATCGTGCTCGAGTTCTCCGCGTCCGCCACGGACAAGCGCCAGGTGCTCGACTTCGTCGCGGAGAAGATCCGTACCCTATCCGAGATCGTGGACACCTCGACGCTCGTGCCCGAGTACTCGGTCACGAAGTTCCCGCAGTAAGGTTCCGTCGTACGCCGGTTCGAGGACGGACCGCTCGACGGACGAGCCACTGGTTCTTTCCCAGCGGCGTGACGCGGTGGAACCCCGCGCGCTCGAAGAACGACAGCGGCCCCCACCACAGGAAGGAACCGGAGACACGCTTTCCCCCCGTGTCGAGCGGGTACGCTTCCACCACCCCGCCTCCATGGGCGCGGATCGCATCGAGCGCTCCGCGGAGGGCGACGGCGGCCACCCCGCGTCGGCGGTGATCCCGATCCACGAAGAAGCAGGTGATCCTCCACAGACGATCTCGAACCGGGGGAGCCCGTGCCGAGTAGCTGCGCATCCCGTCGATCCGAGGGAGCTCCGCGGCACGCCCGAACTGGCAGGATCCGACCGCTACGTCCCCCGCCAGGACCACGATGCCGTGCGATCGACCCGCGCGAACCGCCTCCCGCTTCACGATGCGGTTGTGCGGGTCGCCTCGAAAGCGCTCCCCGGGACGACGATGGAAGGACAGGCACCAACAGTTCCCCCAGACCCCGTTGTGCTTCTGAAAGAACCGCTCGAACTGCGGCCAGGTGCGGGCGGTGAGCTCCCGGGTCCTCAGCCGAGCACGGCGCTCCCGGGCAAGCGCGGTCGGACCCCTTCGGGGAGCACGGCCGGCGTTCCCCGGGTCCCGGCTCGAACGCACGGTCCCGCTCACGACGCGACGCCTCCTTCGCGGCGCTTCGACCGGCGACGGCGGCGGTGCGGAACGATCGGCACCTCGCGGGTGGGAGGCACGTGCCCCTCCGGGGTCCCCGGCTCCGGAGCGCCGTACTGCGACTCGATCGTGATCGGATGCTCGCGGAGCCAGGCGAGCCCTTCCACGTACGCCGCGAACCCTTCCAAGCTGGTGAAGACGGGCACCCCCATCTCGACCGCCCGGCGACGCAGCACGTAATCGTCCTCGATCATCCGCTCGAGCTTCTCCTGGGTGAGCGAGCTCGGCACGTTGAGCAGGAGGTCCACCTCACCGCGCCCGAGCGCCTCGAGGATGTTCGGGTGGCGGTCGGGCTCGCTGACCTTGTGCATCACTTTGACGCCCCGCACGCCGTGCTCGGAGAGGAACGCGGCGGTGTCCTCGGTCGCCGCGACGTAGAGCCCGAGGTCGGACAGGCGCCCCGCGATCGGAAGCAACGCCTCCTTCAGCTGCGGGCCTCCCACGCTCACGAACGCCGTGCCGCGAGGCGGGGCGAGCTTGACCCCGGTGGCGACCAGCGCCTTGACCAGCGCGTCGCTGAACGTCGGTCCGAAGCATGCGACCTCCCCCGTCGACTGCATCTCGACCCCGAGCACCGGGTCCGACCCCGCGAGCTGGAGGAAGGAGAACTGAGGGACCTTGACCCCCCAACGTCCGGGCGGGAGCGGTGAGAGCCCCTCCCGCGTGATCGGGCGACCGAGCATCGCCCGGGCCGCCTCTCGGAGCAACGGCACCCCGGTCGCCTTCGCGAGGAACGGGAGCGATCGGCTCGCGCGCAGGTTCAGCTCGATGATCTGGTAGGCGCCGTCCTTCACCAGGAACTGGACGTTGAAGGGACCTCGGATCTGGAGGTGGCGGGCGAGCCGCTCGGCCGCGTCGATCAATTGGCCTTGCACCTGGGGAGAGGTGTGACGGGGCGGCAGGCAGAAGATCGCGTCCCCGGAGTGGACCCCGGCGTGCTCGACATGCTCCAGGATCCCGCCCACGAGCACGCGCGTGCCGTCCGAGACCGCGTCGAGCTCGACCTCGTCCGCCCCTTCGACGAACTTGGTGATCACGACCGGATGCTCCGGAGAGATCCGGGTCGCCTCCGTAAGGAACCGGTCGAGGTCGTGACGGCCCGTGATCACCCGCATCGCTCGTCCGCTCAGGACGTAGGAGGGCCGGACGAGGACCGGGTACTCGACGTCCTCCGCGAACGATGCCGCCCGGTCGATCGTGGTGAACGCGCGCCAGGCGGGCTGGGGGATCTGGAGCCGCTCGAGGAGCTGGGCGAAGCGGGCCCGGTCCTCGGCGGTGTCGATCGACTCCGGGCTCGTCCCGAGGATGGGGACCCCCGCGAGGTGGAGCAACGGCGTGAGGTTCTGGGCGAGCTGGCTTCCGACGCAGGTGACGACGCCGGCGAACCGTTCGAATTCGACGAGGTCGCGGACCCGTTCGAACGTGATCTCCTCGAAGTAGAGCCGGTCGGAACGATCGTAGTCCGTCGAAACGGTCTCGGGATTGGAGTTCAGTACCGCGACGCCGGGGACCCCCTCGGCCTTCAGCCCCTCCACGAGGTTCATCGTCGACCAGTCGAACTCCACGCTCGAGCCGATCCGGTACGGGCCGGCGCCGAGGACGAGGATCGAGCCCTTCGGCATCGGACGGACATCGTCGGCGTCGGCGCGGTAGGTGAGATACAGGTAGTTCGTGCGGCTCGGCCACTCTCCCGCGAGGGTGTCGATCATACGGATCCGAGGCCGGATCCCGAGCTCGATCCGGCGCTCTCGCACGGCCTCCTCGTCCATCCGGGTCGCACGGGCGATCGCCCGGTCGGAGAGCCCCATCTCCTTGGCCCGGCGCAACAGCTCGGGAGTCACGTTGGGCGAGGCGAGCCCGCGCAAGGTGCGATAGGTACGCTCGACCTCCCCCAGTTGTTCCACGAACCATCGATCGATGAACGAGGTTTCGGAGATTTTCTGCGGGGAGATCCCGGCCTGGAGCCCCTCGAGGACCCAGGTGAGCACATCGGGCGTGGGGGCCGCGAGATCCTTCAGGATCGTCGAAGGATCCCGGGACTCGGCCGGCGGGAGCAGTTCCGCGCGCGGGTCGCACATCCGGACGGCCTTGGAGAGCGCTTCGGGGAAGGAGGCGCCGATCCCCATCACCTCCCCGACCGACTTCATCGCCGGCCCGAGGCGCCGGTCGGCGCGTTCGAACTTGTCGAGGTCCCAGCGGGGCAGCTTCACGACGATGTAGTCCAGCGCCGGCTCGAAACATGCGGTCGTGACTCCCGTCACCCGGTTCTTGAGCTCGGGCAGCGTGTAGCCGAGCGCGAGCTTCGCGGCGACGAAGGCGAGCGGATAGCCGGTCGCTTTGGA
>Ga0187856_1003341_pt1 | contig 11247 bp, 9 predicted proteins | sample June2016WEW_8_40_FD_132443 | JGI IMG/M metagenome (GOLD analysis project Ga0187856, IMG submission 132443) | Peatland microbial communities from SPRUCE experiment site at the Marcell Experimental Forest, Minnesota, USA - June2016WEW_8_40 | ecosystem: Environmental > Terrestrial > Soil > Wetlands...
ATGAAGCGCTCGATTGGCAAAGTTGAATGGCCGACCGTGAACACGGCGCCTTCGGGCCAATGCGCTTCTCGCGGGGGAGGATGTTCATTCATGGCGGCGGCGCCAAGCGCTCGGTTCGACGATTCGACCGCATCGTGATCCTAAGCGATTTCGAGCAAGCCGACCCCCGCCGCCCGCCTTCCCACGACAAGGTCGCTCGGCGCCTCTGCGCAACCGTGAATCGGCGTTAGCCTTCGCGCGGATGGAACTAACTTCGCTACTTCGAGTTTCAAGTGGATCGTTCGAAGATTGTTATAGGAGACATGGAGCGTCGAGCGAATGGCCGCCGTCTTTCGGTCAAGCGCGAATCTGGTCGCGGCGCTGACCCTGTTGGGGCTCGCGGGACTGTTGATTTGCCTGATCGGGTGGTGGTGGTTCGCGCCTCGCACTAATTACGCGCGTCACGTCGACTGGATCGTCGGTCAACCGGTCCCGTTCAGCCATCAGCATCATGTCGCCGGTTTAGGGATCGATTGCCGATTCTGCCATACCGCCGTGGAGGTTTCATCCAATGCGGGGATGCCTCCAACATACACCTGCATGACCTGCCACTCCCAAATTTGGACGAACGCTCGGATTCTCGCCCCGGTGCGACATAGCCTGGTCGATGACAAGCCGATTGTCTGGAACAGGATCAATGATTTGCCAGACTATGTCTATTTCAACCACGGCATTCACATCGCCAAAGGCGTCGGCTGCTCTAGTTGTCATGGCGAGGTAGATCGTATGTCCCTCAGCTACAAAGCGCGGAGTCTCACGATGCAGTTCTGTTTGGACTGTCACCGCAATCCCGCGCCGAACCTGCGTCCAAAGGACCAAATATACAACACGGAATGGCGCCGCGCGGCCGATACGACCTCGCCGGAAAATTTGATGGCGGAATACCATGTTGGCGGCCGCAATCTAACGGATTGTTCGATATGTCATCGGTAAGTCCCCAATGGCGCGGCCTCGACGAATTGGCGAACGATCAAGCGTTCGTCGCGCGTGCATCGGAGGAGTTTCCGATGCTCGCGGAAGCCCTAGCTTCGCCGCCTGATCGTCGACGCGCGATCAAACTAATGGCGGCCGCTTTCGCGGCGGCGGGACTAAGCGACTGTGATATGGGAGCGCCGAGCGGACAACTCATTCCAGCGGTGAGAACGCCGCCAAACATTATTCCCGGTCTGCCAAACTTTTACAGCACCGCCAATATCCTGGACGGTTACGCCGCGGGGGTGGTGATCCAGCACAACATGGGTCGGCCAATCAAGGTGGAGGGTAATCCCAGCCATCCCGCGAGTCTTGGCGCGACGGACGTGTCCGCGCAGGCTCAACTGCTCGATTTTTACGATCCGGAAAGAGCTTGGGCAATTTCGGCGCGACGATACCCTTCGACGCGAGAAAGCCTGGAAAGCGCGCTCGCTTCGCAGCGAATTAAAATCAACGAGAACAGGGGGAAGGGATTTCGCATCCTTACGGGCGCGTTCACATCGCCGACCCTGATGGCGCAGCTGGATGCTCTGATGAAGAGCTACCCCGACGCTCGCTGGACGCAATGGCAGCCAATCTCCCGCGACAACGTTTCCAAGGGCGCCGTGCTTGCTTACGGCTCGCCGGTCGAAATGACGTTGAAGCTCGACCATGCGGACGTCATCGTCGCGATCGACAGCGATCTCCTGAGCTCCGCGCCGGGACACTTGCGCTACGCGCGCGATTTTGCGTTACGCCGCAATCCCGTGCGCACACGGAAAATGAGCCGAATCTATGCGATCGAGCCGACGCCGACGCTGACTGGCGCGATCGCGGATCATCGCTTCATCGCCGGGCCGCGTGAGCTTCATCAGATCGTCATGGCGCTGGCCGCCGGCGTTCTTCACGACACATCGCTGTCGGCCGCTCCCGACTGGATGGACGACGTCATCGCGGATCTCGCCGCGAACCATGGACGCGTGCTTATCCATGTGGGACCAGAACAACCGCCCGAAACACATGCGCTGGCGCATGCGATGAACGAGGCGCTTGGCGCGCGTGGGCAGACTCTGGAATTGATCGCGCCCTTGGTCCAGACGGCGAGCCCGCAACCGCAATCGCTAGACGAGCTTGTCGATGAAATGCGCGCCGGACAAGTGAACGCCTTGGTGATTATAGACAGCAATCCAGCCTATGCCACGCCAAGGACGCTCGGATTTGTCGACGCGTTGAAGCGGGTGGAGTTCAGCCTCACGCTGAGTCCGACGCCGAACGAAACCAGCGATGAGACGGTTTGGGCCGTCCCGATGGCGCATGCTTGGGAGAGTTGGAGCGACGCGCGCGCTTACGATGGCGTTGCGACCATTCTGCAGCCGCAGGCATTGCCGCTATATGACGGAATCGACATTCATACGATGCTGGCGCTGTTCGCCGGATCTGCCCCGGCTTCGCCGCTCGAAATTGTCCAGACGACCTGGAAGCCCCGGATGGCGAAGGATTTCGCGGGGACATGGCGCGAAGCCTTGGCGAACGGCGTAATTTCAAACACCGCGAGTCCGAAAGTCGACGCGCGCTTGCGCGGCGACGCGACGCGCTTGACGCCGCCCGCGCCGCCCAATCATCCGCTGACGATCCTTTTCCGCCCCGATCCGTATATTTGGGACGGGCGCTACGCCAACAACCCCTGGCTGCAAGAGTTGCCGCGTCCGCTCACGAAGCTGACCTGGGACAATCCGCTTTTGATTTCGCCCGCCTTGGCGAAGCAATCGAAACTTCAAAATATGGATATTGTTCGCATCTCCGCGGGCGATGAGCAGTTGGAAGCGCCGGTCTGGATCATGCCGGGCCAGGCGCCGGATTGCGTCGTTGCGCTGCTGGGTTTTGGCAGGAAGCACGTCGGCGCCGTCGGGAGCGGGGCCGGCTTCGATTTCTATCCTCTGAAGGGCAGCGCCGATGCGCCGTCGTTGCAAAAAGTGCCTGGGCGCGCGGAACTGGCGTGCACCGAGCATCACAACCTGATTTTTTCCGAGCCGAATGAAATTGTCAGGCGTGGAACGCTCGCGGATTACCTCGAAGACCCCAAGTTTCTCGCCACTTCGAAGTCCGAGAGCGCGTTGTATCGCTGGAAGCCAGAAGGACCGGCGGCATGGGCGATGAGCATCGATTTGAACGCATGCATCGGCTGCAACGCATGCGTCGTCGCGTGCCAAGCTGAAAACAACATTCCGGTTGTGGGCAAACAGCAGGTCATTAACGAACGCGAGATGCAATGGCTGCGAATTGATCGCTACTACGCAGGAACGCCCGAAGCTCCAGAAAGCTATTTTCAGCCCGTGCTGTGCATGCATTGCGAGCAGGCTCCCTGCGAGGTGGTTTGCCCCGTGGGCGCGACAGTGCATGATTCCGAGGGCCTCAACGTCATGGTTTACAACCGATGCATTGGCACGCGGTTTTGTTCCAACAATTGCCCATACAAGGTGCGCCGCTTCAATTACTTCGCGTTCGCCAGGGAGGAACAGCGACCGCCGGAGGCGCGAAACCCGGAAGTGTCCGTTCGCGCGCGCGGCGTGATGGAGAAATGCACTTTTTGCATACAGCGGATCGCGCAAGCGCGGATTACCGCCGATCGCGAGAATAAGCGGGTCGGCGATGTGGTTACAGCATGTCAAGCGGCGTGTCCGGCGCGAGCCATTACGTTCGGAGACATGGCGAATCCCGATCGCGAAGTTACAAAGCGCAAACAGAGTCCACTCGATTATGCGTTGTTGAGCGACCAAAACACGCATCCACGCGTTACGTATGAAGCGCTCATCCGAAATCCGAATCCATCAATCAGGGGTAACGCCGGATGACCGACGTCCCAGACTCAAAGACGCGGAATCGCGGGGATCTCGAAGGTCCGGCGGGGCCGTATCATGTGGAGGATTCGGTCGTTCTCGGCGCTCCGACAATCGGTTCGATGACTGACGAAATATGCTCGATAGCTTTGCGCCAAAGCGCCGCGCTTTGGTTGCTTCTCGCCATGATCCCCGCCTTGCTCCTTACGGGCCTTCTTGCCGCCGCGATTTTTTGGGTGTTTTACAAGGGTGTCGGGATATGGGGCATAGACTGGCCGGTGGCATGGGGCTTCGCGATCATCAATTATGTTTGGTGGATCGCGATCGCATCGGGAGGAACGTTCATCTCCGCGCTGTTTTATCTGTTGCGCGTCGAATGGCGAACCTCATTGAATCGTATCGCCGAGACGATGACGGTATTCGCCGCCGCCTGCGCCGGACTTTTTCCAATCCTGCATCTGGGACGTCCCTGGCTATTTTATTGGCTGTTCCCGTTTCCGAACACCATGACTCTATGGCCGCAGTTTCGCAGTCCGCTGCTCTGGGACTTTTTCGCGATTATAACTTATGTCATCTCTTCCGTCGTGTTTTGGTATTTCGGCCTGATCCCCGATCTCGCGACGATGCGCGATTGCGCGACAACCCGCCGCCAGCAGATCATTTATGGCGTGATGGCTCTCGGGTTCCGCGGCTCGGACAATCAATGGCGGCATTATCACGCCGCCTATGGCGTGCTCGCGGCAATCATGGCGCCGCTTGTCATATCGGTGCATAGCATCGTGGGGCTGGATTTCGCCGGCGCCGCGACTGTCGGATGGCATTCCACGGAATTTCCGCCGTTTTTCGTTTTCGGCGCGTTGCTGTCCGGCTTCGCCATGGTTCTGTTATTGGCGATCCCGCTGCGACGGCTGTTGGGCCTGGAAGCCTTTATCACCGGCAGGCATTTCGACGCGCTTGGCAAGATGTTGTTGGTGAGCAGCCTGTGTCTCGCCTATGCGTATATGATGGACGCATTTTCTATTTTCTATGGCGGCGACCGCGCCGAAAAAGAGCTGTTCATCGACAAAATCGCCGGATCCTACGCCGCGATCTATTGGGCGACCATCGTGCTCAACATCCTAGTTCCACAACTCATGTGGTTCCGTCGCGCGCGTCAGAACCAATTTCTGACCGTGTTGATCTGTTTCGCCGTGATCGTCGGCATGTGGTGCGAACGCTACACCATCGTTGTGATGAGCTTGCGTCGTACGCATCTGCCGTCTTCATGGGGGGAGTATTATCCGACGTTCTGGGACTGGGCGACGCTTTGGGGCACTGTGGGACTGTTCGCCTTCGGCTTTCTCGTCTGCGTGCGCTTCTTGCCAGTGATTTCGATGTTCGAGCTGCGGGCGCTGCTGCAACATCGCTCACGTGAAGGAGAGCCGGGATGAACGGCGCGTTCAATCGGCCAAGCCAAAATGCGTGGCCGACACGCCAGCCGATCGTTCGATCCTCGAGCAGGGATCGAAATCGCTTGCGTTCGATCATGCGGCTTGGATTTCACCTGTCATCGCCCTACCTGCGTCCTTGAAGATCGTTCTCTGCTTGGGAAAGTGTTATGGACACCAACCGAGTTCCTCGTTTCCATAACGAGCCAGGCGTCGCGCGAATACGCGTCGGCGTCAAGGAATTCATGTGTATTGGCGCGCTGCCGCCTTTCGATCACCCACATATTTTCATCGATATAGGGGAAAGCAACGAGGCGATCTGTCCTTATTGCGCGACGGTTTTCGTTCATGACGGACGCTTGGGAGCAAGTTGCGATCCGATCGAGTGTTTATACACGGTCAAGGAAGAGGAGATTGCTGGCGAGTCCGATCCCCTCATTGATTATATGCCCGTTCCAGTTGCGCGCCCCGCTCCAGAGCAGCTCGTGAAAGGGAGAGAGCCATTAAGCGTGGGTCCGGTGTCCGCGCCTCCTGCTGAGCAAATTGGCGTCCCAGTTGCGCGCCTCGCTCCAGAGCAGCCCGTGAAAGGGAGAGAGCCATTAAGCGTCGGCGTCATCGCCTCCTTCGAAACGGAAGAGGCTTTGCGCAACGCTTTGGCGCGTTTGAGCGAGCAGCGGATCGGCGGATTACGGACATACACGCCGAAAATTCTCGATGAGCGTCTTACGCGCTCGCCTCTGCCGCTGGTTATTCTGATCGCTGGATTGTTCGGCGTCGCGCTCGGTTTCGGAATGGAGGTTTATGCGAACCTAGTAGGTTATCCGCTCGACATTGGCGGGAGACCAAAATTTTCCTGGCCGGCGTTCGTGCCGATCGCTTTCGAAATAGGCGTGCTCTTCGCGGTCTTGTCGGGCTTCATCGGCTGTCTGGTCGTCGCCGGCTTGCCCAAGCTTTATGATCCGATCGACGAATGCGAATCCATGAAGCGAAACATGCGCGACGAATGGGTGGTCGCGATACGCAATGACGATGCACGGCAGCTCGAATGCGCTCGGAGGATACTAAGACGCCTTGATCCGAAATTGATCGAGGAGATGTGGGCATGAGACGCGCGATTGTGCTGATAATCGCCGCCGCGCTCGGCGCCTGCGACGATATGAGCGTTCAACCAAAGCAAAAGGTCTATTCGCCGCTCGTTGGGCCCGCGAAGACGCCGCTCGACACAGTGGAATTTCTCGAGAGCCGGGCGCCTCCACCTAACGTGACGTTGGCGCTATTGGAGCGGGGGCAGGACCGCTATCGTATCTATTGCACTCCCTGTCATTCCGAGCTGGGAGACGGGCGCGGCATGATTGTGCAACGCGGATTCCCATCGCCGCCCTCCTATAACAGCGATCGTTTGCGTCAGGCGCCAGTCCAGCACTTCTACGACGTAATAACGAACGGCCATGGCGTTATGTATTCCTTCGCCGACCGTGTGCAACCGCCGGATCGCTGGGCGATCGCCGCCTATATCCGGGCGTTGCAGCGGAGCCAAATGGCGACCTCGTCGGATATAAAGTCACATCAATGGAGAGAGCTACAGTGAATCGCCGGCAAGGAAAACTCATCGCCTTGTGCGCTGGAGGCGTGGGCCTCGCGGGTGCCGCGGCGGGCTGGATCCTCGCTCCGGCCGCATTCCCGCATGCCTGGCTGGCGGCGGTCACGGCCTGGGTCGGATGGCCAATCGGCTGCATGGGACTGTTGCTGATCCATGCCTTGACCGGCGGATCTTGGGGATATGCGACCAGGACCCAGCTGGTCGCGGGCATGAGCACGTTACCGCTGCTTCCGCTCGCTATAATTCCGCTGATGATCGTCCTGCCCCATCTCTATTCTTGGCTGCGACCTGATGTGGCGATGCATCTGGCGAATTCGTTCTATTTGAACCTGCCAGCCTTCATCGCGAGGATCATTTTCTATTTGATTGTCTGGTTCGGATTGGCTTGGTCGATTTTGCGCGCGCTTCGGCTCGACGAACATGAATCGGCGCTTGAGCGGATCGCCCCGGCCGGGCTCATCCTGCTGGCGATCACCGTCACCTTCGCGGCGATCGACACAACGATGTCGCTCGACCCTAACTTTTCCTCCAGCGTCTATGGGTTGATCGCCATCGTCGAAATGGGGCTGCTCGCATTGGCCGTTTCGATCTTCGGCGTCGCCGTCGGAGGTCCGTCGGACCGAAAGACGCTGCGCGATCTCGGCAGGCTGCTTCTGGCTTTGGTAATTCTCTGGGCCTATCTCGACTTCGTGCAACTGTTGATCGTTTGGCAATCCGACCTGCCGAATGAAGCGTCGTGGTACGGCGTCCGCTTGAAGGGGGGGTGGGGCCTTGCCGCGGCGCTGGTCGCTGGAATGCATTTCGCGCTGCCCTTTTTTGCTTTGTTGGCGCCTTGGGCGCGACAATCGTCGCTCGCGATGGCCAGCGTCACGGTTCTGCTGATATTGGGAGCGATCATACGCAGCTGGTGGCTGGTGGCGCCGCAATCCTCGACAAGCTTTGGCTTTGTCGACGTATCCGCGATGTTGGGGATGATCGGAATTGCGGCGGCGCTAGCGCTGCACGCGCCACTCATCTCGTGGATGCCAACCCTGGCGCGACGCGATGTCCAATAGGCGCCTCCTTCCCGCGCAACATGAACCGACCGATGTCGGCCCCCGCCTGATCTGGATCGGTGGAGGGCTCCTACTGGCGGCGACCGTCTTGATGGCGCTGATCGTTCTTTGGCTGTTTCCTAGCGCGACAATCGACAGGACTCTGGAATTGCCGTTGCCGCGATATCCCAGTCCTTCGCTTCAACCAGATCCCCGGGCTGATATGAAGCGGTTTTACGATGATGAGATGCGGTGGCTGAACAGCGCGGGCTGGATCGACAAAGCAAATAATATCGCGCACATCCCGATCTTCGATGCGATGCGCGAAGTCGCGCGGGAGGGTATTCCCGGCTGGCCCTCTTCCAGCGAAACCTCCCCGGTCGTTCAAAAAGAAGCTCCTCCCTTGCCTGCATCGTCGGAGAAATCCAATGAGGCTGCTCGTGCTACTCATCCTTCTTATCACGCCACGAATCGCGCTTGCGGCGTCAAAGGCGGATCTCAGCGGGATTGCATACGAACAAAGGCTGGGCGCCGCCATCCCCCTCCATCAAATGTTTCGCGACGAGAGCGGCGCCGCGGCGCGGTTGATCGATCTCATTGACGGAAAACCATTTGTTCTCGTGCTTGGATATTTTCATTGCCCTAACCTTTGCGGAGTCGTTCGCGCTGACCTATTTGACGCGCTACGAAACTCGGGATTGACGGCGGGCCGCGACTACTCGCTCGCCGCGTTGAGCATCGACCCGTCGGCGTCGAGCGCGGACGCGGCTGCCGCGAAGACGTCGGATTTGCGCCGCTATCCGACGCCCGGCGCCGGGCGCAATTGGCATTTTCTGACGGGGACAGCGGACGCGACGCAGGCCATATCCGACTCCGTGGGATTTCATGGCCGCCCCGAACCGGATCGGAACCAGTTTCCGCATCCCGTGGGAGTCGTTTTCGCCACCTCGGAAGGCGTCGTATCGAGTTATCTGCTCGGCGTTGGGTACCAGCCCAACGATGTTCGGCTCGCCGTGGCGCGCTCCGCGAGGGGCGATGTCGCGCCCGCGGCGTCGCCCGTGTTGTTGCTCTGCTATGATTTTGATCCGACCACGGGAAAGCTCACGCTCTCCATCATGAAACTATTGCGCGTGGCGGCGGCGGGCACGACGATCGCCGTCGCTGGGATGGTCTATATTGCGTTTCGTCGTGGGAGGCAGGCCATATGAGGTTCTGGCTTCCTCACGCGACAACCCAAGCCGCGGAAGTCGACTATTTGATTTTTGCGCTGGTCGTTGGCTCTTGCGCCATTCTCGGCCTTGTGTACGGATCGATCACTTTATACGCGATCAGATATCGCGCCGGCGGCAAAGTTGATCGCTCCAGTTCGTCCGAAAAGTCCTGGCGGCTCGAGGTGGCTTGGACCTCCGTCACCCTGCTGGTTTTCTTCGGCTTGTTCATCTGGGGAGCCGACCTCTATGTCAGACTGTTTCAACCGCCCCCCAACGCTCTCAAGATCTATGTGATCGCCAAGCAGTGGATGTGGAAAATCGAGCATCATGGCGGACAACGCGAGATCAATGCGTTGCACGTGCCGATCGGACAACCGATCCAACTCGTGATGACCTCGGAAGACGTCATACATGATTTTTCCGTGCCGGCGTTTCGCATCAAGCACGACGTGCTTCCAGGGCGCTACGAAACATTGTGGTTTCAGGTCGAGACAGCCGGCGTCTACCGCCTCTTTTGCACGCAGTTTTGTGGCGCGGACCACGCCCAAATGACCGGCGAGGTCGTGGCGATGGCGCTTCCTGAATATGAGCAATGGCTGGAGCAGAACGGCGCCAGCGGATCGATGGCGAAGCAAGGCGGGATTTTATTCATGCGATACGGGTGCAGCGGTTGCCATGGCGGCAATGGGATCGGCGGAGCTCAGGCGACAAGCGCCGTGCAGGCACCTCCACTCACGGGACTCTACGGCGGCCCCGTGCCGCTCGAAGACGGCACCATTGTCACCGCCGACGAAAGTTACATCCGCGACTGCATTCTGTTGCCGGAGAAGCGACGGGTCGCGGGCTATCCGCCGATCATGCCCTCGTTCGCCGGACAAGTCAGCGAGGAGGATGTTCTGAAGCTTGTCGCCTATATCAAGTCCCTCGCGCCGGAGGTGCGGCCATGAGCGCGATTGTCGCCGATACGACCAAGCACGCCAAGTCGTATTTGACCGACGGGACGACGATTCGAAGCTGGCTGCTGACGACGGATCACAAGCGAATCGCGCTTCTCTATCTCGGCTCCATTACGCTGTTCTTCTTTATTGGCGGCATCGCCGCGGCCTTGATCCGCTATAATCTGATCGCGCCGGGGGGGATGATCAGTTCGGCTGAAACATATAATCGCTTGTTCACCATGCATGGCGTGGTGATGGTGTGGTTCTTTCTTATCCCGGCGGTACCGGTGACTCTTGGCAACTTCCTAGTGCCGCTCATGCTTGGCGCGCGCGATTTGGCCTTTCCGAAATTGAATCTGATCAGTTGGTATCTTTATATTCTCGCCGGAGCAGCCGCTCTTTATTCATTGATCGCGGGGGGCGTCGACACAGGCTGGACCTTTTACACGCCGCTGACCACTGCTTACTCAAAAGGACATGTGGTTGCGACGATTGTCGCGATCTTTATCGCCGGCTTTTCGTCGATCGCCACCGGACTGAACTTCATCATATCGATCCACACCCTGCGCGCGCCCGGGATGACCTGGTACAAGATGCCAGTGTTTCTGTGGTCCCTATACGCGACAAGCGTCATCTTGGTGCTTGCGACCCCGGTGCTGGCGATGACATTGCTGTTGCTGGCGTTCGAGCGGATATTTCACATCGGCGTATTCGACCCGGCGATCGGCGGCGACCCGCTATTGTTCCAACATCTATTTTGGTTCTACTCACACCCGGCGGTTTATGTGATGATTTTACCTGGGTTCGGCGTGATCAGCGAAATCGTTCCCGCATTCTCGAACAAGGGATTATTCGGATATAAGTTCGTCGTATGGTCCAGCATCTCGATCGCGGTGATAAGCTTTCTGGTGTGGGGGCATCACATGTTCGTGGCGGGCACGTCGCTTTACTCCGCCCTGGTTTTTTCGATCCTAAGTTTTATGGTCGCGGTGCCGTCCGCCATCAAGGTGTTCAATTGGATCGGGACGATGCACGGCGGCTCGGTCCGGTTCGACGCGCCGATGTTGTATGCGCTTGGCTTCATTGGACTGTTCACGCTCGGTGGTCTGACAGGTTTGTTCGTGGCGGCGCTTGCCGCGGATGTCCATCTTACTCAAACTTATTTCGTGGTCGCGCATTTCCATTATGTGATGGTCGGCGGCATGGTCTC
>Ga0187856_1003346_pt1 | contig 11233 bp, 9 predicted proteins | sample June2016WEW_8_40_FD_132443 | JGI IMG/M metagenome (GOLD analysis project Ga0187856, IMG submission 132443) | Peatland microbial communities from SPRUCE experiment site at the Marcell Experimental Forest, Minnesota, USA - June2016WEW_8_40 | ecosystem: Environmental > Terrestrial > Soil > Wetlands...
CTTGGCGGAGTGTCGGTGACGGCCGACTGCACCATGCAGGGGCAGGGGCACGAGACCGTATTGGCGCAGATCGTCGCCGATCAGCTCGGCCTCAAGCCCGACGACATCAATGTCGTGCTCGAGATGGATACGGCGAAGGATCAATGGTCGATCGCCGCCGGCACCTATTCCTGCCGTTTTACTCCCGGCACGGCGGTGGCCGCGCACATTGCGGCAAGCCGCATGGCCGAGAAGCTCAAAGGCATCGGCGCGAAGCAGCTCAACGTCCTGCCCGAAGACATTGAGCTTGCCCATGGCAAGATTCGCAGCCGCAGCAATCCGGATAACGCCGCGCCATTCGGCCGCATCGCCGGCACGTCGCACTGGTCGCCGGTGATGCTGCCCGAAGGCATGGCGCCGGCTTTGAGCGAGACCGCACTGTGGGCGCCGCCCGAACTCGAGCCGCCGTCGAGCGACGACCGCATCAACACGTCGCTGACTTACGGCTTCGTGTTCGACATGTGCGGCATCGAGATCGATCCGCTGACCTATCAGGTCCGCGTCGACCGCTACGTCTCGATGCACGACGCTGGCCGCATCCTCAATCCGATGATCGCCGACGGCCAGATGCGCGGCGCGTTCGCCCAGGGCATTGCCGCGGCGCTCTATGAGGAATTCACCTACAACGACGAAGGCGCATTCCTGACCGGCACCCTCGCCGACTATCTGATCCCCACGGTCAGCGAAATCCCGCACGTCGAGATGCTGCATCAGGTAACGCCGTCGCCGCTCACCCCGCTCGGCGCCAAGGGCCTCGCCGAAGGTAATTGCATGAGCGTGCCGGCATGCATCGCCAACGCGATTGCGGACGCGCTTGGCGTCAAGGACGTGCAGGTGCCGGCCACACAGCGGCGCATCCACGCGCTGATGGAAGGCGGCGGGCCATGAAGCCGCGGCCGTTCGACTATGTCCGCCCCGATACAATCGACGAGGCGGCCGCGGTGCTCGCCGAATACGGCGATGAAGCGCGTATTTTGGCCGGCGGGCAATCGCTCATGGCGATGCTCAATCTCCGCCTGGCCAATCCCGCGGTCCTCGTCGATATTGCACGGATCCCCGAACTCGATACCATCCGCGATTTCGGCGACAAGATCGAGGTCGGCGCCGCCGTTACGCAGAACCGCCTGTTGGCCTGGCCGGACCTTGCCAAGAAGCTCCCGTTGCTTGCGGCTGCCTTGCCGTTCGTCGGTCATTTCCAGACTCGCAACAAAGGCACGGTTTGCGGCTCCGTGGCGCATGCCGATCCAAGCTCGGAAATTCCGCTATCGCTTGCGGTGCTCGAAGGCGAAGTCGTGCTGCGTTCGGGGCGAGGGACGCGCAATCTCGCCGCAAGCGCGTTCCAGAAGGATATGCTGACAACCGCCCGCGAGGCCGACGAGCTGATCATCGCGGTTCGCTTTCCGGTCATGTCCGGGCGCGGCGTCGCCTTCCGCGAAGTGGCACGGCGGCGCGGCGACTTTGCCATTGTTGCGGTGGCTGCATTGGTTGAGAGCGCCAACGCGATCCGACTCGGCGTCGGCGGCATGTCGGGCCGGCCGGCGGTCCGGCGCATCGCGGCCAATGGCGGTTCCGCGGTCGCCGAGGCCGTCAGTCAATTGACATCGGAGCTTGAGGGCTATGACGACCTTCACGCTTCTGCCCAGATGCGACGCGACTTGCTGCGCAACCTGGGTCCGGTCGTCATCGAAGAGGCCATCCGATGCGCCGCATAAACAAGGATCAGCGCACCAGGATCAGGCTGACACTCAATGGCCGGGCGCTGTCAGCGGAAGCCGAGCCGCGCACGCTCTTGAGCGATTTCCTTCGTCATTCGCTGGGTGCGACCGGGACCCATGTCGGCTGCGAGCATGGCATATGCGGCTGCTGCACGGTGCTGATCGATGGAGCTGCCGTGCGCTCGTGCCTGACGCTCGCCGTGCAGGCCGAGGGACGCGACGTTCGAACGGTCGAGGCGCTCGCTGCGCCGGACGGCACCCTCAATCCCTTGCAGCAGGCCTTCCAGAACCACCATGCCCTGCAGTGCGGATTCTGCACCCCCGGCATCCTCATGTCCTTCACCGACTATCTGAAGCGCAATCCGCAACCTTCCGAGGCGGACATCCGCGAGGTCTTGAGCGGACATCTGTGCCGGTGTACCGGCTATGCGGGCATCGTGTCCGCGCTGCTTGAGGCGGCAGGTCGCCCACAAGCATCCGAACCCAGCAGGAGCGGGTCATGAACAAGCCGCAGACCAAGCAGGACGCGAAGCAGCCGGAGAAACAGGTCTATCGCGAACTCGTCACCATCAACGGCAAGAACGTCGTGCTCGCCCACAACGAGCCGCCGGTCATCAATGCCGGAGTGCTGGAGTACGCCGACATCTTCCGCATGTTCAATATCTTCGATGAGAAATTCAGCCCGACCAACATCGACAAGGCCGACGGCACGCCGCTGCGGCTCTACACCTCCGATCGGGTCAAGGTCGACGTCTCCAAGCGGCGCAAGCACGACATGGGATTCTGGCACCGCAATATCGACGCCCACGAGATCATCTTCTGCGTCAAGGGTGCGCTGAAGTGGGAAACCGAAATGGGCATCAAGATCATGCACCCGGGCGACATGCTGTTCATCCCCAAGGGCATCGGCCATCGATCCATGCTGTGCGAGGACTCGACCGACGACAACGTGCTGATCGAGCTCAAGATCGGCGACGAACTGACCTATGTCGGGGAAAATAAATAGGCGAGGAACGCGTGCAATCCGTCGACCTGGTGATCGCCGACATCGATTGGCTGATTAGCGTTGATCCTGGGCGCCGCATCATCCGCGACGCGGCGATTGCCGTTAACGGCGGCAAGATCGTCGCCATCGGAAAATCGGTCGAAGTCGCCAAGAACTATGCCGGCACGCGCAAGGTCGATGGCCGCCACACGGTGACGACGCCGGGCCTCATCGACTGCCATCTGCATGCGTCGTTCCAGCTCTCGCGTGGGCTTGCGGACGAAGCGAACGCACAATCGTTCCTGTTCGATCGCATGTATCCGTACGAAGCGGCCCTCGATAGGGAAGACGTTCGCGTGTCGGCGACGCTCGCCGGCGCCGAGCTGCTCAAGCACGGCGTGACCTGCTTCATCGATCCCGGCAACTACCACCCGGAAGCTTCGGTTGAAGGCGTGATGTCGACGGGGATCCGCTGTATCGTTTCGCGTTCATCGTTCGACCTGACCAAATCGGTCCTTGGCATCCTGCCGGAACGGATGATCGAGTCGACCGAGGTGGCGCTGGAGCGCGCCGAGACGGTGCTGGAACGCTACGCCAAATCCGACAATCCCCGGCTCGGCGCAAGCGCGTCGTTCCGTGGGCTCAACAATGCATCGGATGAATTGATCCTGGGGCTCGACAAGCTGGCGCGCAAATACGGCACGCTTCTTCAGACGCACGCGTGCTTCAGCTATTCGACCCACGATTCGAGCGTTGCGCGCACGGGAATGGCCGAGATCGAGCGGCTCGAAAAGCTCGGCGTCATCGACGAGCGCATGCTGATCGTCCATTCGGGCTGGCTCGAGCCGGAAGAGGTCGCCATCCTGGCTCGGCGCAAGCCGTCGCTCGTCTGCGCGCCCAGCTCCAGTCTGCACAACGGCTACGGCAATTTCCTGTTCGGCAAGCTGCCCGAGCTGCTGGCGCTGGGCGTCAACGTGACAGTCGGCTCGGATCATGCCAGCTCCGGCATCGTCGACATGCCGCAGGAGATTCGACTTGCCTGCTGCTGCTACAAGGAAACGCGCGTCAATCCGCGTGTCATGCCGCCGGAGACGGGACTGGAAATGGCGACGATCAACGGCGCGAAGGCGGCGCTCATGAGCGACCGCGTCTGCTCGATCGAGATCGGCAAGGAGGCCGATATCGTGCTGTTCGATACAAGACGGCCGGAATGGCAGCCGCTGATCAATCCCGTCGCCAATCTCGTCTATAGCGCGACCGGCGATTCGGTTCGCGACGTGTTCGTTGCCGGCGACCAGGTGGTGGCCAATGGCCGGCTGACCAAGGTCGATGAGAACAAACTCTACGAAGAGGTTCCGGTGGCCGTTTCGCGGTTCGGCAAGCATCTGAAGTTCGATCAGATGGTGCAGTTACGCTGGCCGGTCTCCTGACAACCGCCGAAAAAAAGCAACATCGAGCTGTTCACTCCCGGACTCGACGGTCATCAGATCGGATTCGCCATGGTCGAGGCCATTGCCCATCTCAACCATCTGGTTGCGCTTGGCCATATATGCATGCTCGCGGAGCAATCGAGCGTCCGATATATCGGCGCCTGAGCGGCAGCGATAAACGGGTAAGGCCGAGTTTTCGATGAAGGGGCCCGATTTCGTAAGACCGGCCCATCGGCTTGACCCCATCGAGCTTGAGGATTTCTGCGGTGGGGACCAAAATGGCGATGTTCGCGGGCTGCCGAAGAGTTCGGCCGCGCGCACGTGAAGGAAGACGATTATGGCCGGCGTATTTGGCGATCACGCGCTTGGTATTCCCTACGAGCCGGTCGCCGACCTGTTGACGAAATATCGCGCCCGCGATCCGAACAAGACCGCGATCGTTGACCTCGAATCCGGTTCGGCGATCACATTCGGCGCGCTCGATCAGATTACGACCGACATCGGCGTGTATCTGACGGGCCGCGGCATCAAGAAGGGCAGCCGCGTGCTGCTCTTGTCGGACGAGAATCTCGAAAAGCTGGTGATCTGGCTCGGCGTGTGGCGGATAGGCGCCGTGATCTGTCCGTTCAACACGGAGATCAACGAGAAGCACATGGTCGAGCTGACGGCAGCGCTCGTTCCGGCGCTGATCGTGTATCACAAGGATATCGACTGCGCCGCCATGGTCGGCAATTCGCCCGCGCCGAGGATGCGGTTCGGCACCGGGTCGGCGAGCCGGGTCGCCGACCCGCAGGACGAATTCTTTGTGGCGCTGCCGCGCGGCCGCAACCCCGCGGAACTTCCCAAGCGCAACCATCCGGACGATGTCGCCTGCGTGTTCTGCACGTCGGGGACTACGGCCCGGCCCAAGGTCGTCGTTTACGACCATGCTGCCTATTGGCTCAATGGCCTCGATACGCTGGAATTTCTGGGTCTCACCGAAAGCGACCGCACGCTCGAATATCGCTCGTTCGGCTGGAATTCCGCGCAGGTGCTGAGCCTCCTGCCGTTCTTGCAAAAGGGCCTAACCCTGCACATCGCCAAGCGATTTTCGCACAGCCGCTTCTTTGAATGGGTACAGAAATACGGCATTACCTTCTCGGCCGGCGTGCCGACTGTATTGAATATGCTTCTGAACAAGCCACTCGGCTACACGGCGAAGGATATTCCGACGCTGCGCCTCATGAGCTGCAGCACCGCGCCGCTGACCGCGCAGCAATGGGTGCAGTTCGAGGAAATGTACGGCGTCACGCTGCTGCAGCTCTACGGGATGTCGGAAACCGGCTGGGTGTGCGGCAACCGTTACTACACGCGCAAGATGGGCACCGTGGGCCTGCCGGCGCTGCACCAGGAGCTGCAAATCCTCGACCCGGCCGGCAAGGAGTGCCCAGTCGATGTTGAGGGCGAGATCACCGTCGGCGGCCCGCAGATGGCGATCGGCTACCTGCTCGACGACGGATCGATCGACCCGGTGCGCGGCAAACGCATCAAGACCGGCGATCTAGGCATCAAGGATGCCGAAGATTTTATCCGCGTCACCGGCCGCTCCAAGGACCTGATCATCCGCGGCGGGGTGAACATCGCGCCGCTCGAGATCGACGAGATTCTGCTCAAGCATCCCGGCATTCTCGACGCCGCCGCGGTCGGTGTGCCGGACAAGATCTACGGGGAGGAGGTCGTCTGCTATGTCGTCCCCAAGGAAACCGGCCTGACCGAGGCCAGCATCCGTCGGCACTGCCAAGAGCACCTGCCCCCGGCAAAGACGCCGAAGCAGATCTTTATCGTCCCGGATTTGCCCAAGAGCGACCGCGGGAAGGTCCTGCGCGACAAGCTGCGCGAGGACTGGGCGGCGCGGGCGAAGCTCTTGGGATGAGAGGAACGACATCCGCGGGCGCGGAAACGGGTTCGGTCGACGGTCGAGAAAGCGCCGAGCTGTCACCAAGCGCTGCCCAGGGAGGAGGACGAATGCACAAGCGATTGGCGCTGATGTTGGTGGCGGGGGTGGCCATCCTGACATCCCTGGGCGCGGCGCAGGCCGAGGAATGGCCTGCGCGCCCCATTCGGGCTATCGTGCCGCTGAGCGCCGGCAGCGCGGTCGACATCATTCCGCGCATCGTCTTCGAACAATTGTCGAAGCAATTGGGCCAGCCGATCGTGGTCGAGAACCGGCCGGGCGCCAGCGGCACGATCGGCGCCCGAGTGGTCGCAACCGCAGAGCCGGACGGGTACACGATCCTCGCCCATTCCTCGGCGCTGGTGATCGCCCCTTCCACCGTGGCGAACGTGCCCTACGATGCGATCAAGGACTTTGTGCCGATCGCGCCGCTCGGCAATCTGCCCAACGTTCTCGTCGTCTCACCCGCGAATAACATCAAGACCATCCAGGAATTGGTCGCGGTGGGCAAGCAGCGCCCGATCACCTTCGGGTCGATTGGGGTCGGCAGCCCCATTCAGCTGGCGATGGAACGCTTGCGCCTGAGCGCCGGATTCAAGGCACAGGCGATATCCTTTCGCGGCGCTCCGGAAGCGATCGTCGAAGCGATGACCGGCCGGATCGACGCGTATTATTCGCCCGTCCTGGCTGCACTGCCGCTCATCCGCGAACACAAAGTCATTCCCCTCGTGGTCAGCAGCCCGACGCGCTCGCCGGCACTTCCCGACGTCCCCACGTCCGAGGAATCCGGCTACCCGAATTCTGCGTATCGGTTTTGGATCGGCATCTTCGCCCCGGCCAAGACACCGCAGGCCATCGTCGAAAAGCTGAGCGGAGAGATCAATAAGGCTTTGCAAATGCCGGCGATCCAGCAAAAACTTGCGGCGTTGGGCGTTCAGCCGATGTCGATGAATGACAAGCAATTTGCCGAATTCGTCAAGCAAGAGCTTGTCATCAACACCGAGCTCGCCAAGGCAGCGGGCATATCGGCGGAATAGGCGGCGGAGAGATTAGCCTTTCACCATCAATTTTTCTGAAGCGAGGCATGCCGGACGCGTTGGGGCGCTTTGAACGGCCCCATCACCAAAACCCCTCGGCTTTGCCGGGGGATACTTACCCAGCGAGATGATGATGATGGACACCATGGTCGATCCCAAACGGAAACAACCCCGGACGTCGCGCCGGGCCTATTCCGATCTGCACGATCACATCCGCGCCCTCGACGAGGCGGGACTGCTGGTCAAGGTCGATCGGCCGATCAACAAGGATACCGAGATGCACCCGCTGGTGCGTTGGCAGTTCCGCGGCGGCATCGAAGAAAAGGACCGCAAGGCGTTCCTTTTCACCAATGTGGTCGACGGCAAGGGCCGGCGGTACGACATCCCGGTGCTGGTCGGCGGGCTCGCCGCCAATCGCGAGATATACCGCATCGGCATCGGCTGCCCGTTCGAGGAAATCGATGCGCGCTGGGTCGAAGCGTCCCGACATCCGATCCCGCCGCGCATCGTCGACAATGCGCCTTGCCACGACATCGTCATCACCGGCGCGGCGCTCGACAAGCCGGGCAATGGCCTCGACGGCCTGCCGATCCCGATTTCGACTCCGGGCTGGGACATCGCGCCCTACGCAACGCTGTCGCAATACATCACCAAGGATCCCGACACCGGCATCCAGAACATGGGCAATTACCGCGGTCAGGTGAAGGCACGGCGGCGCCTTGGTATGAACCCATCGCTCGAATTGCGCCCCGGCATCTACAATCATTGGGAAAAGCTGCGCGCGCGCGGATTCAAGAAATTGCCTTGCGCCGTGGTGCTCGGCGCGCCGCCCTGCATCACCTTCGCCTCGGTGCAAAAACTCCCCGAGAGCCTCGATGAATTGCACGTCGCCGGCGCGCTGGTCGGCGCGCCCATCAACGTCGTGAAGGCAAAGACCGTCGATCTTCTCGTCCCGGCCGAGGCCGAGATCGTCATCGAGGGCTTCATCGACACCGAATATCTCGAGCCGGAGGCGCCGTTCGGCGAATCGCACGGTCACGTCAACCTGCAGGAGTTCAACGCCTATATGGACGTGACCGCCATCACGCGGCGGCGCGACGCCATTCTCACCTCGATCATTTCCCAAGTGACGCCGTCGGAATCGAGCCTGATCAAACGCATCGGCATGGAGCCGCTGTTCTTGAACTATCTGCGCGATACGCTCGGCATTAAGGGCGTCAAGCGCGTGTCGATGCACGAGCCGCTCACAAATATCCGCAAGGTGATCGCGCTCATTTGCGAGCGCGACATGCCGACGACGGAAATATGGCGCGCGCTTTACGGCGCCGCCGTGCTGCATCGCGCCGCCGGCAAATACGTCATCGCCTTAAACGATGATATCAATCCGGAGAATGCCGACGCCATCCTGTGGGCGATGTCGTACCGCGCCAACCCGATGCTCGATTTTCATATCCTGCCGCACCGCGACCAGGGCCACGGGCCGCGCAGCCGGCGCAACGGCGGACAGGATGCCTCAGTGCTGATCGACGCGACGCTCAAAGAGAATTTTCCGCCGATCTCGTTGCCGAAGCGACCCTATATGGAGCGCGCCAAGGCGATCTGGGAGGAGCTGGGCTTGCCAAAACTCAGGCCCGAGGCACCGTGGTTCGGCTATTCGCTGGGCGAATGGTCGGCGGACCTCGACGCGGCCGCGGAGCGCGCAACCCGCGGCGATTATTTCAAGATCGCGAAGCTTTTGGAAAAGCGCCGGCGCAAGGACGTGCGGATGAACACCGAAGTCCGCAACGTCAAGGAAAGCGTGTCGAAGCCGCGATCGAAAAAGAGACCTTGAGCAACGGTTCCATGGCGACTGCTTCCGCTGCCGCAACTGAAATCCGAGGGAAACATGGAAAATCCGAAATATTCAGACCTGCACGCGCACATCGCCGCCTTGGAGCGGAACGGCCTGCTTTTTCGAGTACAGCGGCCGATCAATAAGGACACCGAGATGCACGCGCTGGTGCGCTGGCAGTTCCGTGGCGGCATTCCGGAATCGCAACGCAAGGGATTTCTGTTCGAGAACGTCGTCGACAGCACCGGCCGCCGCTATGACATTCCAGTAGCGGTGGGGATTCTCGCCTCCAATCGGGAAATCTACAGCGTCGGCATCGGCTGCAACATCGATGACATCAAGAAAAAATGGGACCATGCCGAGCAGCATCAAGTGGAGCCGGTGTTGATCGAGAATCCACCGTGCCAGGAAATCGTGGTACAAGGCGACGCGCTGAACCAGTCCGGAAACGGGGTAGACGGGCTGCCGATTCCGATCTCGACGCCCGGCTTCGACAACGCGCCCTATGCTACCTGTTCAATGTTCATCTCCAAGGATCCCGATACCGGCCGCCAGAACATTGGCAATTACCGGGCGATGGTAAAAAGTCCGACAAGGATGGGAATGAACCCGGAGATCGAGCTGAACCAGGGCATCCACGAACACTGGCTCAAATACAAGGCGCGCGGCGAGAAGGTCCCGGTGGCGCTTTTGCTGGGCGCGCCGCCCGCGATCACCTTCGCCTCGGTCCACAAGCTGCCCAAGCATCTCGACGAACTCGCGGTCGCTGGCGGTCTGGTCGGCGCCCCGATCCGCGTCTGCAAGGCCAAGACCGTCGATCTGATCGTGCCAGCGGAAGCCGAGATCGTCATCGAAGGCTATATCGACACCGAATGGCTGGAGCCGGAAGGCAGCTTCGGCGAATCTCACGGCTACATGAACCTGAAGGAATACAACGCCTTCATGGACGTGACCGCAATCACGCGCCGCAAGGATGCAGTTTTGGTCTCGATCGTCAGCCAGGTGACGCCGAGTGAAAGCAGCCTGATCAAGCGCGTAGCCTACGAGCCGGCGTTCCTGCACCACCTGCGTCACCACCTGAACATTAGCGGCGTCACCCGCGTGTTCATGCACGAGCCGCTGACCAACCTACGCAAGCTGATCGTGATCCAGTTGCGCTCCGATACGCTGGACGCGGAAATCTGGCGCGCCCTCTACGGCGCCTCGGCCTTCTCCTCAGCGGTGGGCAAGATGATCATCGCGGTGAACGAAGATATCGAGCCCGAAAATCTCGACATGCTGTTCTGGGCGATGGCTTACCGGATGCGGCCGCATCAGGATCTGCGGATCCTGGATCACAAGGACATGGGGCATGGCCCGCGCACCGGCGCGGATGACAACCACTACGAAGCCACTGACTCGGCCATGCTGATGAACGCCATGCTGAAGCGCCCCTACCCGCCGATCTCGCTTCCGGCCAAGCAATATATGGAAAATGCCAAGGTCATCTGGGACGAGCTTGGCTTGCCGCCGCTGAAGCCGGAGACGCCCTGGTACGGCTATTCGCTCGGCCAATGGCCGGAGGAATTCCAGGTGGAAGCCGAGCGGGCGGTGCGGAGCGAGTACTGGACCACCGGCGAAGTGATCAAGCAAAGGCGGCGCAACGACAAGCGCCTAAACGACCCCTATCTGTCGCTCTGACGCCCTCGAAAAGCTCGCCGTTATTGCACTGATGGTTGCCTGTCAAACGATGCAACTCGTGCTCGCCCGCGCCTCGCCCAATCACCACCAGCGGGCAACGCACGTCTTCAACAATAGAGAGATCCAAGTTCTGGACGCGCTGCAGGCGCGATTGCGCGGCCGCACCACCAAACAGCAGAATCCCTATCCGCCAGGAAGTCCCGCCTGGGCCGCCTGGACAATCGCCCGCCTCGGCGGATAGTCCGGCTACGAAAGTGAGCGATCCACCGGGCCAATCACAATGCGGGACGGACTCGATCCCTTCAATGCTATCGTGCAAGGATACTTCCTCGATGAAGATGTGTGCTCGCGTCAGCCCAACTTGCGCAGTTGTGGGTCAAATTCGCGAGTCAATTTGTCGCGGCGGCTCTGATGGATCAAGGAGTTAAGGGGCTGGGGCGAGCAGATTTGGGCATGTAGTGCCAACCTTGGGTATTTTCCGCAAGCGACGGGTCGGATTTGATTCGGCGCACGGCGCTGGCCGATCTGCTGCAGCTCGGAGATGAGGAGGTCAACAAGGATCGCCTCTATCGCGGTCTCGATC
>Ga0187856_1003349_pt1 | contig 11228 bp, 9 predicted proteins | sample June2016WEW_8_40_FD_132443 | JGI IMG/M metagenome (GOLD analysis project Ga0187856, IMG submission 132443) | Peatland microbial communities from SPRUCE experiment site at the Marcell Experimental Forest, Minnesota, USA - June2016WEW_8_40 | ecosystem: Environmental > Terrestrial > Soil > Wetlands...
AGCGCACCAGATCCCGATCTTATCCGCCGCCTTCGTCTCACTCCGCACAAGACTCTACCCAACTGGAACTACACGCTCACCCCAAATCTGTGAAGTTATTTTTGCGTCAGCCCTTAGCGGTTAGCGTGTTTAATACGCTTTCGTCCATAACCGTGATAAGACGGCCTAGACCCAGAGGCGATTCGCCATCGCTCAACAGTTCCTGATAACGTTCGACAAACATCACGGATGACCGCAGCGACGCGCGCGGCTTTCCCTTTTCATCGAGGTATAGGGCGTATTCACGGAGAACAGCAAGTTCCTTAGGCTTCTTGCGCTCATAGGTCATGGAAAACGGTGGGTTGGTCAGTACACATGAGAAACGCTTTTTCTTATCTATAAGTTCGGTTCGCAGCTCGTCGGTTTCCAAACGTATGGACAGAGGCAAACCTTTCTCGTAGCGCAGTTGCTTATCTAGGGCATCAGCGAAGTAGATGCGGCCACCGCCATCCTTGTGCAACAGCATATTCAGCCGTGCGATCCTTGCCATCTCTGGGTCTTTCCCCGCATCTATTCCCCAAAGCTTTTCCTGCTTAAGCAACCGCTGAAATGTGTCCCGCTCGCTGCTGCTCAACGCCTTATTTGCCGTGATCGTCGCAGCCATATCCGCCATTGCTTCGATCAAAAATCCACCTGTCCCGCAACAACCGTCCAGCACAAAGTCCGTGACCTCAGACGTTGCCCGTAGCTTTGCCATCTTAACCATAAACTTCACAACAGAGCGCGGGGTGAAGAATTGGCCTAGGGCTTCGCCTCGCATGGTCGCGGTCAAAAACGTCTCGAAAAGGCGCCCATTTAAGTCTTCGTCCACGGTGTACAAATCCAGATGCTGAAGGTACTCCACCGCGTCCTTGATGGTTGCGGGGGCAAGCTCAATTCCCTCGCCTTCCCCAAAAATCCGCTTTTTCTCTTTCTTCGCGATCTGAGCTTCCAAGTTCTTAGCCAGTTGAGCGAACAGAATTGTGTCAATTGGATTGTCAGTGCTTGACTCCATCTGCTCGATCCAGCCCGTTGAAAACCGCACGGCATCTCGTGGCACCGTGCCGGATGATGTGTCAATGTGATTCGCGGATAAATACTCATGCAAACGCCTGTCCTCATCGATCTTCACGAACATGATTTTGGCGAATTCATAGAATGCGGACGCTGGACTTCGCTTCTCTGCTTTCCAAATGGATCGATGGCAGGATTCGAAAATCGCAGGGAGTTCGATCGGGGCCACGGGGCGAAATTCAAAATCAGGTTTTGCTTTGCTATCCGTGAACGCTTTGGCAAGTATGTCGCGCCCGAGCCCTTCGCGCAGAGCAATAAAGGACGGATTGCCGTCAACGAAATCAGAGAAGGATAGCGAATAGAGTGCTGTATCGCTATCATAGTGTTTTACGACAACCCGATGCCCATTGGCGCCGACGCAATACTGGTCGGGTTTTGGAGCTGCCATCTTTCGGCGAATGACAGAGGCATACAATTGGGCATCGTTTACCCCTGCCTCTACGGTCTCATCAGGGTGCTTTGCGTCAACGATCAAAACCGGCTTGACCTTACTCCTAGCCGTGTAGGCAAGATAATCTGGAATATACGATTTCTTTTTCTTGCCCTTTCCTACCGTGACCTCCCGGATGGAAGCCTTCGTCTCAACGTAGTCGGGGCTATATCCCAAGTCATTAAGTAGTGGCAGAATGAAAAACTGTTCCACATCGCTCTCATTGTGAAGTGCGGCGAGGGCGCAATATTTATTTGTTACTGGCTTAGTCATGCAACCTTCTGGAAGCATCTTAACAGACTCCAGAGCCGAAGCAAGAGGATGTTTCAGGTCATTTTACGACACTACTCGTGGTCGCGGGCCTGAGGGTGGTTGAGAGGCCCTTCGCTCAGTTAGCTAGCGCTGCTCCTCACCGAGCGCAATGACCCGGCCGCTGTCCGCTGATTGCCGAGATGCGGTCATCACCTGCATGACCTGGCATGTCTCTTCCGGCGGACAGAGGCGGGGCGGCTGGCGCTCCGCGACGCAGTGCACGAAGTAGCGGAGCTGGGCGACGAACATATCATCAGTCGAGGCCGTGGGTTCGCTCACTGCTCCGTCGCTTTTGTACAAGCGGAAGAAGTGCAAGGCCTGTTCGCGCTCCTGAATATTGGCGCCCACTCGGAACGTGTATTCCAGCGCCCCTTCGGTGCCCAGCACATAAATGCTCGTGGTGAAGGGCCACGACTCCGGCATCAAGAGGCTCGCCTCGATGCTGGCGTGTGCCTGGGGATAAGTCAGAGTCGTATGAACGTGATCCCAGCTTCCCGTCGGCGCCTGGATTCCCACCGTGTACACGCTTCGAGGATGTCCCAAAATCCAATGGATGAAATCCACGTCGTGAACTTGCAAGTCCAACAGGCAGCCACCGCTCCTCGCCGGGTCGCGGAACCAATCGCTCCAGGGCGGGTACTTAGAGAGCCGAGAGGCGGTGACGGAAAGGATGGAGCCCACTTCGCCCGCCTCAATCAGTTCCTTGATGCGCGCGTACTGCGGCCAAAAGCGCAGGATGTGTGCGACCATGAGGATGCGCCCGTGGGCCTGCGCTGCCTGAAGCATGCGTTGGGCAGAAGCGGCGTCAAGCCCCATGGGCTTTTCGCAAAGGATGTGGCGGCCGCGCTCGGCGGCCTTAACCGTGGCCTCCTCGTGGAGATCGGTAGGGAGGCAGATGATGACGGCGTCAAGGCGGTCGTCACGAAGGAGCTCCGGGAAGCTGGGGTAAATCTGCAAGCCTGGAAACGTATCGCGAATCTCTTCCGGCTGAAGAGTGGCCACCGCCAGCACCTGAACGCCCGGAACTTTTCGGGATGCCTCCAGATGGACCCGTCCGATGTACCCCATGCCGGCAATTCCCAGATTGAGCATGTGCTATCCACTCTTGTTCGCCGCTGCTGGTTTGAAATCCAGGCGGTGCTCGTGAATTCTCTCGATAGCGTGAATGATATCATCCATGTCCTCGCGCTCGGCCAGTAGCTGCCGGTGCTCGAGCCAAACTGCTTCTCGACAGGCGCGCTCCGCATTGGGACAAAGAGCTTCGAAGGAGGCGTAGTCGATGGTTTGGTCGTAGTGGGCGCAGGTGAGCGGGCATCCGCGGGGGTAGAAATCCTGACGGAGGAACATGGGGTTCTTGTAAAGCGGGTGCGCGTACCCAGGGAGGCAAGAGATCCCCTCCGCTTCGAGTGCGGCAATGAAATCCTGCCGAGAAACTCCGAACTCCCGTACGCTGAAACGAAAAATGTAGAGGTGATGGGAGTGGCCGCTGACGTATTCACGGACTCTGAGCGGATGAATTCCCGGCAGCTTGGACAGGCGCTCGTCGAGATAGCGGGCGTTGTCCCTCCGCTTCGCGTTTTGGGCATCGAGCCTTTTCAGTTGCTGCACGAGGATAGCGCCCTGAAACTCCGTCATGCGGTAGTTCCAGCCCAGGCGGTAATGCTCGTACCAGGGCCTGCCGATTTTCCGCCCACCCCAGATGTAAGACTCGCACACTTCCGCTACGTCGCGATCGTTGGTGGTGATTAATCCACCTTCCCCAGCGGTCATGTTCTTTGAAGCTTGAAAGCTGAACGTGCCGGCGTGGCCTATAGAGCCCAATCCCTTTCCGTTCCAGGTTGCTCCGTGTGCGTGAGCCGCGTCTTCGACCAGCAGCAAATTGCGCCGCTCTGCGATATTCAGGAGAGAATCCATGTCGGCAGCCTGTCCGGCGAAATGCACGGGGATGATGGCTTTGGTTCGCGCGGTGATTGCCTCTTCCACCCGGCCGGGAGCGATGTTGAAGGTTTCAGCATCGATGTCCACGAAGATGGGGACCGCATTCACCATCAGCACCGCGCTGGCCGTAGCGATAAACGTGTAAGCCGGCACGATGACTTCGTCTCCAGGTCCCACGCCCAGCCCCTTGAGCGCCACCTCGATCGCAGCCGTGCCGTTGGCACACGCGATGCCGTACCTTGCGCCCTGGAATCGCGCGAAGGCTTCTTGAAACTCCGCCACCTTCGAGCGGGGCTGATCCACTTCGAGCTCCTTCAATTCCACGGCTTCGCCATAGGAATACCGCCACCACTTGCCGCTTCGCAGTACTTCGAGCAACGCCTGCTCCTCGTTTTCGTCAAAGGCCGGCCAGGAGGGAAAAGGTTTGGTCCGCTGGGGTGTGCCTCCAAAGAGCGCCAATCGACTCATGAGATTCATTCGTACTCCGCCTCCTGAGGAGTGTTGGTCAGGTGGCCCAGCATCTGGTAAATTCTGACCAGGGCATGGTCCACCATCCTTTCTCCCGCACCGACCTCCACCCAGGCGGTCGCGTCAGCGCCACCATATCCGCCTTCGCTAGCGGCTTGGATGGTGGGGAAATACCCACAATAGCCATTGGCGTAACCCAGAAAAAAAGCGCCTCGTACCGGACAGCGTTCGCGCCAGTTGATTTGGAATTCCACGAAAGCTTCGCCTGGCACCGTCATGAAGGCAATTCGTTTGTTGAGCAGAACGGCGGCAACTGGCAATTGCCATTCTTCTCGGATGGTAGGAGCAAAGTCCTCAAAAAAAACCTCGCCGAAGCGCAGGAGCGCTTCGCGGAATTTTTCCGGCTCCCACCGCAAGTGGAAGGTTATCGAGTCCTCGGCAAAGTCAAGGCTCGCCTCTGAATCAGATTTCGTCTGGACGCCTTTGGCTACGCGCGCAGCTTCGTGTCCCAGCCGCTCTCCCGTCCAGTCGCGCCATCTGCCCGCATCCTCTTCCAGCGGAGTGACGGCGTAATAGGGGTTGATATCGGCCGGGGCGCCCTGAAGGAAGAAACAAACCGGTTCCCCGCCAAAAGCCTGCTCAACCCTACGTGCCATCACTCCCGGAAAATCAGCCGAATACTTCAGGTTGTCGGCCCCAAAGACAACCGGATGGCAAGCGTAGTTAACGAGGATCGCCAGAGGCTGGCCCTCGCTCGTGTCTACCCAAAGGACGGAGACCGTAGGATCAACCGGGGAGGTTGGAATCCTGGTTAAGTTACGGTCGAACCAGGTGATTGTTCCATCCGGATTCACTCGGCGCCGGTTGTGACTGATATAGGCAATGCCGTAGCCTGTGCCCAGGCGAGCCTCTTCAGCCCGCTCATGCGCGGCGTCGATGGCCCGGGCAATTTTCTCGATAGTGATTGACTCCCAGAGTGGCGTGCTCCCGGGTGCATACTCATCCTTGATGACAGGTCCCGAATGAGTGTGGGAGGCGACGACGAGAACGTAGGAAATCCCACTCGATTTCTTGGCACCCTCCCGCAGCCGCTCGAGCGAGGCCGGCCCAAACGGCCGCCCTAAATCGAGAGCGACCAGCGCCAGGCGCTTTTCTCCAACCTCCAGCACCAGCACGCGCGCCAACAGTGGATCGAGAGTTCCCGTTGCGGGAATCACGCGTGCGGCAAAACCATACATGCGTTGGCCCACAGGTGGCGTGATATCCACCTTTGCCACACCCGCCTTGAGGGCTGCGCCCGCGCCATGAATCACCATTTCCACCCTCCCCGTGCAGAGATAGAAAGCCACTTTCTGGTAGTGGGTCAATTTGATGTAGAGGCGGCTTTACGCCGCCATTTGGCGAGATAAACTCGCCGCTACAGCATCAAATTGACCCACTACCCGCTTTCTCCGCGTAAACATACAATCTCCTTTCGGTGAGTGTCAACCGGATCGGGTGATCGGGTGATCGGGAGATTGAGTGATCCGATGATCTGGTGAACGGAAGAAGCAAGCCGGTGATCGGGCGAATGGAAAAACCTCCGGGTGCGATAGCTTCTTTGTTCATCCGATCACCCGATCTCCAGATCTCCCGATCACCCGATTGCTTTTCACGCGTCATTGGCCGAATCCTTCTTTCACTGCCTCCCGGAGATGCGTATGCTGGATGCTGCCCCCGGCAAAAAACACGATGCCGTCAGCGCCGTTCCGTCGTGCAGCTCGGATTGCCTCGAGAAGCCGTTCCGGTGGGAAGAATCCCGGCGGCGGATTCGCCAAGCTCATCTTCCGGATGAGGTCCCAAACTTCACGAGACACTTACGGAAACAGATAGAGCGAACATAGGAGTGAAAGCTTACCAGCGGCGGCGGACCAACATCAATTGATTCAATGCGGACGAGGTTTCTGCTAGCCACAGGCTTGAAACCCTACCTTTCCGAGGCACTCGAACAGCTTTTTCGACAAACTGCTAATGTCCTGAGCGGCGGGCCAGAGCGCGCTCGGCTTGCTGGTGGAGAGGTTTCCATATCTCCGATGGGGGATGGGCGGTTTCGTCGATCACCTGCCGGTAGAGTGTCTCACCCTCCTTGACATGTCCCATGCGGAGCTCAACGCTCCCAGCAAGCAATTTCCAAAGTGGGTTGTGGGGATATTGCTGCTCCATCTGGCGAAGCAGTTCCAGGGATCTCGCGAACTGCCGATCCATCGAGCGGGAGTAGTTTTGCGCAAGGTGGAATTTCGCCTCCGAGGTCACGAGTTGCCCTTTTTCCATTGCTTGCTGGATTTGGCGGAGACCCACAAGGCGGTCGCCCCCCGGAAGCAGAACCAAAAAGCGCAGCATCTTCACATAGGTTGGCAACGTGTCCACGAAGTAGTTGTAGAGCCCGACTCCAAAATAGGCATCGTTGAGGTTGGGATCGAGCTTCAGCGCGGCGAGAGAAAGATTCCGGCACTTCTTGCCGGCAAGGGCAGTTGCCAGGGGATGATACCTTAAAGCTTCCAAGCGCGCGCGCAATCCGTAGGCCAGGCCTTCATAACAGTAACTGCGCGCTTCATCCTGGTGCGCGTGGAGGCGCGTTTCGGCTTTGCGGATGGCCAGTTCATCCAATCGCCTGAAATCGCCGTCGTAGGAAGTGGCCGCTGCGGACAGAGGCTCGAACCCTTCCGGGTCAATCAGATTGGCTTCGGTCAAGTGAATCTTCCACCAGTTCGCATCGGCCTCAAGAAGGTAGCCGAGAGGCGACTCGGGATCGGACTTCTGGATCTGGCGGAAGATTTCCATCGCAGGGTCGAAGTCGCCGTCCATGAGTTCATTCATCCCGCAGACGGCAATCTCCTGGTTTCCCACTTCGTCTGCCTTCCCGGCCCCCCAAGCGATCTTCACAGTTCCACAACCAACGGTGACCCACAAAAGGATCAGTGCCAACAGATTCGGTAGTTGAATTCTTCTCATTGAGGCTGCACTCATGTCCAAAGACCCTGCCACGAAGGCCGAGCAGAAACTCGTACATCACCAAGCATTCTACCGCGAACGGAGGAAAATCAAGGAATCCCGGTATAGGCATTTCAAAGACCTTCCAGTTTTGCCACATCGGAAAGACATACAACCACTTGGCGCTAGCCCGGTAGTTCCAGAACTCCCGCCTCGATCAGCCACTGCCGGTCGCCGCGGCGACTCTCCTTGCTGACCGCGATCCCCTCCCGCTTCCCCAGGTACTCGCTGGCCATCCCGCTCTGCGGGACCAAAATCCCCGTACTTGCTCTTCACCAACTTCACCGCCCTCTGCCGCGTCTCCTCCTCGATCCTCCGATTCGACGGCCGCCCGCGCAGCCGATGCAGAATCCCTCCGTCGCCCTCCTTCCTCATCCGGGCCAGCAGCTTCCGCACCCAGCGCTCCGTCACCTCGAACTGCTCGCCCCCTTGCTTCTGGGTCAAATGCCCCTTCCCAGACCTCGTGCAGCACCTTCGACCGATCCCGATCTCTTGCACTCATTAAGAGCTCCTGTTGTCTCATCCGGCCAGTTTGCCGGTTTCCAACAGGAACTTTCTACCTTGCCGCAATAGGAATTTATCACTTTGCTGTGACATTGAGCAATTTTGAGGTCGGTTCCCGACGCAGAAGATGATATGCTTGCTTCTTCCCCGGAGGAGGGCCATAAGTCGGGAAAGATCCTGATTGGCGATGGCAAGTATTTGAGGGAGAACGAGTCAGCCGCCCATTCGCAGCCTGAAACTGCCCTGGAGCGAGTCCGACCCGCGAGATGATACCGGGTCGTCCGAGAAGCGCCTAGCCCGGGTTTTTGCTGCTGGCTCATTTTGGCAAGGAAGGCCGTTCCGAAACAGTCCTTCCTAGAATCAATCAGGAAAACTTGGCGCAAATGGTGGGCACCACCCGCTCGCGCGTGAGTCATTTCATGAACAAGTTCCGGAAGCTGGGCTTTGTCGATTACGACGGCCCCACCGGCGGGTTGATGGTCCATAGCGGCCTCCTCAGCGTGCTCTTGCACGATTAGCCTTCATCTATGCCCTACGCTCATGTCCGCGTCGTGGTAACCGGTATCGGAGCAGTCACACCTATCGGCCTTACCATCGAGGAATATCGCAAGTCATTGATTGCCGGCCGTTCCGGTGTGGGTCCGATCAGCCTGTTCGACTGCAATGTCCCTGACCCGGTCACAGGCGAACCCCAATTTGCGACGCGCATTGCTGCCGAGGTTAAGAGTTTCAAGCCGGATCTCCATGTGTCCAAGCCGCAGCGCTATGACAGGGCGTCCCAATTCGGCATGTGCGCCGCGCAGATGGCCGTTGAGGATGCCGGGCTCAGACCGGAGGACCTCAAATCGACCGATACGGGCCTTTTCGTCGGAACCGCGGTGGGCGACATGCAGACGATCGAGACGGCAATGACCGTTCTTCACTCGCGCGGCGCCCGGCGGCTGCTGCCTACCTACCTGCCCAAGGTGTTGCCTAGCACACTGGTGACCAATCTATGCATGTATCTGGGCACGCAGGGCCCTTCGATGGGGATTTCCTCCGCCTGCGCCAGTGCGACCCATGCCGTTGGTGAAGCCTATTGGTGCATCCAGCGTGGTGACGCCGAGCGCATGGTCGTGGGAGGCGCGGACGCCGTGATCACGCCCCTGACGGTTGGCTCGTTCACTGCCATGAGGGCGATGTCCCGAAGGAACGACAGCCCGGAAACCGCCAGCCGCCCGTTTGACCGGGAGAGGGACGGCTTTGTGATGGGTGAAGGGGCGGGTTTGATGATCCTGGAAACGCTGCAATCGGCCCGGAAGCGAGGTGCAAAGATCTACTGCGAAATTGTCGGCTATGGTGCTACCGCCGATGCTTATCACCTGACAGACATGAATCCGGAATTGGCTCAGTGCGCCCAGGCCATGCGAAAAGCGCTGCGGCGCGCGCAGATTGGCCCGGACAAAATCGACTACATCAACGCCCACGGAACCTCGACGCCGACGAACGACCTTGTCGAGACGGCTGCCATCAAGGAAGTGTTCGGAAGCCGCGCGCACAAGATTCCGGTCAGTTCCACAAAGTCAATGATCGGCCACCTGATGAGTGCGAGTGGCGCGGCAGAGCTTGTCGCCGTAATCCTGGGGCTTCAAGATCAGGTGGTCCACCCTTCCATAAATCTGAAGAACTCCGATCCCGCCTGCGATCTCGACTACGTGAAGGAAGGCGCGCGGCCCCATCCCATGGAATATGTGCTGAAAAACTCCTTCGGGATGGGGGGACACAATGCCTCGCTGGTCTTGAAACACTGGCAGGATTAGCCGCCATTCCTCATCCCTTTCCGGATGTAAAATCCTGCCAGAGCAGCTCACGGCTGTGATTTAGAGAGGCCGGGAAGTTAACATGATCTCTCAAGTACGAACCTGAGGAGGCAGGAGGAGGGCAGACGAGAGCACGCCTTGACGTCGACGTCGACCGAATACGCGGCTTGTCCTTCCTAGCCGCCAGACAGTGCAAATGGGGGTGGGATGAGACTGGGTCCCGGCCATAAACGGGCGATTTCAGCCAAGTTTTCTCACCGGGCCTGCCAGAGATCGTCTACCATCCGGACATCCCTTTGATGATTTTCGCCAGCAACTGGTTCGTTCGAGAAGACCGCGCCCGTCTCACACGTTAAAGAAGCTGATCGGCTTTTGCATTGCGGCTGTCCTATTGTAAAATTAGAGGAACTATGCGGAGGAGTTGGAGGAATTCAACAAGGCGCTTGCCGTGGCGCCAGGAGGAGAATGAGTTTGGGTGGTGGTGTTGGCGCTGGCCATCGCGAGCTCAAGGCCCTGACCGCGAAAATGAATGCTCAGGCTGCTTGAAGGTGTAAAGTGCAATTCACGCTCGACCGGAGGCTACGCCAAACCGATTTTCACCACGAACGGGACAGAACCGATGAAGAAAGGTACGGATGAAGAAAGACCTTACTGATCCAATCGTGGAATTTTCCACGCTCGTTGAAATCCTTCGCTGGCGAGCGCTTCAGCAGCCTGAACAGCGGACCTATACCTATCTGGTCGATGGAGAAGCAGAAGGGGATAATCTGACCTATACGGCGTTGGACTGCCAAGCCCGGAGTATTGGGGCGCTGCTCCAAAGCTACCGAGCAAGTGGGGAGCGTGCGCTGTTGCTTTATCCAGCAGGTCTCGAGTTCATCGCCGCGTTCTTTGGTTGTTTATATGCGGGGGTGATTGCCGTGCCTCTGCCTCCGCCCAATCTGGCTCAGCCACAGCGGACCCTCCCCAGGCTTCGGGCCATCATCGGCGATGCGCAGCCTTCGGTGGTGCTCACCACGTCAGCGATTCTCTCCAACACTGAGGGTCTGTTCACGCAAGCTCCCGAGTTGCAGAAGATGCGCTGGTTGGCCACCGACAAGGTTACCGGCAGCCTGGCGCAGGAATGGCGAGACCCGGCCGTGACCAGCAACACCCTGGCGTTGCTCCAATACACTTCCGGCTCCACCGCGGAACCGAAGGGCGTCATGATCAGTCACGGGAACTTCCTCCACAATTCGGCTTATATTAACCGCGTCTTCGCGCTCATCCCGGCCAGTGTCACCGTCACCTGGCTACCGGCCTTCCACGACATGGGACTGACCAATGGGATTATCCAACCGGTGTACAAGGGACGTCCGTGTTACCTGATGCCGCCGGTATCCTTTCTCATGCGGCCGATACGGTGGCTCCAGGCCATTTCGCGCTACAAAGCCACGATTAGCGGCGGCCCCAATTTCGCCTATGACTTATGCACCCGCAGAATTACTCCCGAACAACGTGAAACTCTCGACCTCAGCAGTTGGGATGTGGCCTACAACGGCGCAGAGCCAGTCCGCGCCGACACCATGAAACGGTTTGCGGCGACCTTTGCCTCGTGTGGTTTCCGGCCCAGCGCCTTCCATCCATGTTATGGACTCGCCGAAGCCACGCTGCTG
>Ga0187856_1003352_pt1 | contig 11221 bp, 9 predicted proteins | sample June2016WEW_8_40_FD_132443 | JGI IMG/M metagenome (GOLD analysis project Ga0187856, IMG submission 132443) | Peatland microbial communities from SPRUCE experiment site at the Marcell Experimental Forest, Minnesota, USA - June2016WEW_8_40 | ecosystem: Environmental > Terrestrial > Soil > Wetlands...
CGCTTCAGCGTCACTACCTGAAGCAAGAACCGTATGCGGAAGAGCCGCACGTACGGGTCTGTGCGGGGGACGCCGGGCAACCGGCGTTCCTACCGCGACCCTAGTCTCCCCTTCCTTTCCTGAAGAGACTGCTCAATTCCTCAAAGAATGAGTAAAAGCTCCAACAATGGGCCCTGTTGCGAACAATGATAATCAAGCTTATACTATAACAGATACTGGAATAGATGGAGACAATACATGGGAAGGACCAAAGGCGAACCGGCAAAGCAGGATTGATGGCTTTCGGTGATGAGATGATGGGTTAAGAGGGATTAGTCTTGACAGCCCGTTGAAAAACTCCTCTTTTTCTGCACAAATAAATGGCTTCCCCTCCAATCCTCGACCCTACTCATGTACCTTTGAGCGAGTCGCCACTCGCCGTTATATTTTATTGAGCAATTGAGTTGACCATTACTAAGAGTCCAGATCCTATGAGAAGATAGGGTGAGAAGAAGGAGGTGCTTATGTTGTGGACGGAATTAGGCAGAATAGGCAGAGGTTTTGACCCATGGTACGATTTCGACTGGGAGACGAACCTTGTCAACCGGACTGCGCCTTCGATGGGGGCAAGCGATTTCCCACTGGTGAACGTCTGGGTGAACGCGGATGAGGCTGTTCTCACCACAGAGATGCCTGGAATCGACGCGAAGTCCGTGGAGATATCGATCGCCGGCAAGACGGTAAGCCTGAGAGGCTCTCGGGAGCCTGAGCCCGAGGCAGAGGAAAAGATATACCACCGCAGAGAACGCTGGTACGGCCAATTCAGCAGGACGATTGAACTGCCCTTTAACATCGAGTCGGCCGGGGTGGAGGCCCTGTTTCACAAAGGGGTCCTGCAGGTGACGTTGCCGAAGGCTCCGGCGGACAAGCCAAGGAAGCTCAAGATCAAATCGGAGTGAGCGAGGAGGGAAGCATGGCAGAGATGACGAAAGAACTACAAAAGAAAGAGGCGCAGGTGCCGGAACGGGTCGAGCGCACCCGGGCGAGAACGGTTTTCAGCCCTCAAGTCGACATAGTGGAGAAGAAAGAAGAGATAGTGGTTACGGCCGACATGCCGGGGGTCGATGAGAAATCGGTGGACATCAACCTTGAAAAAAACATACTGACCATTTTTGGAGCGGTGGAAGAGGACAACCTGCTTACGAAGCATCAACTGTACCACGCCGAGTACGGCATAGGGGACTACGAAAGGGTGTTCACCCTGTCCGACGAGATAAACCGGGACCGCATTCAGGCCACGGTAAGGAACGGTGTCCTCAAGGTGATTCTGCCCAAGGCGGAAGCGGCCAAGAGCAGGAAAATTGCCGTCAAGGCAGGGGCCTGACGAAGACGGGCAGCCGCCGTAAAATAGCGATGAAGTGGGGCCCCGAGGGCCCATGTCAGGGGGTGATCATATGGCACGGACAGATGCAGTGGTTCACAAAGGGACAGAAAAGGCTCTTGCCGAAAGACCGGGTCTCGCGAATCCCCTCAGCACATTCCGGCAAGAAATGGACAAGCTCGTGGAGAACTTTTTCGGTGGATTCGATTTCCATCCTTTCGGGAGACGATCGGTCACGTTCATGCCCCAGGTCGACGTAGCCGATACAGACAAGGAGATCAAGGTCTCCGTCGAGCTGCCCGGATTGGACGATAAAGACGTCGAGGTATCCCTCACGAGGGAAACGCTCACGATCAAGGGGGAAAAGAGGGAGGAGAAGGAGGAGAAAGGAAAGGACTATTACCGGAGCGAGCGCTCCTTTGGCTCCTTCACCCGCACCATCCCCCTGCCTTTCGAGATCGACGCTGAAAAGGCAGCGGCCTCCTTCAAAAAGGGGGTGCTCACGGTGAATCTCCCGAAGACGAAACAGGTGATCAGCGAGACGAAGAAAGTCGCCATAAAGGCGAAGTGACACCCATAGTGCGAGACGGGTGATGGCGCCAACCGTCACCCGTTTTCTCTTTCTTTCCTAAGTTCTCCTTGGTTCCCTTTCTCGTTGGCCAACAGCATGATCCGGATTGACGGATACCCACAAAAAGCGAACTTCGCTCTTGGTGATATTATCGAGGCCCAAGGGATGCGCGGGAGGGAAGGCGAGGCCTGGCATGACGTTTCACCGGAAGGCAGACTAGGCAGACCCCAAACAGAGTATACTGCGCGGGATCGCCAGGGAGAGGGCTCAGGAGGGATAAACGGAATGAACGGAACTATATCCCTATATCCATATCTAAAGTGTGAGCAAGCGTGTAACGAGCCTGAAAAAAATGTAATGCGGACTTATAAGCACAGGTAAATTCATGCCGTTCAGCGAACTTGAACTGAAGTATATTGAAAATACTGTCGGAAGAATGTGTAAGCATGGATCCCCAGCGCATCTTCGTGATCAACTGCGAATGGTTTATAAAGTCAAAGGGCACGATGTAACCGTTTATGAGGAAAGGCCTCGCTGGAATAATCCACAAGAATGGTCAAGCACGGGTGTCGCGAAATTTAAGTATACTAGAACGCATAATGTGCGGAAACTCTATCGGATAAGGAGAGACATGAAATGGCATTTATATGAAATGCCCGGGGGATCAAAAAGTCTTGAGGCATTGGTCAATGAGGTAGACACTGATCCACATGGAGCGTTCTTTGGATAAAGAGCTAAGCAGGCGGCTGGACCCGATCGCCGATGAATCGGGCTCCCGGTAGCCTTGTATTCGGCGCAATTACACAAGGGGGACAAAAGAATGGGCTATGATAGAGCAATTGAGAGGACGGACAATCACCTTCTCTCCGACAAGACAGCCGTCATTACCGGCGCCAGTTCGGGTATAGGACGGGCCACAGCTTTGACCCTCGCGCAGGCAGGCGCTGCGGTGGTGATCCAGGCTCGTCGTAAAGACAGACTGGATGAGCTGGCTTCGGAAATTTCCCAGCACGGCGGCAAGGCCCTGGCAGTGGTGGGTGACGCAAGCATTCAGGCAGACATTGATCTGCTTCTCAATCGTGCCTTAGTCTGGAAAGAAGGAGGGTGCAAGTATGACATCGCTGTGGTCAACGCGGGTCGCGGGCTGGCGGGCGGTATCCTCAGCAGCGATGAATCCCGGTGGCAGGAGCTTTACCAGATCAATGTTCTTGGTGCCGCCCATTTGATGCGCCGGGTCGGGCAGTATATGGCCCAACGAAAAAGCGGCGACATCGTAGCTATCGGTTCGGTGGTCGGACGCAACATCTCGCCCTTCGGCGGATTTTACGGTTCAAGCAAATTCGCCATTGCCGCAATTGCGGAAGCTCTTCGCCGTGAAATCTGCATGCACGGTGTGCGAGTTTCCGTGGTTATGCCCGGCATCGTGCTCAGCGAATTCCAGCAGGTGGCCGGCTACAACGAGGAAAACTTCGGCAACGCGGTTGCCCAGTTCGGCAAATTGGTTGAACCCCAAGCCATTGCTGAAGGCATTTACTGGCTACTCACGCTACCGCCTCATATCAACGTCAACGAAATCATGATTCGTCCTACCGGTCAGAATTATCCGTGACGGGCCATGAGGACCGGACCGAGCAGTGGTAATCGATATCATAGGGCGGGTACACGCCTAATCCCACTGATGGTAGGGCAGTTATGGCAAGAGTAAGGATTGACTGCTATCTTTCGCCGGAGTGCCAGGCTGAACACCCATTGCGGACGAATGTTCTAAAGGCGCTCGAAGGTCAAGGGTTTGATGCGGAGGCGAGAAGTCTCTTTTGCCGTGCGGGAACCGGGAGTGCCGCAGAAGGCGCCGCGCGGCCGATGGCGAAGGGCTTCCTATTTGGATTGCGATCTCGAAAAGTTCACTTTGATCCAACGTCCCCATAGTCCCCTTACATGCTGTGAAGGATGCTTTAAGTCAAGATAAAGAGTTGACCCTTGATCCTTCCCCTATATGCTATATTGTTTTGTTTTAGATGCACATCAGCCTTGAGAAAAATGGTCTTGACTGTCCGGGACTCGTCTATTATACTGGTTTATATGGCCACAAAACGGCAGACCGACACGGTGAGCGCTTTTGATGCAAAAACTCATCTCTCCCAACTCCTGCAAGAGGCGGAGCAGGGGAAGACCATCACTATCACGAGGCGGGGCAAGCCCATAGCCCGCCTGGTTCCCGTGGAGGCGGAACGAGAGTGCCTGGAGCCTGAAGAAATTGTCAAAAGCTTCAAAGAGATTAGAAGTCGCGTCAAGGGAAGGGTAGACGTCCGTGCGCTTATCGATGAAGGAAGAAAGCGGTGACGGAAAGATGGGTTCTCGACTGCTCCTTTGCTGCCGCACTCGCTCTTCCCGATAAATCTTCTTCTCGAGTTCAAGCGTTTTTTCTTAAACACTTCGGCACTGAGTTATGGGTTCCTACACTGTGGTGGCACGAACTTGCCAACGTGTTGAGCGTTGCCGAACGTCGACGCATTTTCACGCGTGCGGATGTCGAGAACGCAATCTCTCTTTACGGACAGTTCGCTCTCAGGACGGACAAGACCGAGAATATGGAGTATGTTCGCAGACTGTGCGAGATTACCCGTTTGTACGGGCTGTCCGCCTATGACGCTTCCTATCTCGAACTCGCTGTCCGCCAAAGGGCAGCCCTGGCCACACTCGACGGCCAGCTCTTGGACGCTGCAAAAAAGAGTGGCGTAGAATCGTGGAAATAAGGACAGCAACGGGGTCTGCCATTGACAAGGGACAAGATGAGCCCTCCAACACATGGAAATGAGAGGTGTTTTTGCGCAGGGAAGGGGTATGTCCCGTGTCAATGGCAGACCCCTCGGCCCTCCCTGTGTGTGTATGTGAGGACCCGGACACGCCCCGGCGACAAAGTTTGCCGCAAAAAGCGCCCGGCCCCCATCACTTAGAGCGACATGACCGCTACAGCGAGCATCGCCGCGGGATAAAAACAGGCCCTGTTGAACAACCCCATGGCCGCGCCGACCGACTTCTCCCTCATCCAGCGCCAGCCGGGCCCGACAAGGAGGAAGCCGCCGGCGGCGAGGGCGCCGGCCTCATAGAGCGCCACATTCGAGCAGGAGACGGGAATGGGAAGGAAAAGGCTGACGAGGACGGTGACGCAGAGCAGGAGAAAGGAGATGCGCGCCGATACGGACTTGCCGTAGCGGACCGGGAGGGTCCTTATCCCCAGATGCATATCTTCGTCCAGGTCGGTCCAGTCGTTAGGGATATTCCTGGCGCCTACTTCCCATGCGAAGCCCCAGACAAAGAGAAGGAGCACAAAGGCCCAGGGCGGCTCTCTTACCACGGCGAAAACACCCGCGAGGGCCCCTATCCCCACCATGCCCCCGGAGAGCAGGGTTTTCCAATGCGTCACTCTGAGGAGGGCGCAATACGTGATCTCCAGCCCGATGGCCGAGATCAGTATGAGGCAGCAGACCGGATTAAGCCTGAAGGCTATGCCTAAGGAAAGCATGCCCCAGAAGAGCACCCAGATAAGGCCCTGGGTGAAAGAGAGCGCTTTTTGGGCTATAGGGTGACGAAGGCCGAGCACGTCTATGTCAAAGTCGGTGAATTCCCTTTGATACTTCTCGATCCGTTCCGTGTCCACCCTGAAATCGATCAGGTCGTTGAGGGCGAAGACAGCGGTAAATCCGGCAAAGGCCGCGAGCACCCCGAGTATAAGGGTAGGGAAGGGGGGAAATGCGCCCAGGACGAGGAGCGCCCCGAAGCCTGGATGACCGATATCGAGCACTGAGTGGGACATCCGTGAAAAGCCGAAATAGACCCTTATCCTCCTGGCGACCAAGCCGGTGTTTACCATCTTTGCCTCCCTTTGTCCGAAAGTGCAGCCCCGAGGTTTGCCAGGATCGCGTCCCCCCTCTCCCCGTCAGGATGCCGGAAGGCGCGGCTGCAGCAGCGGCCTATCATGCTGCCGAGAGGAGGGGGGTTGTAGATAAGCGTGCGGATATCCCACGGCCATACAGAAATCGGGTCGTATCCTCGTTTAAGGCTGCCGTCCTCCAGGGCCTTCTGTTCGAGGCCGGTATGCGGCTGGACCGCCAGAAAGAAAATGACGGGGGTGACGCGGCCGGGGCCGAAGATTCCAGCCACCCTGTCGACGAAGTCAATCGTTTCCCTGAGCGTGTCCGGGGTTTCACCCGGGCTGTTCAACGAAAGGTCTATCTTGACCTTTCCCGTATAACCGGCAGACCGGAGCACCCGGAAGCCCTCCATTACCTCGTCCACGGAAAAGCCCATCCGAAGCCCGTCAAGCACAGGCTGGGCGCCCGAGTTGAGGGCGATTTCGATATCCCGCAAGCCCGTCTTCACCATCACTCGCGCAAGGGCCGGCTTGAGTCTGTTGATCCTCATATAGCCGGACCACGACAGGTCGAGTCTCCTTCCCGCGATGCCTTCGAGTACCTCCTGCAGATGGTGTTCATCACTCCCGTCGGAGAGGAGCTGGCTGTCGGCGAACCAGAAGCGTTTCACCCCCCACCTTGTGTGGTACGCCTCGATCTCCTTTACCACGCGTTCGGGTTCCCTCCGGCGGACCTGCCTGCCTTCAAGAAAGCCATAGAGACAGTAAAGGCAGTTGTGGGGACAGCCCCTCTTGGTCTGCACGCCGATTTCCGCGGCCCGGTACGCGGTCCATTGAGGGAAGAGGCGTTCCAGGGCTTCGAGATCGAGCATGGGCTCAAGCAGGTCTTCCGGGGCGGAGACCCCGAGAAGGGGGAAGAACTGCTCCAGGTCCGGAATCATGTGGACCCGGCCGGGCATGCGGCGGCGCAGGGGCTCCTCAAATATCCTGATACCCGGCCCTCCCACGGCAATGAGCGCCGATGGAGCGGTTTTGCGGGCCTCGCGAATGAGGGAGAGATTGCCCGAGAGGGCGCTGCGGTAGGAGCAGATATGGAGGAGCCCGGCGACGGCCGCCCGCGCTTTCCGGAAGGGGGAAGGGTCGTAGAAGAAGGTGAAGGCGTCCCTCATGGCCCCGTCCATGTCCTGCGGCGAGAAGACCTGCACGTCCCTCCACGAGAAGGCGACGACATCCGGCCGGAACCCGGCTATCGCCTCCTTCAGGCATTTCTTCCGTGAGGCGGGATCGATCAGGGCGAGGTCGAGCAGGCGAAGGGGCAGGAGGGGCGCCGCGCGCCGCAGCGCGGCAGCGACGTAGACAGGGCCTATAGGGTAAATCTTCCTGCACGGAAGCCTTACCAGGAGCACTCGGGGGTATGTCACCGAAAAATCGCCTCTTGTAAGTGTAGTTACCCGGCGGGCAGTCCGTCTTCGGGGGGCTTTATTCCGATGAGTCCGATGACTTAAGTGATGCCGACTTGATCATCTCGGAATACTTCTCCAGGCTGTAACCGACCACGGCTTCTTCCCCGACCTTGATGACCGGAAACCCCTTGATCCGGAAGCTGCTCATCTCTTGCGATATTCTCTGTTGCTCTTCAACCGAGGCAAGATCGTAGTCGATGTAGCTGTAAGGAATATCCTGTTCTTCAAAGAACTGTTTTGCCTGCTTGCACCACGGACAGGTGCTGAGACTGTACATGCTGAACTTTTTCATCGCCCAACCTCCAGGTCTTCACGTAACGTAGTAATAATATAAGTCTTCTGTTTTCAGTTGGCTTGTCCTTTACCCTATTTCCCCAGGAGCTTGCTCATGTCATCCATGGCGCGCCCGAACTCGGACCATTGCCCGCGCCTCAGAGCTTCCTCCGCCTGGTGGAATTCTTTTCGCACCCGTGCCAGCGCATCCTCTGAGGGCCGCGCCTGCACAGAGGGCACAGGGGTTCCCGCCGGCCCGGCGGCGACGGTGGGAAGACCGCTGAAGACGGCCTTGATCGCCTCGTCCAGGGTGGGCTGCATCACGACGCGGTTGCTGTAGGCTGCGATCACCCTGATCAACTGCGGGATATTCACCTCCTCGGCGATGAGGTAGACAGGCTCCACGTAGAGGAAGGAGTTTTCGATGGGGATGACGAGGAGGTTACCCCTGATCACCCGGGAGCCCCTCTGGTCCCACAGGGACAATTGCTGGGAGATGGTCGGCTCCTGGTCGATCATCGCCTCGATCTGCGTGGGGCCGTAGATGAGGCGGTCCTTGGGCAGACGGTAGGTGACGAGCCTTCCGTAATCCGGACGGTCACAGCCGGCCGCTATCCATGCGACCATATTCTCCTTCTTGAAGGGCGTCATCGGGAGCATGAGCAGGAACTGCAGCTTCTCCTGTCCCGGCAGCCTGATGAGCGTGTAATACGGGTCCATGGGGGCGGACTCTGCCGCGCGCTTCTGGCTGGGCAGGGCCCAGACATCTTCCCTGTTGTAAAAAACCCTCGGGTCTGTCATGTGGTACGTCATGAGCCTGTCTATCTGGATGCGGAATATGTCCTCCGGGTACCTGATGTGCGCAGTCAGGTCTTCCGACAGCCCGGCCAGCGGCTTGAAGACGCCGGGGAACGCCCTGGCGTACGCGGAGAGGAGCGGGTCATCGGGATCGCTCACATAGAAGGAGACCGAGCCGTTGTAAGCGTCAATGACGGCCTTGACCGAGTTGCGGATGTAGTTGAGACTGCTCGTGTAGGGGTCGGAGTAGGGATAGCGGGAGGAGGTCGTGTAGCAGTCCTGTATCCAAAAAAGCCTTCCTTCGCTCACTACCAGATAAGGATCAGGGTCAAGGGAGAGAAAAGGGGCGATGCGGCCGACCCGCTCCCGTACGGTCCGGTAAAGCTGAACCCTGCTTTCCGGTGTGATGTAGTTTGACATGAGGATGTTCGTGTCGACGAGCTGCCAGCCGAAGAGCAGTTTTCTCCAGAAGCTGCTGAGAGGGATGCCCCCCGTGCCTGCGTATCTCGTGTAGACATTCTTGTCCCCCTGAGGGTAATCGAATTCCTCGACGCCTGTTTTTACGATGCGGTAACCGGCCATGTGCTCCCCATAATAGATGGCAGGCCGGCTGATTTTGAGGAGCGGGGATTCGGGCGGAACGTCCTTGACCACCATGCGGGGTAAGTGTCCTTCCGTGGTCTCCGACACATAACACATGGCGAGGCCGTAGCCATGGGTAAACTCCAGGTACTGGTTAACCCAGGTGCGCGCCTGCTGGAAGACCTGCTCGCTCAGCTCCCGCCCTGAAACCATCACCTGGCGGTACCCCTCACCCGGGAGGAGATAGCGGTCGACGTCCACCTGGTAAAACCTGTAGTAAAGGCGCATCTCCTGCGTCTGCCTGAAGGCCTGGAGCACCGGCTTCCAATCCCAGAGACGGACGTTCTTGAGGGTATCGTTGTTTCGGGAGATCGCGCCGAGGGAAAGGTCGTTGACGGCGGAGAAAGGGCGCTCCTCAACCCGATCGAGCTGGTATGCCTGGCGGGTAAGCCTGATGTTGTGCTCCAGGTAGGGTTTCTCGAGGGCCAGCTCGTTGGGTTGCACGACATACGACTGGACCAGGGCCGGAATGATGCCAAGGATGACGACCATAAGGACAAAATAGACCGCGATGCCTCCGAGGACGACGGCGAGTCTCCTCTGCTTCAGGTTGACCAGCACGCACGCGGCGAGGAGCGCTGTGGCCGCGGCCATGGCCAGGAGACCGAGACGCACGACATGGTAGTCGGTGTAGCCCGCTCCAAAGACGGCCCCCCGCCTTTCGTAGAGGAGCGCGAAGATGTCGAGGAGGTAGCCGCTGCCCCATACGACGAGAAAAAGGACGAACAGGACTGACAGGTGGACGAACATCCGCCCGTTCTTGAAAGAGGCGGCACTCAGGCTGACCTGACGGCTCACCAGGTAGCCGAGGAAGGTGAAAGGCATTGCAAGGAATGTGAGCAAGGAGAGGCTCTTCTGTATCGCTTCAAAAGCGGGGAGACGGAAGATGTAGAAGCCGATATCCATGCCGAAGAGCGGATCCGGACGGCCGAATGGACCGCCCCAGAAGCACCGGATATAGGTATCCCAGTCCGCTGAAAAGGCGAGGCCGAAGAGGAGCGCGAGCACCAGGGAAATGAAGAAGCCGAGCAAACCTATCCTTAGCGGCCTTGCGCGGAATTCGTAGATGTCCGCATCTTGCGGGCCCTGCACGTGGAGGAAGCCGCTCCTTTTGCTGCCCTTGGCTATTTTGAGGTTGATCCAGAGATAGAGAAATACCGGCGTCCCGGCGGCCGCGAAGAGGAGGAGCTTTATCCAGATGAGGCGCAAAAAGAGGGGGCTGTAGCCGAGCTCCTTCATCCAAAGCCAGTCGACGAGCCAGCCGGAGGCCTTCGACACGAGAGCGAGGAGGAGCAAAAAGAGGACAAATGCCCCGAACAGCTTGACGATCCTTGGATTCGGCAGGTTCACGCCGGCACTGCCGCCTTCACCTCCGTTGTCCTTTTGTACGTATGCCACGACAGCCTCCTTGGGTTCATCGTTTTCGCGAAAGCCCCTTGCTAAACCACCTTCACAATAGCCAATAGTACTCTCTTGCGGAGGGGTTTTCAAGCAAGGAGCTTCTCTTCCGCCGACTTTTTTTGCGCCATCTATCCCCAGCTCTCCTCTTTTTGGCCCCCGGCACGGCGCCGGAGGCGGCGTGGGCCCTTTTTTTGCGCCTCGAACCGCCCAAGGTCTCCTTAAGGCACCCGCCCGGCCCCTTTAGATTCCCTTCTCTTGCAGGGATGTTCAGAAGGGGGGTGCACGAAAGTGCACGATTCTGCACGGTTTCAGGGGGGGGGCAAAAACAATGTTGAATTATAAATTATAAATGTTGAATAAACGGCCACGGTCTGACGCGGGTATCGCGGCCGGACGCGAAAGCGCCCGGCCGGGTAGCACCGCCGTCGGATGCGGCTGTCGGGGTTCAATTGTCAAAGAACGGCGCGGCCTCTGGGATCGCCCGAAACCGGCTCAAACGGGCCGGGCTATGTCATCTCTTCAGGGCCTCTCAAAATGACTGCCCGGCCTGATAAGATTTTCCTCCTTTTCCCGCTTCCTGTCAAAGTGACAACCGGGGGTGTCAACCAGGGGTGACAAGGAGGAGTGACAACCAGGCATGATAAAAAGCGCCTGAGGCGGTTTTTTGGAAAACATGACTTCACCATGGCCTCAGAGGGCCGGTGGCGGGACCCAGAGCTGTCCCTACCTTCTTCCTTATTTATTCGATAACCGTCGAGTTTCTCTTGCATTCTTCGCGTACGAGTGGTAATTGATAAATGGGTAGGCTGGGGGTCAACAGCTCAGCAAGTGAAGCCAGTGAA
>Ga0187856_1003356_pt1 | contig 11214 bp, 7 predicted proteins | sample June2016WEW_8_40_FD_132443 | JGI IMG/M metagenome (GOLD analysis project Ga0187856, IMG submission 132443) | Peatland microbial communities from SPRUCE experiment site at the Marcell Experimental Forest, Minnesota, USA - June2016WEW_8_40 | ecosystem: Environmental > Terrestrial > Soil > Wetlands...
CGGTAATTATAAATGCCAAGAGAGTGGGCATGACTGTCTGAACGCTGAGCTTGATCGCGGCGCCGCGACCGGCTTCGTTTTGCGATTAAGCTTCTTAGGTAAGCGCGTGCTAAACTCTCGCGTCAATCGATCCAGGGGGCTTCATGTTGCGATTCGTGCCTGTGTGGATGTCTTTACTTGCGTTGTTAACGACATGTGTGGTTGCGCAAAGTCCTGATATTCCCGAGCCCGGATCGGTTGAGGCCATCGCAGCGGCTACGACCGATCCACATTTTGTTTCTCCTTGGGTCTCGTATGTTCCCCAATCAAGCACCGTTCCGTCTCCGGAGAAATTTCTGGGGCGGATCATGGGCGCTCCGGGCGAGCTGCTGGGGACGGAAAAGGCATACGCCTATGCCCGGGCTTTGGCTGCTGCGAGTCCGCGGGTTCGCGTGTTCACGATTGGGCATAGTGAAGAAGGGCGCGAAATTGTCATGCTTGCCATCGCGGACGAGGCCGGCATCCGTGATCTTGATCGGTTGAAAGAGGCGACGGCAACGTTGGCGGATCCGCGGCGCACGGACCAGGCGGCTGCGGACAAATTGATCGCGACCGCGCGTCCTATCTATTACTTCAACGCTGCGCTGCATTCCGATGAGACTGGGTCGAGCGAAGCGATGCTCGAACTCGCGTATCGGCTCGCGGTATCGGAGCAGCCGATGATCCGGCGGATTCGAGAGCGCCTGGTGGTGCTGATCAATCCTATTTCGAATCCTGACGGCCGCGACAAAATGGTCGATTGGTTCTATCGATATCTGAAGGGCAAGACGGACCGGGCCTCGCTTCCCCGCCAGTCGCCACCATACTGGTCTAAGTACACCTTCGTCGACATCAACCGTGATACGCACCAGCAGACGCACGAGACCACAAAAGCGGTGCACCGCATGTTTCATGAGTGGCATCCGACGGTGGTTCATGACCTGCATGAGGGCACGCCGCTGATGATGACGTGGAACGGCACCGGGCCTTATAACCCGAACATCGATCCGATTACTTATACAGAATTTCTTGAACTCAGCTTTCACGAAGTGCAGGCGATGACGGCGATGGGCATGCCGGGAGTTTCGACGTGGAATTTTGGAGAGGCGTTCGCTCACCTTTATCTGGATTCCGTGGCCATGAATCACAACAGCATTGGACGCGGCTATGAGACATTCGGGAACGGCAGCGCGGAAACTGAGAAGCGGGCGGTGTCGCAATCCTCGGCAACGATGGAGTGGTACCGTCCTTTGCCTGCGCCGCGGGAGGTGACGTGGTCGGCTCGCGACAATCTCAACTACCAAGAAACGGGCGCGCTGGCGGCGCTGGATGAGACGGCAAGCCAGTCCAAAGAAATGCTGCACAACTTTTATAAGAAGGGATGGGATTCCTGGCAGAAAGGCCTGACGCAGCCGCCTTATGCGTTTTTGATTCTGGAAAATCAAGGTGATCCGGCGCGAGTGGCGCAGCTGGTAGAACGGCTCATGGGCCAACACATTGAAGTGGCGCGAGCGCAGAATTCGATTCAGCTTAAGGAAGGAAGCTTTCCTGCCGGGACGTTTGTGGTACGGCTGGATCAGCCTTATCGCAATTACGCTGTGGATTTGCTGATGCCGCAGCATTATCCGAAGGATGGTGAAGCGCCATACGATGACGTTTCCTGGGAGCTACCAGCGCATTATCATTTGCAGGTGATACCGACTGCCGATGCGTCCATCCGCGACGTAGTGTTGATGCGGTTAACGGAGACTCCGCATGTCGCTGGACGTGTGAGCGGTACAGGACCGATTTACTTGCTGAGGGACACCGGTCAAGAATCTTTTCTAGCAGCGCGTTATCGGCTGGCTGACTTCGAAATTCGAATTGCGGAACGCGAGTTCGAGGCAGGTGGTACGAAGTTTCCTGCGGGATCTTGGATTCTTGCGGATCAACGCGGATTGCGCGACGCAGTTTTGTCGGCATCCGAGGAGTTGGGGCTCGACTTCACTCAGGTTTCCACGCAGCCCGACGTGCCACTTCACATGGCGAAGGCGCCGCGCATTGGCGTGTGGGTGCCATGGGCCGATACTGACTCGATCGGATGGATCCGCTACTCGTTGGATCAACGCAAAGTTCCTTATACGTATTTGCGCGACGAGGATATTCGGGCGGGGAATCTGCGCTCGCGCATCGACGTCCTGCTTTATGGACACGTCGATCTGGAACTGGCGGAGCAGATTGAAGGTCAGCCGAAGACCTGGTCACCCATGCCTTTCAAGAAGACAGCGCAGACACCGAGCTTTGGAAGTCCCGCGGAATCGGACGACATCACGGGAGGAATTGGCTATGAGGGACTGGCGCAGATTCAACATTTCATCGAAGATGGCGGGCTGATGGTGACGCTCGGCAGCGGGAGCATGCTGGCGCTGGAAGGCGGGCTGGTGCGCTTTGTGCGGCGGTCTTCGGGAGGCGTTCCGCGGAGTGCGGCGGGAGGCGGTGGGGCCTCGTCGGCTGCCTCGCAGAATGCAGCGACGCGGACGCCTGGGGCGCATGTGAGGGTTACGTTTGATCGCGCCGATCATCCTATTGCGTATGGATATCCCGCGCACACTTATGTTTTCCGGCAGAATTTCCCACTCTATGATGTTCCGCGGCGGTGGATGCGTATGGCCTATTGCACCACGTGCCTGGACGGCCCCGAAGATCGCAGCGGCGTGGTGATGGAGTGGGGCGATAGCGAGGGGAAGCCATTCGTTGTGAGCGGGCAGGCGTGGGGAGAAGAGAATCTGATCGGGCGGCCGGCGGTCCTGGACATGCCCGTGGGTAAGGGGCATGTCGTGTCTTTCAATTTCAATCCGATGCACCGCGATTTGAACCGCGGGGATCAGCGGCTGTTGTGGAATGCGATTCTGAACTGGCAAGCGATTGTTGCGGGTCAGCCGAAACCTCCCGGAACCCCGGCGCCAGCGCCTGAACCGGATGAGTAAAAGTATCCGGCTAAGGCGCGGCTGTGCAATGACACGCAAAAGTCAAAAGCAACGGACAAGAGTGTCCGCTCCACACGAGCCGTTACGGGGCTTCGATCAGTTCCATCTTGCCGTCGCGGGTGCGGTGCAGGATCATGACTTTGCCTTTGGGATCGCGGAAGACGAAGACGTCGCGGTCGCGGAAGTGGGCTTCCTTGATGGCCTCTTCGAGGGTCATGGGGCGCATGGAGACGGCTTCGTCGGAGCGGACAAGGTGAACCTCGGTGGTTCTCGCCACGGGGGGATAGCGGTGCACGGCGACCGGGACGGCTGTTTTTTCGGTTAAGCCGACTTTGGCGTGAACTTCTTCCTGCGGCGAGTGGCCGTTCCACTTCTTCACTTCCTCGCTCTTGCGGGCGGAGCGCTTCTTGGATTGCCACTTGGTTTTGTACTTCACGGCCTGCTTTTCGAGATGATCAAGGGCTCCGCTGACCGCGATCATCATATCTTTGGCTTGAGCCAGGCCGACGAGAGGGCCATTGCGCGGGTTGATGGTGATTTCGGCTTTATGGCGGTGCTTTTCGACGGCGAGGATGGCTTTGGCTTCGAAGCGATCACCGAGAATTTTGCGGATTTTTCCGAGGCCGGTTTCTACTTCCTGGCGGATGGCGGGAGTTACTTCGTAGTGTCTTCCGGTATATTCCACGTTCATGAGCGCCCCTCCTTATGATTCTTGAGTGAGGAAAATCGGCCCTGCATTAAGGATGCGAGCCAAACGCGCGACTATTGCGTCGGAAAAAGCGCGACCCACCGCGCGGCTCGCTCAGATCCTTCGGCCGCAAAGGCAGCGGCCTCAGGACTACAATCTGATTTTATTAATCTCTGCATCATCTCCCTTCCCGCACCCGGCGCTGATGTGTGCTCGGGATGCGCATGTCTTCGCGGTACTTGGCAACGGTGCGACGAGTGACCTGAATGCCTTGTGCCTGCAAAATTCGGGTGAGCTGCTCGTCGGTCAGCGGGCGGCTGGAGTCCTCTTCGTCAATTAATTTCTTGACGCGGCGCTTGAGGATGAGCAACGAAGTGTTGCCGCCCTCAGGGCCCTGGACGCTCTCGCTGAAGAAGTAGCGCAACTCGAATACGCCCTGCGGAGTGTGGGCATATTTGCTGGCCACAGCGCGGCTGACCGTGGAAGGATGCACGCCGATTTCTTCGGCGACCTCCTTGATCATCATGGGCTTCAGATAGTCGATGCCTTTTTCCAGAAAATCCTGCTGGCGGGCAACGATGCAGTAGCAGACTTTGGTGATTGTCTGTTTGCGCTGCTCGATATTCTTGATGAGCTGGATGGCGCTCTTGTAGCGCTCCTTTACGTAGTCGCGAGTGTTTTTGTCGTTGGTGTCGCGGGTGACCAGCTTCTTGTATGCAGGGTTCAGGCGAAGCTGGGGCAGGTCATCGTCATTCATCAGGACCAGCCACTCGTCGCCGTGCTTGACGAACGCGACATCGGGCTCGATGAGGCGCGCCTGAACTTTGTTGTATTGCAGGCCGGGGCGGGGATCGAGAGTGCGAATGTAGTCGAGGGCTTGCTGTACAGCTTCGTAAGGGCGCCCGATGGCTTTGGCGATTTCTTTGTGCTGCTTGTTCTGCACGGCGCGCAAATGCTGATCGACGATGGCGATGGCGTCCTGGAGAACCTGCGCGGTGCCGTTGCCGTTTTTCTCTCCGTTCTTATGGAGCGCGAGTTGGTGCTGGTGATAGCTCAACTGGCGGAGCAGACACTCGCGGAGATCGCGGCAACCTACGCCGGGAGGGTCGAGTTGGCGAACCACTTCCAGGGCTTCGTGAAGATCTTCTACCGTGAAACCAGCGGTCTGGGCCGGACGTGGTGCCGGATGGACGGCGGGGGCGGGCTCGGGCGCGGAAGCAACAGCGGCGGCTCCGTTTCCATTGGATGAGGCGAACGAACTTTCCGGCGGAGTGGTAGCGGCGGGCAAATTGTCCACGTCTGCGGCAGAGTTCTCGCTAATCGCATTTGTGACGGAGAAGTCTGCCGGGCTCAAGTCCGAAAACACGGGTTCGTCCAGATCGCCAGAGGCCAGCGCCACGTCCATATGCTCGTCGGCGGATGTTGCTTCGGCGGGAGTGGGTTCGTCCAAGCCCAAGGCCTGCGCCTCGATGACTATATTTCTGGCGGCCGCGGCATCGGCTTCCGGTGTTGCAGGCGGGGCCACGCCCAACATTTCTTCGTCGCTGGCGATGAGGTAGCCGTCCTCGTTGAGGTTGCCAATGATCTGCTCGGCGGCCTCGCGAACCGCGGGCCGCAGGCTCAGGGCGCCCACTTGCCACGCGAGGTGATCGGTGAGATTGGTGGGCTTCGAGAGAAAGTTCTCAAACGACGGACGCTCGATCTCTTCCATCTCGCCACGCGTGCGATAACCGGGATCGAGATAATCCTGGAAAAAGGAGCCAAAGTCGATCTCTTCGAACGGATCTTTCTTCTCGACCGCAGTGATGGGATTTTCTTCCGTGGAAGTCTTGGTGGTGGCGCGGTCGCGGTCCTCTTCTTTGCGGCCTAACTCGTCGATCAGCGGGACAGAATCTTCGAGCTCTTCGAGAACCGGGTTCTCGACCATCTCGGCATTGATCATGTCCTTGAGCTCAAGCTTGTTGAGCGCAAGGACGGAAACCATCTGCACCAGACCCGGGGTGAGGATCTGGCGCTGCGACAGCTTGACGCTCAGTTTGTGCTGCAGCAAAACCATGTGTTCGGCCCGACTCTCTTCCTAATTACTACGTCGCTAACAGCGGATTCCTCACCGGCTGAAGCCGGTGAGGAATGACAAAACAAAACTTCATACCAGCGAAAAACTTTCTCCCAGATACACCCGGCGGACTTCCGGATCGCCGGCCAACTGCTCGGGCTGGCCGTGACGGAAGATTCTGCCGTCGTCGATGATATAGGCGCGATCGGTCACCGTAAGCGTCTCACGCACGTTGTGATCGGTGATCAGCACTCCGATGCCGCTGGCCCGCAGAGAGCTGATGATTTTCTGCAGGTCGAGAACGGCGATGGGGTCGATCCCGGAAAAAGGCTCGTCCAGCAAGATGAAAGTTGGATTGATGCACAGGCAGCGGGCGATTTCCACGCGGCGACGCTCGCCGCCAGAAAGGGCGTATCCCCGATTCTGCCGTATGTGCTCCAAGCCAAGTTCATCAATAAATTTCTCCATCTTCTCGCGGCGCTCGTGCCAGGACATCGGCTGCGCCTCTAACACCGCGAGGATATTTTCCTCAACTGTGAGTTTGCGAAACACCGAAGCTTCCTGCGGGAGATAGCTAATGCCATACTGGCGCGCCCGCAGGTACATGGGAATGTCAGTGATGTCCTGACCGTCGTACAACACGCGGCCAGTATCAGGGGGGATCAGGCCAACGATGGCGTAAAATGTTGTTGTCTTCCCTGCACCGTTAGGGCCTAATAAACCAACGACTTCGCCCTGCTCTACGCGCAGGCTGACACCATTCACAACGCGACGGCCACGATACGACTTGCCAATTTCGTCCGTGGCGAGGGTACGCATTTATCGTGCCATTCTCGTCTGTGTTACCACAGGAGTACTTGCTTCGCCTTCTACGAGCACCCTATCATCGGCCCTAAAGAAAGTCAACGAAACGCCGGTAATCTTGCCACGTTCGGCATCAAAAATGCTGGGCGGTCCGCCGGTAAGGACGAATTTGTCGTCGGAGGCGGTGTAAACCAGAGTCTGTCCGTCGGCGTGACGCCCCGGTTGTTGAATGACGACATTGCCTTGGGCCACCATCCGATCCAGCCGACCTGGACCGCTAAGTGATTGAGTATTTGAGCTTTGACTTCGAGCCATGAGATAGACATCCATCTCGCTGGCTGTGGCTTGAAAGCCGCTGCCACGGGCAGTCACTCCTCCGTCGTAGTGAGCGCGGCGGTCGGCATCGGCATAAGTGAGCCGGGCTGAAGTTATAGTGACGGGGCTGGCTTGGTCGAGCTTTTGATCAGATCTTTTATTCGCTTTCTGTTCGTCTTTATCTGGGGCTTTCTTGGGCTTGGACTCTTCCGGCTGTCCTTTATTCCCCTGGACCAGTTTCTCCTGAACCAGCACCGTAGAGACGGGCTGGGCCGTGGTACCCTGGGCGACCAAGGAACGGTGATCACGGTCAAACTGGATCGAGGGAGCCTCAACCATGTTTGCATCCTGCCAGAGGCGGGCGTTGCCCTCGTACAACGCGATGGCGGGAGAGTTGTGTGCGGTCATGGTAGCTGCCGTCACGTGGATCGGGGAAGAAGATGCCAGCAGGGCGCCGTTGGGTTGCTCCTTGAGATCGCTATAGGTACTTTTGACGTTTCCGTCGGCAAAGGCGTCATCGGTGACGCGATTGATGCGAATGGTATTGGCCGTTGTTATCATGCTGCCGTCGGAAACGCGGGGGCTACCGGTGAGCAGCAGAATACGGTCGGCAGGGGTGTAGAGAGCTTTGTCCGCCCAGGCTTGCGTACGTTTTTCTGGTGGCTGGCCGTCGGTGTAAACGACGGTTCCCTGTTGAATTATGGACGCAATTCCGCCCTGCGGAAGAAATGTGGCGTCGAGGGTTTGACTGGTGCTGACGCGATCAGGCTGGCCGGGGGCTACGCTTACGATCTTGGCATCGGGCGCGCCATGCATTGAGGTCAAGCGGTTAGCGCCTTCGGGAGTCGGGGAAAATTTCGCGTCGAAGCGGCCAGCGGTGATGACGGTGCGTTGGGGCCGCGTGCGTGCCGGGCTTTCGGGTTGCACCGGCGAAATTGTGATCTGCGCGGCGCCGGAAGTTTGGGCGCGGTCAAGGCGGCGTCCGTCGGCGATGAAGAAGTCGATGGCGGGCGCGGTGAGATCGAAATCCTGTGGCGCGGAGGCATCTGCTGCCGGGCTGCTGCTGACAGCATGCTGTGCCAGATGTACTCCCTCTGCGGCATGCACTTTCTGGAGTTCATTCTGGCCGCGGAAAACTTGTCCTCGAAAGTCGAGGATCACGCGTCCAGCATCGCCTTGCATGGGTTGAGATCCGAGACGCTCGACGTGGACATTACCGGTTAGCGTGGACGTGCGCAGCAGGTTTTGCTTACCTGTGAGCAAGAGCTCGGCTTCATCGGCGCGGGCGCGCATCGTGTCGGCGTCTGGCGCTGTGGACTCCGCGTTCACGTTGCCGGTGGCTACGACGCGCTGCACCTCGTTCTCCGGTCCCAGAAAGAGCGTGGCTTGTTCGGATTGCAGCGTTCCGGTTTCACGCTTCATGAACGGGTGGTCCAGAACGATTTCACGCGGCTCGCGGGTGATCGTGCCATGAGTGGCAAAAAGGCTGGCGGCATCCTGACCACTCAACGTCACGTGAACCTGGGACACAAGCGTGAGCGTGCCGATCTTCGCGGAGTAGTGCACGCCTACCGCCCAGCCAGTGGCTTGCGGCGTGCGGAAATCAACGCGCCCATCGGTGGAAGCGTCTCCGCTATCGCGGTTGAAGAGCAGGTCGCTGGTCTTCAGATGGATGGGGTTCTTGAGTTCTTTTGGAGTCGTCTGGTCGGGTGCGGTCACACCGGTGGGGTTGGCTTCCAGATCGATCTGCACTTCACCCAGAGCGGTAACGTTGCCGGATTTCGGATCGAAAGTGAAGTCGTCCCCATAGATCTGATCGAAGCGCGAGGTGTCGCGGCCGTAGAGGATGATGCTGACATCGTGCAGCTCGGCGCGGCCGTTGAGCTTGAATTCTTTAACGTTTTTGGCTCGGATAGTAAAAACCGTGCGGCCGGCTTCGGATTTTGAAAACTGAAAGCCGCTGGCAGTTTGCTTGATATCGTAGGAGATTTTCCCGGGAAATCCTTTGAGGACGCTGTGCTGGCGCAGACGGGCATAGAAATACATGCCCGCAACTACCGCAGTGAACATCACGGCAATTACAGCCAGCCAGCGTCGTAGGCGGTAGACCGGGAGCGCCATTGAGTTCAGTGTAATGCAAGCCGCTGAATGCGATTGCCAAGGGTACGTGGGTGCGGCATCTCATCTACACTTGGGTGACGATGACTCGGGAAACGCCGCCTCTGTTGGACCTGCAGCACATCCGAGTGATGCGCGGGCAGAAAATCGCGCTCGATGACTTTAGCCTGCGCATCGGTGCTGATGAACACGTCGCGATCCTCGGACCAAACGGCTGCGGCAAGTCAACGCTGATCAAGACGATTACGCGCGAGTGTTATCCAGTGGCGCAGGAAAACTCGTCGATGGCCATTTTGGGCCAGGAGCGGTGGGACGTGTTCGACTTGCGTGCCCTCCTGGGCATCGTCTCGAATGATCTGATGCTGTCCTGTACGGGAGACGCCAGCGGACGAGATGTCGTGTTGTCGGGGTTTTTCAGCAGCATCAGAATCTTCCCGCACCACACTGTCGATCCCAGACACCGGGAACTGGCCGACGCCGCGCTGGCACAGTTGAACGTGTCGCATCTGGCGGAACGGCCAGTTTGCGAGATGTCTTCGGGAGAAGGCCGGCGCGTCCTGATCTCGAGGGCCCTGGTGCACAATCCTCGCGCATTGTTGTTCGATGAGCCGTGCAACTCGCTTGACCTCTCGGCCCAGCAAAGTCTGCGGCAAACCATGCGCGCCCTCGCGAATTCTGGAATTGGAATTGTTCTTGTGACCCACGAACTGGGCGACATCATTCCAGAGATCGAGCGCGCGGTTCTGATGAGCCGGGGACATATCGTCGCCGATGGCCCCAAAGATGAAATTCTGCAGGTCGAGCGCCTGGGGGCTGTGTTCGGAGTCCCAGTGGAGATAGCCCGCCGCGACGGTTACTACCATATGTGGTAACTGCCGGTAGTGGGTCAGTATGATCTCCACGGCCCTTCCAGCCGTTCCTGAATCAGCATAGCCACCAGCGGACAAAGGTATAATGAGAATCAGATTTGGGCAGAACGTCGGAGGTTAGCTGCAATGAGATCATCATGGCAAATGGAGACAGGACATCTCGCATGCCACTGGTCAGAGGTGGGGCAGCGCGTCCAATACAACCCGCCTTGGATGCAGGAGACTTCAGACATTCAGAGTGGTTACTTGCCGCCTGTTCCGGATTTCGCCAGCCACAGTCCATTTGGGGGAGCCTCTTGGTTCCTACCCCCTGCCGCTGACCACGATTGCGAATAGATCAATCTGTGGACTCAAACTGAGCTGCTGCCTAACCGCCGGATCCTAATTTTTCTGCTATGCAGGGTTGGCGTAAGTCAGACTCTTCTTGGTGTCTTCTGCGGTTCTGGTTTGACTTTTGAAATCGCGCAGGGTGAGTTCCAGGCCGCCGAAGTCGGGGTGGTCGTTGTGGCCGATGGTGAAGGCAATGTCGATGGTGTCTCCGGCGAGCAGCGGAGATTGCTGCAGGCGGTCGGCCATGTTCCAGCCGAGGGTGTCGAAAGCAGGTCTCAGTTCTCGGTTCTCAGTTCTCAGTTGACCGCCTCTGGCCTCGGCTTTTTCGTCGCGGCGAATTGCGGCGCCGTCGGGATGGCAGCGCGGTGTGGTCAATATCGCCGTCGCGGAGAGTTCTTGCTGAGCGGATTCTCTTTCTCCTGCCTTTAGTTTCAGCTTGATGTGTTTGTCTTTCAGGATTTTGGGCGGAGCGATTAAGCGGACATTGCGGGCGGTAAATGCGGGTTCGTGATTTCCCGTTCCATAGGGTTCAAGCAGACTTAGCATTTGAAAGAGTGCGGGGGTGATTTCGTTGAGATCCAGTTCGGCTTCGACGTGGAGGACGGGATCGAAATCGGCCGCGGTCAGGCGCGTGCGTGCGAAGGCGTCCAGTTCCGCTCGGAGTTGAGGGACGTTCGCGGACGGCATGGCGAAGCCGCAGGCGTGGGAGTGTCCACCGTAGCGGGTGAAAAGACGGCTGCTGGATTCGACAGCTTCGAGCAGATGAAAGGGGCGAATGGAACGGCCGGAACCGAAGGCTTCTTCGCCATCGCTTGAGATGACGATCGCAGGACGGTGGTAGCGTTCGACGATGCGTGTGGCGGCGATACCGATGACGCCGCGGTGCCAGCCTTCGCCATCGACCACGATGCAGTAAGCCTCGCAGAGTGCGGGATCGCCGGCGATGCGCTCTTCAATCGAGAGCAGAATGCGGCGCTCTTCTTCCTGACGTTCGGCATTGAGACGATCAAGTTTCCCAGCAAGTAGCCGGGCACGATCGGGATCTTTCAC
>Ga0187856_1003359_pt1 | contig 11205 bp, 7 predicted proteins | sample June2016WEW_8_40_FD_132443 | JGI IMG/M metagenome (GOLD analysis project Ga0187856, IMG submission 132443) | Peatland microbial communities from SPRUCE experiment site at the Marcell Experimental Forest, Minnesota, USA - June2016WEW_8_40 | ecosystem: Environmental > Terrestrial > Soil > Wetlands...
CGCGAAGGTGCGGCGCTGGAACACATCGACCTGGGCGGTCGCGATCGTGGTCTGCGGGTTGACGACGATCGTTGGCGCCCTATTCCTCTACGGGCAGATCCCCGTACCTGCATGAGCTGACGATGAACGCTACCTCGGTACTTGAACTCGGGAAGGGCCGTCGAATGATCGACTTGGACTTTCGGGACACCGAGGGCCTCGTGGCCGCGTACCTGCTCCCCCAAGAGGGTGGGTGGACGCTCGTGGAAACCGGACCCACGACCTGTCGGGAGTCCCTCCTCCGGGGGCTCGGGGATGCGGGAGTCGAACCCCACGAGGTCCGGCGCGTTTTCGTGACCCACATCCACCTCGACCATGCGGGAGGGGTCGGGGCGCTGGCCGACGCGTTGCCCAACGCCACGTTCTACGCCCACGAGCTCGGGGTCCCTCACCTCATCGATCCCGCCCGGCTCATCGCCAGCGCACGGCGGGTCTGGGGCGCCGAGACCGATCCGTTGTGGGGCCCGATCGTTCCGCTCGCGTCCGGGCGGGTGGTCGGACTCCGGGGCGGGGAGTCGTTCCCCCTCGCGGGAGGAGCGCTTCGGGCGATCGCCACGCCCGGGCACGCGCGCCACCACCTCGCGTTCTTCGACTCGGCGATCGGGGCCGTGTTCACTGGGGACGGGGCGGGCGTCCGGCTCGAGGACAGCTGGCGGGCGCGGCCGGCCATCCCCCCACCGGACCTCGATCTCGATCAGTTGTACTCCAGCGTCGAGGAGATGCGCCGCCTCGAACCTCGCCTCGTGCTGTACAGTCACTTCGGTCCGGCCCCCGGGGGCGCCCAGGAGCTTGCCGATTACCGATCGATCGTGGAGGAGTGGCGTCGGGTCGCCCTCGACGCTGCCCGCGAGCGGCCGGAGGCGGAGTTCGTCGCGGGGCGTCTTCGGGAACATGAGTTGGCCCGCCGCACGGCGGCCGGGCGGAGCACGGACGCGGCGGAACACTCGGACCTCGTCTCGGGCTACGCGCTCGCGGCGCAGGGCCTCTTGCGGTACTTCGAAGTGCACGGGGATATCGGGAGGCGGGGGGTCTGACCGACCCTCCGCCTCGGGCCCATCGAGGAAGCGCCGCGTCGACCCTGTTCATCGCTCGTCTCGTCTACGCGTTCAATTGGTACAATGTCGGCGCGGTCCTGCCGCTGATCGGCACCGCACTCAGCGCCAGCACCTCCCAGTTGGGGCTGGTCCTCGGCATCTACCTGCTCGGGGTCGGTCTGTTCCAGATCCCGGGAGGGATGGCGGCGCTGCGCTGGGGGGCGCGCACCGTCGCGATCGGGGGCCTGCTCGCGATGGGGATCTTCGGGGTGCTGAGCGCCTTCTCTCCGAATTGGCAGATCCTCGCCGCCGCGCGCTTTGCCACCGGTGCCGGGGCCGCGTTCTTCTTCGCGCCGGGGCTGAGCCTCGTCGCGTCCTACTACCCGCACGAGCAGCGAGCCCCGATCATTGGTCTGTACAATGGAGGGTTCAGTCTCGGCGGCGCCATCGGGCTCTTCGGGGGGGCCCTCCTCGGCGCCGCCATCGGGTGGCAGTGGACGCTCGGGATCGGCGGCCTCCTCCTCATGGCCGTGGCGGGGTTCGCCGCCCTCGTCCTTCCGCTCGAGCCCCGGGCTCGGATCGTGGAGAGCTACGCGGGGCTGGTACGAGCGGTCGGGAGGGTCCTCCGGTCGCGCTCCTTATGGGCGATATCCCTCGCCCTCGCCGGCCTGTGGGCCTCGATGTACATCATCGCCCAATACTTCGTTCAGTACGGCGCCGAGGTCCACCCGGAATGGGGGATCGGGCTCGCCGCGGCGGTCGCGGCCATCGTCGTCGTCGCCGCGTTCCCGGGGGGCATCGCCGGCGGGTGGTGGGCGAAGGGCAGCCGGAGTCACCGCTTCCTCCTCGTACTGTTCACGGCCACGATCGGGGTCGTCGTCGCCGCAATCCCGTTCGTACCGATCTACGCGCTGGCCGCGTTGTTTGCGTATGTGGGGTTCGCCGATGGGATCGCGGTCTCTGTGCTGTACTTCATCCCAACTTACATGCCCGACACCGGCGGGGAGCAGCTGGTCCTGGGCATCGCCTCGCTCAACACCATCCAGGTGTTCATGGGGAGCGGGCTTGCGATCGCCTTCGGGTATCTTGCGGAGTACGGCGGCTACACGCTGGCCTGGCTGTTCGCGGGTGCGGTCACGATCGGGTTCCTTCCCCTCCTGGTGTACGCCTACCTCGGGACGTCCCACGAGGACCACCTCGATGCACGACGCCGGGCCGCCTAGCACGGGCGGTCGAGGACCAAGAGACCGACTCGGGCTCGACGACCGTCACGAGGTTCGTCGGCCGGCCTTCGACAGGGTAGCCGGCGGTCAGGATCACGCGTCCCGGTAACGGCTCGAGCTCGCGTGCGATCTGGGCCGCTCGGTCCCGGAGGGAGCTGAGCAGGGTATGCTTCGGGAGGCCCTGGCTCTGGACGCCCCAAACGAGGCCGAGGCGTCGGCGGGTCTCGGGGACCGCCGAGAGCGCGATGATCGGTACTTTGGGCCGCAGCGCCGAGACGAGCGTCGCCGAGCGGCCGGAGTGGGTGGGGGTGACGATCGCGCGCGCGCCGAGATCGTGGGCGAGCTGGACGGTCGCGGATGCGACCTCCCGTTCGGGCGAGATCGCCGGCAGTCTCGTCGGGGAGGCGCCTTCCCGGGGACCCGAGGGAATCCGATCCTCCGTCGCCTCCGCGATGCGGGCCAGCCATCGGACGGAGTCGGCGGGGTAGTCCCCGATCGCGCTCTCCTCCGAGAGCATCACCGCATCCGCGCCGTCCAGGACCGCGTTGGCGACATCCGTCGCCTCGGCGCGCGTGGGTCGAGGTGCGTGCACCATGCTCAGGAGCATCTGGGTCGCGACGATCGCCGGACGGGCCGCGAGGTTCGCCTTTCGCAGGAGCATCTTCTGCGCCAGTGCGAGGCGTTCGAGCGGGACCTCGATACCGAGATCCCCCCGAGCGACCATGATCGCATCGGTCTCGACGAGGATCTCGTCGATCGCGTCGAGCGCCTCGGCGCGCTCGATCTTGGCGATGAGACCCACGCGGTCCCCGCCCGGAAGCCGGTCCAGGGTTGCGCGGGCGAGCCGCAGGTCGTTGGCGTCGCGCACGAAGGAGACGGCGAGGAAGTCGATGCCTTCGGCCACGGCGATCTCGATGTCGTGGAGGTCCTTCGGCCCGAGGACTCGCGTTCGGAGATGGGCACGGGGGAGGAAGAGGCCGGCATGGCTGCGTACCAGGCCCCCATGGACCACGCGCGCCCGGATCCCATGCCGGTCGACGCGCACGATACTCAGTTCAACCCCCCCATCGCCCAAGAGGATGGGATCCCCCGGTCGAGCGGCCCTCATGAGCCCGGGTGCATGCGCGCCGATCCGGTGGGCGTCACCGGGCCGGTCGGATTCGTCGATCGTCCAGAACGCTCCCTCGACCAGGGAGATCGGCTCCGGGGTCAATGCGCCGATGCGGATCTTGGGCCCCTGCACATCGCCCACGATCGGGATCTCGCGTCCGAGGTGCGCCCGGACAAAGCGCATCCGCTGGAGCCAGGCACGGTGCTCCGGATCGCTCCCATGCGAGAAGTTGAGGCGGAAGGAGTCCGCGCCGGCTCGGGCGAGGGCGATGAGGCCCTCTCGGGAACAGCTTGCCGGTCCGATCGTGACCAGGATCTTGGTTCGTCGCACGGCTTCCGCAAGACCATGCGAGTACAAATGTGACAGCGAGCCTCTCGGACGCACGCTCCGGCGGTCGGTGCGCGTCCGCATCACCTTATTATCGCCGGCCATCGCTGGGCCCAACCACAGCCCCGTGGTGTAGTGGCCAAGCATGCTGGCCTTTGGAGCCGGCGACGGCGGTTCGAATCCGCCCGGGGCTAGAGTTCGCCCGTCCCTTTCGGGCTACTGCCGAAGGTCCACAAGGTCAAACGACGTTTGTGGATTCGGCACTAGGACGGTCTCTTCTTCAACAGTAGAAGAATAGCCACGGCGGCCACCACGATCACTCCTCCGATGAGCAGGTAGCCCTCATCGCCCGGGAGCCCTAGGAATCCGCTGTTGGAGGTGCCAGAGCTGCCGGAGCCCGCGGGTTGGCTCGTGATCGCAATCACGGCCGAGGTCTCCTTGGTGACGCTGCTCAAAGTGGCGTTCACGAACACGGTGACCGTCCCGGCCTGGGGTCCGGCAGTGAACGTGACGGAAGCGCCAGTCGCGGAGCTGAGGGCCCCGAGCGAGTTGGTCAGCGCCCAGGCGTACACCGTTCCGGAAGGACAGGCGCTCGTGCAGGTCGGTGTCGCCGAGATCGAGACGGATTGATTCACTTGAACGCTGGGCGCAGAAGGAGACAAGCTCACCGACGCGAGCGTGCTCACGGTGCCCGAGGAGATGGTAATCAAGGCGGAACCATCCTTGGAAACGCTGTCCAAGGTGGCGGTCACCAACAGCTCGTCGGTGCCGGTCGCGCTCCCGGCGGTATACGTGATGGTCGCGCCCGTCGTGGAGTTCAGGGTACCAAGAGAACTACCGTACTGGGACCAGGCGAAGGTGGTTCCCGCGGGGCATGGGCCTCCGGAGCACGATGGGGTCGCCGTGAACGCGGCGGTCCCGCCCGTCGGAAGGGTGGTCATGGAAGGGCCCACCGAGACCGATTCAAGCGTTCCTCCACCGCCCGTGGGAGAAATGACGCTGACCGTACCGGCCCCGGAGTTCCCCATGTTGGTCGCGTAGAGGTCTCCGTTCGCGGTGTCGATCGTGACGAACCTGGGGTCGGTCCCCAGCGTGATGTTGCCTAGGACCTCGTTCGTGGCCCCGTTGAGCACGGTGAGCCCGCTATAGCCGGTCAAGTAGAGGTAGCCATTGGTGGTGTCGAAGGCGATCGAGGTGGGGTAGTCCCCCGCCCCATCTGGAATCGTGGAGACCACCTGGTTCGTCGTGGGATCGATGACCGTCACATTGTTCGTGGAGTCGCCGAAGTTGTCTCCAGACCCAATGACGTAGACATCCCCGTTCGTGGAGTCGAACGCGCATCCCGAGGGGTCGTTCCCGATGGGGATCGTAGTCACCACGTTCTGGTTGGCGCCGCTGATGACCGCAACGTTGCCCGGCAAGTTGTCGCCCGATTCATTGTCCTGCGGCACGTAGACGTTTCGGTTCGTGCTGTCGAAACAACCCTCCGTGGGGTAGTAATTGTAGGCGGTATTGTCCGAACCCCCGGTCATGATTTGGTTCCCCCACGTGTTCGTGGATGTCTCGAGTTGAGCGACGTCCCACGTTGTGAACCCGTTCGAAGTAGCGTCGCCGATGGACACGTACAGGTCTGCAGTGTTCGGGTCGAGGACCATGCCCTCCGCGCTGTCCCAGAACGTTCCGCCGCCTTCAGGTTCGTACACCGCGGTCACATTCATGAAGGTAGAAGCGTCAACCACCGAGACCGCGAAGTTGCCCTCGTCCGCCACATATACATCGCCGTTGGCGGCATCCATGGTCAAGTAGGTGGGTGTGGGGGGGTTCGACGCCGGGAACGGCAGGGAAACCGATCCCACGACCGTGTTCGTCGCCCCGCTGATTACGGAGAGGTTGTTGGAGATCGAGTTGGAGACAAAGATGTCCCCGTTCGCGCTATCGAAGACATCTCCGAAGGGCCCGTCCCACACGGGGATGGTATCGATGACCCCGCCGATGTTGGAGAGGGGCTGGGCGGGCGGCGCCACGGATGGGAAGGAGTGGACCGAGAACTCAGCCGGCTCGGAGGGGAGGCGTGGTACGGCGCGGTGGTCGAGAGATCCTAGGGCAGACCCGATGAGCAGGAGAAGGGCAATGGCCAGTACAATCCCGATCGTGGCCCACGCGCGGCCGTTTCGGGCGATTCCCGCACGCGCGGGGTCCAGATTGAACAGAGCCAAGGCTGATTGGAAGGGTACCGACCTTATTGAGCCTTTGCATTCCGTCGAGTGCGAGCTGAAACTCCTCCTGACCCTCCCGCGCGCGCGTCCACGCCGTAGATGTATCCTACTTGCGATGCAAGAGCAGGCGAATCCGCTCGGGGCCATCGAGCAAAGCTTCGGTGTCCGTAACTGAAGTAACTCACCCTCAGTGGCCTACGTTCGCCCGCAAGATTTGGGCCGAGGATAAATGGCCCATACTAAGCTAGGGCCCAACGGCGTCTGCGAAGGGAACTATTCGCCCCTTACTTCGGCCGAATCCGCCCGGGGCTACGAGACTCCGTCGACTGGATCACCCCCGTGATCCGGACCGGCGCCGGAGGGCCTACCCTCTCGGTCCGCAAGAGCATCGAGGTCCGCGTCCGGTTCGCAAGGCCGGTACCCGGTCGCCCCGAGCGATAGGAGTGGGCTCGTCCCGTGCTCTGGTTCGTCGGGGTGCAGGTCGAGGGCGACGGGGTCCGGTCCGGCGCCTCTTTCGGCATCGTGGTCGAGCGACGCGTTCGGACCCCTTCTAGCCACATCCCGGAGGACGACCCGGCCCTCGGTGGGAGGCCATCTCGGCAGGTATCGCGGTGCCTCCTGCCTCAAACAGAACATCCCCTTGAAGTTCCGACAATCGACGATCATGGAACCCATCCTAGTGGGCGCGTTCCGGTCAGGTGCCTTCTCAGCCCCGTTCGACCCAACTGTCCCGGACCTGTGATCACCGGCTTCCGCCGTTCCAGGGTGGCCGAGACGAGGCAACAGTCCCGAGAGGGAGCGTTGTGGATGGCATGGGGCCCTTTCGCAAGGCACACCTGGGCGCCAACGGGACCGGGTCGCCGGTCGCGAAGGTTGTCACGACCCCAGCAGCGGCCGCAGCGATCGTTGCAGCCGCGGAGCTACTCACCCGGAAAATGTACTGGGAACCGTGACGTCATGACAGGGTCCGAACGCATCATATATTGGAGCAATAAAGTGAAGGATTCAAACCAGAAAACGAAGGTTTATTGTACGAAAATGGAAAGAATACCTTCTCAAATAATAGGGATACGCCTTATACTAAAGCGGGTCTGCGGCCGAGTCGGTCGGCCCCAATCGGGCTGCCCGCCAAGTAGATTACCGATGTTGAGGACGCAAGCGTGGAGTGTAGGTATTGCAGTCGTCGTTGCCGCATTGATGCTCATCCCAGTCTCTGCCCTTCAGCTCCCGTCGGCCCCCACTCCAACGCACGCTTCACCTGCCTCGACATCGGCGGACGCGGGGTCCGCCTCCAGCCTCTCTCTCCCGAATGAGAGCGCTCCCTCCATGGCCCCTTCATGCCCGTCCGGCGCGTGCGGCGAGCCCTATGGAACCGGTTGGACGGTTTCGCAGAGTCCCGCCCCGGGAGGTGCTGATCCCACCTGGATCGCCTGCATTACGCTAGGCGGCTTCAGCCTCTCAGAGCCGGCGTGGGGACCCGTGGCCATCTCTGGATCTGGATCGGGCACCCTCGCGCTGAACGGGAGTTTCAGTTTCTCGTCCCACGTCACGGCCTGCGCCAACTTCGGGTACACCATCAGCCATCATTGGCCGTTCGTCCATGTCAGTTTCCAGTCGATCAGTTTCACGGAGTCGTACAGCGAAACAGTTTCGGTCACCGCGGCGATATCACCGGGCGCGTCGTTCCAAACGAGCAACTTTGGGGACCCCCAACTCCTCTTCACGACCGGCATCGCCTACGTTCCCGTACTGTGGGTTCCCGTCTACATCCCCCCCGTCTTCTTCTTTGAGATCCCCGTGCTGACCCTCACGGCCTCTCTCAGCCTGGGCCTCGAGTACAGCGTCAGCTTGAACGGTGGGTCCAGCGCGACGTGGAGCCAGTCCAGTTCCGGCAGCCAAACGCAGACGCACACTGCTGCCGGTTGGACCGATACGAGCACCGCCTCCCACGCCGATTCGCTGACGGTCCCCTCCTTGGGGGGATCTCTCCTGGTCCGAGTGGGCCCCGTACTCTCGGTGAACCTGTTGGTGTTGGGGTTTACCGAGGAGACGAGCCTGCTCGTCCTCACGGTGAACGCCTTCCTGTTCGCACAGGCCAGCATCTACGGCGGGTTCCCCGACCAGACCACCGGGGTGGTGACCGACGCCTCTATCGGCGATTGCAATCCCGGGGGAAGCACCGGCGCATGCGCTTGGGTGGGTTCGGGCAGCTGCGGGAGCGACTATGCCGTCAGCGGGCTGACCATCCAGCCGTTGTTGTTCGCTAACGGGTTCACGCCCACCGGGTACCGCCCATCTTCCGAATCAACGGGCATTCCCTGGCTGGCCGGATGCGGGGCCATCGGGCTTGAGCTGGGAGTCAGCTGGTCGGGCCTATGGGGGCACTTCGGTGGTGGCCCGATCGCTTGGATTGACTTCATCTTCTATGCGACGCCCTTGTTTGCGACGATCGTTGTTTGCAACGTGGATACGCCCAGCTGTACGCCCTCGCTCACGGGCCAAACACCTGCCTACAGCCCCTATTCATGGAGCTGGCCCTCCAACCAGTTGGACGTCTTTCCCGGAGCGGGGTTGGTGGTCATCACCCCCATCCTCGAGAAGATAGCATCTGCGTACGAGGAGCTGCCCGCCAAGTGGAGCCCATCGGCCGACCTCGGCGCGACGAACGCAAGGGACAAGACCCACCCTCCCTGCGGTACCCTCTACCCTGCCGGTTACGCCGATAGCTATTCGAGTACTCCGAGCGGCTACCCGTACGGCTCGCCCTCGATCAGCTCGCCTTCGCCCGGCACGATCAGCGCGCCCGTGGAGGACTTCATCGCGCCGACCAACTTCAGCTCCGATTACCCGGTTACTGAGCCCCTGAGCACGGTCTGCCAATTCTATGTCACACTTGGCCTCCCGATCAGCATCGTGGGCATCCAACTCACCGCCACCGAGTTCAACATGCGCATCGTGGACCCCCCGCCTGGCGTACCGATGGCCGTCCGCGACTGCAGTTCATGCCAGCCCCCGTCGGTCCGAGGCGCTGCGCCGCAGGCGGTAATGCCCACCGGGGAGGTCGGCGGTCGCGCGGTCAACGCCTCCCCCGTTGCCTACCCGCTCGTCTTCGAAGAGGTCGGGCTGCCGTCGAAGGAGACGTTCATGGTGACGGTGAACGACGTAACGATGTCACTTACGACGGGTGGTGCAGCGACGGACAGCCTCACGTTCTCGGAACCGAACGGTACCTACAACTATTCTGTCAACCCCATTCCCGGCTTTACGACCTCGCGGACGGGGGTCGCTATCGTCAACGGAACGACCCACCTGGTCGTGGTCGACTTCCAGCCCACGTCGTACGATATCACGCTCAACGTGACGGGCTTCCCCACGGGCTCCGTGCTGAACGCGACGGTAGGGGGTGTCCCGCATGACGTCCCCATGAACGGCACATTCATTGCCGTCACGTGGGGGCTCGTATTGGGGAATCGTCTGCCCAACGGGACGTATGCCTACAGTATCGCCCCGATCCCTGGATACACGACGGCTTGGTCGGGCGACGTGACCGTTGACGGTGGTAACGTCACGCTGGACGTCACTCTGACGCCCGTGAACCACGCGACGTTTACGGAAACAGGTCTCCCCAGTGGCGACAGTTGGACGGCCGTCGTGACGGACCCTGCGGCACCGTACGGGTTCGTTGCGAACACCGCGGCAACGAGCATGGCGATCCGGGTTCCGAACGGGACCCTCCCGTACCTGGTCAGTGGCCCGGCCGGGTATCTGGTCACGGGAATCTCCCCTGTCGGGAACCTCACTGTGAGCGCGAACAACGTCACGGAGGCCATCGTGTTCGTGGCGGGGACGACGTACGCGATGACGTTCGCGGCGACCAACGTTCCGGTGGAGTGGGGGTGGTGCGTAACCGTCGGCTGGACGACATGTACGAGCGGGAACACGATCGTCGTAGGGAACCTTACGGAGGCGACGTATCCGTACGCGGTGATGCCGGGGTCTTCCATGGCGGGCGTGACGGAAAGCATCAGCATTGACGGACACGCGGCGCCGGACAGCGGGTGGGCTCCCCTGAACCACGGCGTCGCCGTCGCCGTGACATTCACTCTCGTGACGTATGCGCTCACGTTCACCGAGACCGGTCTTGCGACGGGGACGACGTGGCAAGTGGACGTCCAGGGCGTGTTCAACGGACAGAACGCGACGACGGAAGTCGGGAGCGCCAGTACCGACGCGATCACGTTCCAGGTTCCCAACGGGACGTTCAACTACACGGTCATGTCGGTGCCCGGTTACGTCGGGCCCGGGTCCGGTGTGGTGCCGGTCAACGGCAGTGCGGTGTCGGTATCTGTCATGTTTGCCCCCCCGACGGCCGCGACGTACACGGTAACCTTCGTGGAGACCGGGTTGCCGGGCGGAACGAGCTGGTCGGTTACCTTGAACGGAGTGGCGCAGTCCGGAATCGGAGCTTCCCTCGCGTTCGTCCTGATGAACGGGAGCTATACCTACATCGTGGGATCGGTCACCGGCTATACGTCGAGTCCGTCGTCGGGCCCGATCATGGTGACGGGCGCGAACGTGAATCAGACGATCGTGTTCACCCCGATCCCGCCGCCCCCGATCACGCTGACCTTCATGGAAACAGGGCTTGCGACGGGGACCACCTGGTCGGTCACCGTGAACGGGGTGGCGCAGTTCGGGTCGGTACCATCGATCGTGTTCACGGGACTGGGGAACGGGACGTACGGGTTCAGTGTGGGCCCGGTCCGTGGCTACACCTCGAGCCCCTCGTCGGGTACGACCACGGTGATCGGCACCGACGTGAGTCAGGCGATCGTGTTCGCACCGATCCCGTCGAACCACTACATGGTGACCTTCACAGAATCCGGTCTGCCATCGGGAGTGTTGTGGTATGCGAACGTAACGGGCCGCCCGTCCACGTCGTCCGTGGGGGCGACGATTACGATGAGCCTGCTCAACGGGACTTACTCCTACGCTCTCGGATCATCGAACCCATCGTGGGGGGTCGTGCCGGCCACGGGCAGCCTCCGGGTCGTCGGAGCCCCGGAGACGGTGGATGTGACGTTCCTCGCGGTGTACACGGTGACCATGGCGGCGGGGAACCTGCCGACAGGGACTCTGTGGTATGTCAACGTCACAGGAACGGTGCAGAAGTTCTCGTATTCGGGAACCGGGTCGACCATCGCCTTCTCGCTGCCGAATGGGACGTGGACGTACACGGTGGCGTCGGCGGACCC
>Ga0187856_1003361_pt1 | contig 11200 bp, 10 predicted proteins | sample June2016WEW_8_40_FD_132443 | JGI IMG/M metagenome (GOLD analysis project Ga0187856, IMG submission 132443) | Peatland microbial communities from SPRUCE experiment site at the Marcell Experimental Forest, Minnesota, USA - June2016WEW_8_40 | ecosystem: Environmental > Terrestrial > Soil > Wetlands...
ATGGCGAGAAAAGGATACGCGAGCTGCAATGCTCTTCGGAAGAACCTTCGAGCAGGCCTTGGCAGCCCATTTCCTGGATGAGGACGGCACGGAGGTCTTCTTCAACGAGTGGTCCGGTTACCGCAATAGCACAATCGAGTACTCGAGGGGCGATAACTGGCAGAGCATGCTGAAAGCCGGCATGGAGCTGCTAAAACAGTTTATCCAGGAAGGTCGCGTCCGCGTACCGCATCCGCGACGCAACCTGCAGGTGAAAATTCTTCGTCCCCTTCCCGGCGGCGATAGCTTTATCTCCTATGTAGACGCCATCGGGCAGTGTGATGATACGCCATGCCTGCTCGACTGGAAGACGAGCAGCAGCTGTTATCCTCTGACCCCGGCGGGGCTCTATCAGCTCGATCCGCAGTTATTGTGCTACTCGTGGATGACCGGCATGGAATCGGTTGCGCTGATCGTCTTCGTTCGCAAGCGCCTGCCGGAAATTCAATATCTGCGCGCTACCATCAACGAACGACAACGCCAGGAATATGGACAACTGGTCGAAGAAACCGTGCGCCGGATACATCCGGCGCGATTTTCGCAACACAGTGGAATCCGCTTTCCGCAGAACGGCTGCCTCAGCTGTCCTTATCTTGGGCTTTGCCTGAACAAACCCGAGATGGTGCAACCTAGGCTGACGCGGGAACTAGGGGCCGACCTTGATTGGCTTGACGGGATTGATTTCTGAGAATCCACCGATGCCGCCCAAACTCAACCGAAAGCGAGCGCAGTTTGTGCTGACCAAAATCGATCAGATTCTTGCCTGGGAGCAACAGGTCGGGAAGGAGCGCGATACGCGTTTTGTCGACTTAGGGCGCTACCTGTGCGAAGTGCGGGCGGGACAGTATTGGCGGGCGGAAAACCTGAAATCGTTCGACGCATTTCTCGAGCGACGTTTCCCGGAATCGAGACGCAAGGCGTACTACCTGATGGCCATCCACGAACATCTTCCAAAATCCATTCGCCGCGATCTGAGAGAGGCCGGCTGGACGAAAGCGGTTGGACTCGCGAAGGTGGCGCGCTCGGCCCCGCAGCATTTCGATTGTGCAACCTGGTTGCACAAAGCTAAGAATTTGCCGAAGGAGGAGTTTGAGCAGGAGATCGAGCGCTGTTTGAACGGCCCGGACTCAGAGCCGTGGGAAATCATCTACTTTAAATTGTACAAAAGCCAATTGCCGGTGATCGAGCAGGCGATGGACACTGCCGCCCGCATGCTGGGCTCGGACAAGTCTCGCGGTTACTGTCTGGAGATGATCTGTGCCGATTTCCTGGCGGGGGCCAACTTACAGCAAGACGATTCTCAAGCTCTGCTTAATGCCATCTATCGCTGCTTCTGCCTTCTACCAGATGCGCAGCAAACCAGCTTTCTTGAACGACTGCGGGCCGTGGCATGAAACATCTTCGCCACCTTAATCACCCTGAATACCAGGAGCTACATCGGCACGTCTTAGAACGGGACGGCTGGCGTTGCCAGTTCTGTGGGGCAAGAGCACCTTCATGTTCACCATGTTCAGTTCCGCGCTCAGCTCGGTGCAGATGCAGAGGAAAACCTTATCACGCTGTGTCACAACTGTCACCGAGATCTCCATGTTCACAACACCGATGCCTCATATCACGGTAGACTCAGGTGCAGTGCTGCTTCGCCGCTCGTAGTTGAGTAGCGGTCACCATCATTCTTCCCGCCAAAGGAATTCAGTTTCCCATAGGTTAAAGACTGAAAGTCCTTGTACTCTGGACCGGTTTGCGCTGCTGCTGGGGAACGTCAATGGCTCTCTCCAATCTCCAACGGCCTCCGGAGTAGGTCAGTCGCCGATTGTGATTACGTCGGGGGACTTCAACAACGTGTTGACCTCGCGGGTGCCGACTATGGCGACTCGGCGCAAAGCTTCTCGCCGTCGCTCAGCATTCTGCCGGGCAACGGCGACGGCACCTTCCAGCCACAGCAAACATATCCGGCTGGTCAGACGCCCTCAGCCCTGTTTCTTGCTTTCTTCGACAAACTATGCCGACTTTACCGCTGGCCCGGCTATTCAGAGCTTTTCGATGCTACAGCCCACATTAGCCAGCGTCTCAGATGCATGCGACGTGACGGACACGGAGATGCCGTCATTCGCCACCGACGACTGTGACACAGTGTAGGTGTGTGTCGTGTCTTTACAAAACTTACCCATGCCGAACGTGCAGGTGATCCCCGTCGGGATTCCGTTGACGTACACGGAGGTGACGCCGCTGCTGGAGTTCACCCCACCCGCGGTGCTCGTGCAGACGAGATTCTGAAGCGTTCCGGCGCTACTGACCGGGACTCTCATAGAGTCCATGGCAGTGCCGCCGTTCGAGCACGTTGCTCCATGCACAGCCCCTAAGCCGCCCAAGACGCGAGTGGTAGAAGCTTGGAGTGTGTTCCCGCAATTGCCGTAATAAGTTCCCGTCACTCCAGACAACCGGATTCCCGACGCTACACCGTAGGATGGCCCGCTCACCCACGCCCCCGGGCATCCGCCTGCTGGAGTTCCGCTTGAAGTACAAACCCAAAAACTTGGTTGACCGGACTTAGTGTTCGTGTTCCAAACCTTCTCCCCCACCGCCCATGTTCCTCTTGATGGCGCCGCGCTTCCTGTCTGCGCACCCGGCAGTTCGTGAAAAGTCGCCGCCTGCCATTTGATCGTTGCAGGGTTGACGGAAGTCGATGGAGTCGCGTTGACCTGTATCCCCGGCCCGGTCATGCCGCTGCAATTGGAGCCTCCAGTCACATAGTCGGCGCAGGTGATTTGCGCGTTTAGATCGGCTGCTGCCGGTCCCGCTCGCACCAGCGTGATGTTGTCTCCGGGTTGGAGATACATGGCTCCAGGATCGAGGCTGACATTCACGCTGCCGGACGTAACCACCGCTGTTGAAGTGATGGTCCAAGCCATCGCTCCTGATCTGCCCGTGGCTGGAGCCGTGACGTAACGAATCGGGCCTTTCGTTCCCGCCGCCGCTTCGGACGCGGGATGCAGAACAATGTCGTTGGCGTGCCACAGTGAGTAGTTCGCGACCGCGGGGTCTTGCAACGACTCGATGCGTTGCATGGTTTGGCTGCTCGCTCCCAGCACCAACCCGCCTCCGCCCTGATAGTTGTAACCATAGTCAACGGACTCAGCCGCGCAATTCTTATCGCCCTGGAAAGTCTGGGTTGTAGAGTTCTTTATACAGCCATTTGCTGTGAAAGCTCCGCCATTTGTGTGAACCGTGACGCGCCCGGTGGTGCTTACGATCATGGCTTCGTGCAGCGGCGAGGAGTATCCTACAACCCCGTTGAGGTTGACAGTGAGCCACTGACTTCCGGGAGTGTTCCACTCACGAACGAGTGCGCCGTTGTCCACGTTTCCCTGTATGATCTGCGACTTGTTCAGCTCGACTCGGGCATTGGATAAGTTGATCACGATCCCCTGCCCATTGTTCGTGCATATCTGGGCATCACCCCAATGAGTTCCATCGTAGTATCCGTTGGCCTCTGCCCAGGTACGAGCCGCGTTGCTCCAGCTACTGTTATCGTTGGTCCAGTTCTCCAGCGTGAAGGGCCTGTTCTCCATCGAGGCCGAGCCCGTGATGTAGACCGTGCAACCACCTATCCCTCCGAACCGCATGTGGTCCATGTGCCAGTTGGTGAAGCCACTTCCGGTGTGATAGATGGCGTGACTCAGGGTTCCGTACACGGTTGATTTTGTGGCCCGGAACCCGTTGTCTACTGTGCCGGACAGCCAAACCCCATAGGTCGCCATGGCATTAGAAGGCGCGATGCCAAGGAACTCGATGCCGCGAAACCCGCCAAAGCTCATGCTTGGCAGCTTAACCATGTAGTCTCCCGGCGTGCCTGTCCCGTTGTATTGGACGATCACCCCTCGATCATCGACTGCTTCCAATAGGGGAGCACACGCAGCCCCGGACAGATCAACATTGTTCGCCAGATAGGTTCCAGGGTTGAAATGCACGGGGAGCGATTGCGTTGACGGGATTCCCCCCGGGTGAGAACACGCTACTGTCACCGCCGCACGAATCGCCGAGCTGCTATCTGCCGTTGCTGTCGGGTCGCCACCGCAATCCACCACGTTGACCACTCCCCTGTAGGGAGCGCAGCCAGCAGAAGCGTCGTGCCAGTCCTGAAACATTCCTGCTGCGACCTTGCCGGTGACCGCCAGACCGTGATTTCCGTCGCCCGTGACGCCGGAATAAGCAGAGACGCCGCGCGAAAAGGTCCAAGTCCCTGTTACGGTGCAGTTACTATCCGGAAGGCAATCGGTGTGGGTAGTTTGGGCTTGGCAGATTCCGAGCAATAAGAAAGCTGCCAGTATATCGCCCGCAAATCGCTTCATGGTTTGTACCTGTTGGATGTTCCCAAATACGACGCGCTAACGGTGCTCAACGGAGCGTTCCACTACGCCACTGACAGCGATGGAATGTCAAATAGCTCCATCCAGACCGTCTCGTACATCATGTATGTCGCGCCGCTGTACTCGAACAAAACCGGGGCGGCAATCTGCGAATCGGCAAAGAGTTCTGATGCGTAACGCATATAGGCTACGACACGCAGCCAACGGCTGACCGAGCCTCGTCATATATGCTTAGAAGAAGCTTGAGATTTGATTCGGGCCTGTAAAGATGCTCGTACACTTCCCTGGCCCGCGCCCGCATTCGTGATTGCAATAGGGGTGATTCGTGCAATTTCGTCACCGCCTCGCAAAGCGAAGCCGCATTTCCAGGAGACACGAGCAGGCCCGTCTCTTCCGGAGCAATGAGCGTGCCGAGTGAACCCAGATTGCTGGCAACGATAGGCAGCGATGCGGAAAATGCCTCTGGGACAACCACCGGCAGCCCCTCATACCACAACGAGGGAATCATCAGCACCATCGCATCGCGCATTAGATCGCGGACACACCCTTTGGATACGGGACCTAGATATTCGATATTGTGCTTCCCGGCCACAGCTTCCACTTCGGGTCGCAGAGGACCGTCGCCGGCAATTCTGAGCCGTACAGGAGGAGAGTTCTCTTTCCATGTTTCGAGCAGGGGACGCACTCCCTTTTCGGGCGAAAGACGGCCGACGAACAATGCATATCCTCCCCGTCCTTCTCCCTTGCCAAGATCCGCAACCGCGTTGGGCTTTACCACGATGCGATCGGACGGAAGGACTTCTCTGGAAACCATCAGGTCGCGCACAAATTCGGTAAGCACAATGTAGCGCGCTACTTTGTTCTTCCACGTTCCCAATCCCCGGTGCACAGCAGTCATCAGGGATACGGTCGCGGAGCCGATTCGGCTTCCCCTATAACAGCCATGGACAACCGCGGGCCAGCCGAAGCTACGCCCCACGCACTGTTCGCATACCTGACCTGCGCGAAACAACAGGCCGTTCGCGCAAACAAGGCGATAATTGTGGATCGTCTGCACGACCGGGACGCGAGCGTCGCGGGCCGCGTCGAATACCGATGGAGAAAGTCGGGGGAAAAGATTGTGCGCGTGTACCACGTCGGGCCTGAATTGTGCCAGCTTGGCTGCCACCATCCGCCGGGCTGTCCATGAATAGACGCTGTCGAAGGCGGTGCTGACCTTTTTGCGAACTCCATGGATGGAGTCGTTGTCGACGACAATTCTGTCGATCTCGACGCCATGCGAGCGAAGCAGATTCGACTCCTCTTCGACTACGGAGTCCTCGCCGCCGCGGACCTGGTACCGATTGTGAAGAATTAGGACGCGCATTATGGGACGGCTTAATGGCTAATTGAGAGCAGCAGCATCCATTTCATAACCTGAACGACTGTTGGCCCCGTATACTGCGGAAACAACCGAACCCCAAGAAAATTCGCGCGCACGTTGCACCGCACCCTCTCTCAGATTCGCCAGCAGCGCCGAGTCTTCCGCCAACTCAGCCAAAGCAAGGGCCAGGTCTGTAACGACCTCAGGTTCCTCTCGCCGCTTGGTCACGATCACCCGGCCACAGCCTTGAGTGACGATCTCTGCTGGTCCGCCAAGATCGAGGCAAACCACCGGCAAACTCTGCGACAGCGCCTCCAAAACTACGTTCCCACTTGAATCGTGCAAACTTGGAAAAAGCAAGACGTCGTGGCTTTTGTAAAGCTGCGGCACCTCATCGTGCGGAATCCAATCCAGCCAGCGCACGGCATCGTTTAGCGATAGGTGATCGGCCAAGCGGTGTGCCCATTCCCGTTCCCCTCCATTGCCAACAATAGTCAGGGAGGTAAGGGGGTGATGTCGCCTGAACTCCGCGAATGCCCTCAGCGCGAAGTGGACACCCTTCCAGTAGATCAGCCTCCCTATGTAAAGCACCCGCAGATCGCCAGCCGGCACTATTGGCACGGGAGCGACAGACACGATCGCCGTTCCGATTTCCAGTCGAACGCGGACGCGGTCCGCGTAAGCTCGTGGGATAAGTTGCGCGGTTTGGCTGGTCTTACAAAGAATCAGGCGGGAGCGCTTTAAGCATGTACGCAACAGTGGGTCGAACCTGGCAATCAGGTTTGCAATGTCTCGCAAGAAATCAAGCAGTTTGCCACGCCAGGGGAAACTCGCCCGAAGCCGCAAAGGCGCGCGTTCACCTCCGCCGACTGGTCCGAAGATGAACGGAATGCCGAGAAACGCCATGAAGGACGGATGCCGGAATACGCCAAGTGTTATGTGGTGAACGTAGTCGAACTTCACATTGCGAACTAGATGTCTAGCTCGCAAATACGCGCCCAACTGCCAGAGGATGTAATAAAGATGGATGCCACGCTGGCCCTTTTTCCACCATCGCGCCCAATGAGGCAGGTCGTAATAGAGGAACTTCAAACCGCTCTGGGGATTCGTCCTGTACTCTGCTTCAATCGCGTCGCGATTGTTGGCACGCGTGATCACATGCACTTCATGCCCATGCCGCCCCAGAGTAGTAGCCCAGTTCCAGCCGACTGCCGGTTCGGAACCTTCATCCGGAGCACAAGCATAGGCAGATAACAGTATCTTCACAGTGATCCATTGCCTGCGGCGGACGCGGCGCGGGAAGCAGGAAGTTCGCCTTCGAGCACTTCGGTAAGGCGTTCAGTGAAATTCTTCGGGCTGAATCGTGTGAGCGCGACCTGCCGCGCTCTCTCACCAAGAGATCGCCGCATTTCCGGGTCCTGCGCAAGAGCCACAATCTTGCCGGCAAGATCAGCTACGTCCTCGACACGGAACATCAAACCCGTAGATCCATTGTCGATGATCTCCGGCAAAGCACCGGCATCGGATACTACAATGGCACGTTGTGCCAGCATTGCCTCGATCACCGCAATACTGATTCCCTCGCCGTTGCTGGGTTGAGCATAGACATCCATAATCCCCAGGAGCCGCTTCGCGTCCGGCCGCGGCCCCAGGAAGTGAATGCGTTCGGCTCCCGGAATCGCCCGGGCCTGGGCCTGCGTGCTCTCCCAGAGTTCGCCAGTGCCAATAAACACAAGATGTAGATCCGGAAGATCCTTGGCCAATTGGGAGAATGCCGCCAGCAGCATTTTATGTTGCTTCCATGCGATGAACTCAGCCGTATAACCGACCACGAATGCCGAGCGAGGTATGCCCAGGGCCTCGCGCTGGCTATGGTCATATAGAGGAGCAGTAGGGAGTGAGTCGTCAACGCCGTTGAGGACTATCACCTCGCGCCCTTTGTGGCCGGGGTAACCGTGCACACGTTGAACCGTCTTAGCAATGAAAATCAAGGTGTCATGACGAGCGGCCCACCGAAATGCCGCCACTTTCATGGGCCCGGAGATCACCAGCGGGATCGCATGGATCCAGAACAGAACTCTGCAGGCCGGGTTTGAGGCCAGCTTTGCGACCAGGTACGCCTTCAGTGACGTTGCAACCACCATGTCAATGCTGTGTTCTTTAATGATCTTGTGCAAGGCAAGAGCAGGCTTCATGTAACCTGTATCGCCAAGTTCGTGCAATGTCGTCCCGGTCTGCGCAAATGCTTCCGACATTTCAGGCGCGATCGGCTGAAAGCTACCCACGTGCAATTGCGAAACCCGGTGATCGTAGTGGCGCGCAAACGTCAGAAAAACTCGCGGGACACCTCCCTGGAGCGAAAGGTCGCGGTGCAACATCAAAACCTTTGGCGTTCTCATATACAGAATTTCCTAGTGTACATTGACGACCTGGCAAAGTTTAGAGAAGTAGCTATCGTGCGTCGACGTGGCCAGCGATGGTCAAGATCGAATCTAAGCGGGGTGCAAGCCAGGACCATTTTTACAGCCATTCCTTACACGTCTTTAGAAGAAATGCAGCTTGAATAAGAACAAGCTCATCAGGGTGTACCTGGTTCTCACCTTGCCTGTGCATCGCTAAAAAGTAGAACAGTGTGAGATCGGTGAGGAAGGCCAGGAAGAGGAGGGAGGCGCGAATTGGTTTCTGCAGTTGAATCCTTCCCAAATACTCGACCAGATTGGAGACGGTCCAACGCCGCCTTAACAACAATAAGCGCACCGCAAACTCGAAATGAAAGACATCATACAGTGGAGTGCAGTCGGGACGCGCAAATTCCCAGTCGAACAGATACAGGCTGCCATCCGGAAGAGTTCGCATGTTCCATGGCGCGAAATCGCCGTGCGCCAATCCCATGGGCAGCAGCGCACCCCCAAGCTCGCGACGGAGAATCTCAAGCATCGACTGAAGCAGGGCATGCCATGCGGGAGCAAGTTCACCTTCAACGGAGGCGAAAGTATTCTCCATGTTCCGCCACATCATGGACTCCTCGAACCGCAAAGTCCGAGTCGTATGCTCCCCAAGAATTTGCAGGAAGGCGGTGTGGCAGGGTCCAAATTTCCTCGGTGCACGGCCTTTCGGGCCGGACGACGTGACCAGAATCTGCGCACCATTCAACTCAAAGCTCGCCAGGACCTGCGGAATATGCTGACTGATCGTGGAGCAATCTTCCAGACTTCTCAGAATCCGCTCTTCCTGCAGCGTCGCGGCCTGGGCAAACGGCAGGCTGGCGATCTTGGCGAAGGCGATTACGCGGTGCTCACCATCCAGAACCGTTGCGGTGATCTTGTTATAAGCACCTGGTGTACCGAGCGAGAACGCCAACTGCGCGTGCTGCCGCAGGCGGGCACTCAATTCCCGCTCCAATGCCGGCAATTGCCGGGTTGCGATCACCAGCAAATTGCGATTGCGCAACAATGAGATGCGCAGCCAGAATTTTAAGAACTCGCCGCGGAGGCGATGGGGCACATACTCGTCAAGTGCACGGCGGCCTGACGTTCCTGACGGAAATATCCACCGCGGCTGGGCTGCGGTGGGACACGCATGGAAAGCGTACACGTGTGCGAAGCCGAGTTCTTTGAGCCTGGGCGCGTCCTGAGGCGTGGCCCTGAGCAATGCGACGGCACCGGTGCCCGCGAACGCGGCGCCATCACGTTGCAATTCGCGGTGCTCGATCATGCGCACGTTGTCACTACCCGCAAGCAGCGGCAACAAAGACTCAAGCCGGGAGTTGCCGGTCCGGCCCTGTCTCCCCGGAACTGCTTGCGCTTCCGTGCTCATCGGCCGTGCTCCAGCTTCAGCCGATCGGCGGTTCTGCGCTCAAGTTCCAGAAGGATTCTTGCTTCCGCATCTGCAATCACTTTCGACAACGCCTGCGATGCATCGATAATGACCGCGTTCGGCGAGGAGGCGGCGATCTCAAGATAACGCTGCCGTAGTTCTGTGAGTTTCTCGAAGGCAACCTCTTGTTTGCGACTCCACAATACGTCCGCTGGGGCGTCCAGAATGATCAACAAGTCCGGCTGAGGAATGATCCAGTTTACCAGTCGGGAGAGCCACCTCGGACCGCCGTAGCGCAGGCGCTTCGGGTCGGCGAGCACGTCGCTGAAGTAACGATCGAAGATAACAAACGAAGACCGGACGAGAGCCGGGCGCAGGCGCAGCAGGTATCCGAGCACGTAGTCGGCCAAAAGCATCATCATCTTGATGCTGGAACTGAGGCTCGAGCGCTTTGCCTTGCCATGTGGATTCGTAACCGGTCCGGAGGACTTGCCGGGACCGGCGATCAGCATCGGCCGATAGTGAAAACGCGAAACGCGCCGGAATGCGGGCGCCAGTTGCATGGCGACGGCTTCTATGACGCTCGATTTGCCGCTGCCATCAGGACCCAGGAATGCCACCCACATGCCAGTTGGAAAGATGACCCGCTGAACGCGGCGAAACAGTTCCGAGCCAAGGGAGCTCAACCTGCGCCTTCCAGTTTCCGCCGGATGCTGACCGCGAAGCTCATTTGCCAAGCTGCCAATGCGGGTTGAGATCTCCTGCCAGTTACCACATCGAAGTGCGGTTTTCACTATCTCCGCGGAATCGGGCAGTAACCGTTCGATCTCTCGTACGGCGCCGGCGGGATCAGCCGAATAGTAAGACAACAGACGGGCCCCCGGATCTTCCCCAAGATCGCGCTTGTCGATACGCTTTACAAGATAGTAGGCGAAAGCATTCGCCGGAGATGGCGCGAAAAACCCATTTTCCAATCTCCGACGGTCTTGCAAGACCGATTCTGCCGAGAACCAAAGACGGCCATTGCGACGATAGTCGGAGGCGGAGTCGGGGTGAAGAAAGCAAACCTTCGCTCCATCCTGCCAGGCGAGTACGAAGTAACACGCACTGGATTCGTGCTGCAGTGCCTGTACGAGTTTGCAACCTGACCGCGCTGCAAAATCAGAAAGTATCCGCGGTAGTCTTTCAAAGTCCTTGGCGGAGACCATGAAATCTATGTCAGAAAACGTCTCGGGCAGATGCTCGTATCCGGCAAGAATGCAATAGCCTATTCCTATTTCTTCGAAGTAACAAAACAGTTCAGATACAACGGTGGACTTAGATGTTGTCATTGGTCCGATGACGCACCTACCCGCTGGTCCGAGGCCAAGTTTCCGCTCAGGCAGTCGAGATACTGGCGCGAGATGCGGTCCCAATCAAATTCGCACGTGGATTCCGCGGCCGCGTTGCGCATGCGTAAGAGCTGGGATGAAAAGAATGCCTGTTCCATGCTGCTCAGGCCATCTGCGACGGACTCTGGAGTGGTATCTACGACAGATCCGCAGCCGTATTGGCTCACGATGTCATGCAGGTTCGTGTTCGCGGTGACTACGACCGGACACCGCAGGGCGAG
>Ga0187856_1003367_pt1 | contig 11196 bp, 5 predicted proteins | sample June2016WEW_8_40_FD_132443 | JGI IMG/M metagenome (GOLD analysis project Ga0187856, IMG submission 132443) | Peatland microbial communities from SPRUCE experiment site at the Marcell Experimental Forest, Minnesota, USA - June2016WEW_8_40 | ecosystem: Environmental > Terrestrial > Soil > Wetlands...
GAGCACCAGGCGACGGTATTTGGGGCACCACATCATATGGTACTTGCAAGAATAGACAACATTGTTGTTGCTTTTGTACTCCACCGCTTCATTATATAACTTATAGACGTCTAATTACAACAACAGTTACAGCACTATCCCCATGGCTGAAGCGAGGGGCTTGCGTGCTGCAAAGCTTTCGGTCATTCTCGCCGACCAGATAAAGAGTCTCGATTGGAAGAGCAGGGAAGCGGAATTTGGTTGTGATGCTCCTCGTGAGGTCCTCAATCTTGTTTTGGAGAAACTGTCTACGCTTTTATCGTGACCCGATGACTGAGGAGGCGCGATAAACCCTCACTCACTGCAATCCTAATAGTTTTCCCCTCATCCTATCCCTGTCGTTTTGCCAAACTTAACGCCAATATGTCCAGAAAGATTCACTATTGGCGTGATAAGCAAAAACATGAAGTGGATTTTATTGTGTCATAAAAAAGGCTGAACCGACGGTTATCGAGTGCAAATGGACTGCAACGGACTTTGATTCGGGAAATGTAAGGATTTTTCGAGGATTCTATCCGAGAGGACATAATTTTGTAGTCGTATCGGATGTCAAGAGAGCATATTCTCGAAGTTGTGGTGATGTCACGGTCAGGTTCGTAAATCTCGAAGATTTAATTAGAGAGATGGCAGAATAGTCTTTGATTCTTCGTCAGGCCCTCCCTTGAAATGACACGTTACAAACCGAAAGACACACTTTTTACAGTCTCAAAAGAATGAATTCTTGGCAGGGCGGCCATCTCGAGTCCACCCTACAGTATCGTCATTAGGAAACTCGCTTTCCCATTGCCTGTATCTTTAGCAAAAAGGTAGTATATAGGCGGCATTTGTAGCTGCGACTCGTATCACAACGGAATCCGAATATTCCCTGAGGAAAACCGTTTTTTCAGCACAGGGTCAATACGTCTAAAAAAGGGTTAATATACATGGATATCACGCAGGAACTGCACCGCCTAAACCGGCGGCAGCGGGAGGCGGTGCTTCACACGGAGGGCCCGCTCTTGATCCTTGCCGGTGCAGGATCAGGAAAAACGAGGGTGCTCACTATCAGGACCGCATACCTCATCCAGAAAGGCATCCCGGCTAACCATGTGCTGGCAGTCACTTTTACGAATAAAGCCTCCCGCGAAATGAAGGAACGGGTCTCGTCCATTCTCAAGGGAGTAGCGGGTCAAACTGCTGTTACACGCAGCAAAGGTCCAACGGTTTCGACGTTTCATTCCCTCTGCCTTGCCATCCTGCGCCGGGAGATCGAGCGCCTCGGCTACCGCAAGGACTTCACCATCTACGATACGTCGGACCAGCTCTCTCTTTTGAGAGGCATCCTGACAGAGGTCAAGTTTGCCGACAAGAGCTTCAAGGTGGAGGATGTCATGGAACGTATCAGCAAATCCAAGAACGACGTATCGCTAACAATACATAAGCATTCATCAAAAAAAGCGAACGAAGATGATATAGACAACATCTCGGAGTACCTCTATCCCAAATATCTTGAGGCTCTGAAATCCTTCAATGCCCTGGATTTTGATGATCTTATCCTGTTTACCCTCAGGCTCTTTAGGGAACATCCCGATGTGCTGAAGAAATATCAGGACAGGTTCAGATATATCATGGTAGACGAATACCAGGACACTAACCGTATGCAGTATGATTTCATCGGCCTCCTCGCCGGCGAGCGGAAAAACCTCTGTGTAGTGGGTGACGACGACCAGTCCATCTATGCCTGGCGTGGCGCCAGCCTGAGCAATATCCTCGATTTCCAGCATGACTTTCCCGGCACGACCGTGGTGCGACTGGAGCAAAACTATCGGTCTTTTGGGAACATCCTCAAGGCTGCCAACAGCGTCATCAAGAACAACGAGCGGAGAATGGAAAAGTCCCTGTGGACAACTCAGGGCGACGGCCCTGAAGTGATGCTGTACAAAGCATTTGGCGGTGACGAAGAGGCGGAATGGGTGGCAAACCGTATTCAGCAGGTTAAGTACGAAAAGAAACTCTCTTTCGAGGATTTCGCCGTGATTTACAGAGCCAATGTCTTTTCTCGGCAGTTTGAGCAGGCTATGCGGAAGCTGCACATACCCTATTCGGTGGTAGGAGGCATGAGCTATTTCGAGTACAGGGAGGTAAAGGATATTATCGCCTACCTGAGGATTATCGCCAATCCTCGCGACGAGTTGAGTCTTCTTCGGATAGCAAACACACCCAAACGCGGGCTGGGGCCGACCACCCTCGGCGGTCTCTCTGACTTCGCCCGGCAGCAAGACATCACGCTCCTTGAGGCTTTTGTCAGGGCAAATGAAATAGACGGCCTCACCGGGAAGCCTGCTGAAGCTGCTCAGGGCTTTGCAGCAATAGTAGGAAGGTATAAGTCTTTATTTGATAGAAATAAGGAGATGGCTGCAGTGCTGAGAGAGCTTATCTCGGAGATAAACTATCCGGACCATATCCAGGGACTCTTCAAAACTCCCAATGTGGTATCACAGCGCCTTCAGAATGTCGAAGATTTCATCGGGGCCGTTGCATATTTCGAAAAAACAGATGACTCTCCGACACTGCAAGCATTCCTCGAAACACTGGCACTCACAGACCTCCTTAAGGACAAGGAGAAGCGCAACGGAAACGGTGTTACTCTCATCTCTTTCCACTCGGCAAAGGGACTGGAGTTCCCCGTGGTATTTATTGTTGGCGTTGAAGACGATATCCTTCCACACAAAAAGTCCATCTATGAGGCTTCAGGTCTGGAGGAAGAGCGTCGGCTTTTCTACGTAGGCATAACGCGGGCCATGAAGGAACTCTACGTCTGCTATGCGGGCCATCGAATACGCTATGGCAAAAGCACACCCTGCAACGCCTCGCGCTTCATCGACGAACTACCGGAAGATGCGATAAGGAGAATCGACGGAGAGGATGAAAGCGATGTAATAGATGAACAAGAGGCGGCGAAGGCATTCTTCTCAAACATTAAGAACATGCTGGGAGATTGATTGAATCTCTGGAAGCGGAGCGCGCCCGGCTCTATGAGGTACTATCTGACCCTCACTTCTATCTACGGAACCGAAGCAGGATACCGGCGGCAAAGGTCAGGATTGAGGAACTCGATAAAGAAATCACTACCGGATATCAATGATGGGAGCTTTTGGAGTCGCTCCCCGAAGGAACATAAAAAGACATGAAAGAGACCCATATTTCGATTATCGCAAAAGAACTTGAGATACAGATCCTGCAGGTCAAGGCCACAGCCTCTTTGCTTGAGGATGGGGCAACGGTGCCTTTCATTTCAAGATACAGAAAGGAAGCCACCGGGAGCCTCGACGACGTCGCTGTCGCCGCCATCAGGGATAGGCTTGAACAACTGGACGAACTGGATAAGAGGCGTGACGCTATTTTGAAATCGCTGGAAGAACGGGGACTGCTTACGGAGGAGTTGAAGGAGAAGATCGAACAGGCTGGGTCTGTCACAGTCCTTGAAGATGTCTATCTCCCCTTCCGCCCGAAGCGCCGCACTAGAGCAACGATAGCTAAGGAGAAGGGTCTAGAACCCCTTGCTGCAATTATACTTGAACAGGAAGAGGTGGACATAGAAGGCGTGGCGGCCTCGTTTATAGACGCCGAAAAAGGTGTCGCTTCCGTGGAAGAAGCTTTCGCTGGTGCAAGGGACATCATTGCCGAATGGGTGAGCGAGAACCAAAGGGCAAGAGAGAGGGTGCGTGAGCTCTATTGGGCGAAGGGCGTTATACGGTCAAAGATCGTCAGCGGCAAAGAGGAAGAAGGGATCAAGTACAGGGACTATTACGAATGGGAAGAGCCGGTATCAAAGGCCCCTGCGCATAGAATCCTTGCGATACGCCGGGGCGAGAGCGAAGGGTTTCTCATCCACCGCATATTGCCGCCCGAAGACGAGGCGCTCTCCCTGATAGAATCTGTTTTCGTAAAATATGGCAAGGCATCGGAGCAGGTTAAGATGGCCGTTCATGACAGTTATAAAAGACTGCTCTGCTTCTCCGTGGAGGGGGAGATTCGCCTGGCTGTAAAGAAGCGGGCGGATGAAGAAGCGATAAGGGTATTTGTCGAGAACCTCAGACAGCTCCTGCTCGCCCCTCCGCTGGGCAGAAAGAACGTCCTTGCCGTTGACCCCGGTTTCAGGACGGGCTGCAAGGTGGCATGTCTCGACCGGCAGGGAAAACTGCTCCATAACGACACCATCTTCCCCCATTTCGGCGACAAGGGCGCTTCTGAGGCCGCCGGAAAAGTGAGGGAACTGTGCGGACGATTCCGTATAGAGGCGATTGCGATAGGCAACGGGACTGCCGGAAGAGAGACGGAGTCTTTCATTAAGGGCCTCGGCCTTCCCGTGGAAATCAAGGTTGTGATGGTAAATGAAAGCGGGGCGTCGATATATTCGGCCTCTGATGCAGCGCGAGAAGAATTTCCGGATCATGACGTGACTGTGCGAGGTTCGGTTTCGATAGGACGCCGGTTGATGGATCCGCTCGCCGAGCTGGTTAAGATAGATGCCAAATCGATCGGCGTGGGCCAATATCAGCATGACGTGGATCAGGCTGCATTGAAGAAAAGCCTTGACGATGTCGTAATCAGTTGCGTCAACGGCGTGGGGGTCGAGGTCAACACCGCAAGCAGGCAGCTCCTGACATATGTCTCCGGACTGGGACCGCAGCTTGCAAAGGGGATTGTGAATTACAGGAACGAACACGGCCCCTTCACGTCGCGCGAGGAACTAAAAAAGATTCCGCGCCTCGGGCCTAAGGCATTTGAGCAGGCAGCGGGATTTCTTCGCATTCAAGATGGGGAAAACCCGCTGGATAGGAGCGCTGTACACCCGGAAAGCTATCATATAATTTATGCCATGGCGCGGGACATTGGCTGCGGGGCTGACGACCTGATGCGGGACGAGGAACTCAGAAGGAAGATTGATCTGTCGCTATATGTGACCGATAAGGCAGGAATGCCCACCCTGAACGACATCATGACTGAGCTTGCAAAGCCGGGACGGGACCCGCGACAGCAATTCGAGGCCTTCGAGTACGCGCCCGGCATAACGAAGATTGAAGACGTCAACCCGGGTATGAAGCTACCCGGCATTGTCACCAATATCACGGCATTTGGGGTTTTTGTGGATATCGGCGTTCACCAGGACGGACTTGTCCACATAAGTGAACTCGCCGACAGATTTGTGAAAGACCCTGCGGAAGTGGTGAAGGTCCATCAGAAGGTCACTGTAAATGTCCTTGATGTCGACCTTCAGAGGAAACGCATTTCTCTCTCAATGAAAAACGTACAATCAAAGACAGAAGTTCCACGCAAGACGGAAGACACAAAAACATCACCTGCGGTGGGAATAAAAGCTGACAGGTCTGGGAAAAGACCTATACGCTTCGTAAATAATCCTTTTTACGAAGCATTAGTGAAGAAAAAGTAATACCGGTGTTCTTTTCCTTTGATGAAATGATCACCCCGGACTAAAGTTCCGGGGTATCTCGACGGAAAAATGCCCGGCATTGACCTTCGGCCAAACCGGTGCATGCTTAGAGGCCCCGCCGCTACGCTCTGGGCAGGCCTTCATCCCTAGGCTTGAAAGCCATGGGGTTCTCGGCCAGGGGCTATAATGCTAACAATGAGAGAGAACCATACCGGGGCCATTAGTTCATGTTTCCTGACGAAGCCGAGACTTCTCCCTGCCAGGGTGGCAAGTTTGCTTCAGAACGGGTGGCAGGAATCGTCTGGAAAATATAGATTCGACGTTCTTCGCGCCTAAGACATGACCCATCTAAACCGAATTTTCGCTCTGCATAAGGGAAATCCATCCAGAAGAAGACCCCTAGTAATCAGCCTCGACCAGGATCTTACGTATACGCTCTCAAATAGAGGAGAACCAGAAAACCTTGATGTTTTTTTCACGCCCGGAGTCCCTTAAATGCCTCAGAAAGTAAGCGTAGGTTTCATGAAGACGATACGCCATATGTGGACCGTATGGCAGCAAAAAAATATGAGATTACGATGCGATGCTTGGCTTCGGTGAGAAATGTGAAGTTCCGTCAGAGTCGAGACCTCTGCCTGAAGATAATAACAAACTCAGGTGGGTAACAAGCCGACGCGGCTGCGCCGTACCGTTAACTGGCAAAGCCGTTATCACTTTCCGATAATAATCTGAAGTAGGTTCCAACCATCCAATCTTGCGGATTTCAGAAAGGACTTGATAGCGGCCGCGGTCAACGCGTCAGTTGCGTCAGTTCGCGTGTTATACCCTATACTCTGCCGGCAATGGCCTGCTCCACGGAGGTTCTATCAGTTTTTGGACTCCCTCCTGTACCTCACACAGGATTTAGGTCAGTGAAACTGTTTAGTTCCGTTCATACTCCGCAAAATCAGTGTTCTTCTACTGTTCTCAGTTTCTCTCTCTTCTAAACGGCAATGTCTTCGCCGCAAAGAGATGGATTACGTTTGGAAATATGCTAGACCTTCATCGTAAAACTTTCTGGTAGCAACAGGAAATGATTTGTTAACATAGTAAATTCATTATGTTAATTCATAAATTGTCAGCACTCATGAAGAGATTAGTTATTGTTCAATAATTGCATGAACTCATTTGAGTCAAAAAGAAACATAGTATTAGCGGATCAGATGAGGAAAAGGATTCCTGCGCTACTTATACTTATTATATTCCTTGTGTCCTTCGCAGTTTATTTTAACGCCCTTTCAAACGACTTCGTCTTTGACGATAGTGTTCAGGTTTTGGAAAACGACTGGATCAAAGATGTGAAATACATACCAGATATATTTTCTAACAGTGTATGGGGGTTCCAGGGGGAGACTAGAATTTCAAACTACTACAGACCATTCATGCATCTTATCTTTATGTTCAATTATTACGTCTTTGGCTTAAGACCCTGGGGTTTCCACCTGGTCAACATCCTCTTTCATTGTGGCGTATCGGTTCTTGTATTTTTGATCATACAGAGACTCCTTACCGGTCACAATTCCTCAGTGTCCTCGGTGTATCTTTCTCCTCCCTTTATTGCCGCGATGCTTTTTGCGGTACATCCCATCCACACCGAGGCCGTTACGTGGATATCAGGGCTTCCTGATGTATCCTTTCCGTTTTTTTATCTTCTCTCCTTTTATCTTTATGTTTCGTTTCGGGACGGCGCCAAGAGAGGCTATATATTGTCCGTTCTTTCATTTTCAGCAGCAGCTTTTTCTAAAGAGCCGGCCCTTACTCTTCCCATCATGTTGATAGCTTATGATTACCTGTTGAAAAACTCGGATGAGACTTTCTTGAAAGCCATTAAGAGATATATTCCATATGTTGTCGTTTCAGGTAGTTACCTCTTAATGAGATATTATGCTCTTGGAAGCTTTGCACCAACAGAATTCCATACTAATCTTGGTCCTTATGAAAGCATCATCAATGTGTTCCCGCTTTTCAAAGAGTATCTTACAAGCCTGCTTTGGCCGCTCAATCTGAATTTATGGCACTCTTTCCATCCTATCAGCTCCCTTTTTGAGGCGATGGGGATAATGTCCGTAGCTGTGACTGTCATTTTTTTTGTTGTTGCGATAGCAGCATACAGAAAAAACAAGATAGTTTTCTTCAGTTTTCTTCTATTCGTCGTTCCTCTGCTGCCGGCATTCTACATAAAGGGAATCGGGGGAAAGCCTTTCGCCGAGAGATACCTTTACCTGACCTCTGTTGGTTACGTACTTCTTTCGGCGGTCTTTTTATCGTGGGCCACGGAGAAGCTGCCGCAAGCAGTCAGAGGTATGACTATCGTTTTTACAGTGATAGCCGGACTTTATACTGTGGGAACTGTAGACAGGAATAACGTATGGAAGAATGATTATACCCTTTGGTCAGATACGGTGAGGAAGGCGCCGGATGAGGCATGGCCTCATTATAATCTTGGAACCGCCTATGCAAAGCGGACCCGCCTGGATGAGGCAGCAAATGAATTCATCGCTGCATTGAAGCTCGATCCTGACTTTGCAGACGCACATAATAATCTTGGATACGCCTATGCAAATCAGAACCGTCTTGATGAGGCAGTAAATGAATACATCACTGCATTGAGGCTCAGGCCTGACTATGCAGACGCACATTATAATCTTGGAAATGCATATTTAAATCAGAACCGTTGTGATGAGGCAGTAAATGAATACATCACTGCATTGAGGCTCAGGCCTGACTATGTAACGGCACGTTTTAACCTTGAAATCTGTTATGAAAGAATGAAAACGATGAAACGATAGATGGAAGGAGAGCTCTACCGCCTCTTTCGGTTTGCCGAATAGGCTCCATATTTAATTTTTACATAACGACTTTAAACCCGTTATCATCACATTTTCATGAAATGCGGTATTGTCAGGGTCTCGGACAAAGGGTGAAACAAACATCCATCGGGATGGATGTTTCAACAGGAAATCCAATTCACACTTTCTTAACATTTTGATGACTTGTCCCTTAAATGGGTGCGGCTGTAACTGTTGCCGGCAGGCCGTTCCAAAGGTGCTTGTTTTCCGTCCGAATACCTGTGGAGTATCAGGGAACCGGGTGCGTTATGTAGTCCGCATGCCCGGGTCTGTGAGGGGTGAGGGGTATCGATACTACGGAGAACCTAAACGGACACGAAGCTGGAAACGGCGGATACAGCCAAGGCAATACCTATAGGTTTCGATGCTACCTCATCTACTCGGCATAATCCATATTGGACTGGCTATGTTTGGGAGTTACCTCACGCGAAGATTGAACTTGATGTCAATGGTGGGTCATCGGGCACGCAATTACATGGCATCTATGTTGAGGGGATCGCGAACGGGCAGGTGGGATCTACAGGACGCGGGTTAAAACTAGGTGACGATATTAAAAAACTGCCATCCCGAGCGGTCTGGCAGCTGGTGTGCTGGCCACAAGCTGTCTTGCTTGTATTTCAGATAGTCGTGAGGTTGCCGGGGTTGACAAAGGAATTTTCGGGTGATAGCCTTTAAATTAAGAACGGTTCCTGATAAGCCAAGAGGAAAAGCAGCATGACTGCCGAGGAAATCAAAAGGACATTGATAGAGTCTCTCAAAAAAAACAACCTCAAGGTCACCCGGCAGAGGCTTGAGATTATTGAAGTCCTCTCAAGAAACCGAAGCCATCCGAGCGCAAGCAAGATCCTCAAGGCGGTGCGACGGAAAGTCCCTTCTGTAAGCCTGTCCACCATCTACTACACGCTTGATCTCTTCAAAAAAGACGGCTCAATAAAAGAACTGGAATTTTACAATATGGAGAACCGCTATGAAAGGAACGTACGTCATCATCTGGATCTGGTTTGTCTGGGATGTGGGAAGATCATGGATTATGTCGAGCAAATTCTCATCCCCATAGAAATGGTTGAAAAGAAGACTGGTTTCACAGTGAACCGAATACGCTATGAGTATTATGGCTATTGTAAGAACTGCAGGAGAAATAGGGTTAAGAAATTTGAATAGGACTATTCTTACCAAAGAAGGAAAGAGGGATGGTTTTTTTCAAGAACTATGGACAAGCGCACTGTTCAACAATTCACACAACGAAAGGAGTAACTATCATGAATGAAGATGGCAACAACCCGGTAACGGGCAGAGCTCACAAACACACTGCCGGCGGTGGCACGGCGAACCGAGACTGGTGGCCGAACCAGTTGAAGCTCGATATCCTGCACCAGCAGTCCTCCAGGTCCAATCCGATGGGCGAGGGTTTCAACTACGCCAAAGAGTTCAAGAGCCTCGACTTGGAGACTGTGAAGAAGGATCTCCGTGAACTGATGACGAAGTCGCAGGACTGGTGGCCGGCGGACTTCGGCCACTACGGACCTTTGTTCATCCGTATGGCGTGGCACAGCGCCGGCACCTACCGTACCGGCGACGGCCGCGGCGGCGCAGGCAACGGCAGCCAGCGCTTTGCCCCCCTCAACAGCTGGCCGGACAATGCGAACCTCGACAAGGCGCGCCGACTGCTCTGGCCGGTCAAGCAGAAGTACGGCCGGAAAATTTCCTGGGCCGACCTGATGATCCTTACCGGCAACGTCGCCTTGGAATCGATGGGTTTCAAGACCTTCGGTTTCGCAGGCGGGCGTGCGGACGTGTGGGAACCGGAAAAGGACATCTACTGGGGCTCCGAGGACAAGTGGCTGGGTGACAAGCGCTACACCGGCGACCGGGATCTCGAAAATCCGCTCGCTGCCGTGCAGATGGGTCTAATTTATGTCAACCCGGAAGGCCCGAACGGCAACCCGGACCCGATCGCTGCGGCGCGGGATATCCGCGAGGTCTTCGCTCGCATGGCGATGAACGACGTGGAGACGGTGGCCCTCATCGCGGGCGGCCACGCGTTCGGCAAGACCCACGGCGCCGGTGATGCGAAACATGTCGGGCCTGAGCCCGAAGCGGCTGGCATCGAGGAGCAGGGCCTGGGCTGGAAGAGCGGCTTTGGCATGGGCAAAGGTGGTGACACGATCACCAGCGGACTGGAAGTCACCTGGTCCGCCACGCCGACGATGTGGAGCAACAACTTCTTCAAGAACTTGTTCGGCTACGAATGGGAACTGACGAAGAGCCCGGCCGGTGCTCACCAGTGGAAGCCGAAGGGTAGCGCAGGCGCCGGTACCGTGCCGGATGCGCACGACCCGTCAAGGCGTCACGCGCCATCCATGCTGACCACGGATCTCGCTCTGAGGTTCGACCCTGTCTACGAAAAGATTTCACGGCGCTTCATGGAGAATCCGGATCAGTTGGCAGACGCGTTCGGCCGGGCGTGGTTCAAGCTGACGCACCGCGACATGGGCCCGCGCGCACGCTATCTCGGCCCGGAGGTTCCGGCCGAGGAGCTCATGTGGCAAGACCCCATCCCTGCCGTCAATCACAAACTGATTGATGAAAAGGACTTTGCCTCCCTCAAAGGGAAGATCCTGGCTTCAGGGCTCTCTGTCTCGGAACTGGTTTCGGCCGCCTGGGCGTCGGCGTCCACCTTTCGTGGCTCCGATAAGCGCGGCGGTGCCAACGGTGCCCGCATTCGTCTGGCACCGCAGAAGGATTGGGAAGTCAACCAGCCCGCTCATCTGCCGAAGGTGCTCAAGACCTTGGAGGGCATCCAGAGCGCGTTCAACAGCGCGCAGTCCGGCGGCA
>Ga0187856_1003373_pt1 | contig 11183 bp, 8 predicted proteins | sample June2016WEW_8_40_FD_132443 | JGI IMG/M metagenome (GOLD analysis project Ga0187856, IMG submission 132443) | Peatland microbial communities from SPRUCE experiment site at the Marcell Experimental Forest, Minnesota, USA - June2016WEW_8_40 | ecosystem: Environmental > Terrestrial > Soil > Wetlands...
AGCATTATCAGGGGACCGGCGATCATCGGGAAGGATACCGAGATCACAAACTCATTCATCGGTCCTTTTACCAGCATAGGTGATGGCGTCCGTATTACGCATTCCGTCATCGAACATTCCGTCGTCCTCAATAATGCCGTCCTCTCAGGCATCGAGCGCCTTGAGGACAGCCTCGTGGGGAAGAACACACGTATCGTCAAAAAAGATACCCACCATAAGGCCCTCCGTCTCATGGTGGGGGACGACTCCACTGTTGAGGTATGAGATGTTCACCGACGGAACGATAGAAGGGGTCCTGACCAAAGAGTTCAGGCAGTTCCGCGACAACCGCGGCTGGCTTGCTGAATCATTCAGAACTGACGACCTCGGTGGGTACAGGCCGGAGATGGGCTATGTGTCGGTGACCTTCCCGAATGTCGTCCGCGGCCCGCATGAGCACAGGGAACAGACTGACTACTTCTGTTTTCTCGGCAAATTCACCCTCTTTCTCTGGGACAACAGGACAGACTCGCCAACGTATAACAACAGGATGGTTATAGAAAATACTGACAGGCTCATCGTCGTCATCCCACCGGGCATTGTCCATGCTTATAGGAATTCGGGTGATTCCGATGGGATGGTCCTCAATTTCCCTGACAGATTGTACGCGGGCTGGGGGAAAAAGGAAACCGTAGATGAAGTGAGATACGAAAACGACCCTAAAAATCCCTTTAAGGTGGAACCATGAAAATACTTATTACCGGGGGTTGCGGATTTATCGGATCCAATTTCATCAGGCATATCCTCCGTACCTATCCGGATTACCGGATTGTCAACCTCGATGCTCTGACCTATGCGGGGAATCCCGAAAATCTGAAGGACGTACAGGGTAACCCGCGGTACGCTTTCGTACGGGGGAAGATCGAGGATTCAGCGCTGCTCCGAGATCTTATGCAGGGTGTTGCTTGTGTAGTGCATTTCGCCGCGGAAAGTCATGTGGACAGGTCCATTGTTGATGCACAGCCTTTTCTGATGACCAATGTGCTCGGAACCCACTCGCTGCTAGAAGCAGCAAGGAATGCCTCCATCGGAAAATTCGTCCATATCTCGACAGACGAGGTGTATGGTGCCCTTGGAGAAGAAGGAAAGTTTACGGAGAAGACCCCCCTCATGCCCAATTCGCCCTACGCTGCATCAAAGGCATCTGGTGATCTGCTTGTCAGGGCGTACCATGAGACATTCGGTTTCCCCGCTATTATCGTCAGGCCTTCCAACAATTACGGCCCGTATCAGTATCCAGAAAAATTGATATCTCTCATGATCACGAATCTTGTCGACAACAAACCGGTTCCTGTTTATGGGGAAGGCAAGAACGTAAGAGACTGGCTGTTTGTTGAAGACAATTGCAGGGCGATCGATATTATTCTGCATAAAGGAAAAGTCGGGGAGGCCTATAATGTCGGCGGTAATTCCGAAAGACGGAATAGCGAGATCGTAAAAAAAGTTCTCGCCCTCATGGGCAAGGACGAGACCTCCATAACTTTCGTTAAGGACAGGCCTGGTCACGATTACCGGTATGCCCTCGATGCCACAAAGATAGAGCGTCAACTCGGATGGAGTCCGTCCGTCGATGTGGAGGCAGGCTTGAAAAAGACCGTCGATTGGTATCGGAACAACGAGTGGTGGTGGAGACCGCTGAAGGAGAGATTGTCTTCTGAGAGCAGCGGCTTCTGGACGAAGCGATAGACAAAGGTACCGTATCACGGAACAAGCTTATCGATACGGCAAACCGCCTCAAAATTCATATCATTGACGGATATTCTTGTGTCGGACCTGAGTGTATTGGAAAGAACGGTCTTCCCCGGTATCCTCGAAGGCTCTTTATGGAAGGCGTTGTATAACATTTTTTCCTCTGCCCGCGCTCACACTGTTGGGAAGTTATGAGAGAAGCTAAAAAAATGAAAATTCTCATCACGGGAGCAAAGGGAATGCTTGCCCATGACCTGATTCCTGTTCTCGAAGAGAGGCATGTAGCGATCGCCCGTCCGCGTGAAGAACTTGACATCACAGCAAGAGACCGTGTCTATCGCTCCGTGCAGGAACTATCTCCCGATATCGTCATCAATTGCGCGGCGTATACACAGGTGGATAAGGCAGAAGGCGAACGGGAGAAGGCCTTTCTCGTAAACGGCATCGGCGTTCAGAACCTGGCGCTGGCCTGCAGTGTCAGCGATATCCCTTTATGCCATATCAGTACTGATTACGTCTTCGACGGCGAAAAGGGATCCCCGTACTCACCCTTTGACAATACACGCCCCGTCAATGTGTACGGTGAATCAAAGCTCGCGGGAGAAAAATATATCCAGTGGCTCATGAATAAATTTTATATCGTCCGCACGAGCTGGCTTTATGGAAAAGGCGGAAATAATTTTATTTCCACGATCCTGAACCTCTCAAAGGACCGCCCGGAGATAAAGGTCGTTCAGGACCAGAAAGGCTCGCCGACATCAACCGTATCTCTTTCCCATGCAGTCGGGACTCTTATCGAAACAGGTGCCTACGGGATTTATCATTTCACCGACGAAACGGGCAGCGGCATAAGCTGGTATGACTTTGCAAGGGAGATTGTGAAATTATCAGGCCGCGATACGGAGATTATCCCCATTCGCACAGATGAATTCCCCCGCCCAGCAAAAAGACCGCGAGACTCTTTTCTTGATACAACCTTCTTCTCGCTGGTAACCGGCCATAAGCCGGAAGATTGGAAAAAAGCTTTAAAGAATTATCTCGACTCGTAAGCGCTCGCAGTGACGAACTCAGGCGGAGGACTGATTTGATTTCTCCACGTTGTGACAGACGGAGGCTCAGGGCTCAACGGGCGCAGGCCAAAGCTGATGAAGCGGTTATCGGATCCTCAGTACACGGCCGTAATCGTGGAGCACAGGGATCGGCTCATGAGATTTGGCGCCGACCAGGTGGAATCGGCCCTTGCGGCCCGGGGCAGGAAATTGCTTGCCGTGGATCCGTCGGAACTGAATAGCGACCTTGAATAGACATGATTCCGGTGCTAACCTCCTTTTGCGTGAGGTTTGCCAGTGGCAAAAGAACTGTTTCTCTTACTCGGGAGGGAATAATTGAAAGAATCAAACGATGACTCGTGTATGTGTAAACCTTCATCACCCGGTGCCCGTTTTCGGGCTGCAATCCGTAAAGAAAAACCGTTGCAGGTCGCAGGCGCGATCAGCGCATATGCGGCGCGATTGGCTGAGCACCTGGGCTTCAGGGCGCTTTACGTCTCGGGCGGTGGCGTTGCTGCCAATTCGCTCGGTGTCCCTGACCTCGGCATCACGACTATGGACGACGTGCTTACTGACGTTCGGCGAATCACCGATATCACCGCCCTGCCCGTATTGGTGGACATCGATACAGGATGGGGAAGCGCTTTCAATATTGCGCGCACCATCAAGTCCATGATCAAGTTCGGTGCGGCAGCTGTGCATATCGAGGATCAGGTCCAGGCAAAGCGATGCGGCCACCGTCCAGGCAAGGCCATTGTCAGTAAGGATGAGATGGTCGACCGTATCAAGGCCGCAGTAGACGCAAAGACAGACCCTGACTTTGTTATCATGGCGAGGACCGACGCCATCGCCGTTGAGGGCCTTCAGGCGGCTATCGACAGAGCCTCTGCGTATGTGGAAGCAGGAGCAGACATGATCTTCCCAGAGGCCATCACGGATCTCACCATGTACAAGAAATTTGCCGGGACAGTGAACGTGCCTATCCTCGCCAATATTACCGAGTTCGGCTCGACTCCCTTATACACCCTAGAGGAACTTCGTGGAGCGGACGTCTCCATCGTGCTTTATCCCCTTTCCGCATTCCGGGCCATGAGCAAAGCCGCGCTTTCGGTATATGATGCGATCCGCAGGGAGGGAACCCAAAAAAACGTACTGACCCTCATGCAGCCGCGCTCGGAGCTCTACCAGTATCTTGATTACCATAGTTTCGAAGAAAAGCTTGATACCATCTTTTCGAAGGAGGAAAAGCAATGAGCAAATCAGAAGCCACTGTCCCGATGGAAACGGCGGCGCCAAAGGTGAAGAAATCGGTCGCGCTGTCCGGTGTCATCGCAGGCAACTCGGCAGTCTGTACCGTGGGGCGTACCGGAAATGACCTGCATTACAGGGGCTATGATATCGTGGAGCTTGCAAGGCAGGCAACCTTTGAAGAAGTATCGTATCTTCTCGTCCACGGTGAGTTGCCTACCCAGTCTGAATTGAAGGATTATGTGAAGAAACTGAAGTCCCTGCGCGGTCTGCCCGCCCTGGTTAAGACGGTGCTGGAACATATTCCTGCTGCAGCCCATCCCATGGATGTGCTGCGCACCGGATGCTCCTTCCTCGGTACCGTACTTCCTGAAAAGGACGACCAAAACGCGCAGGGCACGGCCGACATTATAGACCGTCTGGTTGCGTCCTTCGGCTCCATGCTCCTTTACTGGTGGCATTACAGTCAGAACGGATACAGGATTGATGTGGAGACAGACGATGACTCCGTCGCGGGACACTTCCTGCACCTTCTACACAGGGAAAAGCCTTCACCGCTTCACGAACGAGCTCTGGACCAATCCCTCATCCTTTATGCCGAACACGAATTCACTGCCTCTACCTTTGCAGCGCGCGTGATCACGGGGACGCTCTCAGACGTTTACTCAGCTGTCACCGGTGCCATCGGCGCCCTCAGGGGGCCGAAGCACGGAGGCGCCAATGAAGCGGCACATGAAATCCAAAGACGCTACCACCATCCCGATGAAGCGGAAACCGACATCAGGGCTCGGGTCGCCAACAAGCAGATCATTATCGGCTTCGGACACCCTGTATACACCGTAAGCGATCCGAGAAACCCGATCATCAAGGAGATTGCAAAAAGTCTGTGCGTCGAAGGAGACAACATGAATCTCTTTTCTGTCGCGGATCGTATTGAAGGGGTGATGAAACAGGAAAAAAATTTATTCTCCAACCTGGACTGGTATTCCTCTGTGACGTATCACATGTTGGGCGTACCGACGTCCCTTTTCACCCCGCTGTTCGTAATCTCACGGACCACCGGCTGGGGAGCTCATATCATTGAGCAGCGCTTGGACAACAAGATCATACGTCCGTCTGCCAACTACATAGGTCCCGAGGACCGGAAGTATGTCCCGATCAAGGACAGGAAGTGAGGCTTGCCGGCCTGATCCTGAAACCGGTACAATAGTTTGAAATCAGATGGTGCATGTGCCCGCTCAGAATCGATTCATCGAACGCGAGCGGTGGGCTTATGCTCCGTTGCTTCGCTTTCGCGGAAAAATCTATACGCTACGGAAAGGTTAGAGGTAGACGCATGGCTTCTCACATTTCAAATATTCGGCCCTCCCCCGATAGGGTCCTCGTAGACATCGCGGACTATGTAAGCGATTATACAATCGAGTCGGCTGAGGCATTCGAAACTGCCCGTTACTGTCTCATCGATACCCTGGGTTGCGGGCTCGAAGCCTTGGGATATCCCGCCTGCACGAAGCTGCTCGGACCGATCGTTCCCGGCACCGTCGTTCCCAGCGGCGTAAAGGTGCCCGGTACTCAGTTTCAGCTCGACCCGGTGCAAGCTGCCTTTACAATCGGCACCATGATCCGCTGGCTCGATTTCAACGACGCTTGGCTCGCCGCCGAGTGGGGTCATCCATCGGACAACCTGGGGGGAATCCTCGCTACCGCTGACTATGTGTCCCGGAAGGCCGTCGCTGAGGGCAAGAAACCGGTGGAGATGCTGGATGTATTGATCGCTATGATCAAGGCCCACGAGGTCCAGGGGGTCATCGCCCTTGAAAACGCCTTTAACCGCGTTGGCCTCGACCACGTCGTCCTGGTCAAGGTAGCCACGACCGCAGTGGTAACACGGATGCTGGGAGGCACCAGGGAAGAACTCATTAACGCCCTCTCGAATGCTTGGATCGACGGTCAGGCGCTCAGGACCTACCGCCACGCTCCGAACACGGGCACCCGGAAATCCTGGGCGGCTGGAGATGCGACAGCGCGCGGTGTGAGGCTAGCGCTCATGGCAGTGAACGGTGAGATGGGCTATCCCTCCGCTTTGACGGCAAAGACATGGGGCTTTTACGATGTCTTCTTCAAGGGCAATGAGTTCAAGTTCCAGCGCCCTTACGGCTCCTATGTGATGGAGAACGTCCTTTTTAAGGTCTCCTTCCCGGCGGAGTTCCACGCCCAGACGGCTGTGGAATGCGCATTGCAACTCCACCCGCAGGTGAAGGACAGGCTTGACCGGATCGAGAAGATCGAGATCGCGACCCAGGAGTCCGCCATCCGCATCATCGACAAGAAAGGGCCGCTCTATAACCCGGCAGACCGTGATCACTGCATACAGTACATGGTTGCCGTCGGCCTTATCTTTGGTCAACTCACAGCTGCCCATTACGAGGATGCCGTCGCGGCAGATCCTCGAATCGACGCGCTGCGCGACAAGATGATCTGTATTGAAAATCCCCGCTACAGCAAAGATTACCTCGATCCCGAGAAACGCTCTATCGCCAATGCGATCCGGATCTTTTTTCAGGACGGCGTGAAAACCGAGAAAGTGGAAGTGGAATATCCCATTGGCCACCGCCGCCGCCGAAACGAGGGAATTCCGCTGCTGGTGGAAAAATTCAAGACGAACCTGGCTCGCCGTTTTTCCCCAAAGCAGCAGGAGGCGATCCTGGAGGTCTGCCTCGATCAGACGACCCTGAAAAAGATGCCGGCAAATGAATTCGTTGACCTGTTTGTCATATAATCATGTATTCAGAGTTCGTCATTTGAGAGGGCGACGTGAGCCATAACCTCTTCAACTCTTTTCAGGAATTCGATCTGGGCAACGGGAAAAAGGGGACGTTTTATTCCCTGCCTGCTCTGGAGAAAGCCGGTGTCGGCAAGATTTCCCGCCTTCCGATATCGATCCGCATCGTGCTAGAATCGGTGCTGCGCAATGTTGACGGCAGGAAGGTCACCGAACAACACGTCAGACAGCTTGCCCTCTGGAACCCCAATGCAAACCGCACCGATGAGATCCCCTTTATCGTAGCGCGCATCCTGCTCCAGGACTTTACTGGAGTGCCCCTCCTCTGCGATCTCGCTGCCATGCGCAGCGCTGTCTCCAAGATGGGAAAGAGCCCCAAGATCATCGAACCGCTTGTTCCTGTCGATCTCGTTGTGGACCACTCAGTGCAGATCGATTATTATGGAGAGCCCGATGCGCTCCGGAAAAACATGGAAAAGGAGTTCAGCCGCAACAAAGAGCGCTACCAGTTCTTGCAATGGGGTATGAATGCCTTTAAGACCTTCAAGGTAGTACCTCCCGGCATCGGCATTGTGCACCAGGTCAACCTTGAATATCTTGCTCGCGGTGTCCACAACGAGGGAGGCCTCTATTATCCGGACACCGTTGTCGGAACCGACAGTCACACGACCATGATCAACGGCGTCGGTGTCGTCGGCTGGGGCGTCGGCGGTATCGAAGCGGAGGCCGGAATGCTGGGACAGCCGGTGTATTTCCTTACCCCCGATGTAGTGGGCGTTCATCTGAAGGGCGCACTCCATGAGGGTGTAACCGCCACTGACCTCGTGTTAACGGTTACCGAGACGCTGCGCAAAGAAAAAGTCGTCGGCGCGTTCGTCGAATTCTTCGGATGGGGCGCCGCTTCACTGAACGTGCCCGACAGAGCCACCGTCGCCAACATGGCGCCTGAATATGGCGCGACAATGGGCTTCTTTCCGATGGACGACGCCACTGTCGATTACTTTGCGGGAAGCGGTCGTACTGAGGATGAAATGGCCGCATTCCGCTCTTACTTTAAAGCCCAAGGCATGTATGGAATACCGAAGGCCGGAGAAGTTGACTACTCAAAGGTTCTCGAACTGGATTTATCGAGTATCAGGCCTTCTGTGGCCGGGCCAAAACGCCCCCAGGACCGCATCGATCTTTCGGACCTCAACGGGAGGTTTGCGGAACTCTTTACGCAACCGGTTACTGACAACGGTTTCGCCAAGAAAGGAGAGGACCTGCGCAGGCGCTTCAAGACAGAGGACGGCCTGGACATCGGCTCAGGCGACGTGGTCATTGCCGCTATAACGTCCTGCACCAACACCTCAAACCCAGCGGTGGTGCTTGCAGCGGGTCTGTTGGCGAAGAAGGCTGTTGAGAGAGGGCTCGGCGTGACAAAACACGTAAAGACGTCGCTCGCTCCAGGATCACGTGTCGTGACCGAGTACTTGAAGAAAGCAGGGTTACTGCCATTCCTGGAACAGCTTGGCTTCTATGTTTCGGCCTACGGTTGTACCACCTGTATCGGCAATTCCGGCCCGCTGGATGAAGGCATCGAGGAAGTCATTGTGAAGAACGATCTCGTATGCGCTGCTGTGCTGTCCGGTAACCGCAACTTCGAAGCGCGGATACATCCCAACCTCCGAGCCAATTTTCTGATGAGCCCGCCGCTCGTTGTGGCCTTTGCCCTCGCGGGCACCCTGCTGAAAAACATGGACACGGAACCTCTCGGAACCGGCAAGCATGGCGAACATGTTTACCTCAGGGATCTCTGGCCGAGCAATGCCGAAGTGGAGGCGCTGATGAAGCATGCCACGGACCCGGGGATCTACCGGAGCCTATATTCTGCATTGGCCAAAGATCAGGCGTTATGGAACAGCGTGGCGTCCGTTTCTGACGAACTATACAACTGGCCGAAATCGACCTATATTGCTGAGCCGCCGTTCTTTCAGGACTTCGGGATGCACCCGACCAGGGCCGGCAATGTCGTTGACGCGCGTGCGATTGGCATTTTCGGAGACTCGCTCACCACGGATCATATCAGTCCTGCCGGCTCGATCAAAGAAACGTCCCCCGCAGGCAGGTACCTGATCGAAAACGGCGTGGCAAAAGCGGACTTCCAGAGCTACGGCACCCGCCGGGGCAATCACGATGTTATGATACGCGGCACCTTCGCTAACATTCGCATCAAAAACCTCATGCTGCCTCCTCGGTCTGACGGCACCCGGGTGGAAGGAGGTCTCACCCTGTTTCAGCCTTCCGGACAACAGATGTCCATCTATGAGGCGGCGAAGAAGTACATGGCTCAGGGAACCCCCACAATCGTTTTCGGCGGTGAAGAATATGGCACCGGCTCATCCCGTGATTGGGCGGCTAAAGGCACACAGCTCCTCGGCATAAGGGCTGTCATCGCGGAGAGCTTCGAGCGCATTCACCGCTCAAACCTTGTGGGCATGGGTGTGCTGCCGCTGCAATGGGAAGACGATGACTCTGTTCAGTCTCTCGACATCCGGGGAGATGAGGGGTTCGACATCTTAGGCCTTGAGGATCTTCAGCCACAGCAGAGAATCACCCTGGTGATCAAACGGAGGGACGGGAGCAAACAGGAAGTGAGACTCCTGTCGCGTATTGATACCGCTATCGAGGTGGATTATTACAGGCAAGGGGGGATTCTCCCATACGTATTGCGGGAGCTGATTGCAAAGGCGTAATTCCCGGGGCGTGATCATGGCTGGGACGAAGACTCCCCGAGACACGCTCCGGGAAAATTCTGTGGCGCAGCATGCGCAAGATCGCTGACGGTGACAACAATCGGTGATCCTGCCGTACTGGAGGAGATGACCATCGCCCTGCACCACGTCGATTACACCCGTGAAAAATGATGAAAGAGGGACTGTCAATGCCGATAGCGTGCGGACCGGTAACGTTTTTTCTCCGAGAGTGAGAACCTCACCGACCCTGTGCCAAGAACACAGGGGATCCGCCGCCTACAGCTCATGATGAAACCAGGATTGACGCTTGGCGATTTCGAACTTATCTGGCTCAACGGAGGGCGGTTTGAGCTGGACGGCGGCGCAATGTTCGGTGTTGTACCTAAAGTTCTCTGGGCAAAAAAATATCCCTCTTCTGCTGACAATACCATTCCCATGGTAGCTTGGCCATTGCTGGTTAAAGCACGTGATTCCCTCATTCTTATAGAAACAGGATTGGGCAATAAGCTCACTGAGAAGCAGAAGCAGATCTTCAGGGTAAAGGAAGCATGGAATCTGATAGCCGATTTGGAGTCTCTGGGAATCAGGCGGGAAGATATCGATTATGTGATTTTAACCCATTATGATTTCGACCACGCTGGCGGGGTTATAACAAAAGAGGATTCCGGAGCATTGACGCTCACCTTTCCCAGAGCAAAACATATAGTACAAAAGAAAGAATGGGAGGATGTGCTTAATCCGAACAAAAGATCTCTGCATACCTTCTGGCCCATTAATTACGAGGCTTTGAAAGAAAGCAAGAATCTTGAATTGGTTGACGGTGAAAGGGAAGTGCGGGAAGGAATCCGTGTTATCCTCACCGGAGGGCATAATAGAGGTTTTCAGATCGTTAAACTGGAGTCAGGGAATGAACGTGCACTGCATATGGTCGATTTACTCCCCACTCACGCGCACTTTAACCCCCTCTGGATCATGGCATATGACAATTTCCCCCTCGAGTCCATCGAGAAAAAAGAAGAGTGGGAAAAGAGAGGTATTGAGGAAGGTTCTTGGTTCACTTTCTACCATGATCCCTTTGTGCTCGCCTGTAAATTTGACGAACAAGGGAATATTACCGAGAAACACGGCGGCGAGGGCGATACTGCGAAAGATCTCTGAAGTGTTTTCTAGCAGTTTTTATCCGTTACCCGAAACGTACTGAACCATGTGCACGAGTTGACTCGCTCTCCGACTGACCCGCCTCACTGACACCAGAGTTTCTTCGGGTGAGGACATCGGTTGCCCGGCACCTTCCCGACTGATCCGGACGTGCCGTCGCATAAGCAATCCAGTTCGTCAGTAGTCAAGGGCTTTCGCCCGTAGCTCACCAAACGGGCACTGCCCCGTATAGAATAGCTTCGCAGCTGTCTATCTCTGCCCTGCAGGATGAATTGCGTTCTGCGGTCAATCCAAACCACCCGGGAGCGCCTGCACCCCTCAAGGCAATTATCTTTTTGTAATAACAAAACTCGTTGATGTTGCTGAATAAATGAATAATGAATTTACAGGAGTTCCCCCAAAATTTTTAGGCGCTTGAGCGGAACAGTGACCCCTGCATCGTGGATCGTGGCAGCAGCCTCACGATCTGTCCAGGATGACGCG
>Ga0187856_1003379_pt1 | contig 11173 bp, 11 predicted proteins | sample June2016WEW_8_40_FD_132443 | JGI IMG/M metagenome (GOLD analysis project Ga0187856, IMG submission 132443) | Peatland microbial communities from SPRUCE experiment site at the Marcell Experimental Forest, Minnesota, USA - June2016WEW_8_40 | ecosystem: Environmental > Terrestrial > Soil > Wetlands...
ATGGTCGAGGCCGGAAAGCAGTTCCGCAAGGTGAACGGCTTCCTCCACCTGCCGGCACTGCGCGCCGCACTCGATGACTACGTCGAGCGCGGTGTCACACCGATCGACTACAACAAGGAGGACGCCGCTTGAACGTCACCGGGCCGCCGCCGAAGTTCTACGGAACTCGGGACATCCTCCCCCCCCGGCCGACGCCTGTTTCAAGCCTTCCCCGGGGGAGGCTTCTTTGTGGTGTTTGTCGCACATCGCGACGCCCCAACCCGTAACGCGACATAACGGACATTATCGGCGGTCTAACAAATGCAAGACCGGGGCCCGTTCCAGCACGTTTCATCGGCCTTCTCAAGGGAACGGTCCGAGGAACGGTGCTCCGAGCACCCGGCGTTCGGCGTTTGTGCGGCGCCAGCGCCACGGGCCTGCAACAGTCACTACGACGGCGAACTCGTCGCCGCGAGGCTTACCCAGACGAACTCGTCCTGCCGTCTGGTGTGTGTGAGTGTCGGCTGGTCGTTGCGGCTCTCGCTGGCGAGCCGAAGCGGATGACGTTGGCGTCGGGGTCAATGAGAACACCCGCATGCTGTCCCGACTCGGTGTCTTCGGGAAGCCTGACGTCGGCGCCGGCAGAACTGCACCTCTGAACCAATGGATCGGCGTCGTCGACGAAGAGATACGCGGAACTGGGGCCGGCCTTCGAGTCATCGGGCAGGACCCCAAGATGAATCTCGACGCCCTCACAGGTTGCGAAGCCGTACCCGCCGTTCTCATACTCCCTCGTCCTGAAGCCGAGCAGTTTGTAGTACTCGAGGGACTGGTTGAGGTCGCGGACGGGAAAGATCGGAGCGACTCTCTTAAGGGTTCCCATGGAGACGGAGCGTACCTACCGATACCGCTGCCCAGAACTTCGTGACCGGCTCGACAAGGTGGCCACAAGCTGAGTCGACTAGTTAGCCAAGAATGACGACAGTCAGAGGCTCGAAGAGATAGATGCTAAAGACGTATGAGTAGATGGCTATCGGGTTCAGATGTGGGATGCCGGGCAGCTCGGTCACGAGACAGCCAAAGCGACGGTCTGGACGTGAGCCGGTCCCCTTTAGTAATGGCGGAGATGTGCCACTTGAGTCGAAGGAACATTAGATTGCGTAGGGTGAATCTTGACGGTCGGGTTTACGCTGATTGAGATCAGCGAAGCGGCGCCGACCGGGAGTTTGCGGTTTAGAGGCCACGGTAGGACGGAAGGCACACGTTGCAAGGAGCAGGCCACAGTGGCAGAGTATGCGGTACCCAGACAACAGGCATGATGAGTAGGTATTGATTGTGTGCGTGTGAGAGGATATTCATCCGCGGGGGCGGAAATTGCGTTCCGTGACTGGCCGGCACGAAGGGGCAAGTCGTTACGGCGTTGCAAGACGCGCCGGCGACCTGGTCGGAAGGCGGACTCGGATTCGGCCCGCGTTCTGACGTGCATGGCGTTGTTTCGGCGGGGGGCGCGAAGCACTCCTGCCAAGGCAAGAAGGCGCGGCCCGTTTCTTATCTGCGCGGCCGTGCATCCTCATCTCGGGACTGAAGGGGGTTCGTCGATGACGTGGGCAGGGTCGTGGTGTTCTGGCCCCCACCTGGTGGAATGGGTCAGCGGCGGCACGACACTCCCCCATCGCCGGTTCGCGGTAGCGGGGCGCTACAGCCCGAGGACTTGAACCGGGACGGTAACCGCAGTCAACTGGCGGGACCATGAGCACCGGATTACGTGCGCAACACTGCGGCGAGGGCGGCGAACTGTGACCAGCGTCCCGGTCGTGGAACTCGAAGCTGGCCCTATCGCGGCCGGCGGCGGTTGCGTCGCGAGAGCCGATGACGGGCGTGTCGTTTTCGTGCGCCACTGCTTGCCTGGTGAGCGAGTACGTGCGGTGATAACCGAGGAGACGAAGTCGTACCTTCGAGCTGACGCAGTCGAGATTACGCACTCCTCTCCGGACCGGGTGCCGCCTCCATGTCCCTACGCGGGGCCTGGACGATGCGGAGGCTGCGACTGGCAGCACGTGGCCGTTGAGGCACAGAGGAGCCTGAAAGCATCGCTCGTGGCCGAGCAGCTACGACGGCTTGCTGGCATCGAGCGTGTCATCGAGGTCGAGGAGGTTCCCGGCGCTCCAGATGGGCTGGGCTGGCGGACTCGTGTTCGCTTCGGGATCGACGATGCCGGTCGGGTTGGGCTTCACAGGCATCGATCCCACGAGCTGGAGCCGGTGGACCACTGCCTGATCGCCTCCGCCGCGGTGGAGGCGATCGGCGTCGAGAGCCACCTGTGGCCCGACGTCGACGACCTCGAGGTGTTCGCGTCCGACGAGAGCGGCGAAAGCGTGCTGTCACTCACTTCGCGTAGCCGGCGGCTTCGGGGGCTGCCATCGCTCGACACCGGACTCGTGGTGAACGGGCGCGTTGCCCGCGGACCAGAGAGACTGGTCTTCAGAGTCCTGCAGCGCCGCTACGAGGTGAGCTCCGGCGTCTTTTGGCAGGTACACCCAGGTGCCGCAAACGCCCTTGCTCGGGCCGTGCTGGATGGGCTCGACGCACAGCCCGGAGACCGCGTGGCCGACTTATTCGCCGGGGCCGGTCTGTTTGCGGGGCTTGTTGGTGATGTCGTGGGCGCGACCGGGTCGGTGCTCGCAGTGGAGCGAGACCGGTGGGCGTGCGCGGACGCGGCGAGGAACACGTCTGATCAACCTCACGTCGAAGTGCTCAAGGCGGCTGTCACACCAGCTCTGGTTAGCGAGCGGCTCGGCGGTGTGGATCTCATCGTGCTCGACCCGTCCCGGGAGGGCGCCGGGCGGCCTGTGATGACCTCGCTGGTCGCGCTTCAGCCGGGGCCCCGCCGGGTCGTCTATGTCGCCTGTGATCCGGCCTCGTTCGCGCGTGACCTGCGCGTTGTAATCGACTCAGGTTGGGCACTGCGTTCGCTGAGGGCGTTCGATCTGTTCCCGATGACCGAGCATATCGAGATAGCGGCAGTCGTCGAACCTCCCCAGACGGGCTGAAGCCAAGGTCGCTAGCGTGACAGCGGCACGTCTCGCATGGCTCGTGCAGGGAAACAGGATGTCGCCGCTATACGACACGAGCTGTTCGTTGTTGTCGGCCGTCGTCGTGGTTCTCGCGCCGGGCCAGGGCACCCGGGGGTTCCTGGCGCACTGCTGAGGTGACGGGCGCCCGAGCACGAGTCAGTGTGGCTCCACTCGAGGGTTGGAGCCCTCTCTCGTCGCCTGCGGTGCGCACCAACCGCCGGGGCTCGGACCACGCCTGCCGTCGAGCCAGATGGTCCATGGTTCGATCGCACCGATTCGGAGAAGCCCCATCGAAGCCCAAGGGTCGTCGGCGAAACGTGCCCCAATCTCGCGCTCGTCGGCGGCCTCGATGACGAGCAAGGCCCGCTCGCCGTCTCCGAGCGGGCCGCCAAGGATGACAAAGCCGGCCTCGACGAGCCGGTCCATGAACGCCGCGTGCTCGTCCCAGGCATCCTGCTCCCGGATGTAGCGGGAGACGTCCCAGTTGGGCCCGTTAACTGTTGTCAACACGAAGAAAGCCACGACGTCAAGGTACTGATCGACTCCCGGGAGTCATTTCGTTATGCGCAGACTCCGAGGAAGCGCCCAGGGCCGCGAGCAGGGGCGTGACGTGAGCCCGTCCATGTGGGTTATCCGGACCGGTTGCTTCGGACGGCGACGAAGGAAGATGCGGCCGTCAGGATCATCCAGCAGTTTCCTCGGGCCGGAAAGACTTGCCCCAGCGCTTTCCCGCCCTCCAGGGCCCCTAGCGCGTGTCGACGACCTGGAAGGCCTCCGCAAGCCGCCCTTCCGGCATGTCCAGAGCAGTGGCGTTAGCAGCCGCCCACGAGCGGATCATCTCTTCGAGGTTCTGGGTCTCGGCCAGCTGACTCTGGTGACTGCGTAAGGCGGCAAGCTTGCGTTCGATCGTTGCTGTGATGTCCACGCCACGCGTCGAGCGTGGGGAAGCCATGAGCCAGACCTCCTCGACCACATGGGGCTCGAAGCCGGCCTCAACAAGCTCGGGATAGGCGTACGGGTTTCTCGCATCCGGGTACACCGCCTGCAGCGTGGCCTCGCCGGCCGCGAGATGGTCCGGGTGGCTCGCGCGGATGCGCTCCCAGTTGCGCTCCGGCGATTGGCAGACGACTCGGTCGGGCCGCACAATCCGGATCATGCGGGCGATGTCACGCCGAAGCTCGAGCGAAACCACGAGGGAGCCGTCCGGGTAGCCGAGGAAGTGCACGTCGGTGACACCTACCTCGGCCGCTGCCTTGCGCTGTTCGTCCTGGCGGATCTGTCTGAGCGCGGCGGCCTCGATGCCCGGGATCGCACTTCCGGCCGCCCCGTCGGTCACGATGCAATACGTGACAGAGATTCCCCGGTCGGTCCAAGTCGCGATCGAACCGGCCGCGCCGAAGTCCACGTCGTCCGGGTGCGCCGTGACGACTAGCACTCTTGTCGGATCGGGCGACGCGCTCACGACACGACGCTTCTCGGGAGCACCACGGGGATCACCCGGGTCGTTTTCTCCTCGTACTCGGCGAAGCCCGGGTAGCGCTCGGACTGGATGGCGTAGGGACGGTCCCGCTCCTCGCGGCCCGCCATCTCGACGTCAACCTCGAATGTCTCCGGCCGGACCTCAACGGCCGCACGGCGATGAGCGAGAAGGTTGTGGTACCAGTCAGGGTTGGTAGGGGCACCGGCCTTGGACGCGAAGACCCCGAGCCTGTCCCCGTCGGCGAGGTACATCACCGGTGTCGTGCGCTTGAGACCGGTCTTCGCGCCAGCGGTGGTAAGCAGCAGAAGAGGCGCCCCGGAGAACTGCCCGCCGACTTCTCCCCCCTGGGCGCGGAACTCGTCGACGATCTTCTGGTTCCAGTTGTCGCGGTCCGTCATCGTTCCTCCGAATTGACGTGGGGGTCGGAAAGTCCCCGCGACGGTAGCGCCGGTTGGCGCGTCGTCCGCTCCGCTGTGCCCGGGAATCACGGCGTTGGTCAGTCGAGCGCCAGCCGATCGATCAGAAGCGATTGAATCGAGCGCCCGATCGGTCCTCTCTCGTCCCAGAGCCTGCTCTCTGAGATACCGATCCCCTGTGGCTCTGCCAAGGTACGCGACTCGAGACCGACCCACTCCCCCATCGGCAGTCGGCTGACGTGGATCGTCAGGTCCGGATTGATGAAAAGCCAGTCGTCGTAGCTGAGTGGCGAGCTCACGCCGTTGCCGAAATCCGCAGCGGTTGCCACCCGTTCGAGCGGTGACGGCCGCTCGCCTGCGACCACCGGTACACGAAGACGCACCCACACCGTCGCGGGCCCCGGCGACTCGAACGCACCCTCGACAAAGCGCAATTCCGCGCCCTCACTGTGGAAGGTTCTCGGGACTCCCTCCCAGGTCATCGCGACGCTGCTCTCAGGCGGGGCAAACGCGAGCTCGGTCAGACGAGCTGCCTTCGGCAGCTCCATGTTTGCGGTGCGGATCCGCAAAGCACGTCCGAGCGCGACCTCAATCCCGTCTTGGCGACCGATCACCTCGACAAGCTGGACCTTGCGCCCGGGCCGGATCAGCCGGGCTTCTAGGGAGATCGGGGCGAGACTCACGGGCCGGACCAACTCGACGGTGAGCCTGGCGACCCTCAAGCGCTCATCGGGTTCGCAGCGCTGAGCTTCCCGGGCGATGAGGCCGGCAACCGGACCGCCGTGTAGGTGCTCGGCGGTCCAAGGCCCGAGAGCGAATGCGGTCGGTCGGAACCCGCCGCGCACGGCGACGAATAAGGCCTTGGCGGTGTCGGTTTTCGGGATGGGCGTCACAGGCATCCTCGGCGTCGTCGAAAGGGCGGAGCAGGTTCGGGGACCACCGGATCGTACCGGCGACCCGGAGCTTGTCCGGCGAAACGTCACTGCCAGGAGTGCTCGCGATCGCGAGCGGCTGTCCCCGCCCGACTGCTACACTGCCGAGGTCCGGTCGGTTGACCGGTTTCCGGCTATGGCCGGTGAGGCCTCGAGACGACGTTCTGGTTGGCCTTCCTTTAGAGCTGACTGGAGTCTTCTTGCCACCCACCTTCGCCGATCTTGGCGTGCCCGCCGACGTCGTCGCGCTGTTGGCGCGCGACGGCATCACGACACCGTTCCCGATCCAGGCGGCGACGCTTCCTGACGCGCTCGCCGGCCGGGACGTCTCCGGCCGGGCGCCGACGGGTTCTGGCAAGACTCTCGCCTTCGCGATCACGATCACAGAGGCCCTCACCTCCGGCGGTTCGCGCTCCAGGGCGCGCTGTCCTCGAGGTCTCGTCCTCGTGCCGACCCGGGAACTCGCCGCTCAGGTGTGCGGCGTGCTCAGTCCGCTCGCTAGGACTCGCAAGCTCACGGTCGCGGCTGTCTACGGCGGTGCCGGTTACGGCCCCCAGCTGCGGGCCCTGCGCGATGCCGTCGACATCCTGGTGGCCTGTCCCGGTCGGCTCGAAGATCTCATCGAGCGGCGCGAAGTGAGTCTTGCGGAGGTGAGCATCGCCGTTGTCGACGAGGCGGACCGGATGGCCGACATGGGCTTTCTCCCGGCCGTGCGACGGATCCTCGACCAGACCGCGGCCGACCGCCAAGTCCTGCTGTTCTCGGCCACCCTCGACGGCGAGGTGGACGTCCTCGTCCGCCGGTATCAGTCGAATCCGGCCCGCCACGAGGTCCAGCTGACAGCGGCCTCCTCCGGCGAGGTGCGCCACATGTTCTGGAAGGTGGACCGCAATGACCGGGTCACGCTCGCGACCAAGGTCGTGACGGGCCATCCGAGCTCGATCGTCTTCTGCCGGACGAGGCACGGTGCCGACCGGCTCTCACGGCAACTCGTCAGCGCCGGCGTTGACGCCGTGGCGCTGCACGGGAGCCGCACCCAGGCCCAGCGCGACCGGGCCCTGAAGGCCTTTCACTCCGGGGTGGCCCGCGTCCTCGTCGCCACCGACGTGGCCGCGCGAGGCATCGACGTCGAGAACGTTGCCTGCGTGCTCCACTTCGACCCGCCCAGCGATCACAAGGACTACGTGCATCGTTCGGGTCGCACCGGCCGGGCGGGCGCGGACGGAACGGTCATTTCGCTCATTACCTCAGACCAGTCGAGCTCTGCCCGCGCCCTGCAGCGTGCACTCGGGCTTCCCCAGAAACTCGAGCAACCCGTCAACCTTCCGCCTGTCCAACAGCGCGTGGCGAAACCCGCGACCGTCTCGGAGATGACACGGACGAAGACTGCTTCGCAGGCGGCTGTGCCACTACGCACGGGGCCGGACAACGCCAAGCGGTCAGGGCGCTCTGCCCGGCCGGTGCGTGCCGGGCACTTACACCCGGCAAAGGGAGAGGTCCGTGGTGGTCGGTCGCTCCGTCCGGCGACCGGCACGCTGAAGTGGTTCGACCCGGTCAGAGGTTTCGGATTCATCACCCCCGACGCGGGGGGTCGTGACGTGTTCGTGCACCGGTCTGCGCTCAGTGAGAACGACGAGGCACTTGGCGAGGGAGACCGTGTTGAGTTCCTGTCCCGCCCGGGACCGAAAGGCCTCGAGGCTGTGGAGTTGCGCGCCGGCTGAGAGCCTCGCAAGCGACGGTCGCGAGTCGCCGTCACTCGATCTGCGCGTGGCTCTGACGCGCCCCGCTCAGCTCGAGCCGGCCTCTGGTGCCGGCTTGAACCCCAACACCAGGGACACCGTCACAAGCGTGGGCCCGCGGTACAGCTCGATCGTCACCCTCTGGCCGGGGTGGGCTGCGCCCACGGCCTCGGTGAGAGCAACGTCGGTCGTGATGGTGCGACCGGCAAAGCCGACGATGACGTCACCGGCGACGATCCCGGCCAGCTCGGCCGGGGCTCCCGGGAACACGCTCACCACCAGTGCACCGCTCGTTGCGGTGAGCGCCCAGCTGGCCCGCTCGGAGGGAGTGACCGAGACCACTTCGACGCCCAGGAAGGCCTTCGGCCTGCCGATGGTGCCGCCCTTTCGGAGTCCGGGGATCAGAGCGCGGATGTTGGCGATAGGGATCGCAAAGCCGATGTTCTGCGTGGGCGCGTTTCCCGTCGTGCTCGCCGCGGCCGCGGTGCTCATGCCGATCACCTGACCGGCGCTGTTGACGAGCGGTCCACCGGAGTTCCCCGGGTTGATCGGCGCCTGCGTCTGCAAGAGCCCGCTCAGCGACTCGCTTCCGGCGCAGTTGTTCCCCCCGGCCGTGATGGACCGTCCTTCCGCGGAGATGATGCCTTCGGTGACCGAGGGCGTGCTTCGCGAAAGATCCAGCGCGTTCCCGATCGCGAGAACATCCTCCCCGACCGCGATCGTGGCGGAATCGCCGAACGAGACCGCCCGCAGCGAGCTGGGCCCGCGCACTTGCAGAAGTGCGACGTCGTAGCTCGGGTCCGTACCAAGCAGGGTTGCCGGGTAAGCCCTCTTCTGGGCGTGGAACGTGACTGTTATCTGGGTCGCGTTCGCTATCACGTGATCGTTGGTCAGGATCTCGCCACCGCCGGTGAGGATCATCCCGCTGCCTTCTTCGGACTGTGTCCCACCACCGAGAGGTCCCGATGTGCAGCCCGGGCCGAACGCCTGGATCGCGACCACCGACGGCAGCACACGTGCGAGCACGGCCTGGACGCCCTTCATGCCGTGGAAGACGCTCGTGTTGGGCGAGAAGTTGACGTCCGTGGTGTTGTGGGCGCGGATCGTCGCGGCCACCCCTACACCCGCTCCCAAGCCTGCCGCGGCGCCGACCAACAAGGCGATGAGCAGAACGGCGATCCACCCACGACGCGTGTCGCCGCCATCGGGATCTTGAGCGGGCGCACCCGTTACAGGCCAAGAAATAGAAGGCGATACTGCCTCTCGGTCTTCACCGCGCTCCGGTGCTGAAAGATGGTCGTCACCGGCCCAGACGTCATCGGGGGACCGCCCGGTGGCGTCGCCGCGTTCCACATTTGAGGTTGTATCGCGTCGGCGGGCAGAGTGTGGCGCATGACCGTTCGCGGGCCTTCGGGGAGTCCCACTTCGCAAACTCGGCTGCAGCCTGTAGTTTGACCGCAGCATGTCTAACCGTCTTGACATCGAACTGACCAGCATCCGTAGTGACGGCAGCTACACCTGGCGCGCTGCCGGGGCTCGCCAGCCGAAGGGCGTCATCGACGCGAAGGTCCTCGCCGACAACGCGAAGGTCGGAGACATCTTGCGTGTCGAGGCAGAAGTCGAGATCGATGGGATCACTATTCTCGGGGTCCTGCCCCCCAAGGAGAAGGTGACGCCGGAGGGGCGCATCGAGCTGCTCGGTTCCTCCAAGCCGATTCCTGCGGTCACGACAGTCCTTCTTTCCGAAGGTGGCCGCGGCGACCGTCGTGATCTCCTCGACTCTCCGCGTCGCGGCGATCGAAGCGGTTCGCGCGATCGCCGGCCGGCGCGAGGAGCAGAGCGCCCAGATGCCCGGCGGCCCCAGCCTGCTGTAGGCGGTACAGAACCGGGCGCCGAGCAAAGACCGGAACGGCGACCGCGTCCCGACGGAGCCTCCCCGGGCAGGTCCCCTCGCAGCGCTGACGGTCGTCCTTCCCCAGGCGCCGATCGCAGACCCGAACGGCGGCCGCGTGCAGAAGCGGAACTTGGGGTCGGATCTCCCCGCGGCACAGAGGGCCGTCCTTCCCCAGGCGCCGACCGCAGGCCCGAACGGCGGCCGCGCCCGGAGGGAGCTGGCGAGGGGGGGTCTTTCCGCAGCGCACAGGGCCGGCCCGCAACTTCGGGCGGCGAGCGGCGGCCTTCGGCGCGTCGTCCCGGGGCGCCCACCGGCGAACGGGGCCCCGGCGACGGCAGACAACCCGCGTCCGCTCGCGCCGCACAGCCGCAGACGCCGGCTCGCAAGGCGGTCCCCCGCTTTGAACCCGGAACGGTGCATCGTGATCTCTTGTTCGCAAGCCTGGCATCCGAACAGCGGCCTATCGCTGAACGCCTAGCTGCTGGAGGCATACCCGCAGTTCGCAGAGCGATCGCCGCGGAACGCGAACGCGCTCGCTCAGAAGGCAGGCCCGAGGTGACAGGCGAGGCGATCTTTGCTCTTGCCGAGCAGCTCGCCCCCTCGGTCAAGCAGGCGATCTGGCTCGACCGGGCCGAAGCGGCTGTTGCCCAGCTCGACCAGATCTCTCTACGGGACCTTCGCACGACAGTGGTGGCGGCGGCCCCTCGTGACGAGGCATCGCGGGACCTCGACCGCAAGCTTCGCGAGGAGCTCGATCGGCGCGTCAAGAAGCTCCGCTCGCACTGGGAGGAACAGATCACCCACGCCCTTGAAGAAGGCCGGGTTCTCCAGGCGCTGCGGTTCTCGGCGCAGCCCCCGGAGCCGACAGCGCGGTTCCCGGCAGCGCTTGTGGGCCGGCTCTCGACCAGCGCGGGCGCGTCGATGACCTCCAGTACCACAGTTGAGCGCTGGCTGGCCATCCTCGATGCCGCTGTGAGCTCCCCGATCAGGCGCCAGATCCATCCAGAAGGCCTGCCCGAGGATCCCTCCGGTGAGGTCGTGCGAAAAGCCCGCGTTGCTGCGGGGAGTATCCCGGCGTTGGCACCCATGCTCGGGCTGTCAATGCCACCTCCACCTAAGCCCCTGCGAACGGCCCGGCCCCCTCGCCCGACGCGACCGCCCCGCCCGGCCACGCGCCCACCGCGCCTGGCGGCTTCGGCCGGCGTGGTCGCCGGCGCCGAGACGGGCCCGAGCGAGGTTCAGACGGAGGCCCGCGAGGACCATGCTCCGCCAGGGGCAGTTGAAGAGGTGGAGACGCCCCGGACGACCGAGCCTTCCGACGACCATGCTCCCTCAGAGGCGGCCGGAGAGGTGGAAACGGCCTCGGCGGAGGCTTCGGACGCTGCCGCCCCGCCAGAGGCTTTTGAAGCCCCACAGGAAGCTCTCACGGAGGTTCCTGTGGACTTTGCAGCTGCAGTCGCTCCTGAGCCCACGGAGGGCGCCCTGACCGAGTCTCCCCCGGAGTTCGTAGGCTCCGCGGACGACACGTCTCCAGGGGACAACGCTCCAGCTGAGGCTGACAACGCTCCAGCTGAGGCTGACAACGCTCCAGCTGAGGCTGACAACGCTCCAGCTGAGGCTGACAACGCTCCAGCTGAGGCTGACAACGCTCCAGCTGAG
>Ga0187856_1003385_pt1 | contig 11168 bp, 4 predicted proteins | sample June2016WEW_8_40_FD_132443 | JGI IMG/M metagenome (GOLD analysis project Ga0187856, IMG submission 132443) | Peatland microbial communities from SPRUCE experiment site at the Marcell Experimental Forest, Minnesota, USA - June2016WEW_8_40 | ecosystem: Environmental > Terrestrial > Soil > Wetlands...
CAGCGGCCGTCGGCAATGATTTCGGCCGCTCCGCGGCTGTCGCGCAGCGGCTCTTGAATTTCGTCCTGTTCGTCACGGTGCTGACGAGTTCGATCGCTTTCGTCGAGCCGTCGCCGCACGACGCGTTGATGTTCGTGCTTTTGGCCATGTGCATCGGCGCGCGCGTTCATTTCGACCGCAAGCTCGTTCCGCTCCTCCTGCTGTTGACGATCTGGCTGGTAGGCGGGTGTCTGTCGCTCATTCAGGTTGGTGACCAGAAAGACGCCATCCAATACGCGGCAACGTCGGTTTATCTCGGCATTGCCGGCGTGATGTTTGCGTGCCTGTTCTGCGAGGGGAGTTTGGCGCGGCTCGTGATCGTGCGCCGCGCCTACATCCTCGCGGCGCTGATCGCGACGGCGGCAGGCTATGTCGGTTTCTTCCATCTATTGCCGGGTTCCGACATCTTTTTGCACAGCGACCGGGTCAGCGCCACGTTCAAGGACCCCAACGTCTATGGACCATTCCTGATCTATGCGCTGCTTCTGCTCATCATCGGGCTCGTTACGCGCGGCATCAGACTTGTCAGCCTCGTCGTGGTGGCGGTGCTGTTGGGCGGCCTTTTTTTGAGCTTCTCGCGCGGCGCCTGGACGCATTTCGCGGTGTCGGCGACGGTCGCCATTGCGATTCTGCTCGCGGTCACACGCGACCCGCGCATGCGCTACCGCATCGTGTTGTTCGGCGTCATCGCCGCGATCGCTGCCGCGCTGCTCGTGATGGCGCTGATGTCGATCGATTCCGTGCGCGACATGTTCATCGAGCGCGCGAGAACGATCCAGCCCTACGATGTCGGACCGGGCGGCCGGTTCTGGGAGCAGAAGCAGGCGCTGAGCGTGATCCTCGATCACCCGAATGGCATGGGGCCCTTCGAGTTCAGCCGCGTGTTCGGCGCGCAGCAGCACGACGTCTACATGCAAGGATTCTTGGTCTATGGCTGGGTGGGCGGCGCCGCCTATCTGACGCTGGTCGCAGTCACATTGGTGACGGGGCTGCGCGCGGTGGCCGTGCCGACTCCGTGGCAATATTATCTGATCGCCGCCTATGCCGCCTTCGTCGGTGAAGCGTGGGAAGGCCTGATCATCGACTCCGACCATTGGCGCCACTTTTTTCTGCTCCTTGGCCTGATATGGGGCCTGACGGCAGCCACCATCAATCTCCGCGGCTCGCGATATCAATCGCGAACTTGGCCCGTCGGGCACTTGCACTCAAAAGACTTGCCGGCAGCGTTTTAGCGCCCAAAAATCCGGAAGGCGGCCCGGTCGAACAAGACCTCGAAGAGGTTCTTCGCCCAGGATCGGTCGGCCGCTCGCAATATATCAAAAAATAGATCGTGCGGGGGAGATGATGTCGATTCATCCCCGCCACAGCGCTCACATAGGCGGCCAGTCGGGTGCGTGATCGCTCGTGCAATCTCAAGCAGGCCTCGCTGATAAGGCTGACTGGCGATTTGGCAGCCGAGAAGCCGCGCCTGACGTGCGCAGCCGATATTGGCGGGCGCAAAGCAGCGCGTTGCCATGCGAAACATCGGCAAATCCGCCTCCTGGTCGCCGACGGCGATCGTCTCTGCGTCCGGCCCCACGACCCAATCGCGGAAGGTCTCAAGGCCGACGCCCTTGTCAAGGTCCTTTGCCGTAATCGTCGTATCGATCGTTGTGTGATGGAAGCAAAGTCGATCAAGTCCCAAATCCGTCATCAAATGCTGGACGAGAAGCGTCGGCAGAGGGGCCACATCGCCATCACCGACGCCGGCCGAGCGGATGAACCGCACTAATCTGGGAAACAGGCTGCGCGGCTTCTCCTGATAAGTGAAAGCGCGAATCGAATATTGATGGCGGTCGTCGAGGAACACCCCGGGAATCCGCCGCAGGTTTTTTTTGAGTTCGTCCAACTGCTGCGCCGCCTCCGGACTAATGATTACTCGCCCGCGCTGATTGACTGCATCCCAAAGATAGCTGCCGTGCTCGGCGACGCCTCCGGCCAACGAGTACGCTTCGCAATAGGCCTTCACTTCAGCAACCGAGCGCGCTGTGTTCACCACGACGCAGACGTCATGGGCGTTCAACACCATAAGCGCCTCGATGCCGGCGGCCGTCGTAGACGGAAATCCAAACAGCCGGCGGTCAATCACGCCATCGATATCGAGCATGACGAGCGGCGCGCGCCAACGTGAGCTTGCCGGTCGACGACTGTGACGGCCGCAATAGTGCGCGGTCTGGACGGTGAGAAAGTCCCACGCGGCCATGAACCGCCGATGGAACGCCTGCTGCCGCTCGGTCACTGAGGCTTTGCCGAAGAGCTGATCGTGCGCCCGCTTCATCGCCCAAAGGCCCGCAAGCAACTTGTTGAGGAAGAGACGTTGCTCTACCAGAACGTCTCCCGACTCCTCGATGTATTGCCGGACCAGCTTCCTCTCCTCGTCGGGCGACAGCTCCAAATTCAAGATCGTGTCCGCCAAATCGTAAGCAGGATCGACCACATTCAATTCCTCTTTGCCCAGTCCGTGGTGTTCGTAATCGGTCTTGAGCAGTCCGTGCGGTCCGACGATCCATTCATCGCGTTGCATGTTGCCGTCGATGAACGCCGGGAAGGGGCAGGGTTGTCGGCGCAATAACCGTCCGAGTCGCGGCCCGGTAAGGACGTTTATGGGAAAGGGTCCGTAGGCCCTGCTGAGCGATTCTCGCAACAGCCGAATACCGTTGTCTTGCCGGGGCGGATCCATACCGGCGACCGAATCGGTTGCAAGACTGAGGCGGCGAGCCCTCGCGGCGATGTATGACGCGGCGACATCGATGCGCGTGGATGCTTGACCAAGGCCGTTCAGGTCGGGCGCGGAATCCGCAATCCATTCCATGTATAGAATACCGTCGCGCAGCCCCAGAATTGGCGGAACGAAGCCCGCGAGCCGCTGCCCAGCAAGAAAAGCATGGTACCCTAGCCATCCCCAGCCGACGCTCTTGGCGAGCACATAACGGGTCTCTTTTTGCCCTTGCAGCGTTTCCAGCTCAACTTCGAAGATTCGTTTGAGTCGCGCACCGCGCTCGTCCGACACGCCATTCTGCAAATGGGAGTTCAGCTCCTCGGCACGCCCGCTGTTGATCACAGACGCACGGACGAAATTTCGACTACCGAAGTATTCGGCTAATCGGCCCTGCACCGTATTCAGCTCAAGCAGCCTGCGCTTGTGCCATTGTTCGGGCTCCAGAGAGACCACGAGATCGTCGGAAAGCGATTTGAACCAATTTCGCCTCGCCGGGTGAGATGGAACCAGAGCTCTCAGTTTGTCCCGGCCAAATCCCGCCCGGCGCGCGATCTCAAGTGCCGTGAGAATCGTGCCGCCCGTGTGCGGTGCATCGTCCACGATGAGGGCGGTGTATCCTCTTTCGGCGTAGCGTCTTAGCTCTTTTCGCTCCCGACGTCCTGCGCCTTTGCTCGGCGCCAGCGTGAGCAATGACACCTTTTCGTAGCCTTGGGCCGCGAGAAAGGCTCGCAACAGAGGCGTGAAATAGGAGCCGGATGTGCGCAGCCCCACAAGTAGGATCGCTTGCGAGCGGTCGGGAAAGCGCCCGATGTAGCATTTCCCCAGCGCGATGACGTCGTGGTGGGTCAGGTCGAGGCGGCGGAATGCAGACGGGATAGCAATGCCTGCGGCCTGTATATCGGAGGGCAATGGCGTGCTTAGCAGGACCGCCAGCTTGCCGCCCGATTCAACGAAGGCGCCCGAATCCATCGCCTTTTCAGAAACGGCGACGGAAAGAAACTCATGGAGGGCGGCGAGCCAGCGCTCTCTCCAGCGACGAATATCCGCCCGCCGCCGCGCCCGCAGATTGCCCAGAACGTTTTCTGTTATCCACCTGGCAGCACGGCCAGCCCGCGTGGCTGCAAGTCGCCACGGCAGTCGCAGGCCGGGACCCCGCAGATACTCGTCGACACAGTTCAGCACTGCACACGAAAGCAGATACACATTGGTGACGACTTCAGCGGCCTGCCAATCGTACGGCACGACCGCCAGCCTGCTGATCTCTTCGCGAATGTGTTTGATCGCTTCCCGAACCGTCAGATGCGGATTAAGACACCAAGCATAGCTTCCATAGAATTCCAGCTCGGTCGGCAGAAGCCCTTCAGGCGCAGGCGATTTCTCGCGCTCCAATTCGTATCGGACCATTTCCGGCGCAAGCATTGGCGTCCCTTTGTTGTTGGCAGCGCGCACGGGATCAAGTTCGGGAAAAGGTGCTCTGTTCTCCCGGTGAGTATCCACAGTCCTAAAAGCTCGTGATTTCGCTCGCGACTGCATGATCACGATTCCACTCGCTGCTTGGCAGGAAATGCGCGGCTATCTTCCAGTTGCCCGCTGCGGCTGTTTAGTTCGGCATTCAGTCTATCGAGCATAGAGTCCATACGAGGGACGACGAGTTGGGTGAGAAGCCGACGACCCAGCCCGCGGAGTAACCACGACTGCTCAAGTACTTTCGACAGATGCAAGTATGCGCAAACGCGGATTTCATCTAGCGCGCGCTGTTTTTCTTCAAAGGAGCCGACCGTCTCGATGAAAGCTCGTAAAACGCTCTCGGTGAACATTTGTCTGCGCAACCGCGCGGTCGGGTTTCCGATAAGGTCTCTCACGTCCGTACCCAAATCGCGCAGGATGTGGCCGAGCTCGAGCACAGCCGGACGCCAGCCGTTGGTAACATCGTTGCAAACACCGCAACACTCCTGCGTGCCCGGATCGACGAGTGATAAATTCCTGGCCTGGATGTCATAGAGGATGTTTTGGAGTCCCAGATCGCCGTGAAGTTGCCCCAGCGACCAAACTTCCCGCATGGCGGCGACGAGCGCGCGACCGAGAGCATCCAATATCTCGGGTTTCAGATCATCGTCTGTCGCCGCGCTGGACTTGAGATCCTTTTTTGCTGAAACTGCGGTCATCACCAGCGCCAGGGGTGATGTGCAGACGTATAGCGGTTTCGGGATGGTGATTTTCCAGCCATTGACGATGCGGCCGTCCAGCGCTGCATGCAGCCGTGCCAGCGAGGCGAATTGTGCATTCACCATTTTCGGCGTCAGCCGAGCCTCCGGCTTGTACACCTTGATCACCAGATTGTGGTGGCTGCGCCAAAGCGGCTGGCGGTCTTTGCACTGGACCGCATAGACACTTGAGTGATCCCCTTCTCCAAGCCACGCAATCGCCCAACGGCTGGGATCAGATGTTTCGGTGAGTTTCTGGAGGACCGCAATCGTGGGTGCGCTGTCGCGGGGCCGCGGAACGACCGTCAGAAACGCTAGCCACCGACCAGCCGACCCGACCACATTGCCCGATAACAATCCGTAGGCGGCCCCCAGCAGCCCCCATTCGGTCATCAGACACCAGACCAGGAGCACGGTGAGAACCGCCCCGATGGCACTGATGCAAAGAGTTGCGCGGGCACGCTCCATGCTTGCCAAGGCATTGGCAGCGGGACTGCCCAGGGCCGACGCCAAGGTTGCGAATGCCAGGATCGTGACCGTGTGGCCATATCCTTCGTATTCCCTGCCGTGGAATAGGAAACGCATCACGTCCTCGCCGGCCAACAGGACCAGCACGCAGAACGGACCGATCGCGGCACCGAGCAACAGCACATCGCGGATGGCTTGGCGCCGCAGCCCAGCGCCGCCTCCGTCCTTCCAGGCCAAGACTGATTTCGGCGTCAAAATATTATTGAGACCGTAGATCAGAGGGTTTGCAAACGCTACGACGGTCATGCAAGCAGTGTAGGCGCCAGTAACCGCCGCGCCGGCGATCATTAGTGACAGCCAGTAGGTAATATACGCCTGCACCTGCACCATGATCTGGTTGACCACGAGCCATTTTCCTAAACTCCAACTTTGCTTCATCGTCGCCCGTACTTGGCCGATGCGGATCGCAAAGTCGGCGCGGGAGAGATACAAGCATCCGACAAGGGCCAAGCCGCTCGCTACGCCGAGGGCCCCGCACGCCGTGACGGCAGACATGCGCCCCGTCCATCCCAGCCATTCCAATGTGCAAATCTGAATCGCTGCCACAGCCACGTCCAGCGTCAGCGCATACGCCATCTGAAAATGGGTGAAAGCGAACCGCCGGAAAAAATCTCGGAGAAGCGCAAACGGCATGACGCCCGCCAATGCCCAGGTGATTGCCATCAGCTCCGGGCCCGCGCCATCCGCATACAGGCCCAAAGCGGTCATCGTCAGCACGATAGTGATCAGCGCCGATAGCAGGCCGCTGAGTGCGAGGGAGCTGCCTGCATGTTCAACTGGCGTTCCCAATGGGCGGTGCCGCTGGATTGCGTAGGGCAGCAAGATAAGCTGTCCCTGGATCGTAAATGCCGATGCCAGCACAGAGATTCCGATTGCGTAAATCCCCAACTGGCTCGCATCGGTGCAGCGACCGATTATGATCGTGGTCAGAAAACTGGCCGCGCTGACCACCGCTTGATCTGCCAGCGCCAATACATGATCTCCCGAAATCAGACGCAAGAGACCTGACCGTGCCCTTCCTCCGCCTGCTCGGTCCGTGTTCGCGCCTTTGGGTTCACTGGCCTCCCAGCCCGGTGCTGTCGGCGCGATCGTGGCGCTGGTAATTTTCAAATTGCACTCCGAGCTTTATTCGTGATGGCCTTTTGTGATCAACTGATCGGTTCGCATCAGCTATTCGAAATGGGCAAAATCTAAACGAAATTGGTGAGAACCAGATGGGCGACACCGACTCTTTCTCACATTATCGTTTACTTGCTATTAGGCCGACCGCCGATCGAGAGGTGGATGGGATATGGCTGTTCTACTCACGATCCGCCACTGCTTGCGAAGACGCGTGTGATTTCAATATCAATAATTGCGAACTGTGCGCACGCGCAGCAATCGAGAATTGCCGAGAACAAGGCTGATTGTAGGATTAATTAAGAATCTGTTTACCCATTTCACAGCGTTTCTCGCGCCTCTGGATTTTCGCGGCCAAGCCGTTTCGCCTTTGCTGTTGCGATCGGCGGCGAGTGGCAATTGGGTTCGCAGGCCGGCCTAGAATAGCCCACAGCGCACCGCAATCGCCGCGATCCATATCAGCCCGGCCAGGCACAGCGCGCAGAACACGGCGGTGGACCCGAAATCCTTGATCCGGCGAATCTCGACTTGCTGCTCACGCGTGACGTAGTCGGCAAGCTTCTCGATCGCCGTGTTCAGGAATTCCATGGCAAGCAGGAGGAGGAGCGAGCCGATCATTGTGACATACCAGGCCACGCTCGGCGCGACGATGAAGCCCAAAAGGACTGCCACCACCAGAAGGATCGCCTCCTGGCGCAGCGCAGCTTCGACGCGGATACCGTAGCGGAGCCCGCGCAGCGAATTGATGGTCGCGCTGTAAAGCCGCTTCACGGTGGGTCCATTATTCGGGGATAGGCGGAGGGGGGAACGTGAGCCACTCTACGTTATCGCGCGCCGGCGCGCGAGCGCACCGTGCGGCTTTGTGCTTGGCTTGTGCGATGGGGAGCGGCTCACTATAGTCCAGCCGCATGCTCGGAGCGTAGCGCAGCCCGGTTAGCGCACCAGTCTGGGGGACTGGGGGTCCCGAGTTCAAATCTCGGCGCTCCGACCATTCAAGTATTTGAATATCAACAGTTTTTAGACATTCGCCCACGTGATACTTTCTACAGCGATCACCTAAATCGCCACCGTGTCGCCACGCATCGAACATGCGGCAGTCGGCATTACTATCATGCGTCGCCGTGCTCGCGGGTGGCGTAGTGGGACTGCTTGGAAATTGAAGGCGGCGTAATCTCAGGCTTGTGCAACAAGCCAAATCCGGCGTTGGGATGAATTGAACATCCCGGTTTTGCTGTTACGTTGTTTTATCAACTTCCTGCTCAGTCCCTTCGTTAAGACTGGCTGATGTCACCGCGATTGCGCCGCGGCCCGCAGTGCACGGGTCCGCTGCCAGTCGATCTGGCGGGTGACGGGGTCGATGGCGACTTTGTAGACTTCCCGTGCCGCCTCGATCGTCACCTGTTCGTCGATGTAGACGTCCTCCCATACCGCTTGCGGGTCGCGCTCCTCGGGCCGGCCGACACCGCCTCCGCCGCTGGTGTCTTTGATGATGCGGTCGCCGTGATGAATTTTGTGCAGCCGATGAACCTTGGCCACCCGCGCCTCGCCGGTCGTGCCGTCGACGATCTGGCAGCGGTTGGGCAGCGTCGGCCGCCCGCCCAGACAGCCATGGGCGAAAGTGGTCTCGCCCATGCCGGCGCCGGTATGCATTCCCGCGTCATCGCCGAGATTGACCGCTTCCCAGTGGAATCCCGCTGCGCCCCGCCAGCGTCCCGCCCCGCAGGCATTTTTGCGGAATTCCCGGCTGACGATGAACCACGGATAGCGGATCTCGTAGTCTTCGGTATTGGGGCGGGCGATTTCGCCCAAAGTGCCGATCGATCCGGTCCCTTGGTATCCGTCATAGCCAAAGACGGCGCCGGCCCCGCCCTCGGCATGGTAGCCCGGAAACACGTAGAGTCCCTGGCTGCGCGGATTAATTCCGTAGATGTATTGACCGTAGCGCCGTCCCCATCCGGCCGCGGCTCTGGTCGGAACGGCCGCGGACAGCGCCATCATGATGGCTTCGAGCACATTGCCGCCCATGCTGACCGGCGCGCCGCCGGTCGGCGCCGGATATCTGGCGTTGAGCACCGAGCCTTCGGGCGCGAAAACGTCGATGGCCCGCATCGTTCCTTCGTTGTGATATTCCGCCAAGGCGGGATCGAGGAACAGGATGGCGGCCGCGATGGCGCAACTATAGCTGTTGGGAAAACTGCAGTTGACGAAGCCCTTGCGTTGCGCGTCGCTTTTCGAGAAGTCGATCTTCATGCGCTCGCCGCTGACGGTGACCTCGCAGCGCACGGTGACCGGAACATCGAGTTCCACTCCGTCGTCGTCGGTCGCCGACTCGCCGTAGTAGGTGCCGTCTGGAATGGCCCTGATGCTCCTTCGCACGGCCTGTTCCGTCCGCGTCTGCATCACCGCCACGCAAGTTTGCACCGTGTCGATGCCGTACTTGGCGACGAGATCCGACAAGCGGTCGTCGGCCAGCTTCAGCGAGGCAATCATCGCATAGCTGTCGTTGCGGACCCCTTCGGCCAACCGCACGTTGTTGAAGATCAGGCGCATGATGTCGCGCTGTTCCCGGCCGCGTTCGAACACCTTGACGCCGGGGATGAGAAGCCCTTCCGAATGGACGTCGTAAGGATCGGAGAAATAGGCTCCGGGGAATGCCGCCCCGGTATCCTCGACATGGGCCCGCGCCAAGGTCCAGAAGACGACGCGATCACCGTGGAAAATAGGACGGAAGAAACCCCAGTCGGGCGGATGCGTGGAGTAGCCCTTGTAAGGATCGTTCGACAGGAATACGTCGCCGGGATAAATTTCATCCTTGTATTCATTTATGATGTAACGCACGGAATATTTCGCGCCGATGAACTGCATCGGCAGGCCGACCGGGATCGCAATGGTGTTTGCTTCGCCATCCCAGATGCCGACCGATATGTCATGAAGCTGGGAGATCAGATAGCTCTGGCTGGTGCGCTCGATCACTCGCCGCATTTCGCGGCAGATGCGCTGCATCGAATGCCAGACGGTGGACAGGGTAAGGGGATCGACGTCACCAGGTACCCTCGCCCGCAGTGGCGTGGCCGCTTCCGTCGACCCGTTCAGTGTCTCGCCCATGGTTTTACCTCCTCCTCCTTAACACATAGGTTCCCGACGCATCGACCGTGCAGGTGAAGCTTTCCGGCACCACAACCGTCGTCGCCTCTTCTTCGATGATTGCCGGGCCGGCGATGACATTCCCCGCCAGCAAGGCGGCGCCGTCGTAGCTGGGTGTTTCAACCCAGCCCGCGTCGAACAGGCATCGCCGCGTTCGCTTGATCGCCGCCCTTGCATCCGCCCCGCCCTCGGCGAGCGGCACTATGTTGAGGGGGACTTTGTGGACCAGTGTGGCCTTCAGCGAAAAGATGCGGAATTCCACGCCGCGCTCCAGCAGTTGGAAGTCGTATAGCTCCTTGTGTCTTGCGTGGAAGGTTTGCAGCACCTGGGCCAAGTCGTCGGCGCAGTTGAGGGCGCCGTTGAGCGGCACCTCGATCTCGTAGAATTGGCCCACATACCGCATCTGCGCGGTACGCTTCCAGATCAGATCGGATGCATGGATCCCCGATTCGGCGAAATCGGTCCGCGCCTTTGCGGTCAACCGCCCGAACAGACTTTCCAGCTGGGCGAAGTCCAGCTTGTCGGCGCGTACCACGTAGCTTTGCGAATATTCGTGCCCGATATCCATGGCAAAACTGCCAAAAGCGCTATACGCCGCCGCAAATTTGGGAATGAGGACGGTGGGGATGCCCAAAAGTTCGGCGATATGGGCGGCATGGACGGGACCGGCGCCGCCGCCGACCACCATGGCGAAGTCGCGGACATCGTAACCGCGCTTGGTGGACTGTTCGATCACCTGGTCGGCCATCAGCGAGTTCACTACCTTGAAGATCGCCTGCGCCGCCTGGGTTTCGGTCATCCGCAAAGGCTTCGCCACCTTTTCCATGGCCTGACGGGCGCGTTCCGCATCGAGCCTGATCTGGCCGCCGAGGAAATGGTCGGCGGGGATGTATCCCAACAGCACGTCGGCATCGGTGACGGTCGGATTGTCGCCGCCACGCCCGTAGCACGCAGGTCCAGGGTCCGAACTGGCGCTCTGCGGCCCGACCCGCAACAGGCCGAGCGAATCGATCCAGGCCAAGCTGCCTCCCCCGGCGCCGATGGTCTGCGCTTCCACCATCTTGGTGGCCACGCGCTCGTCGCCAACCCAGCTTTCCGTGGTCGTGGGGATCTGCCCATTGCGGATGAGACTGACATCCAGGCTGGTGCCGCCCATGTCGACCGAGATCAGATTGTCGTGTCCCAAAAGCCGCCCGAAAAATGCCGCGGCGATGGGTGCCGCCGCCGGACCCGAATTGAGCACGGTCACCGCTTGGCGCCGTGAATGGGCCGCCGACTGCACCAAACCGTCTGAACGCATGGTGAGCAGGCTGCCCTTGAAGCCCATCTCCGACAGCCGCTGTTCCAGCGCGGTGAAATACCGGGAAACGATGGGG
>Ga0187856_1003392_pt1 | contig 11152 bp, 9 predicted proteins | sample June2016WEW_8_40_FD_132443 | JGI IMG/M metagenome (GOLD analysis project Ga0187856, IMG submission 132443) | Peatland microbial communities from SPRUCE experiment site at the Marcell Experimental Forest, Minnesota, USA - June2016WEW_8_40 | ecosystem: Environmental > Terrestrial > Soil > Wetlands...
GCGGGAGCCGTTTGCCCGGCTGGCAGAGGCCAATCTCTTCGTCCTCTCTTCTCTGGTGGAGGGCTTTCCCAATGTCCTAACCGAGGCTATGTCAGTGGGACTGCCGGTGATCGCTACCGACGTCGGCGCGGTGCCAGAAATCGTTCGTGACGGGATTGATGGCGTACTGGCGCCGCCCGGTCAGGAAGAGGCGTTGGCCGTGGCGATGGACCGGCTGATGGGTAACCGCGAAGCACGTAGCTGCCTGGCCGCTCGCGCCCCCGATGTACTTGAGCGCTTCAGCCTGAAGAAAGTGGTAGGAATGTGGGAGGAGCTGATCTGCGAAGTGGCGGGTGCAGAACGTGTCTCATCATTTTGAGACACCCGATCTGGGAATTTGAGGTATCGGGTTTAGGTGCTCTGCGACGAAAAGTTGTGAAGAATTGGTGGCACAGGCGTCTCGCCGGTGCGGCGCAGGATAAAGCCTTCTATAAGAGCGCCTTTAGTGGCACAGGCTTCCAGCCTGTGTCGAACTCATAGGGCGGGCTGTGCCCGCCGAATTTTGGCGGCCGCAGGCCGCCCTATAGGTCTCCTGGAAAAGTTTCTGAGTATGTAGGATACCCACCCTCTGGCAGCCGGCTCCCGTGCCGCCGGGGGCGGCGGCGCTACATTTTCATGATTTACGGGTGAGCCGGGGGCTCATGAGCAATTGCTCCCCATCCTGGCGCATCCCTGGGGAAAGTGTTGATGTTTCAGGCCTGGCATGATCGTTGGGGTCATCGTGGACTCACCTAAAAAGATTGTGCATCTTATAGACGGGTTGAGGGCCGGGGGCACCCAGATGATGCTCTACAAGCTGCTCTCCCGCATGGACCGCCGACGCTTCGACAACGTTGTCGTGGTGTTTGTGGATATTGGCCCCATCGGCTCGCTCTTGCGCCAGGAGGGCATCCCGGTGTACCCCCTGGACATGAAAAGCGGATCTCTATCATTGCCGGCCTTTTTCCGCGTTCTGGGCATCATCCGGCGTGAGCGCCCTGCGGTATTACAGTCCTGGGGGCATGCCGCTAATTTGGTAGCGGCGCTTGCAGGCATCTTGCTGGGAATAAGAAACGTAGTATGGAACATCCGCGGGTCCAAATTGGCGGCAAAGGAGTGTTCCAGGGCGACGGCCCTGGCCCGTGCCAGTTGTGCGCGACTTTCACGCATACCTCGATTGGTTTTGTCCAATTCAGAGGTTGGGCTAGGCGAGCATTTGGCAATTGGCTACCGGCCGAGGCAATCACTCATTATTCCTAATGGGTTCGATACGGAACTGTTCAAGCCGGATCAAACCGCAAGGCAAGGCATCAGAGAAGAGCTGGGTTTTCCTGACGGTGTTCCAGTGATTGGCATGATCGCGCGTTTCCACCCGATGAAGGACCATGCCACTTTCCTGGCAGCCTCGGAGATCCTGGTCCGAACCAAACCGGACACTCACTTCATTCTTTGTGGGATTGATATAACTTCGGATAACAGATTTCTTGACGAAATCCTGGCCAAACATTCATCGAGAGAAAACGTGCATTTACTCGGCGAGCGCCGGGATGTTCCCCAGTTGCTCAATGCGATGGATATCTTCGCTTTATCATCTTATAGCGAGGGCTTCCCCAACGTGGTGGGCGAAGCGATGGCCTGCGGCGTTCCCTGCGTAGTAACCGATGCCGCGGGAGATGCCCCTATGATCGTAGGGGAAACCGGCGTGATAGTGCCACCCAAAGACCCTGGGGCACTGGCCCAAGCCTGGGAAGCAATGGTCGCTATGGATTCCAAGGCGCGACAGCGCCTTGGCCGGAGGGCCAGGGAGCGCGTGCAGTGCTACTACAACCTTCCACACATTGTTGAAGAATACCAGCGCCTATATGAATCGCTCCCGGCATAATGCACCTCTGGAGAACGCCATCAAGAAATGGATACTTGCTGAGTGCGGCAGTTGGTACGATGAGACTTACACATCAATCAGGATCACCACGGTAAAACAATATAGGTGGTCCCGCCATTATCTTATCCGTCTCGATGGCCCTTCCGGAATGCCGTTCCGGACAGTTCTTGCTAAAGTGCTGCGATCACCGGGTGCTCATGAACGGAGCCAGGGCGCGGTGCGCCCGGCGATGGGCGCCATCCGGCGGGAATTTGAAGCACTCTCAGTCCTTTACCGATCTCTTGGTGAGGGCGCTTATCATGGCCTGACGGCTATAAGACCTCTGGGGTTCTCGTCAGCATTGAACCTGCTGGCGCTTGAATATGCGCCCGGGCGAGACCTGTTATCCGGCATAACTCATGGCCTTCATTTGCAAGCGCCGGTATGCAGGCTGACCGGAGTAGTGGAGTCAATTCGGGAAGCCGGCCGGCTATTAGCTGTTTTCCACCGTGCGGGCCATGGCGCCTACCTCCGGTGTGGCCGGTTCAACGAGGTCGAATTCTTGCACAATCTAAGAAGTGAGGTTGAGCTGGTTTTGCAAAAGGTGCGAACGAATGCGGCGCGGGAGCGGCTAAGGCGTATCATTAAAACCACGCCTGAGTGGCGCTTGGAGCGAGACGAAATGATAACCATCAGCAGGCTCCACCGGGATTATTATCCCGACAATGTGGTTCAATTACCCGGGGGGGAGGTGTACACCATAGACACGACCATGGATCAGGAAGGACCCGTGGAGGACGATATTGCCAAGTTCATCATCGGCGCCTGGGTGACTAAAAAGGCGTTGCTCCTGCGGCACGGTTGGTTAAATACGCAGGCCTTGCGAATGATACAGTTGGAATTCCTGGACGGCTACGCCACGAATGGTACATGCAATTCGAGTATACTAGCTCTTAGTGTATTAGGGTCGTTGCTGAGGCGCTGGTTGGAAGTCTATGGTGTTTTACTTGAAAAGACCCCACGCACTTTGGCGGATTTGGTTATTTGGTCCAGGATAGAACCGGCCTTGGTTCACTGTCTGGATGTAATCATGCGAGATATTGAATTGGAGATTGGTCATGCCTAGTTATGAAGGAAAGAGCTACTATCAGAACAAAGATGTGGCGCGACAATACGATGCCCAGTTTACAGGATCATTAACCCTGGCTAACCTCAGGGCAAAGCTGTATGGACTGCGGGAGGAGGCTGTCTTTCTCCGCTTACTGAATAATGTCCCTGAGGGAGGCACAGTCCTTGATGTGCCTGCCGGCACCGGGCGATACGTTGACCATCTTCTTTCCCGAGGATTCGTCGTAGGCGGGGTGGATGTTTCCCCGCAGATGTTGGAGATAGCCAGGCAAAGGATCGGCAATAACCCGAATCTGCTCTTCTTGAAAGTGGCCGATGCAGTCGAACTACCGTTTCGAGAACGCGAGTTCTCCGGTGTGACCTGCATGCGTCTTTACCATCGTACTCCGCCCGAGATACGCAGAAAGATGTTAGCGGAGGTTCGCCGGGTCAGCCAGGGTTGGGCAATTCTCTATTTCGGATGGACCAATGGGTGGCTGGCGCTGCGGCGCTCCATCCGCTCACTATTTTTGCGCGGCCGTCCCAGCAACCCTCACCCGGTTACTATGAGTCAACTGCGTAGCGAGCTCCATTCGGTGGGAATGCAACTGGAAGAGGCGGGTTGGGTGCTGCCGGGACTGGCAGATGGCATGCTGGTGCGCGTTAGCTGGTAGATTGCCTCGCCATCCAATCGTCCTGGCAGTTCTCGGGCTCGAGTGCCCAGCAAATGCCGGAAGCTTATGATCCTTAGCCTTTCTGCTAATAGAGGGTCTTGCAAAATTCAGGTTAAACCGGTTAAGTCGTCTTTTCCCCCTCCCCACGGGGGGAGGGGGTTAGGGGGAGGGGGGCGTCAGTCGTTGGTAACTATGGGATAATGCGTAACTACTTTCACCACCCCTTCCGGGTGTCGCCCTCTCAAGGGGGAGGGAGGGAACAAGTCAATAACGTTGATTTCGCTATTGAATATGACTTTTGCAAGAGGCTCAATAGTTGGTTCCAGTCCAAGAGCCGGTATAGCCTGGGCAGCAATGGAAGAATCGAGCTCGCAATGAGAAGGCGAACACCAAAGGTCTTGATTGTCGGCACCGTAGATGTGGATGCCCGCATAGAATTGATGTGCCGCCTGCACCCGGCTTATCATGCCTCCGCACTTGGGTCCACGGAGGATCTCGGACTGAAATTTGCCAGGGCTGGACTGCCTTACCATGTCTACCCGATGTCCCCCTATGTTAATCCATGGGGGGATCTGCGAAGTTACCGTGAGCTGGTTCGTATTTTCCGAAGGCTGCGGCCGGACATCGTCCATACCTTTGACACCAAACCGTGTGTTTGGGGAAGACTGGCGGCCCGGGCCGCGGGTGTTCCGGTCATTGTGGGGACCATTACCGGGTTGGGGACACTCTACGTGGATGCCGATGTGAAGACCCGCCTGGTACGCGCCATTTACCAGCCGCTGCAGCGCCTGGCGTGCCACTGCTCCCACCTGACTATCTTTTACAACCGCGAGGACATCGCCCAGTTTACCGAAGCCGGGGTGGCGCCGCCTGATCGATGCGCCCTCGTGCCGGGATCAGGCATTCACCCCGATCAATTCTCTCGCGGGCGTGTGCCTTCTGATGATGTGGAACGGGTGCGCGGGGATATTAGCCTGAGAGATGGCGAGGTCGTGGTGACCATGATCGCCCGCCTCTGCCGCTCCAAAGGCGTGCTGGAGTTTGCCAGAGCTGCGGACATCGTCAGGCTGAAGTTGCCCTGGGTGAGGTTTGTACTGGTGGGCCCCTGGGACAACCGGGTGTTGGATAGACTGAGCGCCGCGGAGATGGATCGGGTTCGCCAATCGGTCACCTGGCTGGGCGAGCGGAAGGACATCGCGGCTATCCTGGCTGTCTCTGATATCTGCGCCCTCCCGACATTTTACCGCGAGGGTATCCCGCGGGTATTGATGGAAGCCGCCTCCATGGGCCTGCCAGTCATCGCCACGGATGCTCCGGGTTGCCGGGAAGTGGTCCGAAATGAAGTGAATGGCCTCCTCATACCGCTCAGTGATGCTGGTGCCCTGGCTAGCGCGGTTGAGCGGCTTGCAGGGGACGGAAACTTGCGGCGGGTTTTCGGGGCAGCTTCACGCGAGCTGGCGATAACGAAGTTTGATATTGATATTATTTCCAGCAAGATCGCTGCCCTATATGGCCACTGTCTTGAGAAAACTTTTCGAGGAAACGGCAATAATTGAAAAACCAAGTCAGGCGAAATAAGCTTCCAGGACAAAACAGCAAAATATACTGACTCACAAACCCGGTTTTAATTGACTACCCAATAATTAAACGTCTCAGTCCCTGATGCTCCTACGGTCGTTACTGTGAATGACGTGCCAGCATTCACGGCGCTGATATAGGGGCGCAAGGTGGATACCGTAGCCGCCAGGTTGGTAGGCTGCAAGAACACTCGGGAATTATTGGTAACAACGGTATTGCTGACCACGGTGGAAGTGCCCGCCGCACAGGTGAAGCCCCCCACAGGGCCATTGATAGTAGATAGGCCCTGAATTGGGCCGGAAATTAGCACGGCTTTCCCGCTTGGGGGATATAATTGCAGGTTGCCACCATTGTTATATATAGCAGCAACTGTACTGGAAGTTGTATCTTGAAGATATAGCCCAGGAGTGCCATATTTAATGTAGAAATGGTTGAGAGCAAGTTCTCCATTAGATGCGTTAAGATATAGATAGCCACCGCTGTTAGATATGGAAGCACTAAGGTCAGTAAATTGCCCCGCTCCCAAATAGTTAGCGGCCCCTGTGTCGGGAAAATATACACTGCCTATAATCTTCGGCGAGCATAGATAAGCCCCCCAGGAACCATCATAAAAATTACTATAAGCACATGCCGTTCCATCTGCGAATTTCCATGTATCAGCAGCATCAAAGCTGCCTCTAATGTAGTAACCGATTGGGTAAGTCAGCGCTGTGTCGAACTGCACCTGCACTCCGGAGCCGCCATCGCTGATCCCGTCCATTGTCACATTTTGAGAATGAAATCCTCCGCCATTATGAAGGAACGCTCCGCAATCGCTGGATTCCTCCATGTATCCGTTGGAGAAGTAGGTGTCATTGTCGGCTAGATATAAGCAATATGAGGGACCACCAGAACCGGCAGCCGGGGCACCAGTGGCGGATGAACCGTAGTTGCTGCCATGAATAGTGAAGTGGTCAAAGTAACAACCATTATTCCCGGTTGTTTCTGTTGTACCTATAAGGCTCCTAATCGCAGCCAGTTGGCAAAGATCTATTTCAAAGTTGGTAAAGTGGTTGAAGTAATTAGTAGCAGTACCGGTTGTTTGCAGCTTAATTCCGTCGCCTGTAATTTGCCCAATGTAGAAGTTATCGAAGCTGCACTCATAAGCACCATTCACATAGATTCCACAGGAGGCGGTGGTTACCTGTCCATAATACCCATATCCAATGGAAAAATCGGAAATGCGGCAATACTCCGCACCGCCAGAAGCTATAGTGGTTCCATTGCCTACCTGGATTACGGGGGAAGTAGCGGCGGTCGGAATGAAGATGGTGACGCCTTGCCCAGCCCCATTGATAGTTACCAGCGGTCGGGTAAGGGTGATGTTGCAGGCATATACTCCGGGAGGTACAGAAACACCTATCCCTGAACTGGTGGAACCGGAAGCCCAGGTAGGGCAGGATGCTATGGCCGCTGCAAAGGAGGCGGTCCAATCGGCCTGGCCCGCGGGCTGCCACCAGTAAGGATTGACAGTTGTGTTGGCAAATACTACCTTGCCGGTGCCGGTGCAGGAAAAAACCTGATATGAGCCGGCATCGAAAGAAGGTGAATTGATGGTTAGGGTGATTGCCGTGGTGATGGAGAAAATTGCCCCCTTCTCCGGCTTGAGGATGATATTGGCAGGGATGGTGGTATTAATGGCAATGCTGTATGTTGCAGCAGGAAGGTGTAAGGTGGCATTAGTAGAGCCGATAGCAGCGAGGGCCGCAGCTATCGTGGCGCAGCCTGGGTCGCCGATAGTGTAAACCAGAGAATGACATACTGCTATGCCGGCATCAGCCATTTCTAACCCGGCACTAAACGCCCCCCACTCCACCGAGCCTGCTACCAAAGGAGGGATATAGAAGTATCTCTTAGTGGTGTAGGGCCCACTCTTGCCCCAAGGTATACCGACCAAGGACAAGCAGAAGGCTGCAACGATGAGATAGCGGCGGATTTTCATGTCTTACCTCCAATCGCAAGTGATTTGGAGTGTGGCCGTGCTGTTGACATTAATTGCTTGGAACTGCGTAACCGGCTTACCGAGGTTAAGGCCCTGGAATACTCTGTTCCCTTGCGGAGCATCGTTTACCGGGATGCCGCCAGAGGCAAACGCTATATATATCTACCCAATCACTTCAAGCTCTCAGCCAGGACCATCGCCGATATCTACAATAAGCGCTGACAAATCGAGATTTTCTTCCAGTAGATCAAACAGAATCTGAAGATCAAGCCCTTCATCGGCAACTCGGAAAACGTGTTGCTGAGCCAAATCTTTACGGCGCTCCAGTTGACCTTAGCAATGGCTTAGCCGGACAGAAATGATTTCAGATACAATGTGGGGAACTGTAATTGGCGGTGATATCCCATCCCTTGCTCGCCCAGTAATTGATGGGGTTCGCGGTGACGCGCTGGGCGCCGCCGCGGCCCAGGGAATAAATGAAGATGAGGAGTTTCAATTAATTCTTCCGACTAATGGCATAGATATAAGGCGAAAACATCCGACTTGTTGGAAGGTTACCTAATTTCGTTTCTACCAGCCAAATAGCCTTGGATAACCTTGTCAAAAAAAGATAGGTATGCCAGGAAAGCCCTTCGTGCTTTTCAAAACAACTGGCAATCACCCCAAAGCCGCTTGAACCAAGGTATCCGCCGGAAACCAACGTCAATCCAGCCTTACGATGACCTTCAAGAAACGAATTCCAATCATGGGGGTTGTGCATTTCATAAACTTTTCGATTAAATAATTTGGTGAGGTACCCGAGTGAACCCGCCAGGTTGGGGATCAGTGAAAACATCAAACCTTGATCTTTCAAGTATCTTTGTTTCGCCAACAGCGCCTGAGACAAATCGTCGAAGTGCTCAATAACACCATTATCCAAGACCAGATCGAATCTCCCATGAATCACACTCTCCATGACAAACATGTCCTGGTGATAGATATCTATGGCCCCTGCCCCGCATATTGCGGCTACCCTCCCGGCAAGTCTCTCACAACCGGCTTTTGAGTAATCGAGACCGGCAAATTGACTACCTGGATATTTTTTTGCAAGATACGGCAGCCATTGTGAATCTCCAGCCCCGATTTCTAACACGCTTTTTCCCTCTAATCCAATGTCTTCGATTTTCTTGAAAATAAGATTATTAAGATGATCACGCCATCCGAAATTTAATTCAACAATTTCTTTAACTGATGAGTAGCCTTGATCCCAATAATCTTTTCTTGTCAATGAACTCATTTTGAATCCCCCAATAGCAACCAAAAGAATTGGGCGTTAATTGCATACACGACAGCCCAAGACAGGGCTATTCCTTTAACACCGAACAGCGGAACCAACATTGCATTGGCGATAATCTTGACAATCATCCCAATAACACCTGACCAGAAAAGCAATATATATCGACGTTGGCTGGATGCATAGCTAATCAAAACTAAGCCAGCAAAATAAAATGGTAACTGCGGCAGCCCATAGCGTAAGACTTCCGTCGCAGCCCGGGTATTTCCGGCCGTGAAGGCGCCGCGCTCAAAGAGCAGTTTCACCGCCCAGGGCGCCTGATACCAGCCAACCATCATGGCGACCGCGCCGAGCATAAACAAGAGGCGTACCCAATGGGTGGCAACACGGTGCAGTTGCCCTCCCCCTTGCGCCTGGACCCGGGAGAAAACCGGTAGCGTGGCCCGAGCCACCGCCACGGCGCCCAGGCCCAGAATCAAGGACAGAATGCGGTTGGCGTAACTTAGCGTGGCGATGGCCCCCGTATCCAGGTGGGCGGCAAAAAACTGGTCTATGATGCCAATGAAACTCATCAGCGCCTGGCCTGCCAGCATGATGCCGAAACCCTGCCAGAAGAGGCGCCATTGGGGTGATTGGCGGCTAAAGCGCGGCGCTTCGATCTCGCGGCGCCGCGCCAACGCGACGGCAAGGCTGCCCAGGTGAAAGCCATAACCGGCAACGATGCCCCACACCAGTGGTTCCGCCCCGCCACCGGGAAAAGCCAGCAAGGTCACCAGCAGCACCAGGGCAGGCACACCTTCCAGCAGCGTATTGGCGTACCGGCCGCCAGCCATCATCCAGGCGGAAAAGAGGCTGATGAGTAAGCCCAGGGGAACCACCAAAACTAGAGCCGGCGCCATGTGGGTGGCGATGGCCACGGTGGCAGCCGGAAGACCCGTCCGGGGTGAACGCAGCAGCAACGGCAATCCCAGCCAGGCCAGGAGCGCCAGGGCTACCCCGACCAGGAAGGTGAGACCGAGAAGCTCTGCCCGGAAGCGGGGGAGCTCCTCCGCTGCCTCTTGCCGGATGCGAGCCACCAGAGGCACCAGCACAACCGTGAGAATGCCGAACCAGACGGCGACCGGCCAGCTCACCAGGTTGAAGACAAAAAGATAGGCGTCGACCTCTTTACTGACGCCATAGCGCCAGGCAACCGCCATCTCTTTGGCCGCCCCGGCAAGTTTGGCGAGGAAGACAAATAACGAAACCCAGCCCATACCTTGGGCAATGGCGTAATGGTCCGGATGCGCATTGAGGAGGCGCCCGCGAATTGTGCTGAGCACCTTCATTTAGGGTCTTTGATTAAATAATTAAATAAGTCTATCATCTCGCTGGTTGTTTGGAGAGATAGTATCGTGGCAAAGTTTCCAGCAAAATATCCTTTACCACTTTACTTCCTCTAATGGTAATGCTGTTCACTTAAGCACCAAGATGATACGAGGTCATTTCTTGTTATTCTGAGGAAGCCGGAGGCGACTGAAGAATCTCTAAATACGAGATGCTTCGCTTCGCTCAGCATGACAGGAAGACGAGAAAATGTAGGGTGGGCACTGCCCACCAATTCCTTAGAAAAGAACCGCTTAAGTGAACAGTATTACCTCTAATTGCCCGATCTTTCACAGCAGCGGGCAATAATTCCGGCAGGCCCCAATCATTGCGAGAGTTGTATCGCACCAGGGCTCGCACTTGGGCTCCCAGTTTTACCAGGCGTGCCACCAGGTGGCTGCCGATGAAACCTCCGGCGCCCGTGACCAGGACTTTTTTGTTTTTCCAGTTCATAAATCTCGAAAAGTTAAATCCCAATTAGGCTTGAGGAAGGGAGATCTTATCCTCTACCACCGGCCGGCTCAATCAATTGAGGTTGAGTTTCGCAAATGGTTTTGATAGGTTAGTATAATAGATTGGGACTCTCAAGTCAAAAATTAACTGAACCTCTCATTGCTAGCGAGTAAGGTAAATTATGAACCTTAGCAAAAATATCCAGTTTATCGATCTCAAAGCCCAACAGCAGGTAATTTATACCGCATTGATGGAGCGGATTCAGAAGGTCCTGAGCCACGGCCAGTACATCATGGGTCCCGAGGTTAAGGAACTGGAAGAACGCCTGGCCGCTTACGTAGGCGTCAGGCACGCCATCAGCTGCTCCTCCGGCACCGATGCCCTGCTCATGCCTCTCATGGCTTACGGTGTGGGTCCCGGGGATGCCATCTTCACTACTCCCTTCACCTTCATCGCCACCGCCGAGGTGATTCAACTACTTGGGGCCACCCCGGTCTTTGTGGATATCGACCCCCGGACCTTCAATATTGATCCGGACGCCCTGGCGGCGGCGATTGCCGGCTGCGGCAAAATTCCCCGAACCGCTAACCTGCAGCCCAAGGGCATAATTCCGGTGGACCTGTTCGGCCAGCCGGCTGATTATGATCGGATCAACGCCCTGGCTGCAAAGCATGGCATATTTGTGCTGGAGGATGCGGCCCAGTCTTTTGGCGCCACCTATAAAGGCAAACGCGCCGGGGCCCTGGCGGGTGTGGCGGCCACCTCGTTCTTCCCAGCCAAGCCTCTGGGCGGTTACGGCGACGGTGGGGCTATCTTCACCGATAATGACGAACTGGGCGGGA
>Ga0187856_1003393_pt1 | contig 11150 bp, 10 predicted proteins | sample June2016WEW_8_40_FD_132443 | JGI IMG/M metagenome (GOLD analysis project Ga0187856, IMG submission 132443) | Peatland microbial communities from SPRUCE experiment site at the Marcell Experimental Forest, Minnesota, USA - June2016WEW_8_40 | ecosystem: Environmental > Terrestrial > Soil > Wetlands...
GCACGGGTTGCTCCAACGCGAGTACCCGCCCGTCGGGGAGGATGAAGCGGTCCCGCTCCCTCCTCCCGGGATGCCCATGAGGACCGCACCGGCCGATCGGCCGCAGAAGCTATAAATCGCGAGAACTCAGGAGACGCAAGTACTGCGCCCAATCGGGTTGAATCATGGCGGGGTCTGTGCCGCGGAAGGGGTCCGCGAAGTTCTTCCCGACGGAGATATCCAAGGTCGAACGGCCCCGCAACGTCGGGATCACCCACGTCCTCGACCGACTCCACGGGCTGCGCGACGCCGAGCTCGACGAGCTGGCACCGTACATCGACGTCGCCAAGATCGGCTGGGGGTTGCCGCTCCTGATACCGCGCGAGAAGGTGCGGGCCCGCATCCGAAGGTACCACGACCGGGGGATCGAGGTCTCGACCGGGGGGACGCTGCTGGAGTACGCGGTCAGCCGGGACCGCGCGTTCGAGATGATCGACGAGGTCCGGGAGCTGGGGTTCGACATCCTCGAGGTCTCCAACGGGGTCCTCGACCTCTCACGTACCCAGATGGAGCGGCTCACCACCGAAGGGAAGCGCCGCGGTCTCGATGTCTACATCGAGGTCGGCAAGAAGGACATCCAACAGCAACTGTCGCTGAAGGAAACGCTCGATCAGATCGGCTGGGCCCGCACCCAGCAGCCCCGTAAGGTCGTCATCGAGAGCCGGGAGTCGGGGCGATCGGTCGGCATCTACGACGGCGACGGGGCGATCAAGTGGGACTGGGTGCGCGCAATCCTCGCCGACCATCCTCGGGAGGAGCTGATCATCGAGGCGCCGCTCGAGAGCCAGCAGGTGCAGTTGCTGCGCCGTCTGGGATCGGACGTGAATCTCGGGAACATCTCCTTGACGTCCGTCGCGCCGCTCGCGTCGGAACGGCTCGGCCTCCGCGGGGAGACGTTCGGCGGGATCCGGACGACGAAGGCGGTGAACGGGCCTCCCGCGGCGAAGTTCCTGTACTACCTGCTCGAGACGTACCGCGGGATCGATCAGAGCGAGTTGGTCCAGCTCTCCCGCCTACCCCGCCGCACGGTCCAGAGCGCCCTCGACTCGTTGAGAAAGCAGGGTCTCGTGGAAGAGTCGGTCTCTCTCGGCGACTCGCGCCGGCGCGAGTACCGCCTCGTGTGAGCGGGTCCCCCCGGACGCGCACCCTCGAGATCACCCCGACGATCGCGAGTTCCTTAGGGCGGAAGGCCCCGCGTCGCCCGCTAGCTCGCACCACGCCTCACTGCGGACCAAGGTTCAAATATGCTCCCGAGGTCGGCGGTCGTCATGGCCCGACCCATACTCTCCGACTGGGACCAGTTCAAGGTCGCCGCCTGGAACCAGGTCCAAGGGTACTACCGCACGTACCGATTCTGGATCATCATGGCGATCATCCTCGCCATCGGCGGGGGGTTCACGATCGCGTTCCTGGTGAAGGGAACTGCGTGGGTACATTCGAGCTTCGGTGCCACGTCCTCCGATTACCTCGCGGGAACTCTGGGCTTCATCAGCTTCCTGGCGATCGTGACGGGGGCGTTCTTCGGTGGGGACGCGATCTCGACGGACTTTGGCACCAAGAGTGGATACTTCACGCTCGCCCTCCCGGTCCGCCGGTCGGTCCTCTTGGCCGGACGGTACACGGGGGCGTTCCTCGTCAGCATGTTCGCCATGGCGGTCTTCTATGCGATCGACCTGTTCGGAGGCATCTACTTCTATTCGTTCGGGTCGGTACCGTGGCTGAACTTCGGGCTCTCCTACGCGATCACGGCACTCTTCGTCCTGGGGATACTCTCGTTCGCCTTCTGCCTTAGCTCCCTTTCGAAGAGCCCGGCGATCGGGCTCGTGATCACGATCCTCGTCCTCCTCGTGGTCTTCAACATCGTCGACGGGCTCGTCCGGGTACTGATCGGGAGTCAGTACCTCGTCTACTCCATCCTCTACGCGGACGGAGCGATCGGCTCCGTGATCGGGGGCATCTCCGCAAGCTCGCCTCCGGTCTGGGAGGCCTCGATCATCATGGCGGTATACGCCGTCCTCTTCATCGCGATCGCTCTCGCTCTCTACCATCGCGCGGAGACCTGAAGGGGAGGAGATATGCCGAGTCTGGAAGCGCGCCACCTCACGAAGCGGTACGGTTCGTTCGTGGCGCTGGACGACGCCTCGTTCAAGTTCGAGGGAACCGGGGCGATCGGCTACCTAGGACCGAACGGGGCCGGCAAGACGACCACCCTCAAACTGATGACCCGCCTCGCCCGACCCACGCAGGGTCAAGCGTTCATCGATGAGATCGACGTCACGGCGAACCCGAAGCGGGCCCTGTGGGACGTGGGCACCGTCATCGAGTCCCCCGAACCGTACCCGTGGCAAACGGGGACGGCCGCGCTGGAGATGGTCTCGGACCTGCGGGGGATGAGCCGGGCGGACTCGAGGGTGAGGATCCGGGAGCTCACCGATGAGCTCGATCTCCCACCGCTGGACCGAAAGACCGGGAAGCTGTCGAAGGGACAGCGTCAGCGGGTCGTGATCGCTGCGGCGCTCCTCAGCGATCCGTCGATCATCATCCTGGACGAGCCGACCACCGGGCTCGACCCCGCGGAACGGGTGGCGATCCGGAACATCTTGACCCGCCTCAAGAAGGACCGGCTGATCCTGATGAGCTCCCACCTCCTGAACGAGGTCACGGAGGTCTGCGACCGGGCGGTCTTCATCGGTCAGGGGAAGATCCTCCTCAACGAGACCGTCGAAGCGATCTCGACGATGTACGCCGAGACCCAGGTCGACGTCGAGTTCGCCCAACCCGTCCCCGCGGAGCGGTTCGTCGCCATCGGTTCCCTCGCGAAGGGAGTGAACATGCTTTCCCCGACGCGCTACCGCATCGATTACGACGGCGGGGATCCGACGCGTGTGGCGATCCTGCGCAAGTGCATCGACCTCGGGCCGGTGCGCGCCTACGCGAGCGCGACCCTCAACCTCGAGGACGCCTACCTGGCGCTGCTCGGGGGGAAATCCGGCGGCTCGTCGGGTTCCGCGCCGATGAAGCGGGAGTGATCGGACCGACCGCGCGATCGAGCGCCAGCGCGGCGGCCCCGAGCGCGACGGCATCCTCTCCGAACGCGGCGAACTCCACCCGCGTCCGTGAGGCCGGAGGCAAGGCCCGGCTCCGGATGGCGGCCTCCAGGACCCGGTCGGCCCCGGGGAGCGCCCGAGCGAGGCCGCCGGCGAGGACGAGGACCTCCGGGTTGAACGCGTTGGCCAGGTTGACCCCCACGTCGGCGAGGTAGCCGAGCGTCTCATCCACGATCGACCGGGCGAATCGATGTCCCGCGCGGTACGATTCGAGCACGGTCCGGGCGGTCACCTTCTCCGGCGAGCCGGCGCGCGCCATGAGGCGCCGGGCGGCGGCGGGGCTCTCGAGCGCGGCCGAGCGCGCGCGGTCCGCGATCGCCCATCCTCCGACGTAGGCCTCCACGCATCCTCGGTTCCCGCAGTGACAGAGCCGTCCGCCCGAGACGATGGTCGTGTGCCCGACCTCCCCGAGCGAGCCGTGCGCTCCCTCTCGGAGGGTCCCGTCGACGATCGCGGCTCCTCCCACACCGGTCCCGAGGGTGAGCAGGAAGAGGTCTCGGGGTCGGGGCGAGGAGCGGTGGCGCCACTCGGCGTACGCACCCGCTTGGGCGTCGTTGACCAGGCAGGTGGGGTACCCGAATTCTCGGGTCAGCCGACGGGCCAGCGGGAGGTCCCGCCATCCTAGGTTCGGCAGGAGGTGGACGGTACCTCGGCGCCGGTCCACCTGTCCGGCGAGACCGACCCCCAGGCCCGCGACCGGCGGCGGTTCGTTCCCGAGGCAGGCTTCGATCGCCTCGCGAACGACGCCGAGCACCCCGTCAACGCCGTCGTTCGCGTGGATCCGGTGGCCCCCGTGGGCCACGATCTTCCCGCGGCCGTCGACCAGGACGGCGAGGACCTTCGTCCCGCCGATGTCGACCCCGAGGGCGAACGGGCCGCGCGGTCGCGCCGACCGCTCACTCGTCGATGAGGGCACGGCGCTCCTCCGGCTCCTGGTACTTGTGGATCACGTCCACGAACGTGGAGTGGGACCAGGTGAGCGGGGTCGCCGACTTCGGCTCGCCCGTCAGCGCATCGACCTGCTCGGGAAGCATCTGCGTGGGAGTGGCGCGCTCCGCCGCCCACTCGATCAGGACGCGGCAGCGGTCGCGGTCGCCCAGTCGCAGTCGTGCCTCGGCGAGCCAGAGCGTGCAGGTGATCCATGGGTTCTCCGCCCCGTAGTAGACGTCCCCCTCGTACCGGGCGAGCCCTCCGAACCGCGGGGACCACAACCGCGCCTCCACCGCATCGACCGCCTCCCGGGCCCGCGGGTCGTCCCACGGCACGAGGCCCAGCTTGAGGGCGAGGAGCACGGAGGCGTCCAACCGGTCATCCCGGGGTTCGAGCGAGCGGACGAACCGCTGCCGGTCCTTGTCCCACAGGTGCTCGAGCGCCGCCTCGTGGATCTCCCGGCCGGCGTCGCGCCAGGCAGTCGGATCCTTCCCGATCTCCTCGGCGATGCGGGCGGCCCGTTCGAGCGCATGCGCCACAGCGGCGGACGAGTATGTATGGATCCCCCGTCGCTCCTCCCACAGGTCGTAGCTCGAGGCCGGGAGCCCCGTCGCCGGGTCGCGGAAGTGGGTGAGGAAGTTGGCCGCTCCTTTCACCATCGGCCACAGGTCCAGCAGGATCTCGGGATCCGCGCCCCGCTTGAAGTGGTGCCAGACCGCCGCCACGACCGTGGCCGTCTGGTCGATTTGCAGGAACGGAGGCGGGTGCCACGTGCTCCCAATCGCGCCATCGGGGAAGTGCCGGTGGTAGAACGACCCCTCGGGGTCCTGGCACTTCTGAGCGAACTTGAGGAACCGCTGGGCGCTCTCGAAGAGGCCGGCCTCGTCCATCGCCTTGGAGACGTACCCCCCGTCGCGCCACCAACAGAAGTTGTACGTGTCCCCCGACGCGGCCAGGCTGCGGGTATCGGGCGAGGCGATGATCGCACCGTTCGCGCCCGCCACGTGCCGCATGACCAGAACGCTCGCCCGGTAGACGTCCGCGACCTTGCCGCTGAGTTCGACGGGGGCTTGGGGAAGGCGCCGGTGCGACCAGGTCTCCCAGAACTGCTCGCTTTCCCGTTCGAAGCGGGCCGGGCCACCCTTGACGACGTACTGACGGGTCTGGTGGACGGCCCCGAGGCTGTGACCCACCGAAACGAAGAGGCGGATCGTGGTCCCCTCCGTCCCGTTGGCGGGGACGTCCCACTGCATCACGCTGTCCGCGGCGCCGTGCGCGACCGGGCGGCCCTCGAGCCGTCCGTCCTCGGCGTCGATGTACGTCCCCTGCAGCCCCTTGAGCGTGTGCTCTCCGCAGACCGCGTTCGTGAACGCGGGTTCGCTGAAGAACTCGAAGAAGTACCCCCGCTTGAAGTGGACGAGGGAGTGGCGTTCGGGATCCACGTAGGCGGTGTCCTGGTACATCGACTCGGCGATCTGGAGCGAGTGGTACGCAAAGATCCGCAGCGGTCGGGGCGGGTCGGCCCGCACCGTCATCGTGCGGATGATCAGGTCGTGGTTCGGGTGGACATGGTCCCGAAGGGTGATCGTCACCCCCGGGCCGTTCCAGCTGCTCGCCGGACTGAATGCCGCTCCGTACGGGAACATCTCCCCCCGCCACCCGTTCGAGCGGTTCAGCCAGGAGAACGTTCCCGCTTGCTCATCGAATACGCCGAGGCGGGCCTGCCGCAGGTGCTGGAACTGGCCCGGATACGGATAGAACAGGCCTTCCCACTGCCCATCCTCGTTGACGGTGAGGAGCAACCGCCCGTTGCCGGCGAGCTGAGTGATCAACGGTGCTCAATTCTCCCGTTCGGCATCGCGAAGAGGGAACCCTCCCCCCTTCAAATGGGGGACGACCCGTGCCGCCGGCCGTGCGAGGGCGTGGCCCGCTCTACTTCGGAGGGGCAGGAGGCGGCGTACCGGGTCCGCCCATCCCACCCATCGGCGGGAAACCCGGAATGCTCATCGGCATGATGAACGGCGTCTTCTCGCCGGAGATGCCGATCGTGAAGCAGGCCGCGCCGATCACGAACCCAGCGATGGCGATGAAGAGCGCCACCAGGATGAACGCGAGCCCCGGGATGAGCAACACTAGGAACGCGAGGATCAGATCGATGACACCGAGGGCGCTTCCGAGCCCGCGCTGCCAGCCGGGAAGCTGCCCGGCCGCGCCAATGCCCGCGAGGAGGAAGATCCCCTGGAAGAAGAGTCCGATCCCGACGAAGATCCACAGGACGGCCAGCGCGAAGTAGACGCTGAACAGCGCGACGAACGCGAAGATGATGATGATGACCCCCAAGATCACGCGCAGGGTACGGAGGCCGGACATGGCCTCGTCTCCCCCCTGGGACCCGGCGACGATGTCAAAGATCCCCATCAGGAGCAGGGAGACGACCACGAAGATGTACAGGACCCAGAGCGCGAAGATCCCCTGCCAGAAGAACGATACCAGCAGGGCGACCCCGAACACGAACGCGAGGATACCGAGCAGGATGTAGGCGACGCGCATCCCACCTCCCTCGTGCACGGGAGCCGTCGTCGCGGTCGCACCCGATGGAGTTCCCGTCAACATGGGATCCTCTTCCTCCCCAACGCCGGTTCTAGCTATGCGCCATGACGGTGTACTTCCGCGTCTTGACACCGGAGGCGCCCGTCACGAGGAACCGGATCCCAAATGCAAGAAGTGCGATCGAGATGATCAACCAGATCAGCCATGTCGCGACACTCGGGAAGATCCAAGTGACGATTCCGAACGCGAGCACGATAACGCCCAGCGTGATTGAAAGTGCCCGCTGCCAGCGCTCGAGCTCGGGAACGAGACCGACGAGGATCAGGAAGATGCCCTCCAACGTCAGGGCGACACCGACCACGATCCATAGGAACGTGAGGGCGGTAAGTCCCGCAATCGTGGTGTTGAACGCGACCGGAAGGAGCGCGATGATCGCGAGGATGATGACGATAACCCCGATCGCGATGCGCACGCCGCGGTGCGACCTGCTCGCCCCTTCGGCCTCCCCAACCCCCGAGATGACATTGGAGATACCGATCAGGAACAACGCGATGATGACCAACCACTGCAGGAATCCCATCGCGAAATAGCCACTGCCTCCGTTGATAGTGCTCAAACCGGAGTAGAGCAGCAAGATAGCGAGCACGAAAACGACGGCGCCGATCACGAGGTACGCTGCTCGGGCCCCTCCCGAGAGGCTCTCCCGTACCGTAGCAGTTGCGCTGGCGGAGTAGCTCACAGAGACATCTTTTGGTCCGCTCATATTGGGCTTACCCTTGAAAGGGCGTATCCCGCCTGCTCGGATATAAAACACGCGGTACCTTGGTAGGCGGCCGCGAAGGTTCGGAACGGACAGGCCTGCCCCGGGGATCCGGACCGGGAGCCTTCCTGGTCCCGCCCGCGACGTCGAATCAGCGCGAGGGCCGGGTCCTGGCGAGCGACCGGCGCCGGAGATCGTTCAGGGCATTCATGTAGTTGGCATAGGCGTCGTAGGGGTTGGAGTAGCTGGAGAAGTACCGGTGGACGTCGGCGTCGGCCCCCTTCCCGGAGACGTACATGTAGTAGAAGTGGTCCGACGTCAGGAGCTTACGCCAATCGGACATGATCTCGGGATCGTGGGCGCTGCGCGCGAACGTTCCGGCCTTGCGCGCCGCATCGAACGCCGAACGTTGCATGTCGTTCCCGAGCCAGGCGCCCAGGTCGCGGTTCTCGTCGGCCCAGCTCATCGGCTCCGGGACGACGATCGGGCCGGCGGGGGGGACCCGGACCGCGTCCTCGACGGTCGCCCACTCGAGGTTCGGTTCCGCGGCGACCGCATGGGGGAGCGCGGAGAGGAAGTCGAGGATGCCGGTGGAGGCGGGGTGGTGCTCCCCGAACGTCTCGAAATCGAGGAACAGCCCCAGGACGTCTCCGGGGCTTCGGGAGAGCCAACGGGCGTACTTCTCCGCGGTGAGGGGGTACTCGGTCCATCCGCGGGCCGAGAATCGGAACCCCACATCGTCGCTCATCCGGTAGTTCCGCAGGAGCACGCTCACCCCTCGGGCCACGGAGGAGTAGACGTGGTTCGGGGAGCGACCCCGCAAGGGGCCTTCCCAGCCCTCCGCCAGCATCCCCGAAAAGCCCTCCCGCGCCGCGAACCGCGCGAGGTCGTCGTCGTACACGAGCTCGGTCATGCGCAGAACGCGCGGCCGGACGTGGAAGAGCTCCTCGAGGCGTCGTTGATGGAGGTCGACCTCCTCCTCCAGCTCCGGTGGGGGCAACAGGAACGCGAGGGAATGGTAGTACGTCTCCGAGAGCAGCGCGACCCGTCCCGTTTCGACGATCCCCTGGAGCCGCTCGATCACGTCCGGCGCGGCGAGCGCGGCTTGCTCCAGGAACGTCCCCGTGATCGAGAGGCTCACGCGAAAGCCGGGATCCTTCCGCAGGAGGGCGGCGAGGCGGTCGAGCGTCGGACGGTAGCAGTTCTCCGAGATCCGACGGAAGATCTCCAGGTTCCGGTCGACGTCGAAGTACGGCTTACCGCTCCCGAGGTCCAGATAGCGGAACCGAGCGAGTCTCCAAGGCTGGTGCAGGTGCAGGTAGAAGACGATCTTCATCGCTTGATGGATCGGGAACGGATGGCCTCCCGATACACTTCGACCGTTTGGCGTGCGCGCTCGGCCCAGGTCGCGAACGTCGCTTCGGAACGGCCCTGGTCCCCCATCTCCCGGTTGAGGTGGGGATACTCGAGAAGCTCTGCGATCCGGCTCGCGAACTCGTCCACGTCCCAGAAGTCGACTTGGAAGGCGCTCGGGACGACCTCGCCGACCCCGCTCGTCTTGGAGACGATCGTGGGGACCCCGGCCGCCATCGCTTCGAGGGCCGCGATCCCGAACGGCTCGACGACCGAGGGGAGCACGAAGACGGCGGCATCGCGGAGGAGGGCGGTCCGCTCCTCATCGGTCACCTTGCCGAAGAAGAGGACCCGGTCCCCGATGCCCAACTGCGCGGCGAGCCCGACGAGATACTCGTACTCGGGACCCTCCCCGGCGACGGCGAACCGGATCTCCGGGAACTCCGGAGCGACGACCGCGGCGGCCCGTAGGAACGTGTCGGGTCCCTTCATCCGGGTGAGGCGGCCGAGGTAGAGCACGACGTCCCGGGTTCGGTCCTCGTCGAGCTCGGGCGTCACGGGATGCACGGCGTTGTAGACGACCCGAACCCGGCCCGGGGGCGCGTCGTAGAGCGCGATCAGCTGATCGCCGAGATGCCGGCTCACCGCGATCACCCGGTCGGCGGAACGGACCCCGATCCGCTCGCGCTCCAGGATCGGAGCGAACGGGTGGCCGAGCGTGCGGTCGAGCTCGGTGGAATGGACCGTCATGACCATCGGGATCCGCAGCCGCCGGGCGAGGTCGCGGCACCCGACGGTTCCGAACCAGTCGTGGACGTGGACGATGTCGGCCCCTTCGGTGTCGGCGAGATCCGCGATCCATTCGTTGTACTGGTTCACGACGTCGAGGAATCGGGGACCGTAGATCTCCGCCGGCGTGTAGGCGCCCGGGATCTGGGTCCCGGGGGGAAGTCGCTCCCCGAGGGTCCGGAACTCCACGCCCGGGGCTTCGACGAACGGACCCGGGAACGGCGTCAGGAAGATGACGCGGTGACCGAGACGCGCGAGCTCGCAGGAGATCTCGAAGCAGTGGACCCCCAGACCTCCGGTGTGGAACGGAGGGAACTCCCAACCGGCCATGAGAACGGTCAGGCGCCGCAGCGGGTGCGCCCCGGCGGCCGCGCCCGAGGGAGGCATCCGCGGTGGACGCCGATACGACGGGGGAGCGAGCACCGACCTACTGCGGCGCGCGCGGGATCGCCTCTGCGCGTGCACCGACCGCCGCCGAGCCTGCCCCCGGCTGGCCACCTTCTGTTCGGGTTTCGTTCGCTTTCGACCGGGGCGGGCGCGCGGCACCGGCGGCGCTTGGGCGGCGCGACGCCGAGAAGAGCGGGGGGCAGTCGGCATCGAGATACCTGCGCAGAACGTTCTGCACGGCTATGTACCTCCGGAGCAGATGAAGGGGCGCCTCGTTCCGGGACGGCCTCCGGACCGTCCGACGCCTAGAATCCGGCGAGAAGCTCCTCGATAACGGCGCCGGGGTTGCCGGACGCTGCGACCGCGCTCGCCACGAGGATCCCTTCGCTCCCGAGCTCGATCGCCTTGGCCACGTCCCGCCGGTCGTGGACCCCCGCACCGCAGAGAACGCGCGTCCCCGGCGCGACGCGCCGGACGGCGGCGACCGACTCCGAAACGACCTCGGGACGGGCGCTCGTGACGGAGCGGCGTCCTCCGATCAGCTCGGGGGGCTCGACGGCGAGATACGGAGGTTGGGAGCGCGCGAGACGCCCGGCGTCTCCGGCGTCCCGTGCGCAGACGACGGCGGTGAGGCCGATCTCCGCCAGTCGCCGGACCGCTTCGAACACGGCCTCGCGAGCGAGGGGGCGCTCGGAGTGGTTGACCAGGCTGCCCCGCGCGCCCGAGGCCTGGAGTGCCTCCGGTACCGTGTGACCCGTCCGGGCCCCCGCGTCGACCGGGTCCACGTGCTGGGCGAGCACGGGGATCGAGAGCGTATCGGCGAGATGCCGGAGGTCGGTCGTCGCCGGGGCGATGGCGACCGCGACGCCCGCGGCGTGGCCCGACGCTTGGAGCAACACCCCGAGGCGCTCCGCGCCCGGCCCGAGGGCCGGCGAATAGGACTTCAGGTTCAGGATGAAGAGCGGCGAGCCGAGGAACGTGGGGTCAGTGGTGGGGGCCGGGGTGGATGCGCTTGGGCCGCGAACAGATGGCATACTCGTCCCCGTCGAAGAAGACCTCTCGGTCCGGGTGCTTGCGTTGGAGGTCCGTGATCTTGGAGAGGACGTCCTCGAGGGTCGTGGACTCGTCATTCGGATCGATCCTCAGATGGACGGTCTTTTCCAACCGCTCGGATGCATGTCGAGGACTCGCCATGTCGCACCGAGGCGCTCTCCACACGGAGGCGGGGGCAGATA
>Ga0187856_1003394_pt1 | contig 11147 bp, 17 predicted proteins | sample June2016WEW_8_40_FD_132443 | JGI IMG/M metagenome (GOLD analysis project Ga0187856, IMG submission 132443) | Peatland microbial communities from SPRUCE experiment site at the Marcell Experimental Forest, Minnesota, USA - June2016WEW_8_40 | ecosystem: Environmental > Terrestrial > Soil > Wetlands...
CTGTCTTCCTTTCGGGCGGTACCTGGGATCCCCAAGCCCTTCACCGATCGCAAGAGGGCGTTCTGGCTCATGCCGTCCTCCCCAACCAGAGATAAGAACCCGAGATGCCGGCAAGCCGGCGCCGCGGAAGTGAAAGCCGCCCGATCGCGTCCACGTGGACTGATCAACAGCGGCAAAGTCCCCAAATAAATGCAATCGTCCGGGAGTCAAGCAGATTCTGTAAAAGAAACCGTAAAGCTTCGTCTGTGCCTTCCATCGGCGACGAGGAGAAGAGGCGCAGCACGCCGCTGAGCCAATCGTGGTGGTTGGTCGAACGCGCGATCGCCGCCAAGCTCGCGTCGGGCGACGCACCAACGAAGCGCGCGAGGACAGGGATGAACGCTGCATTTGCACGGCCGGACGCCGCACAGCGGACATCCACGCGGCACGGTTTTTTCCGCGCCTGCCCTGCTGCCAGGTGGCGCTCGCAGCTAATGTTCGGCTCGGATTATCCGTTCCGCGAAGGCAGCGAGCCGGCGGAGGGCCTCGCCGCGTATGATTTCAGCGACGCCGATCGCGCCTCGATCAATCGCCAAACCGCGCTCAGGCTGATGCCGCGCCTCGCCGGTTGAAATTGCCGCTTCACGCATCGCTTGGGCGGCGATGGCGGAAGCCGGTCCCACCGGTCAGCTGCATTCCTCGGTGTCGGTCATCAAAAACCGGGGATCGTTATGGCGACCGCACCTGTCGGGTCGAGGCCGACCGCCTCACTGTACGGTTCTCGGCGATGGGAACGGCGATGGGGACTCTTGGCCCCGCCGCCGGTTCAATTGCAGTAGCGGGGGTCGACTGCGGCGTATTCGCCGGTCGGATAGCGATAATAGCAGGCGCCCTGCCACAGATAATATCCGTTCCGCCGCTGGGCCTCCGCGCCGATGGCCGCGCCGGTCGCACCGCCGACGATTGCGCCGGCAACCGCACCGCCAGGTCGGCCCGTCAGCAAGCCGCCGAGTATGCCGCCCAGAACGGCGCCGCCGACCGCGCCGCCGACTGCATCTTGGCTCGGCGGGGGAGGTGGCGGCACATAGTCGGCAGGTGGCGGCGGTGGCGCATAGCCGACGGCAGGCGGCGGTGCCGCTTCCACTGGCACCAGATTGCCTTGTTCATCGTATGCGACCTCGGACACGACCTCCGGGGAGCCAGCGAACTGCTGGTCGTAAAAATACCAATAGCCATCGGCCCACCACCAGTAGCCGCAGCGTCCCCAGCGACACCCGTAGGGATAGGCACGCCCAAGCCCCCAAGCAGCGCGGTCGAAATGGTGTGGGTCAAAGCGATGGTGCATGCCCACCATTCCCGGCCCTCGCGGACCCGGATGCGGCCCGGCCATTGGTCCCGGCTTCACCTGGCCCCTCGGCTGGACTGCGGGCGCCTTTGCTGCCGGCTTCTTTGGTGGTTCTTGCGCCATCGCCGACAGCGATAGCGCGACAAAAATCGACACCAACGGTACGAAAACCATGAAGCGCTTTGACGTGCTCATGCCCGAAACTCCCCTCTGATGCGGCGAATTGCCAATCCGTGGTCGCACATTTACCTATCGTCTCCCGCTGTCAGCGGAACCTCGTGGCCGATCCGTTTGCGAAGGTTGGCGGCACCCCCGTCTACTCCACCCGGCCATGCATTGGAAAAAGAGTGGCGCAGCCATATTCGGGTACAAATATGCAGCCCTATTTGGGCATAAATATGCAGCCCTATTTGGCCATAAACATAATGCCATAGGGATCATGTCTTGCCTGAAAGGGGTTTGAGAAATGGCTGCGGCCTGCCGCCGACTCGGTGGGTGAGGAAGAGGAAGGCAGAACCGGCCCCGCTTAGCGTCAGCCGTTGACGGCGACCGCCGGCGGGACCATCGGCTGCGCCGGCTTTTTGACGCGCGTGCGGAAGAAGCCGAGCACGCGCCGGGCAGTATCGGGTTGCAACCGGTTGAAGCTCGAAAGCGCTTGCTCGAGGTCCTTTGCCGACATGCCACGGTCGGCTGCCCGCAGGAGCAGGACGGCCTTGGTCGTCGTGGACGACAGGCCGGCGACCTTGGCGAGGATGAGCACGATCTCGGCGCCCGGATCGAGTAGCGCCCGCTCCACGACATCGATTGGCGTATCGCACAGGATCGACAGCGCGATCGCCGTTTCCTCGAACTTGCGGTCGCGCGCATATTGGTAGATTTCGGCTTCGCCAATGCGACGGATGCGATTCTGCCGCTCCACGGCCGCCTGCGCGGCGGCAAAATCCGGCGAAGCGTTGCGGGCCTCGTTGCGAATGCCGCCGACGACCTCGGCCACGACCCCCTCGATGGCGGTGCTTGCTTGCGGGTTCTCGGCGGCAAGGCGTGCGCGCACCGCGCTCGAAGCCTTCTCCAGCAGCACCAGGAAATGCGGACGGGGGATGTCGCTGCGCATGCCGACCTCGGTCGCAAGGTCGTCATCGCCGGCGGAGCGCTTGACCAGCATGCGAAAGCCGGCATCGGAAAAACGGGCACCGATGTTCTTGACCACCGCATGAACGACCTCGCGGTCGCCGCGTTCGACCAGCACGTCGGTCACCGCTTCGCTCAGCGAGCTGCGCTGCGAGATGGCGAACAGGTGCTGCTGGCTCTTGGTGTTGGCGTTGGCGAGAAGGGCGGAGCCTTCGAGCCGTTCCGACTGACTGAGGATGGGCCGCGCGACTTCGATGTCGTCGTCGAAGGCGAGCATGTGGATCACGCTCGACGGGGCGTTTGCGATCGGCGCCAGACGGTGCGCCAGCTTGGCCCGCGCCTTGGCCTCGATCGTGCTCACCAGGCGCACCATGACGTCATCGAATACGCCGATCTGCTCTTCGGAATAGCGCGGTGCGCCGCCGACGAACAGATCGGTGATGCGCGTGAGCATCTCGATACGGCGCGTGTTGGTGCCGGAGGTCAGCGCGGCTTCGAGCTCTTCGATAAGGGGGAGAGTTCGGATCATGCTAAGGATGCCGCCACGCCATTGAAACGCCGATGACAATGCCGCGCGAACGGTGAACAAAGGCTTGCGGCGAACGCTCAAGGGTGGGAGGGCGGTTTAAGAAATCATGAATGAAATGGCGCAGCCGTTCTGCGTGGCGCGATCCATGTCCGCTTTTGCGGCCCTGCCCTCGCCGGACCGACTGCTGGCGGACGCATTTAGCGTGCCCACGTCACCAGCGTAATGCCGGCGGTCGCGTCGATGTCGCGTCGCGGGCCGGGCCTTAGGCCATGGCGGGCGAGGACTTCTTCCGGCGTCGCATGCGGGCCGACCTGCGGAAACAGCGGCCGTCCGCCGGGAATGTTGGCACGGGCGGCGCGCGTGAGATGAAAAGCGTCGTAGAGGGGCAAAAAAAGGCCGAACACGTCGGCGCCGCCGATGACCGCAATGGCGCCCGCTCCGGCGCCGAGCATCGCGATGGCCTCTTCGAGCGACGCGCCGGCCGGATTCCAAAGGAGCGCGCCGGGATGCGAAGGATCGGGCGCGATGGCAGCGATTCGACGCGTCACGATCAGGCGCTTGCGGCGCGCGGCGCGCGGCCCGCCTTCGTAGGAGTGCCGGCCGTGCACGACCAATGCGGCCAAGTCGAGCTCTTTTTGCAAAAATCTCTGGTCGGCCTCATTGCGGATCGTCTCCGGCATCACGCCGTTGCCATCGGCGATCATGCCGTCGGCAGACACGATGGCGTAGCCCTCGATGCGGTGCGGCCCGATCATGGGGAGACGATAGCGGCGCCCGCGCATCGAGTCATTGCGGAGAAGGCGGTGTCCGGCATAATGCGTCAAGGAGAGCCGCCGCATGAACGGGCTACCAGCCGACGCGCAGACCAAGGCGCTCGAATTCGTCAACAGCGCGAGCACTTACCTGCTGCTCGCCACCATCGCGCTGCTCGCCTGGGTGGCGTCCGGGGTGGAATTTTCCAGCGCGGCCCTGCGCCTCGCGGCGATGGCCTGCCTGACGATGTCGGTGGTCTTCGGCATCGCGACGCTTTCGCTTATTCCGCTGGTGCAGGAAGCGCGGCGGCCGGGGCAATCCAATTTCGATGTCGAGGCGCGATTCTCGCTGTTCGGGCGGCGCAGTTCCCGGCTGAAAGCCGTGTTGTTGCCGCAGTACCTGCTGCTGCTCGCCGGCGTTATTCTTTACGTGCTCGGCCTGATCGATTGATGGTCTCGAGGCGCCGCGCCGTCGGCGCGGCGCGCGCATCCGGGCGTTTCGCGGTCAGGACCCTCCCGCGCCATCGGCCGCGGCAAGAAGATTTGCATTGCCGGCGCCAAACGCTTATTTGCAATTCGAACGAGAGTTTGAAAAATGGTCGGCGATGACGCGCCCGTCTGAAATCACCCGCGAGCGCATCCTCAAAGCGGCCGCGCGGCTGTTCGCCGAGCGCGGCTACGAGGCCACGAGCGTGCGCGCCATCGTCGGCAAGGCGCGCGTCAACCAGGCCGCCGTCAACTACCACTTCGCCGGCAAGGAAGGACTGTACCGCGAAGTGCTGCGCGCGGCGTTCCGCGCGGTCACCGCGCACCAGCTCGCTCACGCCGAGGAGGCGAAAGCGATGTCGCGCGAAGAGGCGCTCGGCGAATTCGTCCGCGGCCAGCTTCGGCCGCTGCTGGCGCGCGACGAGTTCAGCCGACACATGCGGATTTTCAACTGGGAAGCGGTGCAGCCGACCGCGGTGTTCCGCAAGCTCCTCAGCGAGGAGGCGGCTCCGTTCATGGATTTGGCGGTCGAACTCGTGCGCCGCTTTATGCCGCAGGCGGATCAGCGCACGCTCATGGTCGCGGCGATCTGGCTGATCGGGCAATGCAGTGTGTTCATACGCAACCGCGAGCAGCTTGCGGCGCCCCCGGTTTCGCTTTCGCTCGACGAAACAGCGGTCGAAAGGCTCGCGGGCCTGGTCAGCCGCTGGGCGGTCGCCGGGCTGGCGCAACCGGCCTGAGCGGGTTTCCGCAAGAAATCCCCCTTGGCGCCGCAAAAATTCCTTGTTCCCGGCCTTCGGCTGCCTATAACACATGTTTGAAATTCAATCGGCCGTTTGAAAAACGCGGGCGGCCGAGGAGACCAGGGTCATGCCATACAATGTGCCGTTGCTGGCGCGCTTCCTTGCCAAACTCGTCCTCGACATCCTGCCGGCGGCGCTGGCGAGCGTGATCGGCGGTTTCCTGTTCACGCATTATCAGTTGGGCCGGGCGCCGCAGCCGACCGCCGCCGCGCAGGTCGCCCCGGCCTCCGCCGAAATGATGCAGCTAGTCCGCGACGAGCACGCCCTGATCGTGAATTTCCTCAAGGCGCAGATGGTGGCGGAAAAGACCAAGCTAACCGCAGAGGATGAGGCGCCGCGGGCGGCCGTCGAGGCCGAGCTGGCTCGGGCGGCGGCCGGGCCGCGCCAAGCGGTCGTCGCGATGGTCGCGCCGAAACCGGTCGCACTGCACAGCAAAACGCCGGTCGTTGGCGCGTCGCTTCCGCCGCTGGTGATCGCACAGAACGAAACCGTCAAACCTGCGGCGGCTAATCCGGATTCACTTGTCGCCAAGACGATTGGCATCAAGGATCACGTCCTCTCCGTCACGCAACGTGTCGTGTCCGTGATCGGCGGCATCCCGTCCTGGATCGGCTCGATTGGGGACCACATTGGCGGGGAGGGCGAGACTCCGCGGCCTCCGGCGAATTTGGTCAGCGCGTCTTAAGGGTGCTTTTCTTGAACGCCGACGGAAGAGACGCTCGCGGTCTCGCCGCGGCCGTGAAACTCGCGGCGGCGTGGCGGCAAGCTGTTGCGCATTGTCAACAGGCGGCAGCATTCGCTTTTCCGCGGCTTGCGAGCGTCTTCGATGACCGTTAACCATTTCTCGCCGGGACAGGAACCGGCGCCGCGGTCGATGCGTTTCCACATTTGGCAGCGGCTCTGGCACTGGGTGCGGGCAGCGGTCGGCCTGCCTCGGAGGTTGTGATGCGTCGCGCCGGGAATTTCAATCCGGAATGGGGTTATCTCGCCCCGGCACCCAGTTTCATGCGCACGGCACGCATCGTCATCGTCGCCGCCGCGGTCGGCGCAACCGCCGGCACCGCGGTGGTATTCTCGTTGGTGGATCGACCGGCCGCCGAGGAATCGGTTGCGGCGCGCACGTTGGCGCAGCCGGTCGCGGCTGCGTCGATGCCTATCAGCCTGCCCGCGGCGGCGCAGGTGCAAGCGCCGACGCAAGGACAGAAGCAATCGCCGCCGCCGCAAGTGCAGGCGGACGCGCAGAGCGCTTTGCGCGGGCGCTCCGCGATGCTGTCACCGGCGAACGGCCGCGCGGAAAGTCCCGCGGCAAGCGAATCGAGCACCAGTTCGACAGCTCAGGACCCGGCGAGCATGGCAGCGCTGGCCGAGGTGCCGGCGGCGACCGATGCCGCGCCGGCGCAAGCGCCTGATGAGATGGTCACGGCGCCCGATGCAATGCCGGTGCAAAAGAAAGTGACCAAGAAGCATGTTACTTGGCGTAGCGCCCCACGCGCCGAACAGGCGTCCAGCAGAGGACCTCTCGCGCTTCTGCGTTCATTCACGGGCCGCAACACAACCGCAGCGCACCCGCCGCGGGGCGCGTATTAGCTTGATGCCGAATGGCACCGGGCCACGCAATTCCGAACGGCACCGCGCGGACCTGCTAGCGGCAAGCAAAGCCGGGGCTAGCCAGAGGAGGCATCCATTGCCGGAAATCGTCGTCTACCTCTTGGAGGGGCGCACGCTCGAGGAGAAGCGGGGACTCGTCAAGGACGTCACCGCCGCCGTCGTGAAGAATCTCGGAGCGCCGGCAGAATCGGTTACCGTCTCGCTGGTCGAGACGGCGAAAACGGCGAAGGGCAAGGGCGGCGTGCTGTTCAGCGACATGGCGCCGCGCTAGCGAGCGCCGGCCCCGACCACGACATTCTCCCGGGCGGCCCGGCTGGGAACCGCTTGGCGGGCCGTGAGTTTTCCCCTGAGTGCATCGCATAGTGCATCGCACAATTTCCTTGCTGCAATGCGGTAGAAGGCTGATAATCGGTTTGGTGACAAGGCTTGGTGTCAACGCTTGGCGACAATGAAAGAATGAACGCAGGTGCGGATATGAGCGACATATGGGACACAAAAGACGGTCGCCGGCGGGTCAGACGCGATCCGCCGACGGTCGAGGAGGCGGTCCTGGCGGCACAGGGGCTCACCGACGATCTCAAGGAGCAGGTCGAGATCGTGGCGGCGCTGATGGAAGTCCCCCTCGATGAGGCGCGAGGGGCCGTCTTGCGAATGGGGCAGCGCAAGGACATGAACCATATTACCGTCACCAGCCGTGTCGGCGCGCCGCGCGCCGTCGTGGTCGAACGCCGGACGCCCCGCTATGCGGTCATTCCGCGGCGATCGGCAGGTCGCTAAGCCTACCTGCCCGTTGGGTAAGCTTACAGCCAACGGCGGCCGGGATCGGAAATCACGCGGTGTGTCACCAGCCGGTGCCAGACAAAGAGGACGATCAGCGCGCCGACGACAGCGCCGATGAGGCCGGCGCCCTGGTTCGGGCCGTACCAACCGACCGCCTGCCCGATCAAGGTGGCGACGAATGCGCCGGCAATGCCGAGCAGCGTGGTGAGAATGAAGCCCGCCGGGTTGTTCGCGCCCGGCGCCAGCATGCGGGCAATGATGCCGGCGACGAAGCCGATGATGATGATCCAAAGAATGTGCATGGTGATCTCCGTGCGATGCGGCGATGAATGCCACAAATGTGGCGCGGTTCCATGACGGAACATTGGCTGCCTGAGCGGTAGGCCGTCCGGCGAAACGTAAGCTCGTCGCGGCTGCGGCTGCGACATGCTGGGACAGAGCCGCGGCGCGGATTATACTTGCCGGGAGCGTCGCGCACGGGGTGCGGAGCGTCTGCCATGACCAAAACCCTCGTCAAAACCCGCACCAAGGTGCGGCCGAAAACCCAGCGGCCGCCGCTCTACAAGGTGATCCTCCTCAATGACGATTACACGCCGCGCGAATTCGTCGTCCTCGTGCTCAAGGCGGTGTTCCGCATGACCGCCGACCAGGCCTATCGCGTGATGATGACGGCGCATCAGAAGGGCGCCTGCGTCATCGCGGTCTATGTCAGGGACGTCGCCGAGACCAAGGCCAAGGAAGCCACCGAATTGGGCAAGAGCAATGGCTATCCGCTGTTCTTTACGACCGAGCCGGAGGAGTAGCGCGGCGCAGGAATCTCCCTCGTCAGGTCTCCGCGTCGCGATGGGGGCCGGGCGGGACGAGCAGATCTTCCAGCGCGAACAATTCGCGCATGTCGCCGATCGCCTCGATGGCTTCCTCCTCGGTCGTCACCGATTGGAGGCGGTGCCACAGCTCGCGCCACGGCGCCGGGCGGCCGAGCCGCAGCGCCTCGTCGACATAGGCGCGCGCCTGCGCCAGCGTGGCGAGCCGCCGCGGCTTCGGGTCATCCTTGACGACGAGCGGCGGATCGATCGGAAAGTCGTTCATGGCGGACATGGCTTGGCTGAGCAGTTTGGTCTCGATGGCGGTATAGCATGGATAGGCACATGTAGCCCGGATTGCGCGACACGCAATCCGGGTTGCGCTCTGCTACGCTCTGACACATCAGCATCTTGTGAAGTGCGCGCGACCTCGGCCGTCATTACATCGCGCGACAGGGGCGCCTTGGAGAGTTCGCAATGAATCACACCTCGACTCTGCCGACCCAGTCCTCCGCCCCCTCATTACGAACCTCTCTCGATCGCCTGGCGCCCTATGTGCTGAGCATTCTGCGCATCATCGCCGCGCTGTTGTTTCTGGAACACGGCACGTCGAAGTTTTTCGGCTTTCCGTCGCCGATGGCGCCGCCGGCGGTTTTCGACATGGAATGGTTCGCTGCACTCATCGAGTTCGGCGGCGGCGTGCTGCTGACGCTCGGCCTGTTCACGCGGGCGGCGGCGTTCATCATGTCGGGCGAAATGGCGGTCGGCTATTTCCTCATCCACGCGCCGCACGGGTTCTTTCCTTACCTCAATCACGGCGAGTTGGCGGTGATGTACTGCTTCGTCTTCCTCTATCTGGTTTTCGCCGGCGCCGGGCCGTGGAGCCTTGATGCGCTCATTTGGCGCAAGGGGCGAGACTGAGCGCGCCCTGTTTGTCATTGCGAGGAGCAAAGCGACGAAGGGGCGTGCCGCGGATTTCGTTTCACTCGATCCGGTCTGTGCCGCTGGCCGACGGTTCAGAAGCGCGCCGCACAGTCGCCGCCGGCGGCAGCGACATTGCATGTCCGCCCTCGGGCCCGTAGTATTTTTTGCAGACGGCCTGCGCTGGGCCTCAATCGATGTGGCAAACGGGGGGCGCTTTGAAATGGCTCTGATCCACGATCGCGAGGCCTGGCAAAGCAAGCTTGCCGCGCTTCCGCTCGCCAGCTACGACGCCGGTGAAACCGTGTTTGCCGAGGGTACGAAAACCGGGCGGCTTTTGATTCTCAAAAGCGGCGCGGTCGGCATTTTCAAGGGGGATATCGAGTTCGCCCAGGTGGCCGAAGCTGGCGCGGTGTTCGGCGAGCTCTCGGCGCTGCTCGATGCGCCGCATAGTGCGGACGTGCGCGCACTGGAAAAGTCGGAGTTTCATGTCGCCGACGCCGCGACATTGCTGCAAGACCCGACGGCACTTCTCTACGTGACGATGGTCCTGGCGCGGCGGATCGACGCCGCCAACCAAGGGCTTCTCCAACTGAAGATCCTGCTCGAGGCTGGCGAACCGCGGAGCCTGATCGACAAGACACTCGATGGGATCGAAGGATTGTTGAGCGCCATCGGCACCGGCTACATCCGCGCCGGCGCCGGCTATGCCGGCTATCCGATTGCTTGATTGGCGCTTGCGCAAGCGTCGGCAGCCGCCGCGGCTTCGGGCTACGTTTGCTTAATCCATCCTATGCGCTAACCTTTTATGTCGAGCAGCTCGACGTCGAAGATCAGCGTGGCGTTCGGCGGAATGACGCCGCCGGCGCCGCGCTCGCCGTAGCCGAGCTCGGGCGGGATGATGAGTGTGCGCTTGCCGCCGACCTTCATGGTCGCGACACCTTCGTCCCAGCCGGCGATGACCCGGTGCATGCCGATCGGAAACTCGAACGGCTTACCGCGGTCAACCGAGGAGTCGAATTTTTTGCCCTTGGCGCCGTCCTCGTAAAGCCAGCCGGTGTAATGCATGACGCAAATCTGCCCGGGGTTGGGCGAGGCACCGGTGCCGACTTTGCTGTCGATGATTTTTAAGCCCGATGGTGTGGTCATGGGTGTTCCGACGGTTTGTGCGTGGGCGGGGGCGAAGTTGGCGGATGCCAAAGGAACGACGACGCCGGCCGTTGCTATGATGAAGGCAACAACGACGAGGGCGCCGGCGCGCGGGAAAGCTCGCATTCTCTGTATCCCTCCCTGAGATCGATAGTGAGTTAGAATTGGTCGCGGGTATTCAGTTTGTAGGATGGGTTGAGCGAAAGCGAAACCCATCATCGGGACTGGTCGGCTGTTTGATGGGTTTCGCAAGGGCTCAACCCATCCTACGCGCTTGTACGGGTAGCGACCGAGCGGCGCCACACGCACGTCGGGGCGACGTGTGGAGCGGCGCATGCTTTCCGGCCAGCGGGCGAGATGGGCAACGACGATCCTCAGCCGCCGCTCGACGGCGCGGCCGAGCCCCGGGCGGTGCCGCCTAAGCCAAGCCGTGATCTCGTCGAGATCGCGGAGCGCAGGATCGGTATAGACGACCTTCAAGCGTCACGGAGTTTCGCCAGCGCGGCCTCAACTTGCTCGTCGCTGGCAAAGCGGCCTTCGGCCGCCGCGCGCAAGCCGCGATCGATGCCGGCCAATTCCGCTTCGCTCGGCTCGTATTCGCCCCTGGTGAGGCCATCCTCGATATCGCGCGCGATCTCGGCGAGTTCGTCCTGGGCGTGAGCGGGCCAGCGTTCGACACGTTCGAGAACTTCGGCGAGCTGTCTGGTCTTCATAGCCGCAGTCTAGAGCATGTTCAGTTTCGGTGGAAACTGATCATGCTCTAGATTCTTTGTTTGGTCGCATTTTCTACGGAAAACCGGTATCCACTTTTCCTGAAAATGCTCTGGCACAAATCCTGATCGGCGGAATACGCTGCGCTATTCC
>Ga0187856_1003399_pt1 | contig 11130 bp, 7 predicted proteins | sample June2016WEW_8_40_FD_132443 | JGI IMG/M metagenome (GOLD analysis project Ga0187856, IMG submission 132443) | Peatland microbial communities from SPRUCE experiment site at the Marcell Experimental Forest, Minnesota, USA - June2016WEW_8_40 | ecosystem: Environmental > Terrestrial > Soil > Wetlands...
CACCGGTCGTGATGGGATCCACGGTGCCACCTTCGCCTCGGTGGAGCTCAACGACGCCTCGAGCCAGCGGCGCCCCGCGGTCCAGGTCGGCAACCCCTTCCTCGAGAAGTGCCTGATGGAGGTCTGCGTTGCCCTCGCCGGCGACCCGCGGATCGTCGCCATGCAGGACCTGGGTGCGGCCGGGCTCACCAGCTCGTCCGCCGAGCTGGCCCACCGCGGCGGCTGCGGCATCGAGATGGACGTCGCCCGGGTCTCCCGCCGCGAGCGCGGGATGACACCGTACGAGGTGATGCTCAGCGAGTCCCAGGAGCGGATGCTCCTCGTGGTGAGGCCGCGGGACGCGTCCTCGGTGCAGGCGGAGTTCGACCGCTGGGACCTCCACTCGGACGTCATCGGGACCGTCACCGACACCGGACGGCTGGTGGTGGCCGATGCCGGAGAGGTCGTCTGCGACCTCCCCCTCGACCTGCTGATCGATGACGTCCCGCTCCGCCACCCGGTGGCGCGGCGTCCCGCGGCACTCGATGAGCAGCTCGCCGCCGACCCGCTCGCCATGTCCCCCCCGTGGTCGATGGGCGAGACCCTGCTGCGGCTGCTGAAGAGCCCCAACATCGGCAGCCGCCGCTCCATCTTCCGACGCTACGACCACCAGGTGGGCGACGACACGGTGGTGCGTCCGGGCGGGGACGCCGCTCTGCTACGGGTCCGGGGAACCGGTGGGGCGATCGCGCTCACCACCGACGGGAACGGTCGCTACGCCGCGCTGGACCCGCGCCGGGGCGCCGCCATCGCGGTTTGCGAGGCCGCCCGCAACGTGGTCGCGGTGGGCGCCACCCCGGTCGGGGTGACCAACTGCCTCAACTTCGGCAATCCCGAGAAGCCCGAGGTCTTCTGGGAGCTCTCGGAGGCCGTCGAAGGGATGCGCGAGGCCTGCCTGGCACTCGGCGTCCCGGTGGTGAGCGGCAACGTCTCCCTGTACAACGACACCGAGGGGGAGAGCATCGCCCCCACCACCGTGATCGGGATGGTGGGCCACCTCGAGGCGCTGGAGCGCCACTGCGCAGCCGGTTTCGCGCGAGACGGCGACACCGTGCTGCTGGTGGGCCCGGTGGGGATGGACCTGGGCGGCAGCGAGTACCAGCGTCTGGCCCACGGGGTGAACGCCGGTCCCCGGCCGACCCTCGACCTCGACCTGGAGGCGCGGGTGCAGGCGGCGGTGCGCGAGATGATCGGCGCCGGCCTGCTCGCCTCCTGCCACGATCTCGCCGAGGGCGGGTTGGGCGTGGCCCTCGCCGAGAGCTGCATCCTCGGTGGCCGTGGTGCTGCGCTCATCACGCGCCTCTTCGCGCTGGGTGCGCCGGTGGCGCAGGCGGGCCTCCTCTTCGGGGAGTCGCAGTCTCGCTTCCTGACCAGCGCCGCCGGGGAGGACGTGGCCGCGGTGCGCGCCATCGCCGAGCGTCACGATGTCGAGGTTCGCGAGCTGGGCACGACCGGCGGTGACCGCGTCATGATCGCCGACGTCCTCGACCTGGAGCTGGCGGAGGTGGCCCGGGTGTACGACCAGGCGCTGCTGACGGAGTAGGGGCGGCGGTCGCGAGCTCGGGGCGCCGGTATACTGGGCGTGGCTCCGTCCCCCACGGCAGCGGTGCCCGGGGAGGACGGACGTGCGGAGAGCCATGGGCGTTGGCGAGAACGCAGTGCTGTGTGACTGCGGCGCGGTGACGGTGAGCGGTCGGCCGCGTGCCTGAGCGCAGGCGCCCGCCCGCCGCTCTGGTGCGCGATCGCGGCATGGACGCCGAGCGGATGCACGAGGAGTGCGGGCTCTTCGGGGTCTTCGCGCCCGGCGAGGACGTTGCCAACCTCACCTACTTCGGTCTCTACGCGCTCCAGCATCGCGGTCAGGAGTCGGCCGGGATCGCGGTGAGCAACCGCCTCGACATCCTGATGCACAAGGAGATGGGTCTGGTCGCCCAGGTGTTCGACAACGAGATCATGGGCGACCTGACCGGGGACATCGCCATCGGGCACACCCGCTACAGCACGACCGGGAGCCCGCGCCTGCCCAACGCCCAGCCGATGCGCTTCGAGCACAGCCAGATCGGCCCCGTCGTGCTCGCCCACAACGGCAACCTCATCAACGCCGGGGAGATCCGCGCCGAGCTCGCCGGCGAGGGGGTGGATTTCGTCTCCACGAGTGACACCGAGGTGCTCGGCCGGCTCCTGGTCCGCACCGCCGGTCGCAGCCTGGACGCCACCCTCCGCCGCGCCCTGCCCAGGGTCCACGGCGCCTACTGCCTGCTCCTGCTCACCCGCGACTCGCTGGTTGCGGCTCGGGACCCGCTCGGCATCCGTCCCCTCTGCCTCGGCCGCTATGGCGATCCGGAGACGCCCGGAGGCTCCGGGTACATCATCGCCAGCGAGACCTGCGCCCTGGACGTGGTCGGGGCCAACTTCATCTGCGAGATCGATCCGGGTGAGATCGTGACCATCGATGCGTCCGGGATGCGCAGCAGCCGGATCCCCTCCGAGGCGCCAAAGCGCGCCATGTGCTCGTTCGAGTTCATCTACTTCGCCCGGCCGGACTCGGTGATGCAGGGCCGGTCGCTCTACGAGGCGCGGCGCCAGATGGGCCGTGAGCTCGCCCGTGAGGCGCCGGTGGACGCGGACGTGGTGATCACGCTCCCCGACTCCGGGACACCCGCGGCGATCGGCTTCGCCGAAGAGACGGGCATCCACTTCGAGGAGGGGATGATCAAGTCGCGGTACATCACGCGCACCTTCATCCAGCCCTCGCAGCGGCTCCGCGATTCGGGCATCCGGCTCAAGTTCAATCCGATGCGCCACGTCCTCCAGGGACAGCGCGTCGCCCTGGTGGACGATTCGATCGTGCGGGGCACGACCAGCCGGCGGATCGTCGACGAGCTGCGCCGAGCGGGGGCGGCCGAGGTTCACATGCGCATCGCCTCGCCACCGATCATGTGGCCCTGCTTCATGGGCATCGACATCGCCTCCCGCAACGAGTTGATCGCGGCCAGCCGCAGCGAGGAGGAGGTCGGACGCCTGGTGGGCGCCGACACCCTGCGCTACCTCAGCATCGGGGGGCTGCGCCGCTCGATGGGTGACCCCGAGGGCGGTGGCTTCTGCTTCGCCTGCTTCACCGGTGACTACCCGGTGCCGGTCCCGCTGCAGCTCGAGATGGACAAGCAGGCGATGGAGCACGTCGAGCCGCCTCCCGCTGCCGCGACGCCGATCCCCCAACTCAGCTGAGGGGTTCGCGAGCGGACGGCGCTAACATCGGCGGCGAGTGGACGCCATCCCGTCCGCCCGCGGGGGCACCCGGGCAGGATGGGGACGGCCTCGAGCGTGATGTGGAGACGGCGGAACATGGGCGACGATCGGCCGGCTGGCGTTCCGGGGCAGGCTGAGCCCCCTCCTCAGCCGGGGCCTCAGCCCGGCTGGCAGGGCCCGGCACCGGGCTGGCCGCCGCCCGCGTGGGCTCCTCCCGGGTGGGGATCCGCGGGCTCCTCAGGAGCGCAACCCCCCGGGTGGGGATCGCCGGGCGCCCCCGGAGCGCAGGCCCCGGGGTGGGGCCCGCCGCCACCGCCATGGGGTGGCCCCGTCCCGTCCGGTTGGAGCGGCGGAGCCGGACCGACCGGCGCAGCGCCGGGGCCGGGCGTCTCCGCACCCCACCGGGGGCTTCGGCTGGTGGCGCTGATCGCCGGCGCGGTCGTGCTCGCGGCCGCGGTCGGCATCCCCACCGCCATCCTGGTGAGCCGCACCGGCGGGACCCCGACTCCCGCGGCGGGCAGCACCGCCACGCCCAGCCCATCGCAAAGCGCCGCCGCGGCCGCGGCGTCAGCCCTCTACAACAAGGCGATCTCGCGCGCCGAGGGGTCGGCGGGATTCCACTACGTCGCCACGACCAGCGCCGGTGGAGCGACCTCCACGATCACCGGCGACGCCGGCCAGTCGGACGGCAGCCAGGTCCTCTCGATGACGACGAGCTTCGGCCACGAGCAGTTCGACCTCCTGCTCGCCCCCGACCAGACCGTCTACTTCGAGGGCAACGCCCCCGCCCTGGAGGACCAGCTGGGCGTCTCCGCGAGCGCGGCCCCCGGCCTCGCCGGGAGCTGGATCGCGGTGAAGATCGGAGACGGACCGTACAAGGAGCTGGAGGTGGGCATCACCGTCGGCTCCCAGCTCTCGGAGGACTCGCTGGTGCCCAGCTCGAGCCAGCAGGCCACCGAGTCCGGCGCCACGGTGACCAGGATCAGCGGCACCGTCCCGGCCACCCAGTCGTTACCGGCCGGGACGGCCCACCTGGACCTCTCCCCCAGCTCCGACCTCCCCACCACCTTTGTCGTCTCTTACGACTCGGCCAGCGAGACCAGCACGACGACCTTCAGCGGCTGGGGCACGGCGCCGTCCGTGACGCCGCCGTCCAGCGCCGTCGCCTGGGTCTCGCTCAGCACCGCGTCGCCCCCTGACGGGTACGGCAGCGGCGAGACCCCGTCTCCGGGCCCCACCCCCACCCCCACGCCGGGAGGCACCGCCTAGGCGCGGCTCGCGATCACGGGCGGCGCGCGCCACTCCCCGGGTTCCGTAGACTGCCGGCGGAGATGGGAGATCTGCGCTACGCGGACGCCGGCGTCGACATCGACGAGGGCGACCGCGCGGTCAGATTGATCAAGCAGGCGGTCACCGCCACCCACGGTCCCGAGGTGCTGGGTGGGATCGGAGCCTTCAGCGGGCTGTTCGCCTTCGACACGGCGCGCTGGAAGCGGCCGGTGCTGGCCGCCAGCACCGACTCGGTGGGCACCAAGGTCAAGGTGGCGATCGCCACCGGCCGGCATCGGGGCATCGGGATCGACCTGGTCAACCACTGCGTCAACGACATCCTCTGCAGCGGCGCCGAGCCGCTCCTCTTCCTCGACTACTACGCCACCGGCCGCCTCTCCCCCGAGCACCTCGCCGAGGTGGTCGAGGGCGCCGCCGCCGCCTGCCGCGAGGCCGGCTGCGCACTGGTCGGAGGGGAGACCGCCGAGCTGCCCGGCCTCTACGCGCTCGGTGATTACGACATCGCCGGTTTCATCGTCGGCTGCGTCGAGCGCGACGAGATCATCGACGGACACCTCATCGAGGTCGGCGACGCCGTCCTCGGTCTGCCCAGCAGCGGTCTCCACACCAACGGCTACTCCCTGGTCCGCCACATCCTGGCGGAGCATGAGATCGGTTGGGATGCCGTCCTCCCGGGCACCGTTGCTCCGGTGGTGGACCTCCTGCTCGAGCCCCACCGCTCCTACCTGGCCGCGATCCGCGAGCTGCGGTCGCGGGTGGAGGTTCGGGGGCTGGCCCACATCACCGGGGGCGGGCTGCTGGGCAACGTCCCCCGGATCCTGCCCGCCGGGACGGCGGCCCGGATCGATCGGACGGCCTGGGAGGTGCCCGCTCTGTTCTCCGCGCTGGAGACGGTGGGCGGCGTTCAGGCCGAGGAGATGTGGCGGACCTTCAACATGGGCGTCGGCATGGTGGTGGTCATCCCTGCCGCGGCGGCGAACGCGGCGGGCGCCTCCGCCGCCGGCCTTCCCCTCCTCCGGCTCGGCGAGATCGTCGAGGCGCGTGACGCCCACCACGTGATCCTCGGGTGAGCGATCGGGTCCCGGTCGGGGTCCTCGTCTCAGGTCGCGGCAGCAACCTCGATGCGCTCTGCGCGGCCGCTGCTGCTCCTGACTTTCCCGCCCGGATCGCGGCGGTGGTCAGCAACCGCCGTGGTGCCGGCGCCCTCGAGATCGCCGGCCGTTGGGGCGTCACCGCCGCGGTCATGCCGGTCAGTGAGTACGGGCACGACGATGCCGCCCGTGACCGGGCGATGCGTGATCGGCTTCTCGGCGCCGGCGTGCGGCTGGTCGTCTGCGCCGGTTACAACCGGATCCTCACCGACGAGTTCCTAGCCGCCTTCCCGGACGCCATCCTCAACGTCCACCCGTCGCTCCTCCCCGCGTTCGGGGGTGGGATGCACGCCGTCGAGGACGCGCTGGAGCACGGGGTCAAGCTGACCGGCTGCACCGTTCAGCTGCTGGAGCCGGGCCTCCCCGACGGGGGCGCGATCGTCCTCCAGCGCGCCGTGCCCTGCCTCGACGAGGACGACGCCGAGAGCCTGCGCGAACGCATCCACGTGGAGGAGTGGATCGCCGTCCCGGAGGCGGTCCGGCTCTGGTGCGAGGGCCGGATCAGACGGGAGGGGCGCGTGCTCCGGATCGACCCGCCCCGCGGCGTGGCGGGAGGGCGGCTCTCTCAGGCAGAGTCTTGCCCGTGAGAGCCCTCCTCGGCGTCAGTGACAAGACGGGTCTCGTCGACCTCGCCAGGGCCCTCCACGAGGCGGGGGTGGAGCTGATCGCGACCGGGGGGACGGCCAGGGCCATCTCCGACGCCGGGATCCCGGTGCGCCAGGTCAGCGACGTGACCGGTGCGGCCGAGATGCTGGACGGCCGGGTCAAGACCCTGCACCCCGCGATCCATGCCGGCATCCTGGCCCGTCGCGACCTGCCGGAACACCTGCGCGCCCTCACCGAGCACGGCTACCAGCCGATCGACCTGGTGGTCGTCAACCTCTACCCGTTCGCCGCCACCGTCGCCTCTGGGGCCGACCGCGACACGGTGGTGGAGAACATCGACATCGGTGGCCCCACCATGATCCGGGCGGCGGCCAAGAACAGCGACTCGGTGGCGGTGGTCGTCTCCCCCTCCCAGTACGAGGAGGTCCTGGGAGAGATCCGCGAGGCCGGCGTGGTCAGCGCCGCGACCCGCCGGAGGCTGGCCGCCGAGGCCTTCGCCCACGTCGCCGCCTACGACACGGCGGTTGCGGACTGGCTTGCCGGCGAGACCGCCGGCGAATCGATGCGCCGGGAGTTCACCACCGGAGGCCCGCTGCTCGCCGAGCTCCGCTACGGGGAGAACCCCCACCAGCGGGGGGCACTCTACGGGGTGCCAGGAGCCCCCGGGGGAGTGGCCCACGCCCGGCAGATCCAGGGCCCGGCGCTCTCCTTCACCAACTGGCTGGACGCCGACGCCGCGGCCAACCTGGTCGCCGAGTTCGCCGAGCCGGCCGCGGCGGTGATCAAGCACACCAACCCGTGCGGTTTCGCCACCGGCGACACGCCTCTGGACGCCTATCGCCGCGCCTACGCGTGCGACCCGCGCTCCGCCTACGGCGGGATCGTCGCGCTCAATCGCACCCTCGATCTCGGGACCGCCCAGGAGCTGGCCAAGACCTTTCTGGAGATCGTCATCTGCCCCTCCATCGACGAGGACGCCGCCGCCCGCCTGGCACGGCGTGAGCGCCTTCGTGTCCTGGTCCTCCACCGTCCCGACTGCGCCGCGGCCTATGACGTCCGCAGCCTGAGCGGCGGCCTGCTGGTCCAGAGCCGTGACCGCGTCTCGGTGGACCGCGCCTCGATGAAGGTCGCCTCCCAGCGCGAGCCGACCGAGGCCGAGTGGGTCGACCTGCTGGTGGCCTGGAGGGTCTGTCGCCACGTGAAGTCGAATGCCGTCGTCATCGTCGGCGACCGGATGGCGGTGGGTGTCGGTGCCGGTCAGATGTCGCGGGTCGAGGCCTCCGAGCTGGCGGTGGCGCGTGCGGGGGATCGGGTGGCGGGGACGGTGGCGGCCAGCGATGCCTTCTTCCCCGTTCCCGACGGCCTGGAGACCCTGGGCAGGGCCGGCGTGCGGGCCGTGATACACCCCGGCGGCTCCAAGAACGACAGCGAGGTCACCGCCGCCGCGGACGCGCTCGGGATGGCGGTCGTGTACACCGGCGAGCGCCACTTCCGCCATTAGCAGAGTGCGGAAGAACCCCCGACGGTCCTGACGCCCCCATCCTCGGCGATGCGGGTGTCGCCTCCTGCGAGGGCTCGGTCGAATACCTGCAGGCATGCTCCCTCGCCTTCTCGTCGGCTCCTTCGCCTAGCCGGTCTGAGAACGGCAATCCTCGCCGGGGGTTCTTCCGCACCCTGCTGGGCGGCGTCCAGGACGTCCAGCTCGGCGTCAGCTTTGTGCTGCGAGGTCGCCGGGCCGTGGGCCCGCCGCCGGTCACGCACATGAGTGCGCTCCCTCCCTCCGCTGCTCGCTTTCTTGATCTGAACGCCCTGGGCGCCGCCTGGTCGTCCGGGATTGGCCTCGTCCGCCGGCTCGGTCACGCGATTGATCTGAACGGCCTGCCCTCCGGCCCCGCCATGTGACGGACGGTCTGACGCCCGAGTCGCGATCCGGCAACGCGGAGACCTCGCGCGATCACGGACCTATGATCGAGCTCCCCCCGCATGGGGGTTTCCGGCTGTCACAACGGGGCGGATGATGCAGGGAGCCTGGGCGTGTGAACGCGTGTCGACGCTGGTGGGCAGCGCCGTGCTCCACGTGGATGCCGGCTGATGCAGCGGGCCGTGGGACGGGGCCGCGCCGTCGCGCCGGAGGGCGAGACCGCTCCGGCAAGGGCCTGGGACGGCAGGGTCGATCCGGTCCGGGACCAGGAGGACAGGATCGACCGTGCCGTTCGGGTGGTGCGGGATGCGGCTGAGGCGCGTGAGCGCGGCGCGGTGCGGGACGACGGCCCTTCCGGACCGGACGGCATGGATGAGCTGAGCTCGCTGCGCCTCCGGCTCGAGCGCATGACCGCGCTCGACAAGCTCAAGTCCGACTTCATGAACCTGACCACCCACGAGCTGCGGTCGCCGCTCGCCATCGTCTACGGCTATCTCTCGATGATGGAGTCCGGCATGCTCGGAGACCTCGCCACCGAGTTGCGCGAGGCCGTGACCTCCTCGATCCAGAGCGTCGAGCTGATGATGCAGCTGGTCACCGAGCTGGTCGAGATGGCGCGCCTGGACGAGACGCGTCTGGACCCGACACGTGACCCGGTCGACCTCACCGGCGTGGTTGCCGAGGCCGCTGTCCGAGTCGAGACCTCCGACCGCCATCGCCTCCACCTCGACCTCGGAGCCGGCCCGGCCCCGGTGCTCGGGGATCGGGGGCAGCTGCTCCGCGTGTTCGCCAACATCATCGACAACGCGATCAAGTACTCGCCGTCGGGCGGAGAGATCGGGGTTCGGATGCGCCGGGCCGGCCGCCAGGTCGCGGTCGACATCAGGGACCAGGGCCTGGGCATCGCCCCGTCGGACATGGACAGGCTCTTCACCCGGTTCGGCCGGATCGTCACCGCGGCCACCGAGGGGATCGGCGGCACGGGCCTGGGCCTCTACCTCTGCCGGGAGCTGGTCAGGCGCCTCGGTGGCGACGTCACCGCCACCTCGGTCGAGGGCGAGGGCTCCACCTTCACGGTCCAGCTGCCCGCGGCTCCGGCGGGAGCCAGGGCCAGGCTGACCAGCTGAGGAAGGCCACCCGCCCGGTGGCGCCGGCTTCCCAAGCCGGAGTCCAGCGCCCGAGTCCAGCGTCCTGCCGAGCTGTGGTGGCCCGGCCTCACCGCCCGGCGCGCTGCCGCGCGTCTCGCTCGGCCCGGGCCTGGTCGGCCACGCAGTAGCGCGCCGCCGGCATCGCCTCCAGGCGCGCCTCGGCGATCTCTCCCCCGCACACCTCGCAGAGCCCGTAGCGGCCGATGTCCAGCCGGTGCAGGGCGGCCTCCACCTCAGCCAGCTCGGTCCGCACTCGCAGCTCGACCGAGGAGTCCAGCTCGCGGTTCAGGGTCTCGGCCGCCTGCTCGGCGGGCAGCTGGTCGGGTTTGCCACCCTCCTGGGTGCCCTGGCCGCGCCCGGCCGCGTCGAGCACGCCCCGGAGGCGGGCCTTCTCGGCTTCCAGTCGCTGGCGTACCGCCGGCATGTCCATGGTGCATCCACCCGCTGGTGATCAGCTGGCGCACGGACCGCGAGGTCCGGGCCTCGTCTCCAGGCTAACCCTAACCGCTGTACCGGGTGTCGCGCAGGGCCAGGCCTCGTCGGCGCTGCCGGGGTGCGTCTACGACGCCTCGGGCGCGAACCAGACCACGGCCAGCGGGGGGACCGTCACCGGCGCCGAGAACGGCAGCCCGTGCCACCCGATCGGCGCGGCCACCACGCCGCCCAGGTTGCCCTGATTGCTGCCTCCGTAGGCTGCGGAGTCGGTGTTGAGCACCTCCCGCCACCGCCCCGCGAGCGGCACCCCCACCCGGAAACCGTGGTGGGTCATCGGGGAGAAGTTGGCCACGCAGACGATCCCGGGGCGGCCGGCGGCGTCGTAGCGGACGAAGCTCAGGATGTTCTGGTCGGCGTTGCCGGCGTCGATCCAGCGAAAGCCCTCCGGTCTGTGGTCGCGCTGCCAGAGGGACGGGCTCTCCAGGTAGCGGGCGCCGATGTCCTGGACCAGGCGCTGCACCCCTAGGTGCTCGGGGTGTTCCAGGAGGTGCCAGTCCAGCGACTGCCGGTGGGACCACTCGGCCCACTGGCCGAGCTCGCCGCCCATGAAGAGGAGCTTCTTGCCGGGGTGCGCCCACATCCAGCCGAACAGGGCCCGCAGGTTGGCGAACTGCTGCCATCGGTCGCCGGGCATCTTGCTGAGCAGCGATCTCTTCTGGTGGACCACCTCGTCGTGGGAGAGCGGAAGCACGAAGTTCTCCGACCAGGCATACCAGAGGCCGAAGGTCATCTGGTGATGGTGGTAGCGGCGGAACACCGAGTCCTTGCTGATGTAGTCCAGGGTGTCGTGCATCCAGCCCATGTTCCACTTGAAGGTGAAGCCGAGCCCCCCGGTCGACGTCGGTCGGGAGACCCCCGGCCAGGCCGTCGACTCCTCGGCGACGGTGATCACGCCCGGGTGGTCGCCGTGGAGCGCCTCGTTGAACTCGCGCAGGAAGGCGATGGCCTCCAGGTTCTCACGGCCGCCGTACTGGTTGGGGACCCACTCCCCCTCCCGCCGCGAGTAGTCGAGATAGAGCATCGAAGCGACCGCATCGACCCGCAGCCCGTCGATATGGAACTCCTCGACCCAGTAGCGGGCGTTGGCGACCAGGAAGTTGCGCACCTCGTTGCGCCCGAAGTTGAAGACCAGGGTCCCCCAGTCCGGTTGCTCGCCGCGGCGAGGATCGATGTGCTCGTAGAGGGCGGTCCCGTCGAAGCGCGCCAGGGCCCAGTCGTCGCGGGGGAAATG
>Ga0187856_1003400_pt1 | contig 11128 bp, 10 predicted proteins | sample June2016WEW_8_40_FD_132443 | JGI IMG/M metagenome (GOLD analysis project Ga0187856, IMG submission 132443) | Peatland microbial communities from SPRUCE experiment site at the Marcell Experimental Forest, Minnesota, USA - June2016WEW_8_40 | ecosystem: Environmental > Terrestrial > Soil > Wetlands...
GCGCTCCATTTCGATCATGCAGTTTTCCGGTGTCATGACCGCGTGGCAACAGGCGGCCTGAGCCGATATGTTGACGAAATTGCCGAAAACTCCGTCGCCCAAGGTATGATGCGCGATCTTATGCAGCCGCTGATTTTGATAGGACGGCATCCCGACGAGATGGAAGATGAGAGATCGCTCGGCCTTGGCGCCCATCACGCCGTTAATCGCCGACAGTTCGCCCACGCCATAGGTCGTCACCAGCATCGCGGCGCCGCGAATGCGGGCGTAGCCGTCGGCGGCGTAAGACGCGTTCAGCTCGTTCGCGCACCCTATCCATTTGACTTCCGGGCTACGATCAACAGCGTCGCACAGCGGAAACGCATAGTCCCCGGCGACCCCAAAGCAATGATCTATGCCCTCCCTCGCAAGTCGATGAACGATATAGTCGGCGACGCTGCGCTTCTGCCGCCGAGAGGCGTTGGATTGGCGAGCACGTTCGGTCATGACGGTCTCCTTGCGTAATCAGCCCCGGAGAAGGATCTTAGCGTTATGGTAGTGTGTCGCCGGCCTTTAGCCAGCGCGCTTCGCCACCGGCGACGGCGAGAGCCTGCGCTTCGTGCGCCTCGGGCGCGCCGAGACAATGAGCGCCACCACCTTCGGCCGCATAGCCATGCGGCCGGGCGAGAACTGAGCGGCTGGGCGAAAACATCTCTAATCGAAGACTTTCGGAAGCGAGCCTGACGGCCCGCGTTCGCCGGCGAGCGTCGTTCCGGTTTGGATTGAACCGGAACGACCTAAAGTCGGAGCGATCAAGACCGCATCCGTTTACATGAATTTTATGTCGGCGGTCCTTCTTCCGTATCGATCTCTTACGCCATCCGGCCGTACATCCATGCTGCGGTCCACACTTCGGATCGCGTCACCACAGGCGTGAAAATGTCCATTCCCTCAAGTATCGGCGAAGCGCGGGAAACGCGCGGCCGGGATACGGGTTTGCAATTCGTCGTTGGGCAGGATGAAACGGGCCGCTGGATCGCGGTGGAGAGCAGTGGTCAAGGAGGAGGAATCTTCGTCAACCGACAAGCCGCATTGAGCTACGCGGCGTTCGAGGCGGGCCGGCGCCCGGGCGCGGTGCGGTGTTCGACCGAACCGTTGGCTTTATGGCGCGCGAACGCCGCCAGCGGACACGGAGCGCGCCGATGATCGATCTCATTCGCGAAATCATCGACGCAAGGGGCCTTTTGCCGGTGGCGGCGCGCACGCTTGCTCCAAACGCCAACCTCTATGACGCCGGGTTCTCCCCTTTCGCCGCGATACAATTGACGCTCGCGCTGGAGGAGGCGCGCGGCGTCGAATTTCCCAGGCAAATGCTCCGCCGGCAGAGTTTTTCGTCGCTCGATTCGATCGCCGCCTGCCTGGAGCGCGTGGAAAGAAAAGCAGCGTAATCGCCGAGCACGGAGACCGACGCCGACATGCTCGACGCCGGTCCCCGTCGATCGGAATATCCGGTGAATCCGTATTGCTCCATTGCATTGGATTACGCTTCGATTTGCGCGCCCCGGGCCAAGAAGCGTAATCAAGTCGAGCGTGTTGCGTGGCCCATGGGAAATAGATGATGATCAGCGCCGTTTCACGTTGTGACGCGCGCGAAAAAAGGGATGTTCGATGACGGTCGCGGGCTGGCTTGAGATCGCGCTGACACTGGCGCTGGTGGTCGTTGTCGCTTGGCCGCTGGGCGCTTTCATGGCCGCGGTTTTCGATGGACGAAAGACGCTTCTAACGCCGCTGGCGGCGCCCGTCGAACGCGGCCTTTATCGGCTATCCGGGGTCGATCCAAATAAGGAGCAGGACTGGTTTGACTACACCCTATCCATGATCATTTTCAGCTTTGGATGTTTTCTGGCTCTGTATTTAATCATGCGTTTCCAGGCGTTTCTCCCCCTAAACCCGCTGGCGCGAGGCGCCGTTCCTCCCGACCTCGCCTTCAATACGGCGATCAGTTTCATCACCAACGCCAATTGGCAGGCCTACGCCGGCGAGACGACGATGAGTCATTTCACGCAGATGGTCGGCCTTACCGCCAATAACTTCCTCGATACCGCAGTCGCCGTGGCCCTGGCGCTCGGTTTGACGCGCGCCCTCGCGCGTCAGCAATGCGCGACGATCGGCAATTTTTGGGTCGATCTAACACGGGCGGTGCTCTATGTGCTGCTGCCGCTCTCCATGCTGGTGGCGCTGGCCCTTGTGTTTTTGGGCGCGCCCCAGACGCTGCAAGGGGCGATGGAAGCGACTACGTTGGAAGGGGCGAAGCAAACGATCGCGATCGGTCCCGTGGCGAGCCAGGAGGCCATCAAACTGCTCGGCGACAACGGCGGCGGTTTCTTCAACGCCAATTCGGCGCATCCGTTCGAAAATCCGAGCGCCCTGTCGAATATGCTGGAGTCATGGAGCCAACTCGTTGTCCCCGTCGCTTTGCTGTTCGCCTTCGGCCGCATGGTGGGCGATCCTCGGCAGAGTTACAGCCTGTTCGCGGTGATGACCATCGTCTTTCTCGTAAGCGTGGCCACGCTCTACCATGTCGAAGCCGCTGGAAATCCGCTGTTGACGCAGCTTGGCGTCGATCCGGTCGGCGGGAATCTGGAAGGCAAGGATTTGCGCTTCGGTCAGGCGGGCGACGCCCTGTTCGCGGTCGCGACCACGGGGACCGGAACCGGCGCGGCCAATGCGACGTTCGACTCGCTCATGCCGATCAGCGGCCTCGTTCCGATGGTCAATCTGCTGATGGGCTGCATCGCGCCGGGCGGCGCCGGAACGGGACTCTACTCCATTCTTCTGCTCGCCATCATCTCCGTTTTCATCGCCGGGCTCATGGTCGGTCGCACGCCGGAATATCTCGGCAAGAAGATCGAAGCGCGCGAAATGAAGCTCGCCATGCTGTCTCTGCTGCTTACGCCCGCTCTCGTGCTGACCTTCGCCGCCATATCCGTTAATTTGAAGACGGCGCTTGATAGCCTCGGCAACGCGGGTCCGCACGGATTCAGCGAAATCATTTACGCCTACGCTTCGACCGCGGCCAACAACGGCTCGGCTTTCGGCGGGCTTTCCATCAACACGCCTTGGTTCAATACAACGACCGGCGTCGTCATGCTTTTGGGGCGCCTTGGCGGCGTCGTGCCAATCATGGCCCTCGCCGGCTCGCTCGCGCAAAAGAGAAAAGCGCCGCCGTCGCTGGGCGCGTTTCCGACGCACGGACCACTCTTCGTCGTCGTGCTGATTGGGGTTGTGCTGATCGTCGCGTTGCTGCAATTCTTTCCGATACTCGCGCTTGGACCGCTGGCCGAGCATTTCATGTTGGCGGCGGGCAAAACGTTTTAAAATCCGCGGCGCCCAGCAGGCGAAAACCGAAAGGTCTGGCTATGATGCTCAAGGCGGGCTTCAATGTTGGCGTTGTTTTCGTGGTCGCTTTCAGCGGGTGCGCCGCCGGATTCGCGCAGACCGCGCCAAGCGACGGCGCCGGGTCGCCGGACAAGTCGAGCTACAGCTTTTTCAATCCGACCCCTGAAGACCAATTGCGCGACCTGTGCACCGACCGGCCTCCCAAAGCCAACCTGCCCTGCACCGTCGACCCCGGGCATTTCCAATATGAGTCCGACGTCTTCAACTGGACCCGCTCGGTCTCCGGCGGCGCGACGACCGACACCTTTCTCTACACCAATCCGACGCTTAAGGTCGGCCTGACGAACACGATCGATCTCGAAGCGAATATGGCGCCTTTCGAGCGCGTCGTGACCAGGAGCGCTTCGGGCCAACAAGGTTTTGAGGGCGTTGGCGATCTTTATGTTCGCGGCAAGTTCAATCTGGCTGGGCCGGACGGCGGCGATTTCCAATTGGCTGTCATCCCCTACGTCAAGGCGCCGACGGGTTCGCCGGGCGTCAGCAACAGGGCGGCGGAAGGCGGACTCATCGCGCCGGTCTCCTTCGCGCTGCCGCAAGGTTTCACGCTGTTGTTCGATCCCGAGTTCGACATGCTGCGCAACGCCAATGATTTCGGACATCACGCCAATATCCAGTTCCTCGGCAATCTCAGCCATGCGCTGATGGAGAATGTGACGGGATATGTCGAACTCTGGGGCCAGGAGAACAGCGATCCGATCAAACCGAACAAACAGGCTTCGCTCGACCTCTCGCTCGCGTGGCTCGCCTGGAAAAAATCACCCAGTCTGCAATTCGATCTTGGAGCGAATATCGGCTTGACCGCGGCGACGCCAAGGCTGCAGCTATATTTGGGCGTCTCGCAAAAGTTTTGAGACAGGCCTTTGGCGCAACAGCCCGCTAACCATGTCGCCGCCGCCGAGCGCGCGGCGCGCCAGGGCGATCTTCTCGGGGTTCACCTGCTGTTCCCTGGCGCTCTAATCGGCGACCGCGCGGAAGCGGGCCTGACGGCCCGCTTCCGCGCATCATATGCACTCGTGAAAATGGCTCTTAGCGCCCTTGGCGCCCTTGGCGCCCTTGGCGCGCCCTGTTTTGTATTGCCCGCGGGCGGCTCGGCGACCAACGTCGCCGGAAGCTTTCCGCCAGACACACGCCACAGGGCGCGAGACATTGAACATCGGCCGCCATGGGGAAATCAATTTCGTATTTATCCGTACTGGCATAATCGAGTCGATTACTTCTGAACAAAGATGCGGATGCAACAAGCGCATCCGCATTCTTTCCTCACCGGACCTGGGCCGCTCCGGGCGCGTTAAAGCGTCTTCCCCGTTAGTCGGATTTTAAGCGCTAAGCCGCGCAATTTTTTACGAGGCGACCAACGCCATTCTCACGAGTTCCGCCAAGCTGGTCGCTTGGGTCTTTTTCATCATATTGGCGCGGTGGACTTCAACGGTTCTCGCGCTAATGCCAAGTTCATAGGCGATGGTTTTGTTTGGCTGCCCGTCGAGCAAACCCACCAGCACTTCCCTTTCCCTCTTGGTCAAGGTTGCGAATCTTTCTTTGATCATTTGTGCTTCCGCGTCAGGCGCGGGTTCACCTTCTCCCCGCGCCAACGCCGCGCGAATGGAGTCGAGCAGAGCGTCGCCGTCGAACGGCTTCTCAAAGAAATCCTTCGCTCCCCGTTTCATCGCGGCGATCGCCAGTGGAACATCGCCATGCGCGGTGATGACGATGACCGGCATGGAGACGCTGCGCTCTTTCATTTTTGCCAACAAATCGAGTCCGCTCATTCCTGGCATGCGCACGTCCGTCACCAGGCAACCGCAGTCGTCTTGTTGGATCATATCGAGGAATGTTCGCGCGGATTCATGCGCGCGAACCGCGTAACCCTCCGCCGTCAACAACGAGGTCAACGCCGCGAGAACCGCTCGATCATCGTCAACAATGCAAACTGTTGAGTTATCGGGCATTTTTGGGCCTGTCCCGCTCTAAGTCCATGAAAGATAGATAGGGCGCGATCAAACAATGGCATCGCGTCGCGCCATGCCAATTAATCCGAAAAAGATCGCCAACTTGGGCCCGCGCCGACATAAGACAATAGCCCCCTACCCCATGTCGCCGCCGCCGAGCGCGCGGCGCGCCAAAGTTCGCCCGCAGTCAAGCGACAGCGCGCCAGAGCGGGGGGGGTACGTGGGCGCGGCGTAGAGCAGCGCTTCGAGGTCGGCCATGCTCGCTGGCTTCGTCAAATGCCGGTTGAATCCTGCCTCTTTGACGCGCCTGAGCATTTCGTCTTCCCCCCAACCGGTCAAGGCGACAAGCACCGCTTTTCGTCCGGCTGGCTGATCGCGCATACGCCGCGCCGTTTCGAACCCGTCCATTCCAGGCATGCCAATGTCGAGGAAGACCAGCTCCGGTTCGAACTCGGAGGATGCCACGAGACCCTGAGCGCCGCTATAGGCGACCCGGGCCTGTACGCCCAAGGTCTCGAGCAAGATTGCAAAGCTGTCGGCGACTTCACGCGTATCGTCGACGATCAGCACCCGCCGCGGCGAGCCCGCGGCGGGCGGCCCAGATCGCGGCGGCGGAGCGTTTGCCTCGAGGTTCGTGGTCAAAGGTAAACGCACAATAAAGCGACTGCCGCGGGCTTCGCCTTCGCTGTGCGCCTCGACCTCGCCGCCATGCAACTCCACGAGGCTTCGCACGAGCGAGAGCCCTACGCCGAGACCTCCCATATCGCGGCCCAGCGTTGCGTCCCCTTGCACGAATAGATCGAACACATGTGGCAGCTTGTCTTTCGGGATGCCGACGCCAGTGTCGGCGACGCTCACGATCGCTTCGCCCGCCACGCGCCGCACCGCGACCTCGATATGTCCGCCGCGATCCGTGTAGTTCACGGCGTTGTTCAGCAGATTGCCGAAGATTTGCGCGAGCCGTACTGGATCCGCGTCGACCAGCACCGGCGCGTCTGGCGGAGCGACGCGAAGCAGAACCCCGGCCGCGTCGATCAGTTCCCGGTTGAGGTCTACCGCGCGATCGACGACAACCGCGAGGTCAAGCCGCTCCTTTCTCAACTCGATCTTGCCATGGCTGACACGCGAGACCTCGAGCAAATCGTCGACGAGCCGCACGAGATGCTCGACCTGCCGCTCCATCATCTCTTGCGCACGCTCGGCGAACGGCCCCTGTCCGCCAGTTTTGCGCAGCACTTGCAAGCCGTTGCGAATGGGTACGAGCGGATTGCGCAACTCATGGGATAAGGTTGCGATGAATTCGTCCTTACGGCGATCGGCATCGCGTAACGCCTCCTCCACTCGCTTACGATCGGTGATGTCACGCACGAAGGCGCGCATCGCGATCACTTCGCCACCCGCGTCCAGTACCGGCCAAGCCCTGAGGCTGACAGGAAACACGGAACCATCCTTGTGGATGTATTCCTTTTCGTATTCGCCAGAATCCCCTTGCGCGAGAATTCGATCCCGCACGATCGCCTCTTCCGCGTCATGCCATCGAAGCGGAGTAATGTCCTGATACCTTAGCGCCCGCAACTCATCCATCGTGTGGCCTAGCATGGATTGAAAGGCTGGGTTGGCGTCCTGTATCTGTCCAGACAAATCAACCGTGGCGATTCCATCTCGACTCGTTTCGAACAATAACCGGTAGCGCTGTTCGCTCTCCTGGAGGCTTTTCGTCGCCTCGCCGCGCAACTGCGTCTTGAGAGACGTCAACACAGCGTCGCCCGCGGCCCGGCGTCTGCGCGAAATGAGTTCCGACGTCACACACAACGCCAAGCCAATTGCCGTAAAGATCGCGGTCTTCGCGAGGCTCCTCGGGTCGTGGATTTCAAATGATCCGATTGGCGCCAGAAAAAAATATTTTGCGCTAATGACGGACAAAAGCGTAGCGAGCACGCCGGGACCGGAACCCGCGAACACGACTACGACCAAGGTCGCGAGGAAGAAAGGAGCGTAGGGTTGGTCGGCGAGGAAGCCGTCCAGCAGGAACCTCACGGCCATCGCGGCCAACACGGCCAAGACCGCGATGGCGTAATCGCGCGCCTTGCGCCTAACGATCGAGACCCCAGAAGGCTCGAATGCGAGTTTGTCGGGGGATTTCTCGTTGACCAAAGCCCGGCGCCTTCCCTTCCTTCCCCGTATCTAGCTTGAATGGCGCCTCATGAACAGCCTTCGGCTCGCGGCCAGGGCATGATGGCGTTCGACGGATTGGCCAAGCCCCCGCGCACGCGCCGCGGATCGGGCCTGCCCGAGAGCCGTGAAATTGGCGGAGCCTCGCAAGGCGAGACCGGCGTCCGCTTGTGCGAAAAAGCGCGCTAACCCATGTCGCCGCCGCCGAGCGCGCGGCGCGCCAGGGCGATTCTCTCGGGGTTCACCTGCTGTTCCCTAGCGAAGGCAAGCAATAATTCCTCGTCGCCGGCGAGGTGGTCCAGCACGGCGAGCAGGAAGCTCGGACGCGAGGCCAGGCCGGGGAGCGCGGAAGGGTCGACTCCGGTGAGTTGCAAAAAGCGCTGAACTCGATCATCCTCCTCCACGAGAAAGGTGAGGGCGCACAGCGCCAGCGCCTCCGCCTCGTCGCGGTTTTGCGCGCCCGCGCGCTTGGACGCGGGCCTTTGCGGCGGCCCCTTGGTTATTCTCATTTCATCAATCTTCCTCGGCTAGAAGTTATGCCCATCGTTGAATGGGCGTCGAAACCGGTCCGCGACGCGAAAACGAGGGCCTGCGTCATTACGAGTAGAGAAAAGAGTCACCCGCCATGGCCAAAACCATCCTCATTGTAGAGGATAACGAGCTGAACATGAAGCTCTTCAACGATTTGTTGGAGCGGAGCGGCCATGCGACCCTGCGCACGAAGAGTGGAGTGGAGGCGATCGCGCTCGCGCGCGAGCATCATCCCGACCTGATCCTGATGGATATTCAACTGCCCGAGGTCTCCGGCCTCGAAGTGACGCGCTGGATCAAGGACGACGAGGAACTGAAGTCGATTCCCGTGATCGCCGTGACGGCCTTCGCGATGAAGGGCGACGAAGAAAAAATCCGGCAAGGCGGATGCGAGGCCTATCTCTCGAAGCCGATTTCGGTCTCGAAATTCCTCGAAACGGTAAACGCTTTCCTGGTGGATAAGTAAGAGGATCGAATCGCATGACCGCGCGGGTGCTGATAGTCGACGATTTGCTTCCCAACATCAAATTGTTGGAAGCGCGCCTGACCGCCGAATATTTCGACGTGATCTCCGCCACCAACGGGTTCGAGGCGCTCGAACTATGTCGTGAAGGACGCTGCGACATCGTGCTGCTCGACGTCATGATGCCGGGAATGGACGGATTCGAAGTCTGCCGGCGCCTCAAGTCCGACCCCGCGACGATGCATCTGCCGGTCGTGATGGTGACGGCGCTCGACCAGCCGGCCGACCGCGTGCGCGGCCTCGACGTCGGCGCCGACGACTTCCTGACCAAGCCGGTCGACGAAATCGCGCTGATCGCCCGCGTGCGCTCGCTGTCGCGGTTGAAGATGATGCTTGACGAACTGCGGGCCCGCGTCTCGACATCGGCCAATCTCGGCTTGAAGGACGCCGCCGACCTCATTCGCGCCGACGCGGGCGACAATGGCCGTATTTTATTGGTCGAGGACCGCGCAAGCTCCGCGGAGCGGATCGTCGCGGCGCTGCGCGGCCTGCACACGGTCGAAGTCGAAACCGTTCCGCAGGAGGCGCTGTTCCGGGCCGCCGAGGGCAATTTCGACCTCGTGGTGGTCGCGCTAACCCTCGCCAATTTCGACGCGCTGCGGCTGTGCAGCCAGTTGCGCTCGCTGGAGCGCACGCGGGCGCTGCCGATTCTGCTCATCACCGACCCCGAGGAGCGTCCACGCATTTTGCGCGGCCTCGATCTCGGCGTGAACGACTATATTCTGCGTCCGATCGACCGCAACGAACTGGTGGCGCGCGTGCGCACGCAATTGCGGCGCAAGCGCTACGCCGACACGCTGCGCGAGAATGTGCTGGCCGCGTTCGAACTCGCCGTCGTCGACGCGCTGACCGGGCTGAACAACCGCCGCTTCCTCGAAACGCATCTCTCCAGCGCGCTCGATCACGCCGCCCATATGGGGCGCCCGCTGTCGCTGATGATCCTCGACGTGGACCACTTCAAGGCGGTCAACGACACCTATGGCCACGACGCCGGCGACGAAGTGCTGAAGGGCCTGGCGCAGCGGGTGCGGCGCGTGGTGCGTAGCGCGGATCTCGTGTGCCGGCTCGGCGGCGAGGAATTCGTCATCGTGATGCCGGACACGCCCTTGCCGATCGCCGCCAAGATCGCCGAGCGCGTGCGCGCCGCCGTGCAGTCCGAGATGTTCCAGATCGACGCCGGCGGGCGCCGCATTCCCGTCACCGCCTCGATCGGCATCGCCGAACGCGCCGACGACGCCAATCCCGACGCGCTGCTGCGCCGCGCCGACAAGGCGCTCTATGACTCGAAGACCGCCGGCCGCAACCGCGTCACCGCGGCGGCGGCGTAAAGTCTTTCCGGGTTAGATTGAACAGGAAAGACTCTTCCCGATACTCGTGACGAGTTCTCATACGGTTCGCGCTTGATCGGCTCATTCGGATTCAACGCCATTTCGCGCCGCGAAGCGATCGGGCGGGGTTCGTATCATTCCTGGCTCTGTTCGGCATTGTCCCCTTGAGAGCTTAGAGCCGCGCGCGGATCGTCGTGCAGGACGACGCTCAGCAAGGAGCTGTGGACAGTAAGGTGTCCATTATAGTCGATGAAGCCCAAGCGCCGAAATTTATTCAAGAAGAAACTGACACGCGATCGTGTCGCGCCAATCATGTCGGCAAGCGTTTCCTGATTGATATCCGCCAATATCGGCTGCGGCTTACCTTCCCGGCCAAAATTCGCGAGAAGCAGAAGCAGGCGCGCGAGCCGTTTCTCGCTTGAGTTGAAAAGCTGGTCTATCAGATCCGCTTCCATGCGAATGTTGCGCGCCAGCAAATACTTCATGAACATCGAGGCGAAGTCGGGCTGGTCGTGCAAGAGGCGGACGACCGTCGCCTTGTCCAGACGCGTTGACAGGCAGTCGGTGATCGCGGTCTGTGTCGAGATGCGCAGCGGCTGCCCGGCCAAACACCCCTCACCGAAGAAATCGCCTTCGCCAAGGATGGCCACCACCGCCTCCTTGCCTTGCCTGGACAGCGTCGTGACTTTGACTTTGCCTTTCTGGATATAGAAAAGCGCATCGGCGGGGTCGCCCTGAGAGAAAATGACCTGGCCCTTGCTCCACTTCGTGGCGCTTCCGCCCGCGCCGACCGTCGCGAGAAACGCCTTGGGATCGAAGATGGTTTTGGTGTCGTTCAACATCATATACGCCAGGCTGGTGTTGCTCGACCGGTTACGGCGCCGTTTGCGGTCTCATATTTTTTTACCATTCGTGAGCGGTTTTGCACAGACTTCGTACGCAACGTTTCTTAGTCTGCGATTCGCTCAGGAGACGCCCCCCCTCCCTCGCGGCCTGAAGTGGACCCCAGGAGACTCCCGCTTCGCGCCATGCGTTTCCGACGCAATGCGACGCCTGGTTCAAAATTTCTCCCCTCGCGGACTAGGCGTCGCCAAATTCAATTTAGGGCGCTGGACATGGAAGTCTCTCTGGATCAGGCCATCGACACTCACGCCGGGGTGCTGAAATATTGGTACGGCGACAAAGCCCCA
>Ga0187856_1003403_pt1 | contig 11125 bp, 2 predicted proteins | sample June2016WEW_8_40_FD_132443 | JGI IMG/M metagenome (GOLD analysis project Ga0187856, IMG submission 132443) | Peatland microbial communities from SPRUCE experiment site at the Marcell Experimental Forest, Minnesota, USA - June2016WEW_8_40 | ecosystem: Environmental > Terrestrial > Soil > Wetlands...
ATATGGTGTAACACAAGAAGAGGGCCATAGAGCTTAACCGCTTCCACTTCAATATCGGAAATGGACGAGGCAAGAACCGTCTTGCCGTCGACCTCTTTCCCGATATAGCGAATATGTTTTTGAATGCATTTGCCGTCGATCCATTTGTTTTCGACTTCAGCAAGATAGACTTTGCCGCCCTTCTGTATCTTACGAATAAAGCTCATAGTGGATATAATATACACTAGTCTAAAAGCAAATGCAAGCACAAATATGATTATTCACAGAAGATGACATTGCGGAAACCCTTGATTCTTTAGGCTGCGGAGATCAATAATATAGCGTCTCTACTTTACAATAAAAACCTAGTGTATAAAACTCAGGACGAGGTCAGGTGGTAAATCTCACTCCGCCCTAGCATTGTCGACTAAAAAGAAATATCAAAATGCCCAATATCTTTCCGCATCATTCCATTCAGTCCTGTTTTCATTTCGCCATCGAGTACTTCCCTTACCTTCTTGGAAATCATCGTGGGGGTTATCGGTTTCTCGATATATACTATTCCTGGGTCTAATATGCCTCGATGAGCAAGAATCTCATCCGTGTAACCAGATACGAAAACCACCTTTGTTTTCGGGCGCCTTGAGTAAAACATCTCGGCCAATCGTTTGCCGTCCATTCCAGGCATAATCACATCGGTCAATAAAAGGTCGATGTTACCTTCAAAATCTTCACAAATGGCCAACGCATCTTCTGCACTGGATGCCTCAAGGATCCGATACCCAACAGCTGAAAGGGAATTTCTGACCAATTTGCGTAAGGACGGTTCGTCGTCCACTACCAGTATTGTTTCCGTACCATGCGCAAACCCAATGTCACCCTGTGCAAGGACTTTGGTCTCTTTTTCCTCAACAACGGGCAGATAGATTTTGAATGTTGTTCCCTGGCCGGGTTCGCTGTTCACATAGATATATCCATTATGCTGTTTAACTATTCCGTATACGGTGGCCAAGCCGAGACCTGTTCCTTTCCCCATAGGCTTTGTCGTAAAAAATGGCTCGAAAATCTTCTTCCGGATTTCTCGGCTTATACCTTCTCCGGTATCGGTTACTGACAACATCACGTAGGAGCCTGCTTTGAGCCCCTCATGGCGCTGCGCATACTCCTCGTTAAGACTCACCATAGCAGTCTCGATTGTGAGGCTGCCCCCATATGGCATAGCATCGCGGGCATTTACCACTAGGTTCATTAGCACCTGCTCCAACTGACCACTATCAGCAAGAATATTTCTCAGCGACGAACGAGTCTTTACCACGAGCTGTATGTCCTCGCCAATTAGCCGTTCAAGCATTTTTTTCATGTTATCAATAGTCGAGTTGAAGTTAATGACTTTCATCTCGAGGACCTGCTTGCGGCTGAATGCGAGCAACTGTCGGACAAGTGTCGCTGCCTTTTCACCGGAGTCAAGTATGATTTTAATGTTGTCACGCGCTGGGTGACCGTCGGCAAGTTTATACAAGGCCAATTCAGCATATCCCAGGATAGCAGACAGGACGTTGTTGAAATCATGCGCAATACCACCTGTTAGACGGCCTATCGATTCCATCTTCTGGATCTGCGTAAACTGAGACTGAAGCTTCCTGTGCTCTTCTTCCGCCTTTCTTACATCACTCACATCTCTTGCAATTAATACTGCACCAGCAAATTCTCCTTCAGAATCGAAAATGGGGTCAGCTGTCAACACTAAAGATAGGCCCCTCTCTTCGAGGAACAGCTCACGCTCTGTCCGATGTCTCGCCTGTTTTAGGGCACTAAAAAGATCAGTGCGATTCAGAAAATCACAGTGCCCATCCGGACCAATAATAGGGTTGCCAAGTATGTCAGGAAAAGATAACTCTAATACTTCGACTGCGGCTCTATTAGCCTTAAGTACCTCAAACTTACTGTTTAGCATTATTATGATGTCTTTGGTTGAGTCAAATGTGCTCCGCCACTCTTCAGCAGCCTTCTTAAGCGCCTGCTCCATGCGCATCCTCTCCTCAATTTCGTTACGCAAATTCACGACCGTTTCCGATAGTTCTGCGGTGCGTTCATTGACTAGAGTTTCAGCATCATCCTTTGCTTTTGCTAACGCCCTCTCTAGTTGTTTGTGCTTCGTGATATCGAGTGCAACATATACAATTCCATAGGGTTCATTATCATTCGTAGTCAACACGGAGGCTGACAGGCTCAGATAAAGCAGATTGTCTTGTCTATCGGCGAAGGATAACTGGAAATTGTTGACAGGATGTTTCAATATCACTTGATAATTGCATAATTCGACCGGCAGGTCTAGAATTTCTGAGAGATTCTTGTCGAGTATCTCCGATTCCTGGTAACCGAACATGATGCATGCAGCGGTATTGACAAGGCGTATTTTCTGTTCGAGGTCCACAACGATAAGCGGTCCTTGCATCGTTTTCAATATCTGTTTGGCAGCTGTTTGGGGAGTAATATCTGCGAGACGGTACCGTATTATCACATAAGTAATGATACCCACGAATAGTAATTGAGGAAAGTACCCAAAGGGGTACAAATGGATGCCCAAAGTAGGCACAAAATCAAAGACGCTACAATAGCCGATAGAGAGTCCCAACATCAGACCTTTCATCCTTTTTCGAGCGCGGTCGGAAGTCGCATCTCTATATGAGGTCCAAAGAGTGTAAAATATCTTGGCAAGCATTGGCCCATAAAATATGATCAAAGGAATACCAAGTATACTAAATTGTGGATAATACCCCCAAAAGAACGGTTTTAGCCCTTTCGCGACTAAATTGGAAAACAGCGTAAAAAAAACAAAGATGAAGGATATGAGAAATGCTCCTATCATGAACCAGCGATGTTTATCCTTTTTTTGAGCAATAGAAATAATAAAGGCATAGTTTGTGATCGGGATAAGTACGACTCCTGTGAGACCAAGCTTGAACCACCATAAGGCAAGTTCCGCATCGGTAGTGCAGTAAGCTATGCCGAATGAGATTAGCCAGAGAGTTATGGATACTGCAAACAGAAAAAACTTAAAGCCAAGTGTCGACGTATGTATTCTGACAAATACATATCCTCCCATCAATATCGCAGCGATCGTAGTAAGGAATAATGGGAGGGAATAGACGGAGAATGCGTAATTTCGAATGTTTAAGATTTGCCCAATCAACTTGACCTCCACCTGTCCTGCCTTCCGAGCATGAAGGTTGTCAATTTAATATTTCCCATATCCAGAGACAATCATCAATGAGGGATGAATCAAAGCAAACTCGCCTTTTCACTAGGAGATTGCCTCGAGCGTAACGACTCCGCAAAGACAGACCGCGTAATGGTTCAAAAATTGCCTCTGAATTTAGGCATTTCTATTGACACGATTGCATTTCTTCCTTCAATATGAGGAATCCCTTTATTCATATATAACTGATATAACTATGTACATTTTATCGGTCATTTGATTCAAAAACTTTAGAAAAACTTGGTATTGGCCCGCCGGGACGTAGCTTCCTTCCCTGGTGCAACGACAATACCCATCCGTTGCAAAGAAATGAACTACCCCGCAGTAAGCTGCAAGGTATCTAAAAGCAACGGCAAGGAAGTTATACCCCGATGCAAGCATCGAGGAATTTCTTGATTAAAAGAGGCATTAAATTGCCCTGGAACGACCTCCGTAATATCATGACCGCCTGTCTCGAGGACAAGTTCCAGATTCCCGTCATCGTGCTTTCCATGACGTTCCCAGGAAATGCAACCCCCCGGTTTATCGAGCTGCTCAATTACCAACACGTGGTTCCTCTGCTTAGCCAGGAGTGCTGCAACCGATAACCCTCCCATCCCTGAGCCAACAAGGACGACATCATATTTCTCGTTTCTCCGTGCTCCATGAACGGGGGAGGGGCTCGAGCTCATCGGCTCCTTCTTTAGGAAGCAACGCATCACGGATTGCTTCTGGGAGACTCGAGGGTTCCCACTTGTTCTTCCCCGTTGGGGTAAACCATATGGCCTCGTGTTCTCCATACCCAAGCTTTTTGCGCTTTCCGTGAGGATCAACACGGTAATAGTCGAAATAGAGTTTAACCCCCCGCTCAAAAATTGCGGTTCTGTACATCCTAACACCTATTCGCTCAAAGGGCATGGCCTCGTTTAGATGATTTACCTTACACAGTATGCACCTCAGTTCTCCCTGTTTCCCTGAGCCACTGAAATATTCAGGTGTTATCTTATTGATAAAGTGATCTCGCACACGCCCCTGCCATAGATAGTAGTTTGAAAAATAAATATTGCCTACGAGATTTGCATCCTCTAGAGTAGTCTCAAAGGTTCGCTCCATGAGGAGTGCAGTTGGTCGTATGGGTCCGGCGGGTTCTCGGCAAATGTCCTGCCCAAAATCGAAAGCGGCAACCGGTTCGGTAACCCCATAATGACCACCTTGAGTATTAAGGGGCGGAAGCCACTTATCGAGAAATTCCTTGGCAAATTCAGGGAGAGGCTGGACTTCAACAATCCCGTGGCCGCGAATCGCCACCCAAGTGGTGCTCATTGTGCTGAAGGCGATCTGCTCACGTTTCCCGTCGCGAGTCTTCTTCCACCATTCAAAACAGATATCAATTTTGGACCGGTCTTTGCCTGAAACTCTATCGAGCCAGGCACGACCATCGATTATGTCGCCGGACTGAGCACCTCCAACAATGCTGGTTTCAGCGTGGTTTGTTACCATTCCCCATTTACCGGTCGAAAATGATTCGACCAGATTCTCATAAATGGGCTGGATTGCAAGCTCCCGTAATTTACCTATCCATTCGAAGTAATGCGAAAAATAGAGAGTACGGCTTGGATTTGATGCCTCCTTGAATGTTACGGGAAATTGACATGACAAAAGAGGCCGCCCTTGTGGTCCGGCTACTATATCAACCTTGTGCGACTCAAGATCAAAACCAAGGTGTTCTCCACGTGCTTTCTTCTGTTTATTGAGACTAACCGAATGCTGATGGTTTAACGATTGGCAAACTAAGGCAATCATCCTTTCCGGGCCTCTCGTCAGCGCCACCGGGAAGGTGAGAATGAACAAACTCTTGTCAGACAAATCACATCGAAACAAAATAGTGTCTGCCTGTTGCTTCTCGATAGCAAGGTCTACCTCAAAGGAAGTGGTAGCCTTGTGGACAGCCTCCATGGCTCCCCATATCCTCGTCCCGGCCCGGTCGTGAGAATCTATACCGTTAATCAATTTCTGAAAGAGAGGGTCCTTTGCTTTTCCAAACAGGACGATCCATTCTTCACGGGTTCGATTCGTAATCGATGCGATGTCACATCCCTGGATACCCGATCCCGCAACACAAAGCACTGTCCCTTGGTCATGAGAAAGAGAAATATCCAGCCCGGGGGCGGCCGCTCCTTCAATCCTTGGTTTGCCCGATTCGAGCCACGTGATTCGAACGTTCTCTATCACATAACCGCTGCCCTTCAGCGCCCGACGACAGGTCTCTTGAAACAAAGGCAGTTCTTCCTTATGTCTTTCTGCTTTGGTTGACTGGTGGATGCCTGGGACATGTGCCGATGAAATCTTAGGTGCCGTTAGATCGAATTCACGAGTTCTTTTTCCGATCTCGCTGCAAATGATTTCTTCATCACGCTTACCGGGGTCAGCTATTTCTTCCGCAGTCGGATAATCATCATGATACTCTATAACTTTTAAGAGGTAGCCGCTAAGGCGTTCCACCACGTAGCCGCCTTCATCGACAATAAACACTGTTGCAGTCACTTCTTGCTCGAGGTGATTCTCAATAATAGTGACACCGATCAAAGACTCGGGCAGACGACCACCCACTCCGAACCGTTCCAAACGTTCTATCCTGAGCGGTAAACAGATGTGACGAGAAAGCGGAAGTTGAGGAGCCTGCATGAGAGAGTCTCTAAAAAACGGGTCTCCCATAAGCCAGGAACTCGCTTTATCTTCGGCAAATACAGTCTGGTCAGGGTGAAGGTTGGAAAGAAATACACACTTTCTAGAATTCAGCGAATAAATCTTTTGAATCCGCTGGAAAAGAGGACCCTGGAACAATAGACCACCGTAAAGGTCACGTTTTGGTTCAATATCCAGTGGCCTTTCCGGTATATCAATATGTTCGCCTAGTGGTGGCTTGATTTCATTATCGAAAATAAAGGTCGCCGAGAAATGGTCTGTCGAGAAGCCGGTCTGGTCACAGCGGATCCCGGCACTCACCCGCAGTGGTTCGGCTGCCGCCTCCCTCTCAAGAACCTCAGCATGAATTTCGATCGTAGCCCCAGCCTCGGAGGATACGGCTATCGGACCCTCAAGACGGATATCCTCGACAAGAAGCGCATCAAAATTGTTCTTACCGGTGACATTAGATACAGCCTGTGCCATTGCTTCAAGCCCAAAGACCGTCGGGAAAAGGTAAGTTCCTCGCCAAAGATGGTCTTTTAAGTAGGTGTGTTTCTGTAGACTCAGATGCGTGCGTGAAACGACTTCTACGTTTGGCTCAATGGTTACGATATTCTCCAAAAACCTCGAAGCAGGGAGTGTGTGATGTTCCGGTGTCCAGGTATCGAGCCCGCCCAGGCGAGCCGTGACAATGACTTGGCGCGTTTCAGTATTATTGAGCAGCAAACTGAGGAAGCGATGAACTCCCTCACTTGTCGGTATGGCGCCAATCCCCATCTTTGCGAGGTGCTGCACACTCCCCAAGCGTGCCCCCATACCTACTTCTTCCCAGATACTAAACGCGATACAAAGAACGGATGATGTCGGATTCTCCCTTCCGAATTTGCGCAGAACGACATCGAGGGCCTCGTTTGAAAAGGCGTACCATGCATTGCCCGGCATCCCCGTTACCCCTATAATCGATGTGAAGCCGACAAACAATTTTGGGGGAATCTCTTTAAGCGCATTGCAGAGGTTCATTGCACCATATAATTTCGGTCCGATTTCTTTCAACGCCTCTTCTGCCGATACATTTTCCGTCCGATTTGGTCTGTTGAGGCCAGCTCCATGGATTACGCCGGTAATCTCACCGACCTCATTGCGTATCCGCTGTATTAATAGATTGAGAGAGTTGCTATCAGTTATATCACAGCTATAGTACCTGCAGAACAATCCTTCAGATGAGAACCTCTCCAGAATGCGGATGATGTCTGAGCTGCTGCCGCTGCCGGGCTTATTATCAGGAAGCGGTGAGCTTCCAACAAGTATCATTCGGACGCCTGTTACCCGAGCAAATGCGTGGGCACATTCGGCAGTAATACCCTTTGCGCCTCCTGTTACAAGGACGACATCATCCGAAGACCATGTAATGGAACGCTGCACGGAAGAAGAGGGCTCCTGAATTCGCGGTCTCGCAACGCGGCGCATCATCTCCGAATCATATCCAACAGCGGAGTAGCGATCGGGAGTTGAAAGCTCATGCATTAAACACTGAGCAATAACGGCCTCACCGATGAGGGGAGAAAAATCCACTACCCTCACTTTCAGTTGAGGCCTTTCGTGGTGAACGCTAGCCGCAAATGCCGCAGCACAGCATTGCTCGATGTCGCCGTGTTTCATCTCGGTTCCAAAGAATCCTCCACCAAACTGTACATATGTTATAGTCGTATTTGAAGTGAGTGTTTTGACCGAGGATTCAAGGATGACCGCAGTCCGCAATCGTTCCACCATTGTGAGCAGACGTGCAGCCGGAGATAAACCATAATCCGGTATCCTTGGCAGAATCGTGACGTACTGGGTAAACACGATGCCTTTTTCGAGCCCTTGAGGGGCCTCGGAGAAGAAGACGATCTGAGCCTGTGCACCTTTCCCCTTTAATTCACTTTGAAGAGCTGTCGCAATAGCTGATTCGCTATCATCAGAGATGATGAGAACACATGACGTTTCCCATGAAGCATCCCGGTGCCCATTCCCCGTTGAAGAAAGCGGCTCATGAACATAATGCACGACGAAATTTCGTACCCATCTATTCCTCATGTTACTCGGAACAAGTGAATCCAGCCTGGTATCGAACAGTCGTTCCACCCCCGCCTTTTCTTTGGTAAGACTAGCAAGGGTGTCTGCTATTTCCGAGAGTGTTGCATTAGCAAACTTAGAGGCATCGAGGCCACCCGCCAAACCGAGACGCATTGAAGCGGCCGCAATCAGTTCTGCCGCTTTAATGGAATCAAGATTCATGTCATCAAGGAGCCGTGCTTCCATGGAGAGACTCTCCCGGGGAAACCCGGTACGTTTTCCTACGAGATCGAGGAGGAGATCTGGAATGGAAACATCTGTCTTTGGCACTTGTTTCGAGCCTTCCTGCTTTTCTTCTTTACCCCCTGCTGGGCCATTAGATACTTCCACAGTCGTATTGTCGAACTGAGAGACAATAGTTGGCACTTCTTTCATGGGACGCTCAAGATAACTTTTGGGCTTATCAGTGTATTTCTGTGTTTCTGTCTGTACCAACCTACGGATAAAATCCATTTGTTGCCGTGTGAATGGTCCGCTTGTGTCCTCTGGTTCAAGGGAGGGAACCACAGTTGGTTGAGTGTCAACTGTGAGAAGTGAACGTGATATTTCTTCATCGGAGATATCAAAAGGACGTTCGCATGGATTGTCAATAAACATACGTTTCGAGGCAGGGATAAAAGGCCTGACCAGCCGGTTTCCGAAAAGGGCTTTCCAATTGATATCACCTCCTCGCACAAAGTAGCAACCGATAAAAACATTCAGAGAACTATCGTCCCCGACACTTGATTCAATGGGAAAGCACAATGTTCCATCCGTTCCCGTAATCGATTCGACCAACTTAGACAGCACATGGCTCGGGCCCACTTCTAACAGCACGTCACACTCTTGTGTCACAGAGTTGACCAACGAAATAAAATCTGTCTGATTCGTCAGCTGCTTTGCAAAATGGCCGCGCAGATTCGTTCCCGACATCACCTCTGTGCCATCCATACAGGTTAATAATTTTATCTTCGTTCTTTCCAGATTCTCTGGAATGGGTGCGTGTTTGAGTATTCTATCAGCTGCGTCATTCATAAATCGTGAATGGAACGCATTTGAAATAGCCAACCGTTTTGTCTCGATGCCCAGATTTAATCCTAATTGGATCGCTTTTTCTACGGCTGGTCTCTCACCAGATATCACCGTCTGCGTAGGGCTGTTGATATTTGCAACAACCGCGTAGCCTTCAATCTCCTTTAACAGTTCTTCAACTCTTTCTTTGCCGCAGGCAAAACTGGCCATCATCCCCGGATTACCATCAGGAGCAGATGTAGCTCGTCCTCTCATTGCTGCAAACAGGAGCAATGCTTTGGCATCGAAAGCTCCGGCCGCATGGAAAGCGATCAGTTCGCCGAGACTATGGCCGCCGGCCACTACGGGTTTGATTCCGAGGCGGTCAAGATACCGCATCCATAAGAGGGATGTCATGCATATGGCCGGCTGTGCAATTTCGGCGCGGGACAGTACGTTTTTCCATCCCCCTATTTGATCGCTATTAAGAGCCCGATCAAGGGGTCGATAAATCGATGCGCTTATTTTTTTATATTGGTTCTCTGAGAGCCATGATTCCACCTTGTCTCTGAAATCCCGGGCCCAGGAATGACGCTCTATCATGCGCCGTCCCATATTTAGCTGTTGAGATCCCTGGCCTGGGAACAGGAAGCCAACGCGACTGCGCAATACTGAATTTCCAACCCAAATATCCCGTTGAAGGCTGGACATTGTTTCACCTTTTGGAATATGGTTCGTACTGAGTATTTGTTCTATACGCTCGAGACAATCGATGAGACCTTCAAGACAGGTAGTGATCAGGGCAACACGGAAAGGCTTTTCGGCAGAAACATCTTCGGTCAGATAACTCGAAAGGTCAAGCATCTCGCCGCTGCTGATCCCGTCAACAAGGTTTTTGAGATCGTTTACGCGGTCGGTCATTTCGTGCTGTGACTCGGCAGAGAGGACGAAGAGCTCCGTTTCCTGATGCGATACAAGGAGTTCTCTTTCACCGATGGGGGGTTCAAGATGTTTTGCGGGTTCGCCCGCCGATTCGATTGTCACATGGCAGTTGATCCCTCCAAACCCCATGCTTGATATCCCCGCACGGATCGAGTCATCTGCACCACGGATTTCCCCCTGTATGACAGGGTATACTTTGTGGGCGTTCTCATGGAATACCGGATTAAGTTCCTTGCATCCCGCAGTAGGTGGAATAACACGCCTGTTCACTGCCATAACTGCCTTGATGAAGCCCCCTATTCCGGATGCAGCTTTGGTGTGACCAATAAGTGATTTCAAGGATGTGATACCGCAAGAACGAAGAAAATCGCCCTTTTCGTTGTCCATGGCAAGGGCAATGCCCTCCAGTTCTGCTTTATCTCCTGCTCTTGTGCCAGTCCCGTGGCCTTCGATAAAATCGACGTCACGCAGGCCGTATCCTGCTTTACCGTACGCTCGCCGTATAGCAAGGGCCTGAGTTTGCGCTTTCGGAGCCGTCATCCCTCCTTTGCCGTCCGAAGACATTCCCCATCCGTCCAAAACCGCATATATATAATTTCCGTGAACGCGCGCGTTCTCCAGTCTTTTTAATATAACAAAGCCTGCTCCTTCCCCTGGAATGAAGCCGCTGGCACGACGATCGTATACTTTCATATCGCCCCTGGTCAGGGCATTTGTCTTCGCAAAGCCTATCAGTTCAAAAGTGTCAAGGCTAATATCAATCCCTCCCACAACTGCAACGTCAAGCGTGCCACTGGACAAAGCTGTCGCTGCCGTTAAAACCGCAATCAGAGATGAAGAACACGCCCCGTCCACCGTATAGCCCCCGCCCCGTAAATCCAGGAAGTTACAGATTCTTCCGGCAATGGTATTAGAAAGATTTCCGGCGAGGGTATCCTCGGTAATAGGAGCAAACGCAGCCTTGTAATATATCTCCATGGTCTCAACCAACTCGGCAATCATTTGGGGGGGCAACTGCTTTTTTGATGCGGCAGCCTTCAAAACTTTCTTGACATAGGGCCAGCGCAAGCGCATGTTCTGTGATCGACTGTGCTCGCCTGTTAAGGTGTTTCCGAGAATAACCCCTGTCCGATCGCAGGGCATATTGTTACGGCTGTATCCGGCATCTTCCAT
>Ga0187856_1003409_pt1 | contig 11114 bp, 11 predicted proteins | sample June2016WEW_8_40_FD_132443 | JGI IMG/M metagenome (GOLD analysis project Ga0187856, IMG submission 132443) | Peatland microbial communities from SPRUCE experiment site at the Marcell Experimental Forest, Minnesota, USA - June2016WEW_8_40 | ecosystem: Environmental > Terrestrial > Soil > Wetlands...
ACCGAATCCTTCCAGCGCATCGCCGTCGCGAGGTCGAACCGCGCGCCCGGGGCCGTCACGCCGATCTCGGGGCCCTCGGTGGCGAGCCGATGGTACAGCTCGGAGGCGTGGATCAACGCCTTCGAAGGGATGCAACCGCGGTTCAGACACTCCCCTCCAAGGAACTGACGTTCGACGAGGAGGACCTTCTGGCCCAGCTGGCCGGCGCGGATCGCGGCCATGTATCCGGCCGGTCCGCCTCCGATCACCAAGACCTGGGTCGTGCGCGCATAGGTTCCCGCCATCGATCGTCCTCCTCACTCCGCTCGGGGGTCCCTGACGAAGGGGGGAGCATCGACAAAAACGTCTTCGGTCAGCGACGCGCGCGTCGGAGGAGGTGCTGCCTCGGCTTCGGCCACGGCCTCCCGCACCTGTCGCTCGGCCTCCGATCGGATCTGCGCCTGGAGCTCCGTCGACAGGTGTCCGTTGCGACGCAACCACTCCTCGAGGCGGAGGACGGGATCGTGGGCCGCGGCCCGGGCGGCCCAATCGCTCGGCTGGTAGCGGGTGGGGTCGTCCGAGCTGGAGTGGGGCGTCATCCGGTAGACGAGAAACTCGATCAGGGTGGGTCCCTCCCCGGAGCGAGCGCGGGCGATCGCGCGCCGGAGCTCCCGATAGGCGAGGAAGAAATCGGTCCCATCGACCCGTTCGCCGGGGATCCCGTACGCGGCGCCCTTGGAAGCGAGGGTCGCGGAGCGGGTCTGGCGCTCGACGGGGACGGAGATCGCCCACTGGTTGTTGACACAGCCGAAGACGACGGGAAGGCGGTACACCGCTGCAAAGTTGAGGCCGGCATGGAAATCGTTGGCGCTGGTCGCTCCGTCTCCGAAGAAGACGAGCGCGACCCCGGGGTCCTTGCGCGCCCGCAGGCCGGCGGCGATCCCGACCGCGTGGCCGATCTGGGTCCCGATCACCGAGGACATCGAGACGTAGTGCACGTCCCGCGCGCTCGGGTGGCACGGCAGCTGACGGCCCCGCGACGGGTCCCGGTCGGTCGCGAAGAGGTGCTGGGCGTACGTCGGCAGAGGGTGGCCCCGAACGAGGGCGGTGAGCTGTTCGCGCAAACCGGGGACGATCCAATCCTCGGGCCCCGAGGCGAGGCCGGCGGCGACGTTGACCGCCTCGTGCCCGGTCGCGGCCCCGTAGAAGCCGACCCGGCCCTGGCGCTGGAGTCCCTGCAGGCGCGCATCGAGCGCCCGGCCGAGGGTCATCCACCGGTACGCCGACAGCATGATCGCGGAGGCATCGGGGCCGATGAGGGAACGGACGACGGCGGGACTGTGAGGGAGCGGCTCGACGCCGTCCCCGGCGCTCATGCGAGATCCACGAACAGCCGGTGCGGGTCCTCGAGGTGGGACTTGACGACCGCGAGGAACTGGGCCGCAATGATCCCGTCGAGGACCCGGTGATCCAAGGAGACGGAGAGGTTCATCAGATCCGCCGGCCCGATGGTTCCATCGGGGCGGTAGGCCGGCCGCCGCGTGATCTTGTGGACCCCCAGGATCGCGACCTGCGGGTAGTTGAGGATCGGCGTAGCGAGGACGCCTCCCAGCGCTCCGAGGCTCGTGATCGTGAACGACGAGTGGATCAGTTCGTCCCGGGAGAGCGTGCCTTGCCGTCCCCGCTCGGCGAGGGACTGGATCTCGCGTGCGAGCTGGGTCACGCTCTTCGTGTCCACGGCACGCAGGACGGGCACGATGAGGCCCTCGGGCGCCGCGGTGGCGATGCCGATATCGTACGAGCCGTGAACGACCAGCTCCTCCTTCACGTCGTCCATCGTCGCGTTCATCCGAGGGTGGGCTCTCAGCCCGGCGACGACGGCCTTGAGGATGAACGGCAGGTAGCTGAGCTTCACGCCGTCCTTCTCGACATGGCGGGCCATCCGCTCCCGGAAGCGGACGAGCTCCGAGGCGTCGACCTCCTCGACGTAGGTGAAGTGAGCCGCCGTGTGCACGGCCTCGGACACGTGCTCGCTGATCGCGCGGCGGACCCCGCGGATCGGGATCCGCTCGATCACATCGTCGGCCGCCGGCGCCGCCGTGGGCGCGGCCGGGGCGGGCGTCGGCGGCGCCGCGGCTCGAGTTGCGGGAGCGGTGGTCACGGGGGGAGCGGACCCGGTACCGGACAGGTCGGCCTCGGTGATTCGCCCGCCCGGGCCCGACCCCCGCACTGTGGCGAGGTCGATTCCTCGCTCCGCGGCGAGGCGGCGAAGGTAGGGAGAAGCGAGGGAACGAGCCACTGGTGTCGCGGACGCGCCCGCCAGCCCCGACCGTGCCGGTGCGGGAGGAGGTGCGCTCGGACTCGGGCCGATCGAAGCCGGTGCGGAAGCGGCCGGAGCCCCGATCGGCGCGGAAGCAGCCCCGCCCGCACTCGTCTCGATCGTGACCAAGAGACCGCCGACCTTCACCTTCTGGCCGACCGCGGCGTGGAGGTGGGCGATCCGACCGGCCTTCGGGGAGGGGATCTCGACGTTCGCCTTGTCCGTCAGCACGCTCACGAGGGGTCCGTCCTCTTCAACCGTGTCCCCCTCCTTCACGAACCATTGAACGACCTCCCCTTCGGCGACGCCCTCGCCGATGTCGGGAAGCCGGAACTCGTACGTCGCCATCGTCGCTCCTCTATTCCGCCCGTGCCGCCGCGCGGGCGGCATGCGCGATCCGGGAAGCGTTGGGGAGGTATGAGTTCTCGAGTGCGTAGGGGACCGGTGTATCGTAGCCGGTCACCCGCGCGATCGGGGCCTGAAGCGAGTAGAACGCCTTCTCCGCGAGGATGGCGCTGAGTTCGGCGCCGAAGCCGCAGAAACGGGCCGCCTCGTGAACGACGACGGCGCGCCCGGTCTTCTCGACCGAGGCGAGTACCGCTTTCTCGTCGAGAGGGACGAGGGTGCGCAGGTCGATGACCTCGGCCGATATCCCCTCGGCCCCGAGGCTCTGGGCCGCCTCCATCGTCGGGTGGATCATCGCGCCGTAGGCGAACAGCGAGACATCGCTCCCCTCGAGCAGGACGGTCGCCTTTCCGAACGGCACCCGGTAGTCGCCGTCGGGGACCTCGCCCGTTACCGAGCGGTAGATCCGCTTCGGTTCGAGAAAGATCACCGGGTCCTCGTCGTGGATGGCGGTCAGAAGGAGGCCCTTCGCATCGGCGGGGTTGGAAGGGATGACGACCTTGAGCCCGGCCGTGTGGGCGAAGTACGCCTCGGTCGACTGGGAGTGGTACAGCCCACCCCGAACGCCGGCCCCGTACGGGGCGCGGACGACGACGTGGCAGGGGTATTGACCGCCGGAGCGGTAGCGGAACTTCGCGAGCTCGCTCACGATCTGGTCGAACGCGGGATAGATGAAATCGAGGAACTGGATCTCCGCCACCGGCTTCAGCCCGTACAGCGCCATCCCGATCGCGGTCCCGATGATACCGGTCTCCGAGAGCGGGGTGTCGATGACCCGGTCGGCGCCGAACTCCTTTTGGAGCCCTTCGGTCGCGCGGAAGACACCCCCGTTCAAACCGACGTCTTCCCCGAGCACGAGAACGTCGGGGTCGGACCGCATCGCCTGCTGGAGGCCGCGGTTCACGGCCTGGACCAGGGTCAGCTCCGTCACGGGTGCTGCACTCCCTCTCGCGCCGACTGCTCGAAGGACGCCCGCTGCTCTTCGAGCGCCGGGGTCCGCTGCGCGAAGACGTCATCGAAGAAGGAGAGGGGGTCCAGGTGCGGGGTCGTCTCCGCCGCCTCGATCGCGTGGCCGACCTCGGCCTTCAGTTCCTCCCAGATCTTGGCGTTCGAGGCGTCCGTCAGGATCCCCCGCCGGATCAGTTCGGCCTGGAGCAGGAGCACGGGGTCCTGTTCGCGGGCCTTCCGCACGGCATCCTCCGGACGATACCGGTGGGGGTCGTCCGAGGTCGAGTGCGGTCCAAATCGGTAGACCTGCGCCTCGATGAGGGTCGGCCCGTGGCCGGCGATCGCGCGGGCGCGCGCAGTGCGGACGGCTCGGAACACGGCCCGGACGTCGTTCCCGTCCACCACGACCCCCGGGAAACCGTAGGCGGCGGCTTTCTCGGCGAGGGTCGCGGTACGGGTCTGCTGCTGCCGAGGGAGGGAAATCGCCCACTCGTTGTTCTGGCAGAAGAAGATCGTGGGAGCATCGTACACCCCAGCGAAGTTCAGGCCGGCGTGGAAGTCGTTGGAGCTGGTCGCGCCGTCGCCGAAGAACGCGACCGTGACGATGGGCTCGTGCCGCCTCCTCGCGGCCATCGCCGCACCGACCGCCTGGGTGATCTGGGTCCCGATGGGGCTGGAGGGGCTGACGAAGTGCTGATCACGAAAGGAGTAGTGGTTCGGCATCTGTCGCCCCTTGGTCAGGTCCGCCGAGTTGCCCATGAACTGGTCGAGCAGGCTCTTCACGGGCACCCCGCGCACGAGGGCGAGGGCGAGTTCCCGGTACGCGGGGAAGAGCCAGTCCCCAGGGTCAAGGGCGTAGCCGCAGCCCACCTGGGCCGCCTCCTGGCCCGAGTGCGGAACGTAGAACCCGATCCGACCTTGGCGTTGCAGGGTGATGCACCGATCGTCCATCAGTCGCGCTAGGACCTCGGTCCGATAGATCTCGAGGAGGCGGTCCTCCGGAAAGTCGTCCGTGGCGACCGGGTCCACGGCTTTCGGAGCGGTCGCCTTTGCCATGCGGTTCCCTCCGTTGGTCGGAATACGCGTGCGATATAACGGCTTGCGAAGGAGCCCCCCACCCACCCCCGTTTTCCTCATGGCGACCGACGTACGGCCACCGCCGTACGTGCGGTGCGACAGGGTCCGACGCTCCGAAGCGCAGCGACTCCCTCACCGGGCGTGAGGACTTCGCGTGCGTCTCGCGCTTTTATCCTGCGTCGATTCGAGGGATGGACGAGGCCCTCACCGGAGATGGCGGACCCACCTGCGATCGAAACCCGTCGGCTGACCCGCGTCTTCGAGTCGCGCAAGGGGTTCCTGTTCAGCGAGAAGACCCGCACCGAGGCGCTGCGGGGGGTCGACCTGACGGTCGAATCCGGCGCGATCTTCGGGCTGCTGGGACCGAACGGTGCCGGGAAGACGACCCTGACCAAGATCCTCTCGACGCTCCTGCTGCCCACGGAAGGCACGGCGTCCGTTCTCGGGTACGACGTGACGAAAGACGTCGAGAAGCTCCGCTCTCGCATCGGGCTCGTGCTCGGGGGCGAGCGTGGACTCTACAACCGGATCAACGCACGAGAGAACCTGCGCTACTTCGCCGATCTGTACGGGGTCCCCCGCACGACCCGCGACCACCGGATCGAGGAGGTCCTGGAGCGGGTGGGGCTCTCCGACGCCGCCGATCGCCGCGTCGAGGAGTACTCGCGGGGAATGAAGCAGAAGCTGCACATCGCCCGGGGGATCCTGCACGGCCCCGAGCTCCTGTTCCTGGACGAGCCCACGATCGGCCTCGACCCGAAGTCGGCCCGGGAGACCCGCAAACTGATCCGGTCGCTCGTCGCCGACGGGGTGACGATCTTCCTCACGACCCACTACATGTTCGAGGCGGAGGAGCTCTGCCACCGGATCGCCGTGCTCACGAAGGGGCGCATCGCGGCCCACGACACGGTCGCCGGCCTGCGCCACCTGGTCGGGGGCGACCGAACGATCGAAGCCGAGGACTACGGGTTCGACGACGAGGAGCTCGCCGCCGTTCGCGCGCTCGCCGGGGTCTCCAAGGTCGTGACGGAGGAGTTCGGGGCCCGCGTGCGACTGACGATCCGCATCCACGCGCAACGTCCCACGACCGAGGACCTGCGCGCGTTGCTCTCCGGCCACGCGACGCTCGCCCTGCGGGAGCGTCGCACGTCGATCGAGGACGTCTACCTCGACCTCGTCCAAGAGGAGGCGAACTGAGTGGTCGCTGCGCCGGTCTACGGATGGTCACGGGGCCGGTCGACCGTCGCGTCGATCCGGCTGTGCGTGCTCCAGTTCGTCGCGGACCCCCAGTGGCTGATCCCGTCGATGATCGCCCCGGTGATCTTCGGTCTCGTCGCCTACGGGCTGTTCGCCAACTCGGGACCCGACTTCCTCGTCTACGCGATCCTGGGCGCGGGGATGATGAGCATGTGGGGCCAGACCCTGTACGGCAGCGGCTGGGCGACCGGCCAGGACCGGGTCTGGGGAACGCTCGAACCGACCCTGCAGGCGCCGACCCCGTACCTCTACGTGGTCCTGGGACGCGTCATCTGGAACGTTGTCTCGGGGCTCATCGGCGGTCTCATCGTCTATGTCGTCGTGGTCGCGGTCAACGGAGCCCCGCCCTCGCTCCCGGACCCCGCCGCGTTCGCCGTGCTCTTCGTCTTCGTCATGCTGACGCTCGCCAGCGTCGGGACGTTGCTCGCCGCGGTCTACGTGTACACGCGGTTCGCGGGATTCATCCAGAACATCGGGGAGTTCGCCTTCTACGTCGGCACCGGGTGCATGTTCCCGGTCGTCCTCCTTCCGTTCTGGACGAACCCGGTCGCGCTCCTCTTCCCTCCGACCTGGGCGCTCGATGCCCTGCGGTACAACGGGATCCCCGGGTACGTGGGCTTCTCGTGGGGGTTCGGGTGGGACCTCGTCGGCGCCCTCGGCACGACCGCGGTCTACCTCGCGATCGCGACGTCCGTCTTCCGCCGGGTCGAACGCAAGGTGCTCGAGGCGGGCAGCCTCGGGGACTACTGAGCCATGTTCGGCGGGAGGGGGGAGAACCGGGTCTCCTTCTGGCGGACCTTCTGGGCGAACGCGGTCATGGCACCCCGCACGTCGCTGGGGTTCATGCGGATCGACTTCGTCGCCGGCATGATCTTCATCATCCCGCTGACCCAGATGGTCTTCTTCGCGCTGACCGCGCAGCTGGCCAACGACTCGGCCAGCGAGATCCAGTTCGTGGTGATCGGGAACGCGGTGGCGACCGTTACCTACGCCAGCGTCTTCTCGGTCTGCCAGACGACCGACTCCGAGAAGCAGCAGGGGACGATGGAGCATCTCCTCGTCACGCCCTCGAACCGCCTCGCGCTGTACTTCGGACGCGGCCTGATCCCGATCCTCATCTCGCTCGCGACGGTGACGATGGGCCTCGTGTATGCGGTGGTCTTGTTCGGCGTGACGATCCCTCCGGGCTCGGTATGGATGCTCGCAGTGTCGGTCGTCCTGACCGCATTCGCGATGGTCGGGTTTGGGCTCCTACTGGGCGGCGTGGCGCTGTACCTCCGAACATCGATCATCCTCGGCAATATCTTCCTGTTCGTCGGACTTCTCCTCTCCGGGGTCAACTTTCCCCTCTCCAGCCTGCCGACGTCCTTGCAGTGGATCGGCTACGCCCTTCCCCTGACGTGGGGCCTCGCCTCGGTCCGCGCGGCGATCGCGGCCGATTCCTTCTCCACCATCACGTTGCTCTGGGCCGCGGTCGCGCTGTGCGCCGCCGTCGCCTACACCGCCGCCATTCTGCTATGGGACGTCTTCGAGCATCGTGCGCTGTCCACGGGCGCCATCGCCCGGTTCTGAACCGGCCCGGGGAGAACCGGCCGCGAACGTATTTGTGGGGGAGGCCGCTGGCACGCGATGATGCGGCCGGCGGTCATCGTTGCCCTGACGCACGAGGAGCGCCGCCGCCTGCGGGAGTGGCGGGACTCTCCCGAGACGCCCCCACGCCTCGCCCGGCGAGCGCACATCGTGCTGGAGGCCGCCCGCGGTCGCACCAACCGCTCGATCGCGGTGGAGCTCGCGGTCGATCCCGAGACCGTCGCGCTCTGGCGGCGCCGGTTCAGCGTGAACCGGTTGGACGGGATCCGCTGGGATGCGCCGCGCTCGGGCCGCCGTACCGCCTTGCCCGCCGATCTGATCGAACGGATCTCGCGCGTTCCCCCGAAGGGGCTCCGCACGGATGGTTCCCGTTGGACGACCCGCCAGCTGGCCCACTCGCTCGGGGTCAGCCACATGCGGGTCCATCGCGCCTGGCAGGTCCGGCGGCCGGGAGCCGTGGGGTCCCCCGCGCCCGGCGCGCACTCCCCTTCCCTCCGGCGGGTCCGCCGGGTCGATGTGGCGGGGGTCTATCTGTCCCCCCCCAGTCGGGCCATCGTCTTCACGGTGGATGCGTTCTTCGAGCCGAACGTTCCGGAGGCCACGATCGTGGAACGTACGGCGTCACCGAATCCGGCCGGCGGCTCCCCCGCCGGGTGGGACGGCCTCCTTACCGCGCTCGATCGCTGGCGGTACGAGAGCGCCCCGGGCTCGCGGGGAGCGCAGTCCACCCAGGACCTTCTCGTCTTCCTGAGGACGATCGACGGGTCGATGCCGGCCACGACCGAGCTCCACGTCATCCTCGATGAGTTCTCCGTCGAGGCGACCCGTCGCATCGAGCGCTGGATGAAGGCCCGGCCGCGGTTCCACCGGTACCGAGTGCCTTCCGGGAGCACGTGGACGCAGGCGGTCGATCGCTGGTGGAGGCGCTGGCCGGCCGACGAGCAGCGGGATCCGGGCCGCCGGCATGTCGAGCAGTGCGTCGAATCGCTCGTCCACTTCTTGGGTCGGCAGAACCCGGCCCTCTCCCCGTTCGCCTGGACGCCCCGCTTCCCGTCCCCCGCCGAGCGCGAGGCCGCGCGCTGAACGGGACCGGCCTACTGCCAGGTTACGAGGATCGACTCACGGTGGAACCGTTGGATCGCGGTCCGAACGACCGCGACGGCGATGAGGGCGAAGGCCAAGGTGAGGAGCGCGAGGAGGCCGACGTTCGAGCCTACGAGGGCGATGCCGAGCACCGCGACCCCGACGATCGGGAGGACGATCAGCATGCTGATCTGCTGGGCTCCCCGGATGTCCTTCGCGCGGCTGGAGATGATCACCGTTGCGAAGGTGCCGATGAGCCCGAGGAGCGTCATCAACACGAGCATCTGGTACAGCGCAAGGGGGCTCGGGTACAGCGGGCCGCCGAGGGTCCCCCACGCGATCGCATCGCCCGCGACGAACAGCACGACGAACGCGGCGTAACCGGTGAGCAGGGCCGGGACGAGCGGAGCGAGCGCCTTCCCCCACAGGAGCTCCGAATCCGAGATCGGATCGGCGAGCAGAGGTTCCAGGCTCCGATTCGTCTTCTCCAGCACGATCCCCGTCGAGCCGACGACGACCGCGATGAGCGGGGCGATGATCATCAACAGGCTCGTCGCGATCCCGGTCGAGGCCAGGAGGGAGTCGCGGAGACCGACGCTCCCCGGGATAGCTGCCGAGACGGCCCCCTGGACCTGGAGGATCGCCGAGAAGAGGAGGAAGATCGGGAAGATGACCAGCGACATGACGATCGAACGGTTGGCCTTCAGCTCGCTGAGATCCTTCATCACGATCTCGCGCACCCGGTCGTATCTCATGGGGCACCTGCCGTGGGCGCGGTGCCCGACTCCTGGATCAATCGAAGGTAGGCGTCCTCCAGCGAGTGGGAGACCGGTTCAACGTACTGGATCCGGTACCCCGCTCGGACCAACGCCTCGACGGCGGTGGGCATGTCGTCCTCGGGTCGGTCGAGTCGAAGCTGGAGGCGCGGAGGCTCCCAGGTCGCATGCAGCACGAACGGGAGTTGCCGGGCGACCTCCAGTACCGCCGGGGTCCCGTTCTGCAGCTGGATCGCCACGGACCGCTGGAACAGCCGGCCCTTGAGGGCCGCGGGAGTGTCGAGCGCGAGGAGCCGGGTCTGGATCACGGCGACCCGATCGCTCAGGCGATCGGCGTCGTCCAGGTTGTGGGTCGACAGCACGATCGTCGTTCCCTGACGGCGCTGCTCGAGAAGGAAGTCGCGTACGGTCTTGGCGGCCTGCGGATCCAATCCCGAGATCGGCTCGTCGAGCACGAGGCAACTCGGATCGTGGAGCATCGCTCGCACGAGCGCGACCTTCTGCTTCATCCCCTTCGAGAAGGTCGCGACCCGCTCGTCCCGCCGGTCCCACAGGTCGAAGGCCCCGAGCAGTTCGCGGGAGCGGACCCGGATCCGCTCGTCCGACAGCCCGTGCAGCCGGCCGTGGAAGCGCAGATTGCGGTACGCCGAGAGGCTCTCGTAATGTCCCGGCACCTCCGGAAGGATCCCGACCGCGTCGTGGATCTCCTGGAGGTGAGCCCGGTCGGTCGTGGGGATCCCGTTGACGAGCACTTGACCCGCCGTAGGATCGATGAGTCCGGCGATCAATCGGATCGTGGTCGTCTTCCCCGCCCCGTTCGGGCCGAGCAACGCGAAGATCTCCCCGCGTCGGATCGAGAAATCGAGTCCTTCGACGGCCGGAGGCGCGGTCCCGTACGCACGGGTCAGCCCCGAGGCGGAGATCACGTCGGTCATCGCCTCGCTCTCGGCGGGTGGATCACTTGGGGAATGCGAATGGCCCGGGCGACGCGATGGGAAGACACGCTACGGATGAGCCTCGAGATAGGCGGCATCCTGTGCGTCGATCGAGTTCAGGACTCGGCGGACCCCGGTCTTCTGTAGGAAGCGCGGCACCTTCAGGATCGTCATCTCGGCCTCCGTCTTCATCCGCGTGGCGCCCTCGGGGGCGTCGGTGTAGCGATTCTCGACCCACGATCCGACGGTCATCGGTCCGTCGCCGGCAACGATCTCCCAGCGGAACACCTCCGGGGGCCTCAGGGTGACCTTCCAGGTCGAGCTCAAGACCCGGTTCCGGGGCACGCGGAGCTGGCGCTCGAGCACAACCTCGGTGGACGAGGAGCGGGCGATCTCTTGGCGGACCACTTCGGGGTGAATCTGGCCGATGACGGCGGGGTCGGAATGGAGTTGGAGGAAGTTCCAGAGCCGCTCGCGAGAGATCGGAATCGTCCCTTCACCCGAGTAGTGGGCCATGGCCGCGAACTCCGCTACGGACAGATAAGCTCCCCGAAATTTCCCGCCCGGCTCGACCGAGGGGCGTTGGGTCCGGCTCCGTGGGCACTTTCGTGCGGGGGCGGTTCGCACGCAGGGCCGAGCACGTACTCCGGATGAGTGCGCCGCGTGCGTTCTGCGCTTTTATCCTCCCGTGCTTCGTCCCCGCGCCAACCATGACGGACGCGATCGTGACCGAGGGCCTGGTCA
>Ga0187856_1003410_pt1 | contig 11112 bp, 12 predicted proteins | sample June2016WEW_8_40_FD_132443 | JGI IMG/M metagenome (GOLD analysis project Ga0187856, IMG submission 132443) | Peatland microbial communities from SPRUCE experiment site at the Marcell Experimental Forest, Minnesota, USA - June2016WEW_8_40 | ecosystem: Environmental > Terrestrial > Soil > Wetlands...
CGCCCTTAAGGGCGAGATCGAGCAGCCCGCGTATCAAGGCGCGCTCCTTGTTGGCCGGCCCCCATTGGGTGATCCAATTGCAATGTTAGTTCATGACCGACCGTTGGACCAGCGGCTGAGCGCCCGGCGGAGCTGGTTTGGGTTGCGCAGCCGGGCGCGTCGGGAACGGAACCGCCGGGGCTGGCGGTTTGTAGCCCGATGACCCATGCGGGCGCTCTGTGTTGTAGAACAAGGTTTGAGAACGCCCACAGGACCGCTTGCCGGGAAGTTTTATACCCGCTTCATCCGTGGTTCGGGCGCGACGTCTTCGTCCACGCCGCCATTGATAAGGCGGACGGCGCTGTATTCCAATGCTCGGTCGACGGCTCCGAGGTCGAGCGGTGGCTCGAGGTCCCCGCATGGATGTTTGATCACGCCACGTGTGCGGGCGACTTACGCTTTTCGACCGCTCCCTTCGTCTGTTTGGAAGCGCTCGGCGCGTTGTCTACGCTGCTCGACCAGGTGTTGAAGACTAATACCAAATCTCACAAAGCGTGACTCTGTGCCAGTTCCCGAATCGGCAACGAGCAAAGATCGTGCGAATGGCCTCGTGAATGTCAGGAGAGACCAATGGATCTGGGCATAAGGGGAAGACGCGCGATCGTCTGCGGCAGTTCGAAAGGTTTGGGCCGCGGCGTCGCGGAAAAGCTGGCGGAAGCCGGCACCAGACTGATGCTGAACGGCCGCACCGTCGAAACGCTGGAGCAAACCGCAAACGAAATTCGCGCACGATACGGCGTCGACGTGCGGACGGTCCAAGCAGACGTGACCAGCGAAGCGGGGCGGCAGCGGCTGCTCGACGCGGAACCAGAGCCCGATATTCTGATCACCAACGCTGGCGGCCCGCCACCCGGATCGTGGTCGGACTGGGGCCAAGAGGCTTGGCTTGACGCGATCAACGCCAATATGTTGACGCCCATTCTGCTGATGAAGAGCGTGCTGCCTGGAATGATGAGCCGCCGCTGGGGGCGGATCGTCAACATCACCTCCGCATCGGTCAAGTCGCCGGTTGCCGAGCTGGGGTTGTCTAATGCGGCGCGAGCCGGACTAACCGGCTTCGTCGCGGGCACGGCGCGGCAGGTGGCGAAAGATGGCGTCGTCATCAACAATCTGCTGCCCGGCTGGCACGAGACCGACCGCAGTGTCGCGCTTCTGAGCAAGATGGCCCGCGCCCGGGGGCTCTCGATCGAAGACGTCAGAACGGAGGCCTATGCCGCCAATCCCGCCGGGCGTTTTGGCGCCCCCGAGGAATTCGGCGCGATGGCTGCGTTCCTGTGTAGTCAATTTGCCGGCTATATGATCGGCCAGAATATCTTGCTTGACGGCGGCGCCTTCAGGTCGACCTTGGGATAGAGGGACTTCATTCCAGAGCGGGCGGCGACGATTATGCAGCGATAATTGGCTCGGCAGGCGCCTTCTCCGCAAGGAAAACGGCCAGAGCAACTATCCCGAAGGTTTTGCCGACTGCTCCAATGCGCAACTCGGGCCGTTGCCGCAAGGGCAGATCGACCTAAGGGCCGCCTTGCAAGCTTGGCCGTTTGATGGCTGGCTGGCAAGCCTCCATCCGGAGCGGAAATTCAAACTGAGTCAGCACCGGGCATTGGAGCCAAGCGCCTACCCGGCGGCTGCGCCTCGCTGAGAGAGCGGCGTCCGCGAAGAAACATCATTGGGGGAAGGAATGTGAGCAATTCCGACCTGTCGAGCCTTTGTCGGATTCGCGACGCGAGGGCGGACGAAGCGCCAGTTCTGCAAGAGATCGAGCGCGGCGCCGCAAAAAGATTCGGCGCATATCCCGAGGTGCGTTTTTGCGTCGATCTGCCGGTGCGCGACGAGGAGGAGCACAGGCTCGCGCGCTCGCAAGGCTTTGCGCTTGTCACAGAGATCGCGAGCCGTCCGGTCGGGTTCGCTCTGGTCGTGACGAAGGACGGTCGCGCCCATATTCTCGAGATCGCGATCGCCCGAGCCGAGCAAGGGCGTGGCCTCGGGCGCGCGCTGATTGCAGCCGTCGAATCTAGGGCGACTGAAGTGGGATTACGCGAGCTGACGCTGACGACCTTTCGGGACGTGCCGTGGAACGCTCCTTTCTACGCGAGACTTGGTTTTGAGGTCTTTGACGTCGGCTCCGACCGCCCCGAGCTCACGGCACTGATCGCGGAGGAAGCAAAGCTCGGCGTCCACGCGGCGCCGCGTGTCGCGATGCGCAAAATGCTCGCCACAAAATCGGAACGGCAATCCGCTCCCATTCTCAGGGAGGAACGAGCTGACGATTTTTCTGAAATTCGAGAGCTTGTCAGGAGTGCTTTTGAGACGGCGCCTCACGCGGAGGGCGATGAACAGGACTTCGTCGAGCGGCAGCGGAGCGCCGAAACCTATATTCCCGAACTCGCATTGGTCATGGAGCGGGATGGGCGGCTGATCGCTCACATCATGCTGACGCGCACTTTCGTCTCGACGCCACGCGGTCCGCATCCAATTCTGCTGCTCGCCTGCGCGGCGGTCGCCACCGAGGAGAGAGGTCGAGGAATCGGAACGTCGCTTATCGAAACCGCATTTCGGCGAGCCAGAAACTTGGGGCACAAAGCAATCGTGCTGGTTGGAGATCCGACTTTCTACTCACGGTTTGGATTCCAGCCCTCTGTCCGATTCGGGATTACAAACGCCAATGGCCTCGAGCATGAACATGTCCAAATCCGCGAGCTTTTTCCGGGCGCGCTCCGCAACGTCTCGGGCGCGATTTTGCTCCCGACTTGAGGCTCGAGTGGCGGCGGCTCGAACATTCGTCGTTCTTCGCCGGAGAGACCCAAAATCATGGCTCTGTTAGCGACCGCGGCGGGCGATCGAAAGCCGCGCTGCGCCTTTAAGCCTCGCCCTTCGCGAGCAGATCTCCGTAAGCGAACTGGTCGATGACGCCGCCCGCGGCTGAAACGCGCTCACGATCAACAGGTGGAAGCGCCTCTTGAACGATGTCGATTCGCTTCCACCCCGGCAGCGGCGCTTCACCTTCTTCGGCGGGCAGATATTTGGAATCGGCGACTTTCTGATAGCGATGAATGTAACGAGGACAATTCACCCACACGCTCTCTACTTCGACGCCGACGACGAATAGCGCGCCAGGGTAGGAGGCGACGAGCGACGCCTCGCGAAGGATTCTTGACTCGCCCTGCACGCGAAGCCGATTAGGCGTGACGAAATCGATGAACAACAAGCCGACCTTGCTCGTCTCCGCGAGATTACCGGCGGAATAAAACATGCCGTTGCCGTCGAACCATGGGAAGATGAGCGAGCTGGGACTGGCGACCCGGACGAAGCCCGGCGCGCCGCCCTTATAAGAGACTGTCGGACGGCCCGCGGGATCGACGGTCGAAAGAAAGAACATGTCGCGTGAAAGGATGAATTCGACCTCATGGGGAGCGAATTCGGCGCGGACCGCGACGGCTGGGCGTTGGAATACGCCGGAGTAGTTCCGATGATCTCGCAGGGTCGAAGAATGCGCGGCTGGGTGCGCGCCGATTCGATCGCCTTCGGCGATGACGCGTTGCGGCGTAAGCTCCTGGGTGCGGCTCTCGACTTCGTACGAAGCCTGCCGGCGAAATAGCGCATTGTCGACCCAGGCCATCCCTCGCGGATGGTGAGCAGAAGCAGTCCTCTTTTCCGGTTGTCTCTGGTTTTTGCGTCAATCCGCGTCCGTCCTATCGCCTCGCGTGGACGGACTCGAAATGACGAGAAAGTGAACGTCGGCATGAGACTCATTCCGAGCTTGATGTTGCGCGAGGGGTGGAATTTCGATCCCGCTTTGTGACGGCGCTCGGCTGACAATTCCTTCGACTTCCATTGTTAACTCGCCCGAAAGCACGTAGAAAAACTGCCGCGCCTTGGAATGATAATGGCGGCGCTCGGTCGAATTCGGCGGCATTCTTTCCTGTATGACCATCAGGTCGGCGGCCTGCGAGAGAATCCAGCCCTCGCATCCTGCGCCCCACGGGTAATGAAGCGCTGTTTGTTTGTTCACCACCATCCCGACTGTTCTCCCTGTCTGATCGCAGAGCCGCATCCTCGGCCTGCATGCTTGCGAAGTCGATCGACTCTTGGAACGCCCCTCATCATTCTTTCGCGACGCGCGCAGCCCGATTCTGATCGACAAGCTCGTGTTGCCAGTCTCCCAGCGTGTCTTGGGGCTTTAACGCGCGCGCCTGGCGGCGAATGCCTTGTGGTGGAACGCCTAAGGTCTGGACGAAGGCGCACCGGCGGACGGAAACGATTCTCATGCCCGACGGCGGGGCCGTCCTTCACGTCGTTTACGAGATTTCCAAGAAGGAATTTCTCGAGTGACGCTCCCAAAAGCGCGCACGCCTCGCGGCGGGTTCGCCTAAACTGTCGAGGTGGTTTCTTCGCCTTCCCCGCCAAAGCGCGCGCGCAATTCTCTGGCCGCCGTCTCGATGAAGAGCGCAGTTTTGAGCGACGAATGCCGTCCGGCGGGACGCACGATGTGAATGGGAATCGGCGGCGACATGTTGTCGTGGAGAATACGCGTCAAAAGGCCTTGCTTCTCCGCCGCCTCGATCTGATAGGACAGAAACCGCGCGACGCCGACTCCCGCGCAGGCCGCGGCGATCGCGGCGTCGACGGAATTGACGATCAGCTTTGGCGTTCCGCGCGCGCCGCCGCGCCCCGACAACCACTCGGTTTGCCGCACGGAGGAGCCGGTCGCGGCCACGATCGCGTGGCGATCGAGATCATCGAGGCTCTTTGGTTCGCCATTGCGCGCAAGATATTCACTGGACGCGCAGAAGACGCGGCGCACCGAGCCGACGCGAGTCGCTTTGAGCGACGAATCGGGAAGCTCCCCAATCCGCACGCCGAGATCTATCCCTTCGTCGACGTAGGACACCACGCGATCGAGGAGCATGAGATCGACGTTCACCGCTGGCTGCTCCATCAGAAAGGACGCAACGATCGGCAATACGTGCAAGCGCCCGAAGACGACGGGCGCGGCGACCGTCAACTCGCCCTTGGGAACGACGCGTTCGCCTTGGATCGCCTCCTCCAGCTCGTCGTAATCCGAGAGAAATCTCTTGGCTTGCTGGAAATAGCGTTCGCCCGCGTCCGTGAGCGCGACGGCGCGCGTGGTGCGGTGGAGCAATTGAACGGCGTATCGCTCCTCGAGCGCCGCAATGGCGCGCGTCATCGCGGCGGGCGATCGCGCAAGCTTGCGCGCCGCGCCGACGAAGCTGCCCTGTTCCGCCACCGCGACAAAGGCGGCGATGAGATCGAGTCGGTCCATTTGGATCGTTCCGCAAGGTGCAATAGTGAATTGCATTATAGTATAATTATTTCGGAGCATGCGCGAATGTATAGACTTCTCACCGTCGCACGAACTCGGCGACAGGAAAGAGGAGACCGGCCGTGGCGCCCAAGAATCCGATAATTCTCCATGGCTTCAAAAAGTCGGGGCATTCCCATCGCGCGGAGTTGATGCTCCGCCTTCTCGATTTGCCCTTCGAATTTCGCGAAGTCGACCTGGCGCGCGGAGAGCAGAAGGCCGAGGCTTTCCGAAAGCTCAACATATTCGGACAGGTTCCCGTCATCGACGACGGCGGCGTTATTGTCGCCGATTCCTCGGCGATTCTCATCTATCTGGCCAAGAAATTTGATCCCGCGGGCGTGTGGCTCCCCGAGGACGCGGAGGGCGGCGCCCAGATTCAGCGCTGGCTGTCAGTCGCCCAGGGGCCGCTCGTCAACGGCCCGGCGCGGGCGCGGCTCTTCAACGTGTTCAACGCCCCGGTCGACCATGCGCAGGCCAAGGACATAGCCGAGAAGCTATTCGCGACTTTGGAGAAGGCGCTTGGCGGCGTGTCGTTTTTCGTCGGTCCGCGCGCGACGATCGCCGACGTGGCGCTCTATACCTATACGGCGCATGCGCCCGAGGGCGGCGTGAGTCTCGAGCCTTATCCCAACATCCGCGCCTGGCTGGGCCGGATTGAAACGCTGCCGGGATTTGCGCCGATGCCCGCGACAAAGATTGGCCTCGCGGCGTGAGATAGCCATGTTCGATTCGGAACGCGCGCGGCGTCCCTGGCATCGAGGCGAGGCGGTCGCCCAGCGCCTCGCCGTTGTTGAAGCGTCGCCGCCGGTCATTCGCCCATTCATGAGCGAGCAGTTGCTGCGATTTTTTCCACAACTGTCCCTCCTGTTTCTGGCGGCCGACGACGCGGATGGCTTTCCGTCCGCGACATTCGTGCGTGGGGCGCCGGGATTCATCGCCTGTCCCGACGCGAAGCGAATGGAAATCGACGCGACGCTCTTCGAGGGCGATCCGTTGGCGACCCTTTTGCGCCGCGATTCCGAAGTCGGGCTTCTGGGTGTCGATTTTCGAACCAGGCGGCGCAATCGCGTCGGCGGACGTATAGAGTCCATTGAGGCGAGCCGAATCAAGGTCACGGTCACGGAGGCGTTCGGCAATTGCCCTAAATACATCCGTCAGCGCGAGACGGTCGACGCGCTCACATCCGCCGCGCCGCGCCGCTGGGAGCCGCTCGACGGCCTCGACGACGCCGTGAAAGACGCCATCGCGAACGCGGAAACCTTCTTCATCGCCACGAGCGCGAGCTGCGATTGGGGTGGGGTCGACATATCCCATCGCGGGGGACCGCCGGGCTTCCTCGAGGTCACAGGGGACGGGACGATCATGGTTCCCGATTTCAAGGGCAACGGCTACTTCAACACCCTGGGCAATCTGCTGGTTCAACCGCGAGCAGGTCTCTTGTTCCCTTGCTTCGAAACGGGCGAGGCGCTGCGGCTCGCCGGGGTTGTCGATATCCTTTGGGAGGGCGCGGAAATCTCGTCGCGCTCCGGCGCCGAACGGCTGTGGAGGTTCAAGCCATGCCGGGGGTGGCGATTGCGACGCTAGGCCGGGTTCGGCTCGGAGGGACTCTGACTGGCCCTCCTTCGCGTCGAAACCAAGAAGATCGACTGAAGACGCAACAGCGACAGGGAGACTCTCCATGACCAAGAATTCAATTGGCGCGCGCGCGATCAGTCGCCGTCGGCTGCTCACGCAAGCGGGGACGGCCGTCGCCGCCGGGATGTTGAACGACATTGCGCCCGCGCGCGTGCGCGCCGAGGGGATCGAAGCGATCGGCTTCGACGCCTTCACCATTTTCGATCCGCGCTCGGTCGCCGCGGCCGTCGAGGAAAGTTTCCCGGGCAAAGGCCAGGAAATCTTTTCCACTTGGCGCTTGCGGCAGTTCGAATATTGCTGGCTGAGAACCCTCAACAAGAATTATGCGGACTTCCAACAGATCACGGAGGAGGCGCTGGTCTTCGCGTGCAAATCGGTGAAGGTCGATCTGGAGGCCTCGGCGCGCGCGAAGCTGATGGACGCGGCGTTCCGGTTCAAACCTTGGCCCGACGCGGTCGCCGCGCTGAAGACCATGCGAAATGCCGGAATCCGCCTCGCCTATGTCTCCAACCTCACCCCGGAAATACTCGCCACGCTGAGCGACGCCGCTGGAATTACGGACCTGTTCGAGCATCGCCTGAGCACCGATCTGGTCAAGGCCTTCAAACCCGATCCGCGCGCCTATCAAATGGCGGAGAAAGCCTTCGGTCTGCCGCGCGACAAGATCCTTTTCGCTGCATTTGGCGGTTGGGACGCGGCTGGCGCAAAATCTTTCGGTCTTTCCACTTTTTGGGTCAACCGTCTCGATGCGCCGGTCGAGGAGTTGGGCGTAAGGCCGGACGCTATAGGCAGCGACCTCGTCGAACTCGCGAAATTCGTGGGCGCGGACCGATGAGGCGATTGAACGTCGTCCGTCCGGCGGCCTCTGTGAGCAGCTTTGACCACGGCGTTCGATGACGCGCGGCTTGAGGAGAGTAGCCCCGCCCCCCGCGACAGGCGCGGCGGCGTTCTCAAGGATTATCGCCTCCGCGTCGCGGCGGTGACGCGCGATTACAGTATGTTCGAAAGATCGCAAGCGCCTGAGGAACCGAAATGAACGACAAGATCGGCCAAGCCGCCTCCCATGAAGCAAGATTTGCGAAGGGGGCGTTCTTCGGTCTCGCCGCGGTCTGCGTTTGGGCGACGTGGATATCGATCACCCGACTCGGAGTGACGACCTCGCTCAGCGTTTGCGATCTCACGATGCTGCGTTTCGCGACAGCGGGAATTCTGCTGGCGCCCGTGGTGATCCGCAAAGGCTGGGCGCTGGACCGCCTCGGCTGGCCGCGATTACTCGTTCTCGTCAGCGGCGCGGGCGCTCCCTATGTCCTCGTCGCATCGAGCGGGCTTCGTTTCGCGCCCGCCGCTCATGCGGGCGCGCTGATGCCCGGCGTGATGCCGTTGTTCGTCGCGCTCCTCGCGGCGCTGCTGTTGAAAGAGAAGTTCTCGGCCCGTCGGAAGGTCGGCTACGCGCTTATCGCGGTCGGCGTTTTCGCCATCGTCGGCGCGACGGCCTTGGCCGTGAAAGGCGATCAAACGGAAGGACATTTGCTATTTCTGACCGCCGCCTTCATGTGGGCCTGCTATGCAATTGTTCTTCGCCAGTCCCAACTTGATCCACTCCATGCCGCAGCGCTCGTCGCCGCCGGTTCCTGCATTTTGTACTTGCCTTATTATTTTGCGACTCAGGGCGCGCATGCGTTCGACGCGCCGCTTCGAGACCTCGCATTCCAGGCGGTGTTTCAGGGCGTTGTCGTGTCTATCCTCGCCCTGTTTTTCTTTGGCAAGGGCATTACGCTGCTAGGAGCTTCTGCCGGCGCGGCGTTCAGCGCTTTGACGCCCGCCTTGGCGGCGCTTCTGGCCATCCCGATCCTGGGAGAAGTTCCGGCTTCAAAGGACTGGTTCGCGATTCTCGCCGTATCGGCGGGGGTGTTCCTCGCCAGCGGCGGATACGTTCCGCGATGGCGCAGAGGGTGACCGAGCAAAAGTCCCTCCACGTCTGGCGCGCTCTTTGACAAAAATCGCAAATAGATCCCGTCATGGCGCAGCGTCAAATAGAACTACAGCGCCGGTTCGGGCGTTAGGCGCGCTCGCATTGCCGCTCCGTCGCGCCCGGGCGATACGCCAAACAGCCGACGATAATCGCGCGTGAACTGCGATGGGCTTTGGTATCCTGTCGCGTAACCGACGGAAGCCACATCTCCTTCCACAAGCAGCAACCGACGCGCTTCCTGCAAGCGAATCTGTTTTTGGAACTGGAGGGGCGTGAGCGTCGTCACGGCCTTGAAGCGCCGATGGAAGCTCGGAACGCTCATATGCGCCAGCGCCGCGAGATCAGCAACCCGCAGAGGCTCGGCGAAGCGATTACGAATGAAGGCGGTGGCGCGGCCTATGCGCGCGGCGTGACTTTCAGCAAGGCCAATTTGACGTAAGGTCGCGCCCAATCCGCCACGGAGCAGTCGCCAGACAATCTCACGTCGAATCAGCGGCGCGAGGACGGCAAGATCGCGGGGTGCGTCAAGCAGCGCGAACAATCGCATGAGAGGATCGCACAGATCGGCGTCAAGCTCAGTCGTCGTCAACGCCGAGAGCGGGGCCCCGTTGGCGAGCGCTTCCGACTGTTCGGCCAAAAGTTCCGCGACCATCGCCGGATCTATGGCGAGGCTGAAAGCCAAGTAGGGCCGGTTCGGCGACGCCTCGGAGATCCGTGCGGTCACAGGGACGTCGATCGAAGCGAGCAGACCTTGGCCCGCGCGATAGCAAAACGATTGATCGCCGAGCACGCTGACCTTCGCGCCTTGCACGACGACGCAGAAAGACGGGCGATAGACCGACCGGATGAGGCCGCTAGGCGTTTCCGCGCGGTTGAGCAGCAAGCCGTCCAACGGCGTCTCGCGACCGAACCGAAGATAGTTTCGATCGACAAGCGGGATTAAGGCGTCGAAGGGCGTCCGCATTACCGTGATCTTACGCGATCAATCGTTTCAGCGCACGCGGCGAACGTACGGTTTAATAGGATCGTGCAAGAATCTGAGAGGATCGGCGTCGCGGCGAAGCGAGAGAAGATGGTATCAGACCTCCATCCCAACCGAACCAAGGAGTTTCCCCATGCGTATGCGCCAACTTGGCCAGAGCGGCTTGTTTGTGTCCGAGCTTTGCCTTGGCACGATGACTTTCGGCGGCAGCGAAGGCATGTGGGGCGAGATCGGGCGGCTTCGCCAAGAAGAGGCCGACGCCCTGGTCAAGACCGCGATCGACGCGGGCATTAATTTCATCGACACCGCCAATATTTATGCTGGCGGTGAAAGCGAGCGCATCTTGGGCCGATCTCTGAAAAACCTCGGCATCCTGCGCGATGATGTGGTGATCGCAACCAAAGTGCTGGGGCCGATGGGCGAGGGACCGAACGCCCGCGGCGCGTCTCGTGGCCATATTCTCGGTCAGTGCAAAGCGAGCCTCCAGCGGCTCGGACTCGACCATATCGATCTTTATCAAATTCACGGCTTCGACGGCGCGACGCCGATCGTCGAAACCCTGGAAGCGCTCGATACGCTCGTCCGCCAAGGGTGCGTCCGCTACATCGGCCTTTCCAATTGGGCGGCATGGCAGGTGATGAAGGCGATCGGCATAACACAGGCGCGTCAGCTCGCGCCGGTCCTCTCGCTGCAAGCATACTATACTCTGGCGGGTCGCGATCTCGAACGCGAAATCGCGCCGATGCTGAGGTCCGAAAAAATTGGGCTCATGGTGTGGAGCCCGCTCGCTGGCGGCTTCCTCTCAGGCAAATATGATCGCGACGGCAAGGCCGCCGACGGCCGGCGCGCAACGTTCGACTTCCCGCCGGTCGATCGCGACCGCGGCTTTGCCGCCGTCGAGGCGATGCGCGCCATCGCCCAGGAGAAGGGCGCAAGCGTCGCGCAGATCGCGCTCGCCTGGCTTTTGCATCAGGATGTGGTCACCAGCGTGATCGTCGGCGCCAAGCGCGTCGAGCAACTTGAGGATAATATCGGCGCAACGCGCGTAACGCTGAGCCCCACCGATCTCGCAGCGCTTGATGTTGTCACCAAGCTGCCGCCCGAATATCCCGGCTGGATGCTGGAGCGGCAGGGCGCTTACCGGGCCTGACGGCGCGCGCC
>Ga0187856_1003417_pt1 | contig 11097 bp, 21 predicted proteins | sample June2016WEW_8_40_FD_132443 | JGI IMG/M metagenome (GOLD analysis project Ga0187856, IMG submission 132443) | Peatland microbial communities from SPRUCE experiment site at the Marcell Experimental Forest, Minnesota, USA - June2016WEW_8_40 | ecosystem: Environmental > Terrestrial > Soil > Wetlands...
CCAACCTGCTAGATTGTGATCTTAGGTTCAGCAGGTAGAACCTCTCCTTGAGGTGCCGGTTGAATCTCCGTCACCATATTTGCAGCCTGCTCCTCCTCGTTTGGTTGTGCTAATTGAACGCGTGAGGCTACGATGTCGAGGTACAACTGGCCAAACTCGGCTTTATCCTCAGGGCTCATCAGTTTGAAGTCATCGAACTTCATGACATACGGCCCACCATCTTTGCTGCTTGCAGAGATGTTGAAGCTGATGTCGAAGATGTTCGGCAACGGCATCGGAGGCTTTTTGTCGCCTTCAGTGACAAAGCCCGGTGTGTCAACGAAGCGATTCTCCTGCTGGCTGTACGTGTACCCCAGCTTCTTGTTCTCAGCCTTCACGTTTGCGAATAGCTTCTGCAGGATGCCCGACATCTGCTGCTCCATCGCCTGCTTGAACGGCAGGGCGCTTTTGCCCTTCACATTCAAGTAGTATGGAGTCTGAGTCGTACGGTCTGCGACCAACAGGTGCCAGTACATGCTGCAAGGCGGAAGGTCCTTGGGGTCCTTCGTCTTACGCCATGTTTCCCAATTCAGGTCGCCCTTGGGACACGTACGGCAGAACATCGCCGGGGCATTGGGCGCATGCGGGTGCGGCTGAATATTGTCAATGGAGAAACACTGCTTGCTGCTCTTATTGAAGTCAGCACCATCAAACCATTCCCGCTGGGGCTGTGGAACTGCGAGCAGGACTACACGAACCTTAGAGCCCAGGTGCTCATTGGTCGAGATAACGCGGAACTGCCCGTAGATGACATTCTCTTGACGAGAGGTCTTCTGAACCAATTCAATCATTGAGGGCCGAGCCTTGAAGAGACCAGCGCCCATACCTACGCCACCGACTTGCAGAGCGTTCTGCTGTGTTACCAGTGCTTCGTTGCTCATCAATTTCCTCCTGTTGCAAAGTTGCAGTGAGCGAACTCACCGAAGTGTTTAACTGCAGCCATATCATACGCACAGGCTGCTTCGAGGTTTATGAACGCTTTCCATCTCCATTGATTTCTGCATCTATCTCTAACTACACCTTTGAAACCAGAAGTATTGTCAGAGCGTATGCTTGCATTTTGAGCATTGTTTCCGTGTGCTTCTCGTAAGTTGTGCTTTTGATCATCCAGACCATTGTGGTTTTTGTGATCCACCTCTTCTCTGGTACCAAGAATAAAGCTGTGCAGTCGTTGGTGTATTGTCTTTCCTTCAATCTTCACTTTGCGAGCTGCATACACATTCTTAATGGTGCCATCTTTTCTTCGGTCTACTTTGGCTGACCAGTTGTGTTGAGACGCACGTTCAAAATCCTCGTCGTCTACTAAAGCTATATAGCCTTTGGTGAGTTGGATTTCTTTCATGGTCTCTTTTCCCTCTCCACTGCAGTCGGGAGTTCCGCAGCCACCTTTTGTCCGTCCGGCGTGAAGCCGATGACATAGATGTACGGTGAATCTTGTCGCTTGATGAAAACGATTTCAGACCTCTGATCCAGTTCCAGAAGGTCTTTGACTACCTCAGCCACTATAGCCATCAGCCCCCCTCCGGTATCACGTACGGTTTACGTTCTACTGGGAAGTCTTCGTAGAGCGTGGTTAGAACTTTTACTACCGCTTCAGAAGGTGTTGGTAACCCCTCCAATCTGTTGTCAGCCAGAGCATTTTCTATAGCTTCTGCGATAGGCACAGGCACAGACTTAGGAACTTCTGGATTATGCTTAGCCAACTTTGCCTCCTCACGGGCCTTCTTCGCGTCGGCCTTGATCCTTTCTTTCTCAGCCGCGCGATCCAGCTTAAGCTGTGCTTTCTCTTGAGCACGCTTGGCTTTAGCCTCGGCTTTATCTAGGGCCTTCTGCTCAACCCTTTGTTGTTTTTTGATCTCTCGGACTCCCTTCTTCTGCAGAGCCATTCGTTCTTTGACAGCCTCATGTAGTTTCAGCAGATTCAAACATGCCAAGAAGCTTTCTAAGTCTTTTTCGAAGGTATTGCTAGGCAGGAACCAAGGAGCAAACTTACCGGCTTCTTCTCCGTCTTTCCCCAACCTTAATACCCAGCGATCCACAATTACTCCGGGCTTGTTGATGGCGTCTTCAATCATTTTTGAACTCCTCCAGCAATGCTCCGAGGTAAGCAGCGCTTTGCAGGCAATACTCGGGATGCAAGTCATTACTCGATTTCCAGTCAATCAGCGCTAGGTGCTCTTTATAGTGCTCTGGGCAGCAACTTTTGTCTTCGCAGGAATCAACCCACGCGAGCCCATCAGCCGTCCCTGCATACGCATATTTCTTTGAGTAGATTTTTCTTTCCGTGCCCACCCAACGTACGTGATGCGCCCGCATCCATGCGAAGCCTGCCTCGGCAGCAGCCTTGGCTTTCTCATCTGTCGGTACCTCACGCAGTTCTTGAACTATGCCTTGCGTGTGGTCAATTGCGTGTTGGATGGAAACCTCTAGGCACCTGTGCGCCAAATGTCCAATATCACCCGCATCTTCAAGAAGCTCTTTGTGGGCGTTCTTGGCTTCCAGCACCAGTTTGGTGAAGTCAGCCAAAGTGATAGGGGCGAGCATTATTTCTTTGAATTCATTCTGCACATCGGACAGTGGGATCGTACGCAGGATTTTCTCTGCACACTTCTTGGACGCCCAAGGGACCAAAGCATTGCTCTTGTCTATGATCCTGAGAACAGTAGTCACGCCGTGTAGTTCTGTGAGATTGCCCAGTTCCGGGTCCACTCGGTAGTACTTGTGTTCTTGGGTATTGTAGCGCAATTCCTCCGTTCCTGAATAGAAAAAGAACGATTCCGTTAATGTAGTAAAGCGTTCTAAAAAGGTACCTAAATCATTTTCGTTGTTGTAAAAACTCTCAGCCTCTGCAGCGTCTTGCTGAGAGAATTTTGATAGGAAATTAAAAGCGCTCACTTTTTGCCTGCTTCTAAATAGGCTATTAAACCTTTAAGCCAAGATGTTCTATCCTGCACATAGCCCAAAGAAGTGTTACACACTTTACAAAGGACTCCCCTTATGCATTTGTCACACCAATTTCCTTCTTTACAGCAATTATGGTCGTGGTCTAGCCGCCAATCTGAAAGTTTATATCTCGAAGTGTCTGTAGCGCACCCTTTAACTGCACATTTGTTTCCTTGTGCTTTGAGAAGAGGAATTTTTATTTTCTCTTTTCTAACAATGCAATAGCATGTTTGACAAAGGCCAACTGCGGTTATCGGTTTTTCTTTTGCGCAGCGTCTGCATAGCCCTATAGGTCTCGTTTTCCTTCCTCCTATTTTGTGGATATACCACCTGTGGTAACAATACCTGCATAACCCTTTGGCAAAGTGCGGCCCATCTTTATGGCATAAGGCTTTTTTGTTCTTTTTTCTAGAACAGCCGCAGCTTCGAGTGTGCCCACAAGTTAGACTAGAGCCCAAAACCTCTAGCCTATTACCACATTTACACTTACACAAGAATAGAGATTGTTTCTTTTTAACACCTACGAAGGCCAGTACTTTTAATCTCCCAAAAGACTTGTCTTCCAAGTCCAGTAAGCTTCCCATTATGTGTTTGCGTTCTCCTTCCATTGCTCTAAGCTGTACTGCATCTCCATGGCTCCCTGCATGTCCACGCGCTGCTTGGCAAGCACGTCAGTCGGCTCATAGTCCGGCGACAAACAGTAGCGCTGCGTACGCAAGAACGGCATATCATCCTCGGCGTATGCGGAGCGTGGCAGGCGTTCCAGTGCCTGTATGTCATCGTCCGTAGGGTAAGGGTAGGTCATGCGCACCTCGCTGTGTAGTCATCCCAGTAGTCCGGGTCTTTCAAGCCACTGATGCTTTCTTCAAAGGACACCTGCGGAGCGGGCTCATAGAACTTCTCACCCACCACCTCAGCCGCTGTACTCCTACGTATCACATTGCCCTTCACAACTTCCCCAGGAAGAAGTTCAATAACAGGAGAGTCGAGCCCGAAGGATGCACGTACGCGCTGCTGCATCTCGTCTATCGCTCTCAGTTCGACTTTGAAAGGACGCACAGCACGAATAGGAGAACCGTAGAATTCTCCTACCACTTCTTGCACATCCTCACTGTGCATCACCAGATTGTCTGTCTTCATTTGCTCTCCTTGTTGAGGTTTGCGAAGCTGCCGTAGTACTTCTTAGCCGCCCGATTGTAGGCTTGTACGGCGTCAAGTTTGTCTGTGAAGTATCCGAGGTATACGCGCTTGTCATCTACCTCAATTTGTGCATACCATCTCCTACGGTCTTTGCGCCAATATACTCCAGTAGCTCCTGAAGTGTTGTTTCTGCTGCATCTTCGATTTCTGCCGTTTTGCATATGCGTGGCTTTTCGCATATTTCTTCTTTGACAATTTAACCCATCATTGTCCTTGTGATCTACTTGTATAGTTGGATCATTGATCCCAAGAATAAAACGATGGAGAAAAAGAGAAGGTGAGTGTACTGCGTAGACTCTGACTATCTCCCCTTTGTAGCGATGCACAACGGCGTGCCACTTAAGTCTTGCTACTCGGCCATAATCTTTGTCACTGATCAATGCTACATAACCTTGCGTCAGTTTGATCTCTTTCATCTATTCTCCTTGAACAAAGGCAATGCCCAATCGTACAGAAAGTTGGCGTAATCACGTAGCACTCTCTGCATACGTGCTCGGTCTTCTGTTCTCAGTCCCTTGCGTCGTACCAGGGATTTTATCTCCTCGCGCTCGGGGTTTCGTTCACTTGCCTTCATCTCATACTTACTGATGAAGGATTCAACGTCGCGGCGTATGGGTGCGTAAGCGTCCACAATGCGCTGCTCAGCTTCCCAGGCTTTCTTCTGGGCGATCTTCTCATCTAGCTCAGCCATGCGCTTCTTGTTCAGCTCCTCCTTGGCTTTGGCGCGCTCGTCTGCTTCCTTACGCTGCGCGGCCAACTCATCAGCCTTGCGGTTATTCTCCTCACGCCGTGCATCGGCTTCTTTCTTGAGCAGGTCCTTGTGCTTTTCCTCGGCTGCTTTCTCATCAGCCTTGGCTTTAGCCTGAGCTGCGAGCTGCTTCTCTCTCAGTTCATTCAGCTCCTGCTGAGTCTTACCCCGGCGTTCCTGCACAGCCTCAACGTCGCGTTTGCGCTCGCTGGTGAGTGTCAAAAGTTCGTTGGTCGTCAGAGGCACCTTGACCTCTGTGGCCTTCTTGCCTTCCGGGGCCCGCACCAACTTCTCTTTGAACAGCTCGTCGTTGTTGAGTTTCCCCAGCTCCATGAGGTGCAGGGCGTTCAGGGCAGCGATGATGGAATCCTCAGGTTTTATACGACGTTCGCTTACGCCTTTGGTAAGCGTTCTCCCCAAGAACTTCGCTACTTCTAAAGCTGTGTAATAGTACTGGACAGAACTTCTGTCCAGTTCAGTTCCCGGTACAAATGATGGAGCACACCGCAGGCTTTCTTTGGGAGTATTTGGGGCAATCTCAAAAGGCTTAACCCGCCCTTCGGCCAGCCCCTTGACTACGGCTCGGACAGATTCGATTAGGCTCAGTGGGCTCGTGCCGTACGCTTCACGGTTCTCATTGTCCATCACCTTGATCATCAGCTCATCATCGAAGTCTTTCACGATGAAGTCAGCTTCAGTCAAGCCCGCCTTAATTGCGGCAGCAAGGCGGTTATGGCCGTAAGCAAGTTCGTATTTCCCGGCTTTGTTCTTGCGCACCACGACGTTATCCCAGAAGCCCGTCGTGTGGATGGAGGCAACCAGCTCCGTGATCTTTGCAGGATCGAGAGGGTTGTCCTTGAGGTTTCGGTTTGGATTCGGCAGGATGTCTTTCAGCTTCAGGATCAAGTGATGCTCCAGTCTATACCTGTAGTATGCTTGGGGGCTTCTTTGGGCAGGGACGGTTCTTGCTCCTTGGTGGTGAGGATGATCTTGGCGTTGATGATTGATACCCGTTTCCCCTTCACCTTTTTTAGCATATCTTTGAAAGCACGGGAGATAGCGGCAGGAGCAGTTGTCCCTTCCCCGCGCCCTTGCTGATACATCTTCGGGACTTTCATTTCAGGCAGCGTACACTCAATGAACGCGATTTTCATGTCTGCACTCCTTGGGATTATACAAGTATTATACTACACTTCGGGGCGTTTCGTCAAGCCCTACTCCAGCACCACAGGGAGAAGTCAGGCACACAAATGATGCCTTCCTGATCCTCGATCAAAGCCAATTCTTCTCGCAATTCTCTGACTGTCATTCTGTCTCCTCCAGTTCTTGTATGATCTCAAAGTCGGACCTACGATCTGTCAAGTCCACCACGGGTTCAGGCTCGGGCTCCCCCGAGAGGGGCGTAGCGGCTCCGGCTCGACGTACCCATCTCCGAGTCTCAGGGCTGCTCCGTTGCAAGCAGCCATCAATAATGACGTAGTGGTTCTTCATTTGCCCTCCATTTCATCTCTTGTCTTTATGCAGCCCACGGAGAATCCTAAACCTTCTACTTTTCCGTACGCTTTGGTAGGCTTGAACGCCATGTTGACGCCCGTACGCAGTCGAGCCACGGTTTCATCAACAGGTATGCCCAGACAAAGATAAGAACTGGCGATCTCTCGCAGGTGCGCGAGAGCCATGCCTTCTGTCTTGGACACCAAGTAGTCCAACTTCGGGTGAGCATCGTCGCGGAGAATCTTTTGGAAGTACCCACGACGGGTGATTTCGGATGGCACGTCCATACCGATGACCAGATCAAAACGTCCCGGTCTCTTTATAAAGCGGTCTGCCAACTGCACAAAGTTGAAACTTTCGTACACATCTGCCTGTGCCCAAAACTTCTCGATGCGCTCGGTGACTTCTTCGATAGGCAATCCCGGCAGATCAAACACGTCATCTGAATTCTGCTTCACAGGCTCTAGGATGATCTCCCCATTACTGTTTGTGCTTGTCCTGTACACGGCTGGGGGCAGCGTGGGGTAAGTGCTGGTGACCATCTTGTACCACGAATCGTAGACCTTCGTCCAGCAAGCGGTGTCTATTGTTTTCACAGGCTCCCCTTTCAAACATGGTATAGACGCAGGTTTGTCACTTACTACATACCCTTTTCCCGGCGCATACTCTACACTCATATTCCCTCCGGTGAGTTTGGCTCCATCGTGCCTTCCGCAAGCCAATATTTGTAGCAGGGACTAATGCGGTTCCAGCGGTTCATCAGGTATAGGGCGTCGGATTCATTCATCCCTACGCCCGGTGTATAGAGTGCGCTCGCTTCGCCATAGTGCGTGTAGTCAAAGCGTAAGCATTCCACTACACCACCGACAAACGTCTCTCGTACGTATCCTTTATGCCTCATTAGTCACCTTCTTTGGCAACATGATCTTGCCCCAAGTCTTTGTCTCTTCATTCCACTGTTGGTAAGGGCGATCAACACGTTTGCCCTTCATCCACTCATCATGTGCTCGGGCATTTTTCTGCTGATTTAGTTTTTTGCCTCTGCCGCTCATTGTCCCTCCTCAGGGTGTACGTACTTCTTGCACCGATCCTTGTAGGCCGGTGTGCAGCCCTCTCCGGTTCCTGCCCCATGAAAGCAGCGTTCAGTATCGGGAAAGTTGCGGTCGATTGCGTGGGATTCGTAAGGGTGGCCGCAGTTGGCACACTTCGGCTTCATTAGAATCCCCCACGTAGCACAGCGATGGCAACGGCGCGGTCTGCGGGCGTGCTCTTGAGACGTGTACGAGCATACGCAATCAAGTCCTCGGTGGGCACGCCATGATACATCTCATCTGCCAACATGACTTTCGCTACCCCCTCCTTCAAGCGTAGAGGCAAGTCGGGATCGGACGGCAGATCGCAGAAATATTTGCGAGCTATTTCATTGGTATTCACTTGCTTATGTCCTCCTCAATCTTCTGCCACTCTCGCTCCCAACGATGCTGGGCAGTCTCGGGCTTGGCAAAGACACGTTGGGCTCCCCAATACACTGCGAGACCGAGGATGAATGCTCCGGTTATAGCCAGACCGAAGAAGATGAACAGCAGGATAAGCGTTTGTGGTTGTAGATCATTCATTGCTTCACCTTCGCTTTCTTTGTGACTCTTCGCAGTGTGACATTCTTGCTTTTTATTTCACAGAAAGACTTGATGGTCTTCCCAATGCGTCCATCACGGTTTAGTTCTCCCTTGCAAGCAGGGCATCGGTATTTCACTTTTTCTCTCCTTTGATTTTCATTTTTTCTATCGCAAGCGTGGCTTGCCCTGCGGTTAACTGAGGTTTCCCACAGACTGCACAGATTGCTCCGGCTACCCCAGAACACAAAGGTCCCACCGGGTCTAAGCAATACATGAAGTTGAGTTTTTTTCCGACCAAGCGTTTCAAATACTTTTTCGTAGCATCTGAAGCGGGATAACCATGCCAAGCAGCCTCACGTAGCAGTAATTTTGTTCTGTCTGCTCTACAGCGCTGAAGGACTTCATCAGCGGTCTGGAAAGCTTCTTGAAGTGTGTTGAAGGTTCCAAGCTTACGCTCGGGGTCTACTGAGGTTATGCTTAGTTCCCATTGTTCAAGTTGATCCTGAGAGATATGCAAGACCTCGTGCCGAAATCTGTAATACTGCCCAGCTTCAGCCAAGCCTCTCTCCTCAGGTATAGCAATGCTGTAGCTGCCATCTGCTTGTTCCATCCACTTGAGCTTACTATAATCTTTCACCTCCTGAGTGAAGGGGTCGCTGAAGAGATCAAGTGCCTCCACGTACGCCTTAACATGAGAAAGATCAGTTAAGTTTGAAAAGTCTATGCATGGGTGTTGCTCTTCCAAGGCTTCGATCTTTTCTACTGCCTTGGTAACACTCTCTCCATTCAGGTTGAAGTTTGGACTGAGCCCCACTAATGACGGCAGGGTGACTAACGAGCATCGTTTGTTGTTATCGCAAACGTCTATCACCAAGCAGTCTTTCTTGCGCAGATACGTTCCCGCTTTTAGGGCTTCAAGCAAGTTGCCTGTGCCTTCTTCGAGACGTGTCCCACGTCCTATTTTCTGTGTGTATCGAGAGCTGCTTTTGGTTGGGGCAGCGTCTAGCACACACATTACCTGCCAACAGTTAAAACCTTCCGTGAGCAATTGGGCATTGCATAAAACTGTGATTTCCCCAGATTTAAACCGATTTAACTTAGCGGTTCTTTCTGAGTCAATGCCCCATACGGCTTCGGCTTTGATGCCTGTCTTGAGAAATTCAGCAGCGAGGTCCTTGGTGTGTTGTATGTCTACGCCGAAGACGATAGTCTGACGGTTCTCGGCTACGTCCTGCCAGCACTTTACAATCTGTTGGTTTCGCGTTGTGGTATTAACGACTTCAGCCAAGGCGTCTTGCTGGTAATCCCCCGCCGTTGTTTTGACTTCGCTCAGGTCCGTTTCAGTTTTGAGTCTGAAGCCACGAATAGGAACCAACCATCCGTCACGGATTGCCTGACGTATTGTATATTTGTGGACTATCTTCCTGAAGATGCTCTTCAGTGATAGAAGGTCTGCGTCGTCCAACGTTTCAACCTGCTTGGACTTCTTCAGATTTTTACGTTTGGGTGTCGCTGTGACTCCCAATAGCAGTTTCTTCGTCCCTGCCTTGAGTACGCCAGACGCTTCCAGCACATTCATATACGTGGAAGCGATGCCATGGTGACATTCGTCTATGATAACTTTGTCGATATTGTCCCAGCCAAAGCGCTCCATACGGGTTGCCCCAGTACGTCCGATGCTGGCTACGCAGGACACAATCACATCAGAATCTAGGTCTGCATAATGATCGGCCATCTCCTTGCCTACTTTTAGGGTAGGATTCCAAAAACGCATGGACGCGATTGCTTGGTCCACAAGCTCTTCCCTGTGCACTGTGACCAAGGTTTTCCCTGGCAGCAGGTGCTGCATCTTCGAGGGGAGATTAGAGAACAGGACAGTTTTCCCGGTTCCAGTCGCAGCCATCAAAAGTTGTTGTGTCGTACCCTCCACGTAGTTCTGGAGGACGGCGTTGAGTTGGTCTTCTTGGTAGGGGCGAAGCATGGCTCCTCCTAGCGTCCATTCTTGACGAACAGATCAATGATTGCTTTGTATTCCTTGATCTGTTCGGGGGTGTATCCGGCGGCTTTGCCTATAATTTAGGCGTGGGGAGTGTCAATGGTCAAAAGTGCTTGGCCCTGCGCCAAAGGATTTAGTGTCCATACTAATGGTCGTTAACATGGTTAATGTACATTATTATGAACGTTATGTCCAACATGGGGCGCGTACGACACCTCAATCTCCCGCAGTGTATATGCGCCTATCACACCCTATCAGTGAGGATGCCAGTGCTAAAACTGCCAAGATCACAAAACTTTTCATAGTGCCTCCTGAGAACGTTTACTCAAGCAGCGGGAGACGAGGCCGCGCTGCTTGCACTAATCGTTCTACTTGATTCTGCCCCCATTCGGACCACATTCGCCAGCGACGTAGGACAGCCAGCGCTCGCGGTTAAATTGCGGATTCTGCTCCTCACACGCTCCTGCAAGGATATCTAGCTGTCCAACTGTGAAGGCGGGACTGTTGATAACCTTGTCGGCAACCAGTTTATTGTGGAAGCGAATTGCGTCTGCCAGTGCAATAAAATGCTTCTTAGTCATGGTCTTATTCTCCTGTTGGAATTTGACTCCACTACTGTACGAAGTACTTCTGAGCAGCCCTGGGCTTAAGCCCACGAGCTTGGCTAGTGCTGGGAACTGCAACGACTTCCCCAGCAGATTCGATTGCTTGCCTTGCACAGTCCAAGAGGTCTTGGTCAATGATGCGCGAGTACAAGAAGTCGCTGCTGACAGTCCTTGCCAACACTTCACTCACGATATGGAATGTGTCGGTGTCTTTGTTGTAGGAAATTGTGGTCATGTTGCCCCCTATTGAGCTGTGAATTCTAGTTTAGTGCCCTTGCGTATTTGCGCAGGCGTACGGTTATTGTTGAAGTCATCACAGCGCTGCAATGCTTGTTGATGCTCCCAGACTTGAAGTCTGGGATTCCAGATGTCCGCATCATATGCAGACCTCGACGGCACATCCTGCCGCAGCAATAAGCGTGTTGACCGCAGCGTTTTGGTCGCGGTCGTGGAACG
>Ga0187856_1003426_pt1 | contig 11078 bp, 11 predicted proteins | sample June2016WEW_8_40_FD_132443 | JGI IMG/M metagenome (GOLD analysis project Ga0187856, IMG submission 132443) | Peatland microbial communities from SPRUCE experiment site at the Marcell Experimental Forest, Minnesota, USA - June2016WEW_8_40 | ecosystem: Environmental > Terrestrial > Soil > Wetlands...
AACCCCGACCAGCTCCGCCGGGGCGAGCGCTACCGTTGCGCGCTACGACCAAACAGGGGGTCAATTTTGAACGCCGATCGGGGGTCAATTTTGGACGCCGATTGACATATATCTGGCCGCCACTCGCAGCGGCCACCAGCTTGCTGCCGTCCGACGACGACGCCACGCCCAGCCAGTTGCGAGAGCTGTCCCGCGCCGTCCATGTCACGCCGCTATCCGTCGAGGTGTATATCTGGCCGCCACTCACAGCGGCCGCCAGCTTGGTGCCGTCAGACGACGACGCCAGGCCCGCCCAGCTGCGAGAGCCGCTGGCCTGCGCCGTCCACGTCACGCCGCTATCCGTCGAGGTGTATATCTGGCCGCCACTCACAGCGGCCGCCAGCTTCGTGCCATCCGACGACGACGCAACTTTGTACCAGACGCGAGCGCTGTCCCGCGCGGTCCATGTCACGCCGCTATCCGTCGAGGTGTATATCTGACCGGAACTCACAGCGGCCACCAGCTTCGTGCCGTCAGACGACGACGCGATGCCGTACCAGTTGCGAGCGCTGTCCCGCGCGGTCCACGTCACCCCGCTATCCGTCGAAGTGTATATCTGACCGGAACCCACACCGGCCACAAGCTTTGTGCCGTCCGACGACGACGCGACGCCCTGCCAGCCGCGACCGCTGTCCCGCGCCGTCCATGTCACGCCGCTATCCGTCGAGGTGTATATCTGAGTGCCAATTCCAACGGCCACCAGCTTGCTGCCATCAGACGACGACGCCACGCCGTACCAGTTGCGAGCGCTGTCCCGCGCCGTCCACGTCACCCCGCTATCCGTCGACGTGTATATCTGACTGCCCCACCCAACGGCCACCAGCTTGGTGCCGTCCGACGACGACGCCACGGACTGCCAGCTGCGAGAGCCGCTGGCCTGCGCCGTCCATGTCGCGCCCGCAGTGCATGATGCTGTGTTGTTATCGGTGCCGCCAATCTGCATCCAGTGCGTGCCGTTGCAGTATTCGTAGACGTGATAATCTGAGTTATAAAAAATCAGTCCGGCATTTCCGGCCGGGCTGGTGCAGCTCCCCGAGCAGGCCGAGGTGTATATCTGGCCGCCAGACGAACCGGCCACCAGCTTGCTGCCGTCAGACGACGACGCGACGACGGACCAGTTGCGAGAGCTGTCCCGCGCGGTCCATGTCGCGCCGCTATCCGTCGAGGTGTATATCTGGCCGCCAATCACACCGGCCACCAGCTTGCTGCCGTCAGACGACGACGCGACGCTGTACCAGCCGCGAGTGCTGTCCCGTGCCGTCCACGTCACGCCGCTATCCGTCGAGGTGTATATCTGACCGGGGTACACAATGGCCACCAGCTTGCTGCCGTCAGACGACGACGCCAGGCCCTGCCAGTTGCGAGAGCCGCTGGCCTGCGCGGTCCATGTCACCCCGCTATCCGTCGAGGTGTATATCTGGCCGCCAATCACAGTGGTCACCAGCTTGCTGCCGTCCGACGACGACGCCGCGCTCTGCCAGTTGCGAGAGCCGCTGGCCTGCGCCGTCCATGTCACGCCGCTATCCGTCGAGGTGTATATCTGGCCGCCAAGAACAACGGCGACCAGCTTGGTGCCGTCCGACGACGACGCGACGCCGTACCACCAGAGAGAGCTGGCCCGCGCCGTCCATGTCACCCCGCTATCCGTCGAGGTGTATATATTCCCGCCCTGCACAGCGGCCGCCAGCTTGGTGCCGTCCGACGACGATGCGACGCTGATCCAGTTGTAAGAGCCGCTAGCCTGCGCCGTCCAGCTTGCCCCCCAAGTGCATGATACTATGTTGCTATCGGTGCCGCTGGCCTGCCTCCAGCTCGTGCCGTTGCAGTATTGGAGCATGTTGTAATCGGCATTGTACATAAGGGTTCCACCCGAACCGGCAGGGCTGGTGCAGGCGGCAAAGGCGGGCGTTATCGCCAGCAGGAAAGCAAGAAACCAGACGCAGATTAAGACGCTGCGCTTCATTTCTGCGGACTCGCGGGGCGCTTCATCGGCTTGCCGGTGGCCGGGTCGAAAGGTGCCGGGATGCCGGACACGGCAACGGCTTGACAGGGGACTACAAACGGATTGCCACATAGCGGAAGTGCGGGCTGCTTCTGCGAAACGCAGCCCATGAGCAAGAATGGAAGACAAGCCAATATAAACAGCGCAACGACTGCTTTAAATCTGACGCGCCATACCATACAAAACCGTTCCCTTTCGTCTAGTCTGTCAAAATACTATTGCATAATCTTTAACTTCTTAAAATACCGTTGTTCTATTCTGGTTTTACGATGCAAGACCTTGACGCGGCTGCCAAAATCGCACCGCGCAAAACGGAACCCTTTTGCGCGGCGGATTCCGCCTCTGTAAGCCTTTGAAAAAATGAGGGCTGGACCGCGCATAAGGGTACGCGCATAATTCCGGCCATGAAAATCGGCTATGCCCGCGTCTCCACGGAAGACCAGACCCTTGCCCTCCAGCACGACGCGTTGCGGTCGGCTGGCTGAGAGTCCTTGCATGAAGACCGGTTGTCCGGGGTGGCGGTGAACCGTCCCGGACTCGGCGCTGCGCTCGCCGCCTGCCAGCCGGGGGATGTGCTGCATGTCTGGAAGCTGGACCGGCTCGGGCGCTCCATGGCTGAGCTGGTGGGGATTGTGGAAAACCTGAAGGCGCGGGGCGTCGGCCTGAAGGTGTTGACCGGCGAAGGGGCGGCAATCGACACGACGCGCCCGGAGGGGCGTTTAATCTTCGGCGTGTTCGCGGCGTTCTCGGAATTCGAGCGGGAGTTGATCCGGGAGCGGACAAAGGCGGGGATGCAAGCCGCGCGTCGGCGTGGCAAGCATGTTGGCCGCCCGGTGATCCTGACGCCTGAAAAGCTCGATCTGGCGCGGCGGCTGATTGCCGAGGGCAAGGGCCGCTCGATCGCGGCGCGAATGGTCGGCGTCGATCCCGCTACGCTGCGGCGGAAGCTCAAGGGGGAGTGAAGCGCTTTGCTGGCGTTTGCATCATAAGTATGATAAAGTATGATATGTTGTTGAGAGAGGAAACTTATCATGGCCGGGATTGAACGCCTCACCATCACCTTGCCGACGGATATGGCCGTTGTCGTCAGGGGCGCGGTCGAAGACGGCGACTATGCCTCCACGAGCGAAGTCGTTCGCGCCGCGCTGCGCGATTGGAAGATGAAACGCGCCTTGCAGCTTCAGGAACTGGCCGCGCTGAAGGCCGACATTGACAAGGGGCTGGCCGATGTCGCGGCGGGCCGTGTGAAGGACTTCGACGCTGCGCGGATCATCGAACGAGGGAGGAAGCTATTAGCCGAACGCTCATCCTCCGTTTAACCGACGCTGCCGAAGCAGACCTTGCTGAAATCTGGTCCTATGTCGCCTCCGAAGCCTCGGAAACGACGGCGACGCGATTGCTCGCCAAGATCGAGAGCGCAAGCGGGCGATTGCTGGAATTTCCGCTGTTGGGATCATCGCGGGAACACTTCGCGCCGGGCCTGTATGTGATTTTTGAGGGCAATTACGGGGTTTATTACATAGCTTCAAAAACGGAAGTTGTTCTCATTCGCGTGTTGCACAGTGCGCGTGATGCTGCTGCGATAGCCGAGCGAGGTGGCTTTGCCGGACGCGAACCAACGCCTGAACAGGAAGCCGAAATTCTGGCTATCGTTGACGAAGTTAGGAAAAATGTGGGCCGGGCAGAACCTGAACGGTGATTTACCGGGCGCGATTTGCACCGGAATTCTGCAACAAAAACGCCCCATGAAGGGTTCGTCCCGGCAAAGGTACGTATCGCGACATAGGGTTAACGGAGGGGTGTTTCGCAAACGAGGGAATGAGCGACAGGCCTTTTCATGCTTGTTTCGAAGCTAAAATACGCTCCATAAGCCGTCTCAAAATCACAATTTCGCAAACCTCGTTCCGTGTTGTTTTGGAACGGCGCGGTTCAGAATCTCGATTTCAGGGGGACGAAAATTCGGGATTCCATAAATGTTTTAATAGGTTATCGAAAATCCTATGTCGCGATACGTACCTTTGCCGGGACGAACCCCATGAATTCAGAGCTTTTTTTCTGTCTCATGAGTCAAGAATTTTGCACCGTGGCGCGACTCTGGCGTGGGGATTCCGGTGCGCGTAAGATTCGCCTGCCTGAAACAAGGGGGATGTGATGCGGCGTCCAACCATTGCGTATGCCGACAATGCGGAGATATTCAGCGGCGAAATGTAAGATTTTTGCGCACAATATTGACAGGCACAGGCTGCGTTACCTCAAAGCTTTGTCAATTTCACCCTGGAGTCGGATTGTTTCGGCCAAGCTGCTGATAATGTTGCCGTAGGTTTTCAGCTCGTCAAAAGTGAGTAGTCTGTCCTTGCGATCTTTAAGCCACTTATGCGCTACCTGATAGCCGCCAATAGTGAAGTCCCAAACGGCTGTGGGCACTGCGTCGAAGAACTGCACGCTGTTGATGAAGACATGGCCAACCGATGAATCCTTCGCATCTGGCGCAAATTCAATTTTCTCGATTTTGTTGCTGCCAGCCTTCGGGTAGCTGGTGATGACATGCACCGCTTTTTTCAGGAGGTGTAATTCGATCAGCTCGTGACCAAGCTCTACGAGGCGCTCGAAAGATTCCGGCTGCCGTGGAAGTGGGATTCGAGGAAATCCACGTTTCAAGAAATCGCGATATCGAGTGCGATATCGAGGTGAGTAGAGCACCGCATAAATGTAGGCGAACGTCTGTTCTGGCGACGGTTTCCGTCCTCCAAGGCTGTCAGTCAAAGCCTTCATAAAGCTAGGGGCTAGATTTGGTCGCCGGATATCTTGGTTTTTGCTGTTGATGAGATTGTCTTCCTCATAAAGCCAAAGGGGAAGGATGAAGGCCCCACCCCTACGATACAAGTTTAGCTCTACAGGCCGGTCGGAACAAAAAACCCCATCAAGCCGGTCGGAACCGACCGCCTCCTGATTTTTCGGAATACATAAAGCAAGATTATCTCTCAACATGTGGCTGTTGACGCGCTCTCGTCGATGCACCAACACGTTTCTGTCGTAGATGCTGAAGCGAAAATCAAACGGCCTATAGAGAACTTTCACAGCCAGCTTTGCTATGTTGAGCTTGGGAAGCTCTGCTTTGGCCCGCGCGTATGACCATTGAGACTGCGCGCAAAGGGAAAAATGCTCGCGGGCCTCGGCCTCTGTATTTGTTGATAGCAGGGTCTCAACTTTTTCAATAGCCTCAGCTTTTGTCCAAGAAATAGCGAAGTCGTCGTGCTGTGTGGCAAAACCCGGTGCAGGGTCGCCGTTCGGCTTGAAGATATCGGCGACACTCCACCCATGCTCATATTCGGTAAGAACCTCCATATCCTGCTTGACGAAAAGCCAAGGCGCTTGAGTGGGCGTCACGTCCTGCCATGGCGTACTGGTCACGTCACAGGAGGCAAGCCATGCATATTTCTCCGTGCGGGTTCCCCATAGGTCGGCACGGCGGACGGTGCAGCTCTTGGCCCGTGTGTTGCGCTTTACGAAAAGGGCAATGGCGACGCCCTGTTGAATGTCGAACACGTTCTCGTCCTTCCCACCATCTGGCGCGCGCTCCTTTTTTTTGCTGTTGCCATGGAGATCGAGAACGTAAAGGTCGTCGAAGCTCGTCATGAGACTGGCGCGCATATCGAGGAACGTTGGGTTGTCGAGGTAACTATGATTGGTAATAAACGCGAGAACGCCATGACCGGTCTGCTCAATACGCCACTGAGCAAATCGCAGGAATTTCACGTAGTCGTCTGAGAGCCACTTCGCTTGAGCCGGTTTTTTCAGCTCTGGGCTTTTCTTGTAGTCCTCAATCAATCGCGTGATCCACGCGCCCTTGTTTGCCGAGTGCCCGGAATAAGGCGGGTTGCCGATAACAACCATGATCGGAACGTTCTTCTTCACTTCACCCGCCGCCGCAGCCTCTTCGGCGAGCCATTGCGTGAAGAGTGGCAGACCCGTCATTTCGTGGGCCTCTTCGAGCGTGTTCGTGAGGAACACGCGCAATCGCTCCTCCGAGCCGAAGTCGTACCCGGTATCCTTGAGCTGCAAGCCAAGTTTCATGTGCGCGACGGCATATGGAGCCATCAGTAGCTCGAAGCCATAGATGCGCGGCAAGAGCTGTTCGGCCACGTAGCCCGGCCACATGCCCGCGTTGCCTGCGAAGCGCTCGCGGATGCTCGCGATGATGCTGTGCAGAAACGTCCCGGTCCCGCACGCGGGATCGAGGATTTGGACGCGGTGTGTCTCGTATGTCTCCTCGACCGTGCTCTTGCCATTCGCGCTAAGTCGCTTGCGCTTCAACTTAACGTGGCTTGCGTCCGCAAGGCCGTCGGTCAACTTAAAATCACGCTTGAGGAGCGCATCAACAGACCGGACGATATAATCAACGACCGGCTCGGGGGTATAGTAGACGCCCCGGAGTTCCCGCAGCTTTGGATCATAGGCTGCAAGGAAGGTCTCGTAGAAGTGGACAACAGGGTCTTCGCGAAGCGTCGTGCGCCCGAAGTCGGCGAGGATGGCGGCAATATCAGCCTTCGCCAATAGCGAGGCTAGATCGTCAACCGCCCACGAAATTCGCTCATCAAGGTCCGGTCCGGCGATTGTGTTGAACAAGCGGCGCAGGAAAGGGTTGGTCTTGGGAAGCTCGCGCCCGGCCCGCTCGCGGGCAAAGCCCGGCCCGACATGATTGCAGCGTGCGGCGAACAGGCCATAGGCGATTGTCTGAGCGTACATGTCGGCGAACTGGTCAACAGACAGGTCTGCAATGAGCACTTGTTGAAAGGCCGTATACTGCGCATGCAGGTCTCCGGTCAGGCCTTCCTTCGCGAACGCCTGCCGGATCAGATCGTGCAGCAATCGAGCCATTCGCGCCATGCGCTCGGCAAGCTCGCGCGAGCTGTCGATGCTCGGCACCTCAGCGTCGAAGAATCCATGAAAGAGAGCAATGAGCTGTGCGTCGGCGTTCGGCTCGCGGCGCAAGACTCCGTTTTTCTGCCACTTGGCAAGCCTGACAGACTGGACCGGCTCACCGTTCCGATAGAGCCGGAATTCAAGATAATCCGTCAATATGAGGTTGCGGAGGCTCGCGCGATACCGCTTGAGCTGCTCGCTCTCCTCCGTGCGGTCGAGGTCAACGCCTACATCCTTCGCCTCGACATAGCCGAGGGGAACACCATTCTGGGTCACGATATAGTCAGGCGAACCGCATTCAATCCGGCGCGGCTCGTTCGTCGCCGTGACATGCTGGCGAAGGGCCTCTATCAGCGCCTTCAAGGCGGGCCGATGTGTATGCTCGGTAGCGTTTCCAGCCTTTAGAGCGGGTTCAACCTTGCGGAGATAATCAGCAATAGCGCTCATTCTCTGGCTCAAAACAGCGTCGGCTGTTTCGGCTGATCCCCAACGGGACCTGCGGGCCGGGTCGGAAGCTGCGCGATTTCCTGCCCTGCTCTGTCCTCGGCGACGCGGATGTCATAGGCGCTTTGCAGGTTGAGCCAGAATTGCGCATTCGTGCCGAACCAGTGCCCTAGACGAAGGGCGGTGTCCCCGGTGACGCCACGGCGTCCATGGATGATCTGCGTCACGCGATTGGGCGGGACGTTGATCTGACGCGAAAGCTCGGTCGGCGTGACGCCAAGCTCGTTCAGCTCGTCGGAGAGGATTTCTCCGGGGTGGATGGCGGGACGCGGCATAGCTCAAACTCCTCTCAATGGTAGTCCACGATTTCGACGTTCGACGGGCCTGTTGCGTCTTGGGGCCATTCGAAGCAAATCCGCCACTGCATGTTGATGCGGATGCTGAATTGCCCTGCCCGGTCGCCTTTCAGGCCTTCGAGGCGGTTGCTGGGCAAAGCCCGCAAGTCCTCAAGGCCAGTCGCGGCGTCCAGAATTTCGAGGCGCTTGTAGGCCTGCCGGTCGAAACCCTGAAACTCCCGGACAAATTCGCCGCGCGAGAAAGCTTCGGTTCGTTTGTCACGGTAGTTCAGAATCATGCTTTCAGGATAAAGGTTTTTGATGATTTACGTCAAGCGTAAACGTCCAATCCTTTGAAAGCCCTATAAAAGCCCGTACAGCGAGGTTTCGGTTTTTGGGTAGGGAATGCGGCCGGATGCTCTGAAGCCCCTAGCCGCCCAAATTTTCGGGCAAAGCGAGGCGATTTGAACGGACAGCAACCGCGTGCGCGCGGCCGGGGTCATCCTTTCACTGGAAGGCCGCCCGGGAACCCGTCGCGCTCCCGACAGCCGCCCAAACGGCAGAAATGGGCGGGCCGTCTATCCATTCAAGGCTGGAATTCAAGGGGCCGGGGCGTCTGGCTGCGCCCTTTCGCCGGGTTCCCATGCGTCGGCAAAGTCCGCCTCCCTGTTCTGGCTGGTGTCCATGAAAAACCGCAGGAGTCCGTTTATCTGCTCCTGCCAGCCCTGCGGATATTCGGCTTTCACCCAGTCCAGAACGTCATTGTCGAGCGCGAGCGTCACCGGCTGCCTGTGCGATGCGGCCTGTTTGAAGTCTTTCGATGCTACGTCAAGGTTTTCGCCCATTGCCACAAGTATAAACTTTTCATAGTTAAGAACAGATTTATGGATTTGCTCCTTTCGGAAAGCCCCTTCTTTTTTCTCCGTTCCCGCTGCTGCCGGGCGTTTCGCTCAATTCCTTTGTTCGATCCCGCCGGAGGCGAGACGATCATTCCTTCGTCCCGATCAACTTCCCTCCAGCACGAAAGCGGGATTCCGTCACCCGAAGGGCCGGAGCGCAGCGAAGGACGGCGAAGCCGTTGACGGGTTCCCGCGTCGTGCTCTGCTGTTTTGCTCGGGTGAGAAAGAGAGCTATCGGGCTTCGCCCGATTCCGCATGGCGCGAAGCCCCCTATATTAAAAATGATTAGAAGAAAGATTAGCAGGAATAGGGAAAATTCATAACATATTGAAAACAAATTGAATTATGTGTTTTTTTCGGCTTTCGATGTGGGTCGAACCCCGTGGGTGATGTGGGTCGAACCCCGTGGGTGATGTGGGTCGAACCCCGTGCCGTGTGGGTCGAACCCCGTGCCTTTGTGGGTCGAACCCCGTGCCTTTGTGGGTCGAACCCCGTTAGTCGCTCCGGGGAAGTGCGGAGGTCCGGCGCACGGTCACAAGGTCGCCGGTGATGGTGTAGGCGTCCAGAAAACCGATTTTAACGAGCTGTTCTAACGCGGCTCTGGTTTGACGCTTGAAGTCTGCGCGTTGAGAATTTCGAGCGCCGGTGATGCTGCGGAGAAAATCGAGCTTCACGGGAAAAGGCGCGCGGTGACTGCTGAAATAGGCGTGTAGAGCCTGCGCGAGAGGCTTGCGGCGAAGTTGCCGACGCTGCTGCCAGTCAAGCGCGGTCCAGTGGGTTTCGCCATACAGGCGTATGAGGTCGCGGTTTAGCTGAATGGCGTAGTGGCTCGTAAGCTCGTCCTTTGCGCCGGATTGGATGAGCGGGCCAAAGTAGGTTTTGCCGTCATGGGTGATTTCGACGGCGCAAGCGGTCAGGCGGATTATGGCGTCATGCAAGCGGCGGTGTTCGTCTCCGCCTGTGTGCATGTCCATCAAGCGCAAAAGGCCGTGGGCGGTGAAGTTGCAGGAATGGCCTAAAGGGTGCTGTTTGGCGATATGCACCAAGGTTTCCCATAGGGTGAGGTCATCTTGATTGAGCTGCTGGCCGGTGAACTTCACCTTTATGCCGTCTTGTGCGGCGAGAACCTGCCCCTTGAGAAACTGCCGGTCTTTGCCCTGAATGGCGGAAAAAAGGGCGCTGCGCAAAAAGGTGTTCGGGGTGCCGCGTTTGTGTTCCGGCCATAGGGGCAGTTGAATGACCCGCGCTCGTCCGGCGGTTTCAACGGCCTTCCCGAAGTTCGCAAGAGATTTGGTGAGGGGATCAGTCACGGCGATATATTCCTATAGGATTATAGGCGTATAAAATTCTATGCCTCGCCGCTGTATGGCTGCGGCTTGCGGTATTTGGCGCAAAGATCATTGATCGCCTCGCCAAGTAGCTGCTTGAGGTTCTTGCCCTCGTTGTCCGGCTCGGCCTGAACAAGCAAGAGGGCGCGGCGGACTTCGCGCGGGAAATGCGCCCCGATAAGGACCGTCTGCGGGAGTTGTCTCGATCTCGGCTTGCGGGGCGCGTGCTCCGGCGTTTCGATTGCTGCGGCTTTAAGCCCTGCGGCGAGTGCGCTTTTCTTCATTTCGCTTATCCTCTAGTGCTATAGAAATATACGCGTATAGGCCCGCCATTTCCTGCGCGGCCTTGCCCTTCGGCTCGTATTCGACGGCGGAAAGGCCGATGTTGCCCGCGTCGCCGTGGGCTGCGCGGGAAAAGATCACAACCGGGCAGACCGTGAACCCCTGCGCGGCGGCGGCTTCTTGGGTTTCGGTGTGGCGGGTGCCCTGCACGGGTGCACGATTGATAAGGACGGCCGCGCGGGGGTGTCCCGCAAGTGTGAGAACGTCCCGAAGGCTCTTGAGGGTTTCAATGTCGAATAGCTGCGGCTGGATTGGCATTAAAACGAAGTCGGCGGCCTTTGCTGCGGCAATAAGGGCGTCGGTGCTTTTGCCGGGGGTGTCGATAATGGCGAGGTTCGCGCCCTCCGCTTCGGCGGCGGCGAGAAGTTGGGGGAGTCGGGATACCTGACAGGATGCGACGGCGGGGGCGTCGTTGCTCCGGCGGTCGCCCCAGTTGGTGGCGGTGGCCTGCGGATCAAGGTCGATGACGGCGACGGCGCGACCGGCGAGAGACGCCGCAACGGCCAAACCAAGGGCCGTTGTGGTTTTCCCGCTGCCGCCCTTCTGGCCGATAACGGCGAGGACTTTCACGTGCGGCGACTCCTATAGGGCTAGATTGATAGAGTACTATAGGGTGATAACCCTGTACGAATCTACCCAGATTCGGGGTGCATGGTCAAGCCTATGATTTGATGCGGGTTTAGGACGGCCCCGCGTCACGGCGAAAGATCGTCGCCCGGTCCCCGGTCGCGACCCGCCCCGCGCTCGCGGGCATGGCCGCGCACTT